>Ga0187844_10001156_pt1 | contig 20365 bp, 19 predicted proteins | sample SpaLakP09_SKY_50_FD_134517 | JGI IMG/M metagenome (GOLD analysis project Ga0187844, IMG submission 134517) | Oligotrophic lake water microbial communities from Sparkling Lake, Wisconsin, USA - SP09_SKY_50 | ecosystem: Environmental > Aquatic > Freshwater > Lake | place: USA: Sparkling Lake...
CCGGACCGCGGCACGACGAAGGCTTTCAGGCGCCGGCCCTCGTCCGGACGCATCAGCCGCACCGCGGCCTCGAGCACCTGCGGATGCAGCGCCAGCACCTCCGCCACATAGGCCGGGAACACGTTCGTGCCGCCGACCTGCACGGCGTCGTCGATGCGTCCCGCAGGCAGGAAATGCGTCGCGCCGGACCAGTCCAGACTATCCTGCAGCGGATAGTGGCGCGCCGTTCCGTCCGGCAGCGTGCGGGACAGGCGGGCGGCGTCATCCGCGCGGGTCCAGTACGGTAGCAAGGTAAAGGGCTGATCTGCCCGGTCGCGCCAGCCAACGCCGGCCGTTTCCGAGCTCCCATAGACCTGCAGCAGGCGCAGGCCGGCCGCGGCGAGCGTATCCGCCAGCGCATCGGGACAAGGCGCGGTCGAGGTCACGCCGACGACGTCCGCGTCGAACGCCGGCACGACGCTTGCGGCCGCTTCCCACCAGCCCGGATGCGCCACGATGAGGTCCCCGGGGCGGGCGAGGCTGGCCAGCGCGGCCGGAACGGCCCGGCGCACGTCGATCACCTCGACCGCGCCGACCGCGTCCACGCCCGCGAGCCGCCGCGGCAACAGCACCGTGAACAGGAACCCGTAGATATGGTGACTGGGCACGGCACTGAGAACACGGCGCCGGCCCGGCACGAGCGGCGCCAGCGCGGCCACCTCCTGCTCCAGCGTGGCGAGCGCATGCGTGCAACGCTTCGGGCTGCCGCTGCTGCCCGACGTGCGGAACGTCAGCGCAGGCGCGTCCACGTCCGCCGGCGCGCACGCTTCCAGCCCCGTCCGCGCATGCGCGATCCAGTCGCCGACGCTTGGCAGCGCCAGCAATTGCTCGTCGATACCACTGTGTCGCAGGTGCAACGCCTCGGCCAGCGCCGTGCCGAGCCCCATGAGCTCCAGCGAATCGGCGCCCAGGTCGCGTACGAACTGCGTATCGGGCGACCATGACGCTGTCGATGGCGGTCGTCCAGGCCGCATTTGCGCCAGCTCGGCGGCGAGCAGGTCCGTGACGACGCGGCGCAAGGCGTCCCCGTGCGTCCACCACGCGTCAGCGCAGCCGGCGCGCCCGGTCCCACTTGAGGCAGAATGTGATCGTCCCGGCATGATGTCCTGTCGTCGATAAGCGCGCAGACTATGACGGGCCGGCGCACCGCTGTCAATTATGTACGGACTGTACGGACGCGCCAATGTGACATTCGAGCACGATAGGTTTGACAGAGACATGACGCCATGTCACCATGCATTTCTTCCCTGCAACACGATCTTCCCTGGAGTTTTACATGACCGCCGCCGACCTGTCCTTCGCCACCCCGGACCTGCACGCGCGCCTCGCGCAACTGGCCGAGGACGAACTCGACCGACTCGATTTCGGCCTCATCGGCTTCGACGACGACACCAACGTGTGCCGCTACAACCGCACGGAATCGGAAGCGGCCGGCCTCACGCCGCCGCGCGTGCTGGGCCAGCCGCTGTTCACCAACGTCGCGCCCTGCCTGAACAATTTCATGGTGGCGCAACGCTTCGAGGATGCCCAGGACGATGGCACGGCGCTCGACGACACGATCGACTACGTGCTGACGTTGCGCATGCGCCCCGTGAAAGTGGCGCTGCGCCTGCTGGCCGCGCCGGGTACCCCCGTGCGCTACGTGCTCGTCCAGCGCAAACCATGACGGCGGACATCCAGGCATACGACCGCCTCGCCGCCGAGCACGAGGCGCTGATGCAGTTTCTCTACCTGGCGCCCGTCGGCCTCGTACAGACGGCGGCCGACGGCGAGATCCTCATGATGAATCCGGTCTCGGCGCAGTTGCTGATGCCGCTGCAGCGCGACGGCAACCTGGTCAACCTGTTCGACGCCCTCGCCGGCGTCGCGCCCGAGCTGCGCCACCTGTGTGCGCTGTTCGGGCGGCCCAGCGGCATGGTATGCGACGGCCTGCACATCCAGCTCGGCGCCGCCGGCACGCGGCCGAAGCGCGCGCCGCAGGTGCTGTCGCTGACCCTGCTTAAGCTGGACGAGGCGCGCCTGATGGCGGTGCTCTCCGATGTCACGGAACAGGTGCGGCGCGACCGCCAGCTGCGCCAGAACGAGGCGTGGCTCGGCGCCCTCCTCACGAGCATCACGGATTACGCCCTCGTCGGCCTGGACGGCGCGGGCCGCGTCAGCGCGTGGAACGAGACGATCGGCCGCGTCACGGGACATGGCGCAGACGTCGTCGGCCAGCCGTACGCGGTATTCTATCCGGAGGGCGCGACGACGCCAGAACACACCCGCGACCGCCTGCGCGAAGCCGACCAGAACGGCTGGAGCCTGGACGAAGGCCCGCGCGTGCGTGCGGACGGCAGCGAGTTCTGGGCCAGCGCGATGATCTCGCCGCTGCCCGAGCGCGATGCCACGCCGGCCGATCCGGACGAAGCCGCGTACTGCCTCGTGCTGCGCGACGTCAGCGACAAGCGCGAGGCGATCGACGCGCGCCGCAAGTCGCTGTTCTCCGATCACCTGACGGGTGTCGCCAACCGCCGCGCATTCTTCGAGGCGGCCGAGCTGGAACTGAACCGCAACCGGCGTGCACCGCGCCCCACGGCCCTCGTCCTCGTCGACGCCGACCACTTCAAGCGCATCAACGACCGCCACGGCCACGCCGGCGGCGATGCGGTGCTGCGCCACCTGGGGCAGCTGTTGTCCGCGACGTTCCGCCAGGTCGATGTCGTCGCGCGCGTGGGCGGCGAGGAATTCGCCGTGCTGCTGCCGTCGTCCGGTATCGATGCCGCCGTCGCCGTGGCCGAACGCCTGCGCGCGCTCGTCGCCGGCCGCTCCGTCGCGTATGAGGGCGTGGACATCGCCTGCACGATCAGCGCCGGCGTCGCCGTATGCGACGGCGAGGCGCTCGGGCTGGACACCCTGATGAAACGCGCCGACCAGGCGCTGTACGCCGCCAAGGCGGCAGGCCGCGACCGCGTCGAGCGCTGGCGTCCGGCGCTGGATGGCGAGGTGAAACGATGAACGACACGAACAAGGTCGACGCCTACGAGGCACTGGTCCAGTTTCTCTACCGCGCGCCCATCGGGCTCGTCCAGGCGGGCCTGGACGGGACGGTCGATATGCTGAACCCGATGTCGTCCAGCCTCCTGATGCCGCTCGCGCGCGACGGCAGCCTCGATAATCTGTTCACGGTGCTGCAGGACGTGGCGCCGCAGCTGCGCGACCTGACGGCGGCGTTCGAGGCGCCGTCCGGCGTCGTGTGCGAAGGCCTGCGCGTGCAGCTGGGCGATGCGGCCGTGCCGGGCGCGGCGCAGGTGCTGTCGCTGAGCGTCCTGAAACTGGACGGCGCGCGGCTGATGGCCACGGTGACCGACGCCACCGCGGAAGTGCAGCGCGAGCAGGACCGGCTCGCGCGCCGCCTGCGCAGCCAGGCGCGCACGGACGCGCTCACGCGCATGCCCAACCGCGAAGCCGTGCTGGAACAGCTGCAGCAGATGCTGGGCCGGATCCCGCTTGCCGACGGCGGCGCGCATCCCCCCGGTTTCGCACTCATGTTCATGAATTGCGACCGGTTCCGCCAGGTCAACGACGCACTGGGCCAGGCGACGGGCGACCGGCTGCTCGTTCAGATCGGCGAGCGTATCCGCGCCGCGTTGCGCCCGCCGACCGACCGCATCGATCCGCACGCGGGCACAGGCCAGATGGCGGCCCGCGTCGGCGCCGACGAATTCGCCGTCGTGCTGGACGGACTGCGCAGCCGCGCCGACGCCGAGCGCGTGGCCACGCGCCTGCTGGACGCGCTGGCGCGGCCGCATGCGCTGGACGGCCAGGATGTCGTCATCCGCCTGAGCATGGGCCTCGTGTGGAGCCACGACGCGGGCGCCGACGCCGGCGCGATGCTGCGCGACGCCAGCATCGCGATGGTCGAGGCCAAGCGCGCGGGCGGCGCCCGCTGCGTCGCGTTCGAAACGGCGATGCGCGAACGGGCCGCGCGCCGCGCCGACATCGAATCGGACCTGCGCCAGGCGCTCGTCGACGACCAGCTGTTCGTCGTCTACCAGCCCGTGGTCGGCCTGCGCGCGGACGGCGCGACCGACCATGCCGCCGGCGTCGAAGCGCTCGTGCGCTGGCGCCATCCGGTGCGCGGCGTCGTGCCGCCAATCGAATTCATCCAGGTGGCGGAAGAATCGGGACTCATCGGCGCGCTCGGCGACTTCGTGCTGCGCCGCGCCTGCAGCGACTTCGCCGCATGGCAGCGCGCACTGGGCGAACGCGCACCGCGGCTGCTCGCCGTGAACCTGTCGCGCGCGCAGCTGGCGGAGCCGGGCTGGACCGCCGTCGTGCGCGACGTACTGGCGCAGAACGGCATGCGCCCGGAACAGCTGCAGCTGGAAGTGACGGAAAGCCTGGCCGCGCAGGACCAGCAGGTGCAGCAGCGCCTGCACGAACTGAAGGCCGTCGGCGTCACCCTCGCGCTGGACGATTTCGGCACGGGGTATTCGTCGCTCTCCAGCCTGCACCAGCTACCCGTGGACACGGTCAAGATCGACCGCTCGTTCGTGTGCCAGGCCGACACGAGCCACCACCACCGCGTGCTGATCGAGGCGACGGTGAAGGTGGCGCAAAGCCTCGGCATGAGCACGGTGGCCGAGGGCATCGAGACGGAGGCGCAGGCGCAGGCCGTGCGCGCCCAGGCCTGCGCCAAGGGTCAGGGCTATCTGTTCAGCCGTCCCCTCGCCGCGCCCGACCTGGTCGACTGGCTGACGGCGCGCTGAACCGGATCAGCGCATCGCCAGCGGCCGGCGCCGGCTCGGCGGCGGGAAGCCCGCGTCCAGCAACGCCAGGTCGTCCGGCGTCAGTTGCGGCGCGAGGTCCAGCGCGGCGCGGTTGGCGCGCACGTGGGCCGGTTGCACGGCCTTCGGGATCGTCACGACCCCCTCCTGGCGCAGCAGCCACGCCAGCGCCACCTGGGCCGGCGCGACGCCATGGCGGCGCGCCACCTCGGCCAGCTGCGGACTGGCCAGCAGCCCGCGCTGCTCGCCCGCCGTCGATTCCAGCGGCGAGTACGCCATCACGGGGATGCCGCGCGCGCGGCACCACGGCAGCAAATCCCATTCGATGCCGCGCTTGGCCAGGTTGTACAGTACCTGGTTGGCCGCGACGGCATCGCCGCCCGGCAGCGCGGCCGCTTCCTCCATGTCGTCCGTGTCGAAATTCGACACGCCGTACGCGCGGATCTTGCCATCAATGCGCAGGCGTTCGAACCCATCGAGCGTCTCCGCCAGCGGCACATTGCCGCGCCAGTGCAGCAGGTAGAGGTCGAGGCAGTCCGTGCGCAGGCGCCGCAGGCTGCGCTCGCACGCGGCACGCACGCCCGCGCGCGAGGCGTTGTGCGGGTACACCTTGCTGACAAGGACAACCTCGTCGCGGCGGCCGGCGATGGCCTCGCCGACCACCTCTTCGGCGCCGCCCTCGCCATACATCTCGGCCGTGTCGATCAGGGTCATGCCGAGGTCCAGGCCGAGCCGCAGCGCGGCTACCTCGGCCGCGCGCGCGGAAGGGTCTTCACCCATGTTCCAGGTGCCCTGGCCGAGGATGGGGAGTGGGTTCATCGTGGTCTCCGGATTCGAAAACACGACGATACAGCAAATTCGAACAGCGTCGTTCCCGCGCAGGCGGGAACCCAATTTTGCGCGCGTTTCGATATGCATGCAACTTGGGTCCCCGCCTCCGCGGGGACGACGTTATCTGGCGGCCCTGGCCGTCGCGATCTGGTCGAGGATGTGCTTCGGCACCGCCGCGTAATGTTTGAACTCCATGGTGTACGTGGCACGCCCCTGCGTCAGCGAGCGCAGCGTCGTCGAGTAGCCGAACATCTCCGCCAGCGGCACGACGGCGTTGATCAACTTGCCGCCGCCGCCCGGGATCTCGTCCATCCCCTGCACGACGCCGCGCCGCGTGGACAGGTCGCCCATCACGTTGCCCGTGAATTCCTCGGGCGTCTCGACCTCGACCTGCATCATCGGCTCCAGCAGTTCCGGCGCCGCCCTGCGCATGGCATCCTTGAACGCCATCGACGCGGCGACGCGGAACGCGTTCTCGTTCGAGTCCACGTCGTGGTAGGAACCGAAGGTCAGCGTGGCGCGCACGTCCACGACCGGGTAGCCCGCCAGCACGCCGTTCGGCAGCGTCTCCTGGATGCCCTTGTCGACCGCCGGGATGAACTCGCGCGGCACGACGCCGCCCTTGATGGCGTCGACGAACTCGTAGCCCTTGCCCGGCTCCAGCGGTTCGAGCTTCAGCACGACGTGGCCGTACTGGCCCTTGCCGCCCGACTGCTTGACGAACTTGCCCTCGACGTTCTCGACGGCCTTCTGGATCGTCTCGCGGTACGCCACCTGCGGCTTGCCGACGGTCGCCTCGACGCCGAACTCGCGCTTCATGCGGTCGACGAGGATCTCCAGGTGCAGCTCGCCCATGCCGGACATGATCGTCTGGCCCGACTCCTCGTCCGTGCGCACGCGGAACGACGGGTCTTCCTGCGCGAGGCGCGACAGGGCGATGCCCATCTTTTCCTGGTCGGCCTTCGTCTTCGGCTCCACGGCCTGCGAGATCACGGGTTCCGGGAACGTCATCTTTTCCAGCACGATCACCTTGTCCGGGTCCGACAGCGTATCGCCTGTCGTGACACCCTTCAGGCCGACGGCCGCCGCGATGTCGCCCGCGAACACCTCCTTGATCTCCTTGCGTTCGTTGGCATGCATCTGCAGGATGCGGCCCAGGCGTTCCTTCTGGCCCTTGGTCGGGTTGTACACGGTGTCGCCCGAATTCACGACGCCCGAGTACACGCGGAAGAACGTCAGCTGGCCGACGAACGGGTCGGTCATGATCTTGAAGGCGAGCGCGGAGAACGGCTCGTCGTCGGACGGATGACGTTCCAGGGGCTTGTCGTCCTCGTCGTGTCCGGCGATCGCGGGCACGTCCACCGGCGACGGCAGGTACTCGATGACGGCGTCCAGCATGGCCTGCACGCCCTTGTTCTTGAAGGCGGAACCGGCCAGCATCGGGACGATCTCGCCCGCGATCGTGCGTGCGCGCAGCGCGGCCTTGATCTCGTCTTCCGTCAGCGCCTCGCCGTTCAGGTATTTCTCCGTCAGCTCGGGCGTCGCCTCGGCGGCCGCCTCGACCATCGTCTCCCGCCATTGCTCCGCGACCGGCACCAGGTCGGCGGGGATGTCTTCATACGAGAAGCGCACGCCCTGGCTCGCGTCGTCCCAGCGGATGGCGCGCATCTTGACGAGGTCGATCACGCCCTCGAAGTGCTCTTCGGCGCCGAGCGGGATCTGGATCGGCACGGCGTTGCCCTTCAGGCGGTCCCTGATCTGCTGCTGGACGCGGAAAAAATCGGCGCCCACGCGGTCCATCTTGTTGACGAACGCGATGCGCGGCACCTTGTACTTGTTCGCCTGGCGCCACACGGTTTCCGACTGCGGCTGCACGCCGCCGACGGAATCGTAGACCATGACGGCGCCGTCGAGCACGCGCATCGAGCGCTCGACCTCGATGGTGAAATCGACGTGGCCCGGCGTGTCGATGATGTTGATCCGGTGCTCGGCAAAGTTGCCGCCCATGCCTTTCCAGAAGGCCGTCGTCGCGGCCGAGGTGATCGTGATGCCGCGTTCCTGTTCCTGTTCCATCCAGTCCATCGTCGCCGCGCCGTTGTGCACCTCGCCGATCTTGTGATTCACGCCGGTGTAGAACAGGATGCGCTCCGTGGTGGTGGTCTTGCCGGCATCGATGTGGGCGCTGATGCCGATGTTGCGGTAACGCTCGATGGGGGTCTTACGGCTCATCACTATCTCCTGTGGATACGGAACGCCAATGTAAGTGCATATACCCCCAGTTTCAAGGCCGGGTTGGCTGAACCGGTCTTAAGGCAGGGGGTATGACTGCACAATGTAACTGAAGTACGGCGTTCGTGCTGGAGATGCGCCCGATCGTCGACCCCGCGGAGGCGGGGGCCCAAGTTTGCGCAGCCGGCCGTTCATGCAACCTGGGTTCCCGCCAAGGGGGGCGCCCAGCCCGGGAACGACGTCTCTCCAGCTCATCCTACGATCGTCTGCAGCGCACGCGCCGGAATCTCGATTGCCACCTCGTGCCGGTCGACGAACAACCGGTACCGCTGCGGCTGGTCGCTGCGATTCATGACGACGACGGCCAGGCGTCCATCCGCGTTGCGGAACGCCGTCGCGTCCAGCGTGCTGCGGCTCGTCGTGGCGTCCACGCGGCGCGCCTTCGGGCGGATGTAGCGGCTGAAATGGCCGATGGCCGTGTAGATGGGCGTGAACACGAGCTGGCCGTCGTTGCTCGCATGCAGCGGCGCGAAGCAGAAGTTGCTCTTGTGGTTCGGGCCGCCGCGGCTGTCGAGCAGCATGTTCCAGTCGACCCAGCCGGTGGACCCCGCGTTCAGGTCCGCGATCATTTCGCGCCCGTAGCGTTCGCCGTTGGCCCAGTCCTGCAGGCGCGCGGGATCGAACTTCTCGATGCAGCCTTCCGTCATGAGGAGGTTCACGTCCGGCCAGGCCGCGTGCACGGCGGCGACGTTGCGGTGCATGGGTTCTCCGCCCGCCCACGTCTCGTACCAGTGGTAGCCGACACCCCAGATGTACGGCCGCGCCTTCGCATCAGCCAGGATGGTGGCGGCGCGCTGCGGCAGCAGGTCGCGGTTGTGGTCCCACACGATGACCTTCTTGCCGCCGAGTCCCGCGGCCTTCAGCGCGGGGCCCAGGTGGTCGCCGAGGAAGCGGGTTTCATCCATCGCGCTGAAGATCATCGACTCCCACTTCTGCTTCGCCATCGGCTCGTTCTGCACCGACAGGCCCCACAGCGGAATGCCGGCCGCTTCGTACGCCTGGACGAATTTCACGACGTAGCGCGCCCACGTGTCGCGGTATGCCGGCAGCAGGCTGCCGCCGGCGAGCATGCTGTCGTTCGACTTCATCCACGCCGGCGCGCTCCACGGGCTCGCGAACACGCGCATGTCGGTGCCGTGCGTGCGCGCCGCCGCCAGCGCGGCGCGCAGCAGCGGCACGCGCAGCCTCAGGTCTGGGGCGATGCTGAACGAGGACAGCGAACGGTCGCCGTCGCGCACGTACGTGTAGCTGCCGCTGCCGAAGTCGGAACTGTGGATCGTCGTGCGCAGGATGTTGTAGCCCAGGCCGGCGCGCGGGTCGAAGTACGCGGTCAGGAACGCCTGCTGCTGCGCGGGCGTCAGGGTGGCGTGGACCTCGGCGACGGCGTCCGTGACGGCGCCGCCGAAGCCGAATACTTCCTGGTAGCGCTTCGAGGTGTCGACGAAGACGGCAATGTCCGTCTCGGGCGGCTGGCCGGCCGGCTGGAAGGTGCTGAGCGGACGCGCAGCGAAGCGGTCTGCGCCGGGCGCGGACGTGACGACTTGCCAGCCGGTGCTGCTGCCGAGCGCCGCGGTAGAAATCGCCGCGGGCGCTGCCGCGGTGCGGCCGGCGATCGTCATCTGTCCACCCACCAATGTCGCGGCGCCCAGCAGCCGCATCGCATCTCGTCTCGTCGTCATCGTGTCTCCCGTATGTGTTGTCGGCCGCGTGATTGGAAACGTTACCAATCCAAGTCGGACGACTATACCACCCGTGGTTTCACGATGTCAAAAGACTGTCAAAGGATGTCCTGCACCAGCTCGGACGGCCGGCACAAGCGCACACCCTTCGGCGTGACGACGAACGGACGGTTGATGAGAACCGGATGCGCGACCATGGCATCCAGCAGCGCATCGTCGGTGGTGGCCGGATCGTCCAGGCCGAGTTCCTTGAACAGAGCTTCGTTCCCCCGGACGGCGTCGCGCACGCCGAGGCCCGCGCGGGCGATCAGGTCCTTCAGTTCCGCTCGTGTCGGCGGCTGCGCCAGATAGTCGACCACGCGGGGCTCGACGCCGGTCGCGCGGATCGTCTCCAGGGTCGTGCGCGACGTACCGCAGCGGGTATTGTGATAAATCGTGATGTCCATCTTGAAGATCCTTGTTCGAGAGGCAAGGATGATACCGACGCGGCTGCAACGCTTCCAGTTTTTTCGCTTGTTCCGTCACTGGTAGCGCTATAAAATGCCCGGTTTGCTTGCCGAGGCGCAATCACCGTTTCACGCTGACGGCTTGCCGTATGGAGAGAACATGGACGACACCCTGATGCGCCCGGAGGCGCTGCCGACCTGGCGCCAGCGCACCGCGCTGCGCATATTGAATGCGTTCGGCTGGAACATCCGTTTCAAGCCGCTGCCGGGGCCGCACGGTATCGCCGTCGTGTACCCGCACACGTCGAACTGGGACTTCCCCATCGGCCTCGTGGCCAAGTGGGCCATCGGCGTGCCGTTCCGCTGGCTCGCCAAGGATTCGCTGTTCCGCGGCCCGATGGGCGCCCTCATGCGCTACTGGGGCGGCGTCGCCGTCGACCGCAGCGCCCCGCAGGGCGCCATCCTCCGCCTCGCGCAGACGATGCATGCGGCGGACTCGTTCTGGCTCGCCATCACGCCGGAAGGCACGCGCAGCTACCGCCCGCACTGGAAGAGCGGCTTCTACCGCATCGCGCTGGCCGCCCGCGTGCCCGTGCTGCTCATCTCGTTCGACTACGGCAAGAAGGTCCTCGACGTCACGCGCTCGCTGACGTTGACCGGCGACGAAGCGGCCGACATGGCCGCCATCGCGCAGGTGTACGACGGCGTGCGCGCACTGTATCCGCAGAAGGCGGCGCCGGTCCGCCTGGCCGAGCCGGGATCAGGTTCCGACGGCACCCGCAAGCAGGCATAGGTCAGACGAAGCCTGCAAGCAGGCACAGACCTGCTGCGCCGATCGCTACGCCCGCCATCCGGCGTACCCGTTCCCCCGGCAGCGCGCCGGCCAGCATCACGAGGGCGCTCGCGACCAGGAAGCCGGCGCCGCTCGCCATCCCCGCCAGTTCCTGCCCGTGCGCCACCCCGTGCAGGAAGGCGCACCCACCCGCAATGACGAGCGCGACCTGCGGCGGCAGGCGCCGCTGCAGGCCGGGCGCGCACGCGACCAGGGTCCCGAGCAGCAGCACGGTCGCCGCGATCGACGTCTCCAGCGCCGGCAGCGCGAGGCCCGCGGCGGCGCACGCCGCGCCGCACGCCATCATCGCGAGGAACGCGGGCGGCAGCGCGGCCCCGTGACGCTGCTGGCGGCTCCACAGGCCGACGGCCAGCAAGGCGAGCAGGTGATCGAGCCCCGTCAACGGATGCAGCAGCCCGGCCGTGAAGCCGCCGTCGGGATGGCCCGGATGCGCGGACGCGGGCAGCGCCACGGCGAGGCTGGCGAGTGCGGCGACCGCGCCTCCCAGGCGCATGCGCGGACGCGGGGACGGGCCGTCATGGCGCACGCGGGTGTTCGTCTTGTCGTTCCATTTCATGGCATTTCCTTTCATTGATCCAGTAGTCCCTGTTCGCGGATGAACGTCACGACGGCGTCCACGCCCTCGCCCGTGCGCAGGTTCGTGAACACGAACGGCCGCGCCCCGCGCTGGCGCTGCGCGTCGCGCGCCATGACCTCCAGGTCGGCGCCCACGTGCGGCGCGAGGTCCGTCTTGTTGATGATGAGGAGGTCGGAGCGCGTGATGCCGGGCCCGCCCTTGCGCGGGATCTTTTCGCCGCCCGCCACGTCGATGACGTACAGGGTCAGGTCCGACAGCTCGGGGCTGAACGTGGCCGCGAGGTTGTCGCCGCCGGATTCCACCAGCACCAGTTCCAGCGCCGGAAAGTCGGCCTGCAGCCGCGCGATGGCCTCCAGGTTGATCGATGCGTCTTCGCGGATCGCCGTGTGCGGACAGCCGCCCGTCTCCACGCCCATCAGGCGCTCGGGCGGCAGCGCGTCCGCGCGCAGCAGGATCTCCATGTCTTCGCGCGTGTAGATGTCGTTGGTGATCACGGCCATGTCGTAGCGCTCGCGCATGCGCCGGCACAGCATCTCGCACAGGGCGGTCTTGCCGGAGCCGACCGGGCCGCCGATGCCGACGCGCAGGGGATTCGATGTCATTGCTTTTACCTCTTTCAGGAACGGTACAACCGCCCATGCTGCACTTCGTGCCGCATCGACAGCATGGACAGGCCGGGCGACCAGTTCGACAGGTCCGCATCCGGCAGGGTGCGCGCCGTGACGGCCGCGCGTTCGAGATCCGGCCGCAGCGACAGCAGCAGCCGCTGCCCCGCCACCTGCCCCAGCGGCACCGACTTCACGCACACGAGCACCTGGTTCTCGGCCCACGCGAACAGCATCGCGAGCAGTGCTTCCTCGTGCGGGATGTCGAGTGCGTCGACGGCGCAGGCAAAGGCGGCCGGCAGCGTCACCTCGTCGCCCAGCACGGCGGTGTCGGCCACGCCCAGCTCCGCGATCAGCCGCGTGAGCGAATAGCCCATCTGGACGCTCTCCGCGCGCAGTTCGGCCGTGTCGCGCGACGCGAGGAAGCACGCGCTCCACGCCGCGATGGCGGCGGCGTCGCGCGCGGCGAACGCGTTCATCAGGCGCCACAGCAGCGGCGCGTCCCAGCACGCCAGCACCTCGTCCAGGTAGCGCACGAGCCACGCATGCGCGCTGACGGCATCGTGCACGCGGCCTTCGTCGATGGCCGTCTCCAGGCCCTGCGAATAGCTGTAGCCGCCGATGGGCAGCGCGGGACTGGCGAACTGCAGCAGGTGCAGCAGGCTTGCGGCGTTCATGGGTCCGCCGTGACGTCCGCCGGCCGGTGGATCTTCTGGCGCAGCGGCACGGGCGCCAGCAGGCCGCCGCCGTGGTCGTGGTGGCCGTGACCGTGGCCGCCCGCATAGGCGCCCGCTTCCGGCTCGAACTTCGCGAGCTCCTCCTCCACGCTGGCGCCCAGTCCGAGCACCATGTCCTTCAGCACGGGATCGACGCGGATGCGCAGCCAGCCCGTGCCGACCTGTGTCTGCGTGTGGCGGTTCCCGAGGTGGAAGGCGCAGCGCGCGAGCATCGTCGCGTCCGCACACAGCACGCGGTAGGTCGGCTCTTGCGCGGCGACGACGCGCACCACGCGTCCTCCTTCACCCGTCAGCAGTTCGCCGTCGCGCAGCACGGTGCCGCGCACGAGGAACAGTGCGACTTCTTCTCCGGAGGCGAGGCGCGCGCGCTGGCGGCAGCGTTCGCGCTGGTCGTACGGCAGCACGAGCTCGTCGTGGACGGCGTCGGCGTGCGGGATCTTCGTATGCAGTGACAACATGTTGGCCCCGATGAGTCAGAATAAAAAATAGCGTTGCGCGAGCGGCAGCACCTGCGCCGGTTCGCACACGAGCAGGCGCCCGTCCGCACGCACCTCGTACGTCTCCGGGTCCACTTCCATGTGCGGCGTGGCGCCGTTGTGCACCATGTCGCGCTTGCGCAGACCCCGTGTGTTGCGGATCGGGATCACGGTCTTGGCGAGCCCCAGCTGGCGCGCGATGCCCGCATCGAACGCGGCCTGCGACACGAACGTGAACGATTTACGGAGCCCCCCGCCGAACGCGCCGAACATCGGCCGGTAGTGCACGGGCTGCGGCGTCGGGATCGACGCGTTCGGGTCGCCCATCAGGCTCGCCGCGATCATCCCGCCCTTCAGGATCATCGACGGTTTCACGCCGAAGAACCCGGGCCGCCACAGTACGATGTCGGCGATCTTGCCCGGTTCCAGCGACCCGACGGCGTGCGAGATCCCGTGCGCGATGGCGGGATTGATCGTGTACTTGGCCACGTAGCGTTTGACGCGCGCGTTGTCGCTGCGGGACGAATCGCCGGCCAAAGGCCCGCGCTGCACCTTCATCTTGTGCGCCGTCTGCCACGTGCGCGTGATCGTCTCGCCCACGCGGCCCATCGCCTGCGAGTCGGACGACATCATCGAGATGGCGCCCAGGTCGTGCAGGATGTCTTCGGCGGCGATGGTCTCGCGGCGGATGCGCGATTCCGCGAACGCCACGTCTTCCGCGATGGCGGGATCGAGGTGGTGGCACACCATCAGCATGTCCAGGTGCTCGTCCAGGGTGTTGACCGTGTACGGACGCGTGGGATTCGTCGACGACGGCAGCACGTTGTCCTGGCCGACGGCCGCGATGATGTCCGGCGCGTGCCCGCCGCCCGCGCCTTCGGTGTGGAACGTGTGGATCGTGCGGCCCTTGAACGCAGCCACCGTGGATTCCAGGAAGCCCGCCTCGTTCAGCGTGTCGGAGTGCAGCGCGACCTGGATGTCCATGCGCTCGGCGACGGACAGGCAGCTGTCGATCGCGGCCGGCGTGCTGCCCCAGTCCTCGTGCAGCTTCAGGCCGACGGCGCCCGCCTCGATCTGTTCTTCCAGGGGCCGCGGCTGGCTCACGTTGCCCTTGCCGAAGAAGCCCAGGTTCATCGGGAACGCGTCGGCCGCCATCAGCATCGAATGGATGTGCCATGCGCCCGGCGTGCACGTCGTCGCTGCCGTGCCGACGGCGGGGCCCGTGCCGCCACCCAGCATCGTCGTGATGCCGGACGTCAGCGCTTCGTCGATCTGCTGCGGGCAGATGAAGTGGATGTGCGTGTCGATGCCGCCGGCCGTGACGATCATGCCCTCGCCCGCGATGATCTCGGTCGCGCCGCCGATGGCCATCGTCACGCCGGGCTGGATGTCCGGGTTGCCGGCCTTGCCGATGGCGGCGATCAGGCCGTCCCTGATGCCGATGTCGGCCTTGACGATGCCCCAGTGGTCGACGATGACGGCGTTCGTGATCACGGTGTCCATCACGTCCGCGCGCACGCGCTGCGACTGGCCCATGCCGTCGCGGATCACCTTGCCGCCGCCGAATTTCACTTCCTCGCCGTAGATGGCGTAGTCCTTTTCGATCTCGATGACGAGTTCCGTGTCCGCGAGGCGGATGCGGTCGCCCGTCGTCGGTCCGTACATGTCGGCATAGGCCTGCCGGCTGATCGTGACCATTCAAACGCCCCCTTCCACACGGCCCTGGAAGCCGTGCACGATGCGGCTGCCTCCCAGATCGACCAGTTCGACGGTGCGCCGCTGGCCGGGTTCGAAGCGCACGGCGGTGCCGGCCGCGATGTTCAGGCGCATGCCGCGGGCGAGTTCGCGCTCGAACTGCAGCGCGTCGTTCGCTTCGTAGAAGTGGTAGTGCGAGCCGACCTGCACCGGGCGGTCGCCGGCGTTGGCGACGACGAGCGTCAGCGTGCGGCGCCCCGCGTTGATCGGGATGTCGCCATCCTCGAGGAAATATTCGCCCGGGATCATGCGGCCTCCGGCATCAGCAGGGTCTTCGCGTAGGCCACGTGCGAGCCCACCGGGCCGTCCACGCGCTCGTAGCCGAGATCGTGGATCAGCGCTTCCGCGCCGGAGCCGGGCTCCGCGGCCAGGCGCAGCGCGTCGCGTCCCAGCGCGCGCGCCTCGGCTTCCGCCGCGCGCAGCAGGACGCCGCCGATGCCGCGCCGGCGCGCGCGGCTGTGCACCATCAGCGCCTGCACGTCGGCGCGGCGGCGGCCGTCGGGGCGCTGGCACAGGTCCAGCTGCACGGTGCCGATCAGGATGCCGTCGTGCGATGCGGCCAGCAGCGCGCGCGTGCCGGCGGCGACGCCCATGCGCACGTCCTGCCAGTAGGACTGGGCCTGGCGGCTGTCCAGGTCGAGCGCGATACTGGAAAAGGCGCCGAACGCCACGGCGTCCAGCAGCAGGTCGGCCAGCTGGGCGCGCATCACGTCGCACGCCTGGGCATCGAGCAGGAGGATTTTCATTGGGGGCTCACGGAATCGGGTGGTGGACGGTGACGAGCTTGCTGCCGTCCGGGAAAGTGGCTTCGACCTGGATTTCCGGGATCATTTCCGGCACCCCGTCCATCACGTCGGCGCGCGCCAGGATCATGGTGCCCTCGCTCATCAGCTCGGCCACGCTGCGGCCGTCGCGCGCGCCTTCCATGATGGCGGCCGTGATCAGCGCGACGGCCTCCGGGTAATTCAGTTTCAGGCCGCGGGCGCGGCGGCGCTCGGCCAGCAGTGCGGCCGTGAAGATCAGCAGCTTGTCTTTTTCGCGTGGGGTCAGGTCCATGGGTTTCCTGCTTGTGTTCGTTTATGTGTTCCAGATGCGCGGCACCGCGGCCGGCAGGTCCAGCAGATGGGGCCGCAGCACGGCCCACGCGCCCGTCAATGCGGCGCGTGCCCGTTCGCCGTCGTCGCCGAGGAAGCGCGCCACGAACACGTGCTTGACCTGGCTGACGGCGAGGGCCGGGTCGACGGCGCGCACCGCGTCCTGCAGGCCCGCGGGAATGGGCTTGCCGACGGCGACGAGCGTCGCGCACACGCTGTGGCCATGCATGCCCAGCGGACTCGCAAGCAGCGCGGGCGTCGCACTGCCCTGCTCCCACCACACGGGCCGGCCGTCGATGCGGATGCGCATACGCTGCCCCACGCGTCCGCGCGTAAAACGTTCGCCGGACGCGTGGCGGCCGAAGCACAGCACTTCGCTGCCGATATAGACGGCGCCCGGCGCCAGGTCGACGTCGTGCGCGAGCATCACGTCGGCGTCGTCGTAGACGATGGTTTCCTGCGGCAGCCATTCGATCGCGGCGCCGGGGCCGGCGACCAGACGCACGTCCTGGCGCGACGTGCGGCCGTTGGCGCGGTACCACTTGGCCGCGCCGGGCGACGTGGCCAGCACGTGGCAGCCGGCCGGCACGTCGAGCGCGATGTCGAGCCGGTCGCCGCCGACGATGCCGCCGGGCGGATGCACGACGATCACATGACAGGTCGCGGGGCCTTCCGGATACAGCGCTTTTTGCACGCGCAGCGGCCCGCGGTGCTCGCGCCGGACGAGCCGCGTGCAGCCGCCGTCGCGCGCGAAGCCGAGACGCAGGGTCGCGAGCCAGGAAGTGGAAATCGGGTCATCGAAGGGCATACCCGATGAGTTAGCACGATGCGTGCCAGTCCACGGATGCCGGAACGGGGTGCGCGGCGCACCAGTGCGGGACCCGCGCACCGGAATGGTGCAAATGTCAAGACGCCGCCGGCACAAAGGGGGTGCACCGCCGGGGTGCACGAGAGCGTCAGGCGCAGTCGGGAGACGGCCGCGTGTAGCGACCAGGGATGGGACAAACGGAGTGTGACCGGAAGCTCGACCGGCGCCGAACGCCGGTCACGCGTGCAAACCGCTACAGCGGAAAATCAGCGGCGGCGGCGCAGCGGGCGGGCGATGCGGACCGGACGCAGGGCGCGTTCGCGGTCGGCGGCGCGCTTGTAGGCGGCCAGTTCGAATGTCAGCGCCAGGGCGATGCCGGCCGGGACGGCGGCAGCGAAACCGAGAGCGAGCAGGACGACGGTTGACAACAGAATAACGATAGTACTTTGGCGCGGCATGATATCCACCTTTACTTTAAAACCGTGGTTCCATCCTGCCACAGCTGGGATTTGCTTGCAATCACGTACCGTGCCGTGCGAGGGCATCCCAGGCATTGGCTGTACTTAAAAAGAGACGGCCGCTGAGTTCACTCAACAAAGTCGACGCCCGCAGGCGGTCCAGCACCGGTCCCTTGACCTCGGCCAGATGCAGGCGGACGTCGCGCCGGGCCAGGTTGCGATTCAAATCCAGCAACCCGAACAGCGCCGAACTGTCGATGGCGTTCACGGCCGACAGCACCAGCACGAGGTGCCGCGCCTCGCGGTGCGCGGCCAGTTCGTCGTCGATGCGCTCGCTGACCGCTTCGATATTCCCGAAGAACAGGCCGGCGTCCACGCGCAGCAGCAGGACGTTCGGGTCCGTCTCGGTCGAATAGCGGTCGACGTTGCGGAAGTGTTCCGTGTGCGCAATCCGGCCCAGCACCGCGATGTGGGGCCGGCTCTCGCGCCAGATCATCGTCCCCAGCGACAGCAGCAGCCCCAGCACGACGCCCGCCTCCACCCCCAGCAGCAGCACGCCGCCGGCCGTGGCCAGCAGCGCGAGCGCGTCCGCGCGGTCGTAGTCCCATGCGGTGCGCAAGGTCGACCAGTCCAGCAGGCCGAGCACGGCGACGATGATCGTCGCGGCCAGCACGGGCAGCGGCAGCAGCGCGAGCCAGCCGGTAGGCAGCACGAGCGCGCCGGCCAGCAGCGCCGCCGTGATCACGCCTGCCAGCTGGGTGCGCGCGCCCGCGGCGAAATTCACGGCGGAGCGCGACAGGCTGCCCGTCACGGGAAAGCCGCCGGACAGCGCGCTGCCGACGTTGGCCAGGCCCAGTCCCACGAGTTCGCGGTTCGTGTGCAGCTTTTCCGCGCGCTTCAGCGCCAGCGTCTGCGCGCCCGACATCGCGATCAGGAAGCTCATGAAGCCGATCAGCAGCGACGGTTTCAATAGCGCCTGCCAGTGCGCGGCGGACGTCGCCAGCGCGAGGCCCGGCAGGCCGGCCGGCACGGGACCGATCACCTGCACGCCCAGGCGGTCGAGGTGCAACGCGGCGACGAGCGCGATGCCGGCGAGGACCAGCACCATCGGCGCCAGCCGCGCGGCGACGTCGGCCGCGCCGCACGGCATGCCGAGCCGCTGCAGCAGCGGCGACAGCCAGCGCCGCGCGAACAGCAGCAGTGCGACGCTCCCGGCGCCCAGCGCGGCGCTGGGGCCGTGCACGTGCGGCAGCGAACCGCCCAGCAGGGTATGCACCTGGCCCAGTGCGATGACGACGGCGGAGCCCAGCGTGAAACCGCTCATCACGGGACGCGAGAAGAAGTTGGCGAGGAAGCCCACGCGCAGCAGGCCGCACGCGAGCAGCACGACGCCCGACACGAGCGCCAGCTGCGCCGCGAGCATGCCGTACAACGGGCTGCCGGGCGATGCGAGGGGCGCCAGCGCGGACGCCGTCATCAGCGAGATGATCGCCATGGGTCCGACGGACTGCGTGGAACTCGTGCCGAACACCGCGTACAGCAGCGGCGGGACGATGCTGGCGTACAGGCCCGCGACGGGCGGCAGGCCGGCGACGAGCGCGTACGCCATGCCCTGCGGGATCATCATCATGGCGACGACGATGCCGGCGCCCACGTCGCCCGCGAGATCGTCGCGGCGGTACGACCGCAGCCAGCCGAGCAGGCGCGGGTTCACGGAAACAGGGTCGCTCAATGCATTGCCAGTTCGACGCAGTTGCGGCCCGCCCGCTTGGCGCGCGCGAGGGCGGCGTCGGTACGCTGCGTCAGCGAATCGCCGCTTTCCTGCTCGCCCAGCTGGGCAACGCCGAGGCTGACCGTGACGTGGTCGCAGCCGGGGATCTCGGCCTGTTCGATCGCCACACGCACTTTTTCCGCCATCCTGAGGCCGTCGATGGCGCTCGTGTGCGGCGCGATGATGTGGAATTCTTCGCCGCCCGAGCGCACGAGGATGTCGCTGGTCCGGAGGACCGCGCGCGCCGTGTCGGCCACGGTGCGCAGCGCCACGTCGCCGACGGGATAGCCATACGTGTCGTTGACCGCCTTGAACCGGTCGATGTCGAACGACAGCAGCGCGAGCGGCACCCGGTAGCGGCGGGCACGCCTGATTTCCTTGTCCAGCAATTCCTCGCCGTGGCGGCGGTTCGCCACGCCGGTCAGCGCGTCCGTCGTCGAGATGTACGTGAGCCGTGCCAGCAAATGCTCGTTTTCCTGGCCGATGGCGACGATACGCAGGCCGAAGGCGGCCAGCCGGGTCACGTCGTGCAACGTCGCCCACTCGTCCGGCGCGAGTGCGCGCCCGGCGCCGAACAGCAGCGACAGCGCGCCGCGCGGCGTGCCGGGACCGTCCGCGGGGATCGGCAGGCCCAGCGCCATCGCGACGCCATGCGCGCGCAGGCCCTCGGCGAGCGCCGGTTCGCCCGACTGTTCCGGCACCTCGATCAGCGCGGCCGTGCCGCCCGCCGCCGCCAGCAGGCCGGGGAATGCGTGGCGCAGCGGCGCCTGCAGCAGCCGGTCGGTGCGCTGCAGGAGCGCGCCGAGCAACAGGCCCTCCGGCCCTTGTTGGGCTTCCAGCTGCAGGTCGTTGCCGTCCTTGAGCAGGAAGACGCCCGCATGCAGCACGCCCGGCCACGCACACAGGGCGGCGCACAAGGCTTCCGATAACGTGTGGGCATCCTCGGCCTCGTCCAGCGCGGCCTGCACGCGGGTACGCAGGTCCAGCAAGGTGCGCAGGCCGTTCGCGTCCGTGGATGGCGCCTCGGGGTGCGCCAGGCAGGACTGCACTGCGGCGCGCAGCGCGGCCGCGTCGAGCGGCGTGACGGCATAGTGCACGGGGCCGTGCGCCATCAGCGCGGGCAGCCAGGCGGCGCCCGCGAATGGACACAGCAGCAGCACCGGCGCGCCGGCGCGCCG
>Ga0187844_10001163_pt1 | contig 20333 bp, 17 predicted proteins | sample SpaLakP09_SKY_50_FD_134517 | JGI IMG/M metagenome (GOLD analysis project Ga0187844, IMG submission 134517) | Oligotrophic lake water microbial communities from Sparkling Lake, Wisconsin, USA - SP09_SKY_50 | ecosystem: Environmental > Aquatic > Freshwater > Lake | place: USA: Sparkling Lake...
AACCTACTGTATCAGGGTTTTCCCTTGGTTTTCTGCAAGAGTTTAAAAAAACTTGCAGTCACCTGACACATTAACGCTTTTTGCTGGAAGCTGTAGCTTGCTTGGTAGCAGTGGTGGCGGTTGCAGCCATCGCATTGAAGTTGGCTTCAGCGACGTCAGTGGCTTGCTTTACCGCTTTTTGAACTGACTCCAGTGCGTTGTGGGCAGCGGCAACCGTGCTTTTCATCATGGCGACAGCAGACTCAGAGCCGGCAGGCGCATTTTTAGCAGCGCTGTCTACCAAAGCGGCCACTTTTTGCTGGGCTTCAGCAGCTTGGGCTTCCATGGTCTTGGTGAACTCTGCACCGGCACCGCTGGCGATGTCGTACAGGTGACGGCTGTAAGCAGCCGTTTTTTCGGCCAAGGGCTGTAGTAGGCCCGATTGCAGAGCCATCAGTTCCTGGGCATCTTTCACGCTCAGGAGGGTTTGGGTGTGGGCAGAAGCTTCGGACATGGCAGCTTTGGAAGCCGCCATGTTGAGTTCAACCAGTTTCTCAACGCCTTCAAAAGCTTTGCTGGTCAGGCCAAACAGAGTTTCGAGGTTGGATTTGTTGGAAGCGACGACTTGTTCTACGGTTAGCATAAAAATACTCCAAAGTTAAATAAACAAAAGACCAGGTTAAGAGACGCTATCTGCGCCGTAACTTGCCTTGATTGGCCATGTTGCAGTGCAGCATAAACGAATTATAAGGATGAAAACCCTTCTTGCAAGGTATTTTTGTTGCAATGCAGCAAAAAAGTTGAAAAATTTGTTGATTGAGGACAAACCACAAGGGCTATTCCCTCTGAAGCACCGGATTCGGAGGGGCTCACGGTCGAACCTGGAAAGCGCAGGCGGCGGTGGCAAAATACACGCCACTCGCAAGATTTTGGATAGCTATGTCCTGGGTGTGGACGCTTTAACCTCTTTCCCCTCCTTGTATGTCCAAACCTGAACCCGCGCAGCGCAGCGCCTACAGCGTCTGGCGCAGCATTACGACCCGCTGGGCGGACAACGATGCCTATGGGCATGTGAACAATGTCGTTTATTACGGCTGGTTTGATACCGCAGTGAACGCTTATCTGATTGAGCAGGGGGCTTTGGACCTGCAGCGCGGCGCGGTCATCGGCCTGGTGGTGGAAACCCAGTGCAATTATTTTTCTCCCTTGTCTTTCCCGCAGGTGGTGGAACTGGGCTTGCGGGTGGCACACCAGGGTCGCAGCAGCGTGCGCTATGAACTGGGCGTTTTTGCCGTGGGTCAGCCACGGGCGGCGGCGCAAGGCCATTTCGTGCATGTTTATGTCGATGCCGCCAGCCGCCAGCCTGCACCGCTACCGTCCGCCTTGGCGGGGGCCTTGGAGCATCTTCGATCGCTGTCGTCCTAGCGGCCGACTAAGCTTTTTTATCCGCTGCCTTTGATTTGGCATCCTTTATTTTGAGTGGAGCTTTTGCATGCAACATTTGAGTCAGACCGAGGCTGTTGACACGGCCATCCGCAGTCGCATGTCGGTGCGGGCGTTTACCCCGCAAGCGGTGGCACGCGCCGACATCGAGGCGATTTTGGAGGTCGCCAGCCGCGCGCCTTCGGGCACCAATTGCCAGCCTTGGCGCGTCTATGTGCTGCAAGGCGCCAGCCGCGATAGCCTGGTGGACCAGGTCTGCGCCGCGCACGACGCGATCCGGGCCGATCCCTTGGTGGCGCAGAGCTACCGCGAGGAATACGACTACTACCCTGAAAAATGGGTCAGCCCCTATATTGATCGCCGCCGCGAAAATGGCTGGGGTTTGTACGGCTTATTGGGCATTGGCAAAGGCGACAAAGACAAGATGCATGTCCAGCACCAGCGCAATTACCGGTTTTTTGATGCGCCCGTGGGCTTGATGTTCACGATTGATCGCGTGATGGGGCGCGGCTCGCTGGTGGACTACGGTGCATTTATGCAAAACATCATGGTGGCTGCGCGTGGGCGCGGGCTGCACACCTGTCCGCAAGCGGCTTGGAATGGCTTTGCCAAAATTATCATGCCGCATATCGGGGCTGGCGAAGGGGAAATGCTGGTTTGCGGCATGGCCCTGGGCTATGCCGATGCGGATGCGCCCGTCAACGGCTTTGTCACGCCCCGCGTGCCGATGGCAGAATTTACGCATTGGCTGGATTGATAATTTGTTGGGGTGCAGCTTGCGCTGTCCAATGCTTTAGTCAAACGCGTTTTCGCTTTCCACTTTGTAACCACTTCTTTCTGAACTATCACTATGTCCACTTCCAAGCCTCGCATTTTGGTAACCCGCGCTATTTTCCAAAGCGTGATTGACCGCCTGTCTGCCCATTTTGAGGTCGAGTCCAACCCGGACGACGTGTTGTGGGATCGGGCAGAGTTGTTGCGCCGTATGCGGGGTAAAGTGGGTGTTTTTTCGACTGGCACCGAGCGCATGGACACCGAGCTGCTAGCCCAATGCCCTACGCTCAAAATTTGCGCCAATATGACGGTGGGTTACAACAATTTTGACCTGCCTGCCATGACCGCTGCCGGCGTGCTCGGCACTAATGCGCCGGATGTGCTGACCGAAACCACGGCCGATTTCGGCTTTGCGCTTTTGCTCGCTACCGCCAGGCGGGTGACCGAAAGCGAGCATTTTTTGCGCGCCGGATTGTGGACGCGGTGGAGCTATGACATGTTCTCCGGCGCCGAAGTGCATGGCAGCACCCTGGGCATTATTGGCATGGGCCGCATTGGCCAGGCGATTGCCCGTCGGGCGGCCTTTGGCTTTGGCATGCAAGTGATTTATCACAACCGAAGCCGCCTGGATGCTGCCACCGAAGACGCTTGCAAAGCGCGTTATGCAGGCAAGCTGGAATTACTGCAAAGCGCGGACCATGTGATGCTGGTAGTCCCCTACAGCGCCGCCTCGCACCACACCATTGGCGCGGCAGAATTGGCCGCTATGAAGCCCACGGCCACGCTGATCAACCTGGCGCGCGGCGGCATCGTCGATGACGGCGCTCTGGCGCAGGCGCTGCGCGAACGCACCATCGCGGCGGCAGGTCTAGACGTTTATGAGGGTGAGCCGACGGTCCACCCTGACTTGCTTACCGTGCCCAATGTCGTGCTGACGCCGCATATTGCCAGCGCCACGCCCGGCACGCGCCAAGCTATGGCCGATTTGGCGGTGGATAATTTAATCGGCTACCTGACCCAGGGCAAAGCCGTGACGCCGCTCAATCCCGAGGTCTTGGCACGCGGCTGAACATGGGCGGCACAGTTCGACGGGGCTAGAGGCCATTGCGGCGGCCTTGCTAACTTGCCTAGCTTTTGCCTTAGAGGTGGGTCTGGGCATCGTTTAAAGCACAATGCGGTTTTAGAAAGAATGTGCTGTGAATGAGGGAATGATTTGGTTGGCGGCGGTTTTGTTCGGCCTACACACCGTGTTGCTGCTGTCCCTTCTGTTTCGCCGCACGCCGGGCGCCGCGCAGAGTGAACAAGCCGCCCAGGTCGTATTGGCCGCGCTGCAAGCCCAAGCAGAGCGCTTGGACCACTTGGCGCGCGAATTGCGCCGCGACCTGGCCGACACCGCCCGCGACGGCCGCCAGGAAGCCGCCCAAAGCATGGCGACTTTTCAGCAGACCCTCACCCAACAAAGCGCCGAAGCCACCCGCACGCAAAACACCCAGATTGACGCCTTTGGGCAGCAACTGGCGGCCTTGCAAAAAAATCTGTCGGATACCTTGAGCAACCAACTAGGGGCTTTGAGCGAGTCCAATGCGCGCCGCATTGCCGAATTGGGCGAAACCAGTACCCGTACCTTGGCCGAGGTACGCACCACGCTCGAAGCGCAGCTAACGCAATTGCAAACCACCAATGCCGCCAAGCTAGACGAAATGCGCGCCACGGTGGACGAAAAGCTGCAAACCACGCTGCAGGCCCGCTTGGGCGAGAGCTTCAAGCAAGTGGCCGACCGGCTGGAGCAAGTACACAAAGGTTTGGGTGAAATGCAAACACTGGCCCAGGGCGTGGGCGACCTTAAGCATTTGCTTAGCAACGTCAAGACCCGCGGTATTTTTGGTGAGGCCCAGTTGGCCGCTTTGCTGGAGCAAGTGTTTGTGCCCGACCAGTACGCCGTCCAGACAGCCACCCGCCCAGGCAGCAAAAACGTGGTGGACTTTGCCATCAAGCTGCCGGGCAAGGCGGAGGACGGTACGCCGCTGTGGTTGCCGATTGATGCCAAATTTCCCAATGAAGATTACGAGCGTTTGCTGGACGCGCAAGCTAGGGCGCACTTTGCCGACGCCGAAGCTGCGGCCAAAGCGCTGGAACTGCGCATTCGTTTGGAAGCCAAGTCGATCGCCGAAAAATACATCGAACCGCCTTACACCACCGACTTTGCTATATTGTTTTTACCCACTGAAGGCCTGTATGCCGAGGTGCTGCGTCGTCCGGGCTTGATGGAGTCTTTGCAGCGCGACCACCGCATCACGCTGGCCGGGCCGACCACTTTGCTGTCCATGCTCAGCTCCTTGCAGATGGGCTTTCGTACGCTGGCGCTGGAAAAGCGCTCCAGCGAGGTCTGGCAAGTGCTGGGCGCGGTCAAGACCGAGTTTGGCAAATTTGGCGATGTTCTGGCCAAGGTCAAGTCGCAAACTGAAACCGTGCTCAAAACTCTGGACAACGCCGAGGTGCGCAGCCGCGCCATGGGTCGGGCACTAAAAAAAGTGGAGGGTCTGCCCGAGGTTCAGGCTACCGGTCTGATACCGCTCGACAAGGACTTCGACAGCGACGACGGGCATGCGTACCCGTGAGTGGGCCAACGCCGCCCGCAGGCCCTGACATTGCGCTTTCCGATACGGGTGTGAAAGCCCATGCTACGGTGCCCGGCGGGTGGCTGCCGCGTCTGATCGCCGGGCATATTTTTCTGCATTCCAGCATGGTGGCCATGCGTATGGCCACGCCCTTACTGGCGCTGCGCATGGGGCATAGCGCCTGGCATGTGGGTTTGTTGCTCTCGCTGTTTTCAGTCAGCCAGGTATTCTTATCTTTGCCCGCAGGGCGCTACGCGGACCGCCATGGCCTGCAGCGCCCAGTGCAGCTGGCGGTGCTCTCGGCCCTGGTCGGCGCTGCGCTTGCCCTGCTGTTTCCGGTGTTTGAAGTGATGTGCGCCAGCGCGCTGTGCATGGGAGCAGCCAGCGGAATCGCTTCGGTGGCATTGCAACGCCATGTGGGGCGCGCTGCCCGTGACAGTGTGGAGTTGCGCCGCGTCTTTAGCTGGCTAGCTATCGGGCCTGCAGTCTCTAATTTTTTTGGCGCCGTAGCCGCCGGTTTACTGATCGACTTTGGCGCGCGGGCCATGCCTGAGGGTCTGGCGCATCCCGGCTTTAGGGCCGCGTTTTTATTTGCGCTCTGCATGCCTTTACTCAGCGCCTGGTGCATACGGGGCGTGCCCGAGCTAGAGCCGGTGGCGCCGGCCGCAGGTGCGCAGGCCTCTGCCTGGCATTTGCTTCAATCGCCGCCTATGCGCCGTTTGCTGTTGGTGAACTGGCTTTTCTCGTCATGCTGGGATGTACATACGTTTGTGGTCCCGGTGCTTGGGCATGAACGCGCTCTGAGCGCCTCGGTGATAGGCACTATTTTGGGCGGCTTTGCAGTCGCCGCTATCGCTGTGCGTCTGTTCATTCCCATTGCAGCAGCACGTGTCAAAGAGTGGCATGCGCTCACCGGGTCAATGGTACTGACCGCAAGTGTCTTTCTGATTTATCCCTGGATGCACTCGGCCTGGAGTATGGGTGTGTGCTCGGTCGTGTTGGGTATTGCCCTGGGTGCAGTGCAGCCCATGATCATGAGCACCTTGCACCAGATTACGCCGCACGCTCAGCACGGCCAGGCCATTGGCTTGCGCCTGACAACCATCAATTTTTCCAGCGTACTTATGCCTTTGTTGTTTGGCAGCGTCGGCGCGGTCGTTGGGGTCAGTGTAGTGTTTTGGACTGTGGGCCTCCTGGTGGCTTTGGGTGCCCCCAGCGCCTGGCGCTTACGCGCATAAAAAAAGCCCCCGAAGGGGCTGAGAGCGGCTGGGGCCAACCAAGTTGCTTAGACGCGCTTGCGGTATTCGCCGGTGCGGGTATCGATTTCTACTTTATCCCCCTGCGCCACAAAAATCGGCACGCCGATTTCAAAGCCGGTCGCAATTTTGGCGGGCTTTAAGACCTTGCCTGAGGTATCGCCTTTGACGGCCGGCTCGGTCCAGGTGATTTCGCGCACCACGCTGGTGGGCAGCTCCACCGAGATCGCTTTGCCGTCGTAGAACACGACTTCCACTTCCATGCCGTCCTCCAAGTAGCTCAGTGAATCGCCCATGTTTTCGGCTTCGACTTCGTATTGGTTGAAGTCGGCGTCCATGCAAACATACATGGGGTCTGCAAAGTAGGAGTAGGTGCACTCTTTTTTATCGAGGATGACCTGATCCATTTTGTCGTCTGCCTTGAACACCACTTCGGTGCCAAAGTTGGCGATCAGGCTTTTGAGCTTCATGCGCACCGTGGCCGAGTTGCGGCCACCACGGCTGTATTCGGTTTTCAGCACGACCATCGGGTCTTTGCCGTGCATGATCACATTACCGGCACGAATTTCCTGGGCAATTTTCATAAACAATCCGTCAGATTGGGGGGCCGCCAAAGGCGGCCTTAGACCGCGAAATGCGGCGGGGCGTGGTGCCGCGTAAAAACGCATCAGACACCAGCAAAGCCCGCTATTTTATCGCCAATCCGGGCGTGTACCCCCTTCGCGTCCTGCATTGCGCAGGGCAAGCACCTGGGCCGGCGCCCGCTTTAGCCCTGCGGGGCGCTCGGATGTACTGTGCGTTGCACGGCCCAATCGATTAATTGGCTGCACAAATCGGTGTTTTGCGCCAGTCGGGCGGCCAGATCAGCGGCATTGCTGGGCCAGGCCGAGTCGGGCTCCCAAGGCCATGCCAAGGCCTGCGGCGCAGTGTTGGTGGTCAGCCCGCCGTTCCAAAAAGTATGCCAGGTGCGCAAAGAGGCATCGGCCGCCAGGGTTTCCAAATAGGCCTGCAGTTTGGGCTGGTGCGCGCCATCGTCTTGCGGGTAAATCTGCCAGACGCAGGGTTTGCCCGCCTGCACGGCCTGGGCCAGTGAGTCCTCACCGCGCACCAGATTGAAGTCGCACAGAGCCAGCAGCCGGTCAAACACGGGTTGTGGCAGATAGGGAAGAAAGCGCAGTCGCAGCGGCCCACAGCGCCCATCTGGCAGGGCAGCCAGCGCGTCCCGCACGGTTTGAGCGCTTTGGCCAGCGGCGACCAGTAATTGCACCGCTTGCCCAGTGTCGGTCAGCGCCTGCAGCAGGGCTGCAATGGGCGCATTGGCGTAAGAAAACAGCAGCACCGTGCGTTCGCCGCAAGCCTTCGGTGCAAATGCGGTCAATTCTGGGTCGGCCCAAGTGGGTGCCTGCGCAGCCTGTGGGTCAGAGCGCCGTAACAAGCCACCGCTCGCGGGGCTGAAACCCGGATAGAAAAAATACTTGGTCCAAGCCTTGGCCGGGCCTTGCAATACCGGCGATGGCAGGCCATGGCTGCGCAGCGCAAAGGGCTCGGCGCTGAGGTACTCTATGTTGAACCAGGCTGGGCGTCGGCCCTGGGTGTCAGCGGCATCCACTTGGCTTTGCAGCCACGCCGGTGGGATATCGCAGCCAAAGGCCTCTATCCAAACGTCCGCCAAGCGAGTATCCGGGACTGGCACCGCGTGCTGGGCTGATGCCCAGTCATGCACGCTAATGCCCGGCCAGCCGCCTTGCGCAGCGCCGGGCGCCATCCAATGCAGGGGCCGCTGATCGTCCAGCCACAGGCGCACGTTATGGCCCCGCAGCGCTAACTGAACGGCCAAGCGCCAGCAAACACCGATATCACCGTAGTTGTCGATCACCCGGCAAAAAATATCCCAAAGCAAAACCTTTTCATTGGCTGGCGGACTTTGTGTATGCGCTGGCACCCATGCCGCGGCAGAGGCTTGGAGCGCGGGTGGTGTGTGGGACGGCATGGCGCAATTGTCCCTGTTGGCAGCCGGACTGGGCGGGAGGCAGATCAGCTGCCCCCGAAAACTCTGACAATACGGTCATGACCGCGCCACCAACTCCTCTCCATAGCGAAGCGCTGCTGCGCGAGGTGGCGGCCTTGCCGACCTTGCCTGGCGTTTACCGCTACTTCGACGCGCAAGACCAGGTGCTGTACGTGGGCAAAGCCATCAGCCTAAAAAAGCGGGTGGCCAGTTACTTCCAGAAAAACCATGGCGGCACGCGTATTGGGCACATGGTGAGCAAGATTGTGCGCATGGAAACCACGGTGGTTCGCTCCGAAGCCGAGGCCTTGCTGTTGGAAAACAACCTCATCAAGACGCTCAATCCGAAGTACAACATTTTGTTTCGGGACGACAAAAGCTATCCCTACCTCAAGATGACCGCCACTAACCCCGAGGCGGCGCCGGACACGGGCGCGCGCAAAAGCGGTAAAACGGGCACGGACCCGCAGCAGTTTTCTCGTGTTGCGTATTACCGGGGCGGGGTGGAGAAAAAGCACCATTACTTCGGTCCCTACCCTAGCGCCTGGGCGGTGAAAGAGGCAATTTTGTTGATGCAAAAAGTGTTTCGGCTGCGCACCTGCGAGGACTCTGTGTTCGGTAACCGCACACGCCCCTGTTTGCTCTACCAAATCAAACGCTGTTCGGGGCCCTGTGTAGGGCATGTCAGTGCGGCCGACTATGCCCAAGATGTACGCGACGGCCAACGCTTTTTGCAAGGCGATGCGCAAGAAGTGCTGAAGTCTTTGGAGCAGCGCATGCTGGCGCATGCTGAGCGCCTGGAGTTTGAACAAGCCGCTGAGTTACGCAACCAGGTGGCCGCGCTGTCCAATGTGCTGCACCAGCAATCAGTGGATAACGTATCGGACCGCGATGTGGATATCCTGGCTGTCAAAGTGCAGGGCGGCAAGGCTTGCGTGAACCTGGCTATGGTACGCGGCGGGCGGCATTTGGGTGACCGGCCTTACTTTCCAGTGCATGTGGAAGAGTCCGCCGTGCTGCTGGACGACGAGGGCGCCTCGGGCGTACCGCAAAGCGCTGAGTCGCAGGTGCTGGAGGCATTTTTGGCGCAGCACTATTTGGGTGTACCGATGCCTGCCGTTCTGGTAGTGAGCGAACCCGTGGGTAAGGGTCTGCTGGCGGGACTGTCCGAGCAGCATGGTTTTAAGGTGAGCGCGGTGCACCATCCGCGCGAGCAGCGCCGCGCCTGGCTGGACATGGCGCAAACCAATGCCGCTTTGCAATTGGCCCGCTTGTTGGCTGAGGAAGGCTCACAGCAGGCACGCACTCGGGCGCTGGCCGAAGCGCTGGACTTGGCCATGGAAGACCTGGCGGCCCTGCGCATCGAGTGTTTTGACATTTCGCACACCGCAGGCGAGGCCACCCAAGCCTCCTGCGTGGTTTTTGGGCAGCATGCTATGCAAAGCACCCAATATCGGCGCTACCGAATTGAAGACATCACCCCTGGCGACGACTATGCCGCCATGCGCCAGGTGCTGACGCGGCGCTACGGCAAAGTGGCCCAAGCGCTGGACCTGGCCAAGCACGAGGGGCGGCTGCCTTCGGCCCAGGAGCGCATGCCCGATCTGGTGCTAGTGGATGGCGGCAAAGGCCAGGTGTCCATGGCGCGCGAAGTCTTTGTGGCACTGGGCCTGGATTTGGCGCTGATCGTCGGCGTGGAAAAAGGGGAGGGGCGCAAAGTGGGCCTTGAAGAATTGGTGTTTGCTGACGGGCGTGACAAGGTCTATCTGGGCGCTGACTCGGCGGCACTGATGCTGGTGGCTCAGATCCGCGACGAAGCGCACCGCTTCGCGATTACCGGTATGCGTGCCCAGCGCGCGCGGGTGCGGGTCGATGGCGGCAAGCTGGAAGAAATCCCCGGCGTGGGCCCCAAGCGCAGGGCTAAGCTCTTGCAGCGCTTTGGCGGGGTGCGCGGCGTTGCCCAGGCCAGCGCCAAAGACTTAGCCTCGGTGGACGGCATCTCCCCAGAGTTGGCCGAAGAAATTTACCGCGCGCTGCACTAAGCGGCACGGCCTGTCATATTCCCCGTGCCACAATCACCCGCATGTTCCTGACTATCCCCACGATTCTGACTTGGACGCGCATATTTGCGATTCCGCTCATCGTGGGGGTGTTTTATGCGCCCGAGGCCTTTGCCACGTTGCCCGAAAAAAACCTGATCGCCACGGTGATGTTTGTGCTGTTTGCGCTCACCGATTGGCTCGATGGTTATTTGGCGCGCAAACTGAACCAAACCTCCGCCTTCGGGGCTTTTTTGGACCCTGTAGCTGATAAGTTCCTGGTATGCGCCTGCGTGCTGGTGCTGGTGCATTTGCAGCGGGCCGATGTGTTTGTGGCGCTAATCATCATCGGGCGCGAGATTGCGATCTCGGCTTTGCGCGAATGGATGGCGCGCATCGGCGCCACCAAAAGCGTCGCGGTCCACATGATTGGCAAGCTCAAGACGGTCGTGCAAATGGTCGCCATCCCGTTCTTGCTGTTTGACGGTGTCGCCTTTGGCGTGCTAGATACCCACTGGTGCGGCACTTGGCTGATCTGGTTGGCGGCGGTGCTGACGGCCTGGTCTATGGTGTATTACCTGCAAAAAGCACTTCCCGAAATACGCGCCCGCAGCCAATAGGCGCTTGGCGCAGGTGGCAGACTGTTTGCGCATAGAATCCACGACGCGCCCGCGCGGGCTTGCCGGGCACCCCCCAAAGCAAGCCGGGCCAGCGTGCGGCAATAGATTTGCCGCCTCAGTCAGCAGTCTGGGTACAGCAATAAAGTGCACGGGCGGCTGACTTCAGATGAGTAGTTCAAGTGGGGTGATTAGCTCAGTTGGTAGAGCGGCGCCTTTACACGGCGTAGGTCGGCGGTTCGAGCCCGTCATCACCCACCACCCAAACCGGCACAAGGCGAACCGCAGGTTCGCCTTTTTTGTGAGTCCCTGGAGATAGCGCATGTTTGAATTCGTCCGCAAGCACAACAAGATCATGATGTTTGTCATGTTCTTACTAATCGTTCCCGCTTTTGTGCTGGTGGGGGTGGACGGATATAGCCGAAGCAATGAGTCCGGCGCCACAGTTGCCAAGGTCGCCAGCTACAGCATCACCCAGTCCGAGTGGGATGCTGCCCATAAAAATGAGGTGGATCGCCTGCGTGCCTCGCGCCCCGAACTGGACGCCAAGATGATGGACTCGCCAGAGGCGCGCTATGCCACGCTGGAACGCCTGGTGCGTGAGCGCGTCATGACCGAGGCGGCGGACGCTTCTTTGCTGCCCATTACCGATGCGCGTTTGGCGCGCGAGCTGCAGCAGATTCCAGCCATCGCCGCGATGAAAAAGCCCGATGGCAGTTTTGATAAAGAGCGCTATGAACAAATTGCGGCTAGCCAGGGCTTGACCACCGCCGGTTTGGAAGCGCGTATCCGCCAAGATTTGTCGCTGCGGCAGTTGGAGTCGGGTGTGAGCAGTACCGCGTTCGCGCCCAAGGCCGTGGCCGACATGGCATTAAATGCGTTTTTTGAGCGGCGCGAGGTGCAGGTAGTGCGTTTTAGTCCTGCCGAATTTGCTGGCAAAGTTCAAACCAGTGATGCCGATATAGAGGTCTTTTACAAGGCCAATAGCGCACTTTTTCAGGCACCCGAGACCGCTGATGTGCAGTACTTGGTTTTCGATCTGGAGGCTGTAAAAAAGTCCATCAGCGTGCCCGAAACGGATGTGCGTACCTATTACGAGCAAAACATCGCGCGCCTGCAGTCCAAAGAAGAGCGCCGCGCCAGCCACATCCTGATCAGTGCATCCAAAGAACAGCCTGCCGCAGAGCGTGAAAAAGCCAAAGCGCAGGCGCAAGATTTGCTGGACAAAATCAAGGCTAAGCCAGACAGCTTTGCCCAGCTGGCGGCCAAGTTTTCGCAAGACCCCGGCTCTGCAGCCAATGGCGGCGACCTGAATTTTTTTGCGCGGGGTGCGATGGTCAAGCCCTTTGAGGACAGCGCTTTTGCGCTGAATAAAGGCCAAACCAGTGGCTTGGTGGAAAGCGATTTTGGCTACCACATCATCCGTTTGACGGATATCAAAACCCCAGCTGCTCCTAGCTTTGAGAGCATGCGCGAGAAATTAGAAGCGGAACTCAAAATCCAGCAGGCTCAAAAGAAATTTGCCGAACAGGCGGAAGTGTTTACCAACGCGGTCTACGAACAGGCAGACAGCTTGCAAGCTGCTGCCGATCGCCTGAAGCTCAGCATTCAAAACGCTAATGGCCTACCGAAAACGCCTACCCCAGGCGCAAGCGGCCCTTTGGCTAATGCCAAATTGCTAGCGGCATTGTTTAGCGCCGACACGATAGAGAAAAAGCAAAATACCGAGGCTATAGAAACCGGCCCTAGCCAGATGGTTGCGGCGCGCATCAGCAAGCACTACCCGGCCCGAACCAAACCGCTGGAAGAGGTCAAGGCGCAAGTGAAAGTCCGCCTGGTGCAATCGCGCGCCCAAGAAATGGCTAAAAAAGAGGGCGAGGCCCAACTTGCCGAATGGAAAAAGCAAGCCGATGAAGGCAAGCTTGGCGCCGCCAATGTGCTAGGGCGCGACCAACCCCTACCCGGCATGAGCCAGGTGCTGATGGATGCCATCCTGCGCGCAGATACTTCTGCATTGCCGGCTTGGCTGGGTAGGGACCTGGGTGCGCAAGGCTATGCGGTGGTCCGTGTGAACAAGGTCTTGCCCCGCAACGCACCCCCAGCCGAAGTGGCTGAGCAAGAGCGCGGCCAAATGGCGCGTTGGCTGGCCGGGGCCGAGTGGGAGGCGTATTACGAAGGTTTGAAAAAGCGCTTTAAGGTGCAGATCAAAGTAGCCAAGCCCCAATCCGATGCCAGTGCGGCGCTTGCGGCTACGGAGTAAAGACTTTTGCGAGGACTTGGCCCGACGGGGGCGGTTTATAATTTCCGATTACGGTGGCTGTAGCTCAGTTGGTAGAGTCCAGGATTGTGATTCCTGTTGTCGTGGGTTCGAGCCCCATCAGCCACCCCATATAAATCAGCAACTTAGCCCCGCTTCGCAAGAGCGGGGCTTTTTTGTATTTGCCACTGACAGACTGTTTACAGACTGCGTTACAGGGTTTATGGCCACGGTCAGCGGACCCAGCTAGCCCGAGCCTGCCCAGCGGGCGCCGCCCAAAGGCTCAGCGCACACTCTGGGGGTGGCGCTGATCGCCCGCATCTACCAAATGATCCTTCGGAACTTTCGAAGGGACGTGACTTCCAATTAGAGGCTGCGGTGAAAGAATTACTCAATCGTTAATCAATGCTTGTCTTGGCACTGAGTCTCCCAGAGACAATCCGCGCCTTTTTTGGATCAACATTAAACTCCCGCCACTCATTGTTACTGTTATCCGCAAAAACTAGGGCAACCCCATGAATGTGCGACCTTACCACTTACCGACCCAAATTGCCCACCCTAGCCTCAACACGCGCCTTTTCGCTGCCGGACTCGCCCTGCTGCTGGCAGGTTGTGCGGTAGCGCTACCCGCCTCTGATCGGGCCGCAGGCGCGCAGACCAGGGAGACAGTGCCTGTGGAGCCCCCTGTTGCTCCCCGCCCGGTTGCGGCCAGTTCAGCGCCAGCGGCGCCGCTCACGCCGCAGCGCCCTGCCGGTGCGTCCGGCGCGCCTGCCCCCTTTGCGGAGGTGACGCGCGAGGCCAAGCGCGTTGGCGGCTACCTGCCGGTGTGGACGCGCGACGAGAAGACGTGGATTGAAATCCCGGCCGCTCTATTGGACCAGCCAATGTTCTTCGCTTCGTCGGTTGTCGGTGGTATGGGTATTGGCGGTCTCTGGCCCGGCATGATGGGTCGCGAGCACATTGTCAGTCTGCGCCGAGTAGGCAACAACGTACTCTTGGTGGCGCGCAACCAGCGGGTGCGTGCGCCCACCGGTACCACGCTGGCACGCGCCGTGAGTGAAAGCTATTCGGACAGCCTGCTCGGTGTTGCACCATTGGCCTCCGCACCGCAAAGCGGTACCGGCGCATTGCTCGTTGACGCAACGGTGCTGCTCGGCGGCGACATCAATGGCACACAGACCACTTTAGAGACGCTGTTCCGCCTGCCCTATGCGCTGGACCGAAACAGCTCTGGGCTTGAGCGCGTGCGCGCCCAAGCGGAAGGTCTGTACGTGACCATGCGCAACCACTACGCCATTCCCAAGATGCCAGCGCCGCCCGCCACGGCGCCTGGTGCCGCGCTTCCCAACCCGAGCGCCCAGCCCAACCCACCCGGCAGTGTGCCGGATGCACGCAGCATGTTTTTGGCCTATGCCTACACGCTGGCTCCGTTGCCTGCGCAGCCCATGAAACCGCGCATGGCCGATGCACGCGTAGGCTACTTCAATTCCTCGTTCACAAACTTCGGCGATGACACGCAAGAAGGCAAGCGCACGCATTTCATCAACCGCTGGCGCTTGGAGAAAAAGGACCCGGCAGCGGCCTTGTCCGAACCGAAAGAGCCCATCCGCGTGGTGATGGACCGCAATATCCCAGAAGTCTGGCGCCAGCCCTTGCGCGAAGCCGCCCAAGAGTGGAACAAGGCTTTCGAGAGAGCAGGTTTCCTCAACGCACTGTCCATCGAGCAGCAGCCGGCCGATGCCGATTGGACGACTACCGAGGGCGTCCGTATGCTTGCCATGCGTTGGTTCGCACAGGAGGGCCCGGGCTCGACCGCAGTAGGCCCTAGTCAGAAAGACCCGCGGACGGGCGAAATCCTGCGTGCTGCGGTGATCATCGACGAGAACCGGGTGCGTATTTTCCGTTCGCGCGCAGGCGAAGGCGTGCCGCGCTGGGCCGAGCAGCTGCCGCCGCATGCAACGCTGGCGCAGGACCATGATCATGACCTGTGCAATTACGCCGATGTCGCCTTCGACGAAGCAAGCTTTGGCTTTGACCTGCTGGTCGAACGCGGTCTTCTCGATCCCAATAGCCCAGAAGCCGATCGCTATATCGCCGACGCACTGAAAAGCGTCACCATGCATGAGATAGGTCACACCCTCGGCCTGCGTCACAACTTTCGCGCATCCACAGCAATGACAGCGGCGCAGCTCCGTGATCGTGCTTATACCCAAACTAACGGCCTGTCAGCCTCGGTCATGGAGTACAACGCGCAAAATCTGCCATTGAAGGGCGAGTCGGTAGCCGACTACAACATGCTGACGCTTGGGGCTTATGACTACTGGGCCATTGAGTACGGTTACCGGGAATACGCCAGCCCGGATGCCGAAAAGTCGGCACTCAAAACCCTCGCCGCACGCTCGGAACGCGAGCCCGCGCTGGCTTATGCCACGGACCAAGACCTTGGCAACTACGACCCGATGATCAACCAGCGCGACATGAGCAGCGAACCTCTGGACTTCGCGCAGCGCCAAATCAAGTTAGCGCGTGAATTGTGGGAACGGACTACCACGCGGCCACTGGCGGCTGACGAGGATCTCACCGTGTACCGTCGCGCACTCAGCCGCGTACTCAACAGTATGGGCGCATCCTTGCCCTTTGCCGCCAAGTACGTGGGCGGCGTGTACACCTCCCGCGCCGTAGCCGGCGCAAATCAGCCTTTGCTGGTGCCGGTGCCGGCAGGCCAGCAACGTGCTGCCTTAGCCGTGCTTATCAACGAAATCTTTAGTAGCGCCAGCTTCAAGTTCGATCCCCAGGTCTTGAGCCGTTTGGGGGTGGACCACAACGAGCCGCGCGCTAACCCGCAGCAGGGCGTTGACTTCAGCCTGCCCACCGCCGTACTGACTTTGCAGCGCGGCGCTTTGGATACCCTGATGGCCGACGGCTTGGCCGGACGCCTGGCCGATGCCGAAGCCAAGGTGGCTGACCCGCATCAATTGCTGACCTACTCCGAAGTGCAAACACGCTTGTCCAAGGCAGTCTGGTCGGAGTTAGCGGTCGGCAACAAGGGCAAGGGTGACATCGACAGCCTGCGCCGCAACCTCCAGCGCGAGCATGTGCGTCGACTAGCCTCTGGTTTGGTACGTACCAGCGCCACAACCGCTGCAGACGTGCGTGCGGTTCACCGGCAAGTCGCAATCAAGTTGCGATCACAGCTGCAGTCGGCTGTAGCTGGCAAAAAACGCAGCAGCCTTGTACAGGCCCACCTGGAAGACAGCCTACAAACGCTAACTGAAGCGCTGAAGGCGCCCATGGTCAAGCAAGGCGTGTGAGTGTTCGGCTGCAGCTTACCCGTTCCAAGGGCGGGGTGCCGCCGCGTCAGGGAAAAGCAAATCGAATACCGTTTAAGTCCAGGCATCCCGCAGATTCCCCCCGATCTCCTATAACTGTTGCTGTTTCGTCATCATCGGGTAGCACAGCCGGGATCACAATAGGGTGTGCCTGCCTCCTACCTCCATTCCCTGCATATCGACTTTGCGCCCTCGCTCTGGCTGGGGCGGGTTGGTATGTCGGCCTGTCCCGGGGCGGTATCGGTTGGCGCCATGGCCGGCCCCCAGTCATCAGGGCAACTCGCCAAGGACGTAGCGCATATGGCGCAGCAGGGTATCAAAACCGTGGTGAGTCTGCTCGATAGCACCGAATTGCAGCGCCTGGGTGCACTAGAAATTTCTCTGCTTCTCGTGCAATACGATATTGCATGGCACCAGTTGCCGGTGGTGGACTATGGCGTGCCCTCTTCAGCGGTGACCTTGCAGTGGAGGCGCTTGTTGCCACAGCTGACCCAGGTTCTGCACACCAGCAACATCCTGATTCATTGCGCCCATGGCAAAGGGCGCACCGGAACCATGGCTGCCACGCTTTTCAAGTCTTGGGGCTGGAGCAGTGGCGCAGCCATGGCCTACGTTCGCCAATACCGTCCAGGGTCTATCGAGACCCACAAGCAAGAGGCCTATGTGGAGGCCTTTACTCGGGGTATGGGCACGTCTATACCTGCGACCTCAAGGCCAGCGACACCGCTTTAGGCGATGGCTACCTGCTCCATGAGTCGGGCGTAATGGGCGAGCGCCGGCGTCACCTGGTCAGGTACTTTGGCCAAGTCGTCGTAGCGGCGCAGGCGCACCGCTTGCGCGTGATAAGTCAGCGCCTCGAACGCGCGTACCTGCGCATCGTCAAAGCGGCCGCCCTGTAACTCCAAGCTGTGTTTGGAGGCTGGCGACAAGGAATCCCAGTACAGCGCATCGGTCGCACACAAATAGCGTTTGGCGTCGACGTGCAGTTTGATGGGCTCTAACACCGCGTCCGAAAAGCACTTGCGTAAAAAGGGCAAGGCCACAAACTGGTGCAAGTCGTCTTTGGCGGGTGCAGTGTCTTGGTCGGCCACCGGTGTACGCGCAGCGCTGAGCATGTGACCGAGGTCGTGTAACAGGGCGGCCACCACCGTTTCGGGAGACTCATGGGCTTGTTCTGCGAGGTGGGCGCATTGCAGTGCGTGGTGCAGTTGGCTCACCGCCTCTTGGCCATACCATGTGGTGGCGCGGCTCTCCAAGAGTTGGACGATCTCAGCGATGGAAAGGGACATAGAGTTCTCCTGTACGAAGGCATAGCCCGGGTGGCAGCGTGTCTACCGCGCGCGCTCGCCGATGATAGAAAAGCGAATACGCGCGCAGCAAAAATCGATCAGCGACACGGTGGCCAGGATGAGCAAAATCACAAACGCCATTTGCTGCAGTTCGAGTGTGCGAATTTGCTCCGACAAAATCAAACCAATGCCGCCCGCCCCGACAATGCCGATGATGGAGGCGCTGCGGGTGTTGGACTCAAAGGCATACAGCACTTGGCTTAGCAAGACCGGCATCAGTTGGGGCAAGATACCAAAACGAACCGCGGACAAGGAGGAGCCACCGGTCGAGAGCACACCCTCGACTGGCTTGTCATCGGCGGCCTCTATCGCCTCAGAAAATAGCTTGCCGAAGATACCCAGATCGGACATGAACAAGGCCAATACGCCTGCGAACGGGCCCAGGCCGACTACGTTGATCCAGATCAGCGCCCAAATCAAGATGTCCACGCCGCGTAAGATGTCAAAGCTGCGCCTTGCAACAAACTTGACTACCCGGTTGATGGTGGTGTTGCGCGCAGCGAGAAAGCCCAGCGGAAAGGCGGCGATGGCGGCCATCAGCGTTCCCAGCAGAGCGATAGCCAGTGTCTCCAGCATTGCATAAGCGTAAATGCCCGCCCGGTGCCAGCTCCCAGGATCCGGCGGAATCATGCGCAACACCATGGAGCCCAACTCGCCTAGACCGCCAGCAATACGGGCATAAGACATATCCAATTTGTACGCACCATATACAAACAGACCCAGGGCCAAGCCCGCCCAGAGCAGCGCAGGAATATGCCCACGGTGGATACCCTGGAAATGCAACGGGTAGCGCGCGCGCAGAGCGGCACGTGCTTGCGCATCGTCCTGCGTGGGGGCGACGCCCGAATGTGTTGGGTGCAGCACGCTCATGACGCACGCTCCTGACCCAATAGGCGGTGGCGTACGCGCTCGGTCAACGCGTCAATTACCATCACCGTGCTGATAATCAAGACCAGCAAAGCACTCACGTCGGCGTAGTAGAACTTGCGTATCACTTCGAGCAAGGTTTGCCCGATGCCGCCGGCGCCGACAAAGCCGAGCACGGCGGCACCGCGCACATTGATCTCAAAGCGCAGCAAGGCGTAGCTGGCGAAGTTGGAGGCCACTTGCGGTAGCACCGCAAAGCGCACTTTATGCAGCCAATGTCCCCCGGTGGCCAATACGCCGTCCACCGGTTTCATGTCTACGTTTTCTACCACCTCGGCAAACAACTTACCCAAGGCACCTGTGGAGTGAATGGCCAAGGCCAAAATGCCCGGCAGTGGCCCCAAACTGAAGGCGACGACAAAAATCAGCGCAAAAACGATCTCGGGCACAGTGCGCGAAAACTCCAACAGCCGCCGGGTGGCAAACACCACCCAGGTGTTTTGGGTCATGTTTTTGCTGGCTAAAAAGCACAACACCAGCGCGGCACATGCACCTAACAGTGTGCCGACATACGCCATTAGCAAGGTCTCGCCCATCAGGGCGAGCCATTTTTTCCAGCCCCAAAACCACTCCACCGGATCGCTGATCACCCATTGCCCGTTTTCTAGGTGAGCGATGCGGTAGAAATAGCTGGCAAAACTGCCAATATTGTCCAAAAACTTGGAGGCCGATATCTCAGCGATATGGCCTGCGAAAAGGACGGAGATGCCAAGCACCAGCAAACCCAGCCAGATCTGGCGGCGCTTGGCCGCCACTGCTTGCGCGTAGGCTTGGGTTCTGGTGCTTGGCGAGTTCACGCTCGCTTACTTCTTGCGCAGTGCATCAACAAAGGTGTTGAGTGCAACCACGGGCAGGTAAGCCTCATGGGTAACGGTCTGGAAGGGCTCGTTTTTACCATCAGACAGCTTGTCAAATGCCACTTTGTCCTTTTTGGGTGCATCGAAGAAGGCTTGTTCGATTTTCTTCTTCAGGTCAGCTGGGAGACTGTCCAGGTAAGCGACGGGCGAGTTCACGATCTGGTCCGACTTGTAAATGATGCGGAAGTCTTCTTTTTTGACCATGCCCTTGTCCGCCATGCGGATCAACTCGGAGTCGGTTTCATTGTTCCACCAGTTGGCCGCTACATCGACCGTGCCCTGGTTCAGCGCCATCACTGCGTTGATATGGCTGCCGCTGTAGACCACTTTGCCAAAGAACTCGTCGGGTTTGATGCCCATTTTGTCCATGGCGTAGCGCGGTACGTTGTTGCCGGAGGTGGAGTTGGGGTCGACCAAGGCGATGCTCTTGCCTTTGAGGTCTTCGATCTTTTGGTAAGGCGAGTTGGCCTTCACGTAAAACACCGAGTGGTAGCCTTTAACGCCGCCTTTGTTCACCTCGATGGCAAACGGCGTGGTCTTCACGCCAATCATGCGGGCGCGGGCATAGGACGCGGGGCCGTAGTAGGCGATGTGAATTTGCTCGGCGCGTTGGCCTTCGATGACGGCAGCGTAGTCACCGGCGATACGCAGCTTCACTGGAATGCCGAGCTCACGTGTCAGGTAGGCGGCGAAATCAGCAAAACGCTCGTTGACTTGTGCAGCGTTTTCGCTGGGGATGGTAGCCATCACCAACTCAGGGTATTTGGCTTTCCAGTCTTGGGCTTGGGCAGAGGCCAACAGGGCGCTGGAGGCGGCCAAGGCGAGGAGGGCGCGGCGATTGAACATAAAAATTCCTTGTAGTTAAATGAAGGGGAAGGGG
>Ga0187844_10001164_pt1 | contig 20321 bp, 21 predicted proteins | sample SpaLakP09_SKY_50_FD_134517 | JGI IMG/M metagenome (GOLD analysis project Ga0187844, IMG submission 134517) | Oligotrophic lake water microbial communities from Sparkling Lake, Wisconsin, USA - SP09_SKY_50 | ecosystem: Environmental > Aquatic > Freshwater > Lake | place: USA: Sparkling Lake...
GGATGTGATCCTGTTCCCGGCGCTGCGACGCGAATCTTGATTCCTTGCGGGACAGAGCATGCCGTGCTCGGCATGCTCTGTCCCCAACCGATCGCAAAAAAGGGCGGCCCGCGGGCCGCCCTTGTTGCTTGCGGGGCAAGCCTTAACGCGTCACGTTATTCTTGCCAGCCACCACTGGGTCGGCCTTGGCCGGCTTCAGCTCGGCCACCACCTGGCCGCGGGTCTTGGCCGTGGCGACCAGCGCGCCGCCGGTGAACTCGGCGGTGTTCTCGCTGTTCATAGCGGTCAGTTCCCCGCTGGCGCGGGCACGAACCAGCTCGGCAACGACCTGTTCGCGGGTCAATTGGGTGCTGGTCGGTGCATCGGCCATGGCAACGGTGGCAGCCAGCAGGGCGGCGGCGAAAACGGTCAGGTTCTTCATGATGGGGTCCTTTGAATACAGCCTTGGGTTGGGTATCTGTCTGGACGCCGCGAAGCTGTTGTGCTCGTCGCCGTGTCCATGGGCTGAACTCTAGGGATTCCACCTAGTTTGAAAAACCAGGCAATTAGCAAGTGACCGTTTCGAAATTAAGAAGAATCACCGGCAACGGCTCTCAGCTGTGCTTGAAGTCCGGCTTGCGCTTGTTGATGAAGGCATCCATGCCCTCGCGCTGATCATCGCTGCCGAACAGGGCATGGAAGTAGCGGCGCTCGACATTGACACCGTCGATCAGCGGGCCCTGGAAGGCCAGGTTGACCAGTTCCTTGATCAGCATCGCCGACGGGCCGCTGAAGCCGTTGATGGTCTCGGCCGCGGCCAGGGCCTCGGTCAGCAGCTGATCGGCCGACACCACGCGCGACACCAGACCGCCGCGTTCGGCCTCGGCGGCGTCCATCATCCGCGCCGTCAGCAGCATGTCCATCGCCTTGCTCTTGCCGACCGCTCGCGGCAGGCGCTGCGTGCCGCCGGCGCCGGGGATGATGCCCAGCTTGATCTCGGGTTGGCCGAACTTGGCGGTGTCTGCAGCGATGATGAAGTCGCACATCATCGCCAGCTCGCAGCCGCCGCCCAGCGCAAAGCCGGCCACCGCGGCGATCACCGGTTTGCGCACCTGCAGGATGGTCTCCCAGTTCTTCGAGATCAGCCCGCTCTTGAAGGCGCTCATGAAGTTGTGCGGCGCCATCGTCGGGATGTCGGCACCGGCGGCAAAGGCCCGCTCGCTGCCGGTCAGCACGATGCAGCCGATGCCGTCGTCGGCGTCAAAGGCCAGCAGGGCCTGGCCCAGCTCGTCCATCAGTTGGTCATTCAGCGCATTCAGCTGCTTGGGACGGTTCAGCGTGATCAGGCCGGTCTTGCGGGCGCCTTCGCCACGCACGTCGGTGAGGATGCATTCATAAGTCATCTCGGTCTCCTTGGTTCAATGCCACAACTATAGGGGCTGGCGAATGGCACCTACGGCGCCGCCTGCTGTGGGGGCGCCTTCAGCATCATGTCGATAAAGGTGTTGGCGTCCTGGTGGATGCGCAGCCGGACCGGCAGATACTGCAGGCGCGGGGCAATCCAGACCTCGGCGGTGAGATCACCACCGCCGGCCTCGCGCTGCGGCCTCAGGTGCCAGGTCTGAAGCGGCCCCATCGGGGTGTAGAGCGTCTCGTCGCCGACCACCTCGTAGCGCCAGCGATAGAGCTTGCGCGGCAGCGCCAGCGGCATCTCCACCACCCGGCCCGGCTCGAACTGCTCACGCCGGGTCAGGAACAGCCAGGTCAGCTGCACGAACTGGCTGGCCGTGTCCTGCACTCCGGGCTCGGCCGGCTCGCGCTTGCCATTGGCCAGCACAACATCGGCACCCTGGAACAGCACGCTGACGCGGCGACGGTCGCGGAACAGTATCTTGGTGTCTTCGTCATAGCGCAGTGGCCTCAGGCCCTGGGGCGTGAGTTCACCGTCGCTGGTCATGCGCCGCGAGATCAGCGGCGCGAATGACGGGCCCACGGCCACGTCCAGATTGATCTGATAGCGCTCGCCCTGGCGTATCCACTCCACTTGCGCACTGCCATTGACCTCGCCACGGTAGTTGCCCGTCAGCGCATAGCTGAGCCTGGTGCTGGCCGGCCATTCGAAGGGCTCGGCGGCAGCAACGGCACTGGCGGCCGGCTCGGCGGGCGTCGGCGGTGCTTCGATGACAGGCTCCGCAGCGGCGGTGACCACCAGGGGCGGCGGTTCGGCCGGCGGCTCAGGTTTGGGTGGCTCAGGGGCTGAAGCGGACACGGCCGGCACCTCGGGGACCCTCGGCTTGGGCTTGGGTACGGCCCGCGGCGGTGGCGCCGGCGGCTCGGTCTGCGCCAGCTCCCGCACATAGGCGACCTGCAGGCGCTTGGGCATCTCGGCCGCGGCTTCCCAGTCCAGCCGCATCTCGTCCAGCGCCACGGCCAGCCACAGGTGCAGGCCCAGCACGGCCAGCGCGCCGAGGGCAAAGCCCCAACGGCGGCCCGCCGAGCGCAGCGCGGCCTGCTTCAGCCAGTCAGCCATGCTCGGCGCAGGCCGATCGCGCGGGCGTTGGCCTTCTCGGCCGGGCTCAGTTTGATGGGCACGGCGCTGGCCTCCTGGGGCAGCATCAGCGCCAGGTTCAGCACGCGCTGATCGCGTGACACCAGCAGCTCCAGCTGATCGGGCCGCGCCGCATCCAGGGTCAGCAGCGCATCGTCCAGCCGACGCAAACGCCAGCCATTGCAGGCCAGCAGCTCGTCGCCGGCCGACAGACCCGCCGCCTGCGCAGCCGAGGCGGTCAGCACCTGGGTCACACGCACGCCAGTCAGCGCCGACTCCGCCACGCGCAGGCCCAGGCGCTGGCTCAGCGTGGGCTTGCAGCCCGAGCCCCAGCGCACGCCGACGCGCTCCAGCAGCGACGGCAGCGGCAGGTCGTCGGTGCCATGGATCCAGGCCTGCAGCTCGGCAGCCATCGAGCGGCCGGCCACCTGCTCGACCGCCTCGACCACATCCTGTTCGCTGATCGGTCCGCCATTGCTGCGCGCCCACAGCCCGCGCATCACGTCGTCCAGGCTGCCCAACGACCGGTCTTCGGTGCGCAGGCTCAAGTCCAGCGCCATCGCCAGCATCGCGCCCTTTGTGTAGTAGCTGATGTTCGAGTTGGGCGTGTTCTCGTCCTGGCGGTAGTACTTGGTCCAGGCATCGAAGCTGGACCGGGCCACACTCTGCACCTTGCGCCCAGGAGAGTCGAGTACGCCGGTCACGGTGCGCGAGATCAGCTCCAGATAGCGGCGCTCGTCGATCAGGCCCTGGCGCACCAGGAACAGGTCATCGTAGTAGGAGGTGAAGCCCTCGAAGAACCACAGCAGCTCGGTGTGATTCTCGCGCGTGTAGTCGAACGCTCTGAAGGCGTCGGGCCGCAGCCGCTTGACGTTCCAGGTGTGGAAGTATTCGTGGCTGATCAGGCCCAGCAGCTTGACATAGGCGTCGCTGGTCTCGGCCTGGTTCAGTCTGGGGAGATCGCGGCGGTTCGCGATCAGCGCGGTGCTGGCGCGATGCTCCAGGCCGCCATAGCCGTCTTCCACCGCATTGAGCATGAACACATAGCGCTCGAACGGCGCCCGGGCCTTGCCGCGCCGGGTGCCTGCCTTGGCCGTGCCATGCCAGAAGGCAATCTCGGCCTCGCAGATCTTCCTGGTGTCAGCCAGCAGACGCTCGCCATCGAAGCTCGGCAAGGCCCCGGCGACGACGAACTGGTGCGGCACGCCAGCCGCCACGAACTCGCCGCGCCAGAAGCGGCCCAGTTCGAACGGATGATCAACCAGTTCGTCATAGTCGGCCGCCTCGTAGCGGCCCTGCCCGCGCGCGTCCACCTTGACCGGCAACATGCCGGTGGCGACCTGCCAGCCGGCGGGCAGGCGGGTAATCTCAATCGCATGGGGCTCGTCCTCGCGCCCCTCGGCCCTCAGGCACAGCCCGGTGCCGTTGAAAAAGCCGCGCTGGGCGTCCAGAAAGGCCGTGCGCACCGAGTTGTCAAAGGCATAGACAAGATAGCTGACCACCAGGGCGGCCTTGCCCGTGCAGGCAGCACGCCAGCTGGTCTTGTCGGTCTGGATCAGTGACACCTCAACGCCACCCTGCAGGGCCCGCAGGCCGCTGAGATGGCGGGCGAATTCACGCACCAGATAGCTGCCCGGAATCCAGACCGGCAGGCTCAGGCACTGGTCGGCGGCAGGCGCCGGCAGGGTCAGCGTGACGCGGAACTGGTGGGCGTGGAGGTCGGCAATCGCGATGCGATAAGTGATCATCGGCAGCAGGTGTTGTGTTTTTTATGGGATTCAGCTGCCGGCGGCGGCGATGAAGCAGCTCAGCGCCGCCACGGCGCTGAGCCTGAACCGCAGGGTCAGCCAGGCGGCGGCGCCCAGGGCCGGGTAAAGACGCCGGTCCACCAGATAGCCGAGCACCAGCATCACGCCATGCAGCACCAGGCCGGCATAGGCAGGCATCACCACCGCCACCCAGGCGGCCAGCGAGGGGACCACGCCCCAGGCGAACGGCACCGGCGAGGGCACTTTCTGGCGGAAAGCCAGGCCCCAGTGGATGCCACCCAGGAAGGAGATCACCAGCGCCGCATAGGCCGACAGGGCCAGGCAGACAAAGGCATGGGCCTCGAGATTGCGGTCGCCGATCAGCCACACCAGGGCCGTGCCCAGCACGAAGGGCAGCAGGCCGGCATAGGCCAGGCGCATGGCCACCGGATTGCTGGCCGGCGAGCCGGCGGAGGCCGATCTGGCTGTCGACTTGTCGATATCCCCTTGGGGGGCCGCTTGCATCACTGAACGCTCCGATCAAAGACGTGAAACTGAACCGCCGAGCAGGGCCGGCGGGCCAGATTGTCTCTTACCGGAACGCCCGCGGGTGCGCAGGCGCCAACAAACGGGCGATCAGGAGCGAACGGGTTGCGTCTGCAGGCGCTTTTCCAGCTGTTCAGCGGTCAGGGCGCCGGGCACGCGCTGACCGTCCTCGAACACGATGGCCGGCGTGCCATTGATGCGGTGCTTGCGTATCAACGCATTGTTGCGCTCGATCGCCGAGTCGTCACAGGCGCCCGCCACCTTCGGCGGCGCAGTGCCTTCCAGCATCCAGTTGCGCCAGGTGGTCTGCTGCTCCTTGGCACACCATATGGCGCGACTCTTCTCCGGCGAATCGCCGCCCAGAATGGGCACCACAAAGGTGTAGACGGTAATGTCCTTCATCTCCAGCAGCGCGCGTTCGAAGCGCTTGCAATAGCCGCAGTTCGGATCTGCAAACACGGCAATGCGCCGCTTGCCCGTGCCGGCCTTCCAGACGATGGCGTCCTTCAGCGGCAGGCTTGCGAAATCGATAGCGGTCAGCTTGTTGACCCGATCCTCGGTCAGATTGCGCTTGCTGCGCAGATCGATCAGATCGCCCTCGATCAGATAGTTGCCCTGGGCATCGGTGTAGCGGATCTCGGCGCCGATGCGGATCTCCCACAGACCCGCCATCGCGGACTGCTTGACCTCGTCTATCTTGGGCAGCGTCGGCAGGCGCTCGACCAGATTCTTGCGGATCACCGCCTCTTGCGCCAGGGCCGTGCCCGCGAGCAACGCCAAAGCGGCTATGGCAGTCAATTTTCGAATCAGCATGAATGTCCTTAGGTCAACCTGCACGGGCGGTCAGCCAGCGCTTGAGCGGCGTCAGTGTATTCACCAGAGTCAGGCCGCGATTGCGAAGTTCCCGCAGCGGGGCCTGATCACTGGCAAAAAGTCGCAATAAACCGTCGGTCATCTGGCCCATGGCCCAGGTCGGAGCCACCCGCTCACGCTCGTAGCGGCGCAGCAGACGGTCATCACCCAGCTCGCGCCAGCTCTCGCGCTCGGCCAGCACCCGGCTCAGTGCCGCCACATCGGCCAGGCCCAGGTTCAGGCCCTGGCCGGCCAGCGGATGCACGACATGGGCGGCATCGCCCAGCAGGGCCCAGCCCGGGCCGATGATTTTTTCGGCCCGAGCCGCGCTCAGCGGCCAGGCGATCCGATCGCTCGCCAGGCGCAAGGTGCCCGCCGCGTCGCCGGCGGCAGCATTCAGTTCTGCCTCGAATTCTTCCGGGCTGGCCTGCATCAGCGGGGGTACCCGGTCCTCGGGCATCGACCAGACCAGGCCGTACGACTGCTCGGGCGCAGGTCGGTTGAACGGCAGCAGAGCCAGCACGTCGGGCGAACGGAACCACTGGCGCGCGCAGCCCAGATGCGGCCGGTCGGCCACCAAGCGGGCTGCAATGGCCGTGTGGCCATAGGCTTGGGCTCTGAATTCGACGCCCAGCGCGGCCCGCGTCTGCGAGGCCTTGCCCTCGCACAGGGCCTGCAGCGCGGCCGGCACCGGTTGATCGACGATCTGGATATGCGGCGCAAAACGCACTGCGGTGGCCAACTCGGCCTCCAGCGCCGCCGCATCGACGATCCAGGCCAGCTCGCGCACACCCTGCTGCCAGGACGAGAAGTCGAGCTGGGCGCCGGGGCGATCGCCCTCGATATGCATGTCATAGACCGGCGTGGCCGCGTCCTGCGGCAACGCGTCCCAGACCTTCAGCGCCTGCAGCAGCGCCACCGAGGAGGCATTCAAGGCATAGGCCCGTACGTCCTCACCGGCAGGGGCGGCCGCTTTGCCCGGCAGCAGCGCAATGCTTAAGCCCTGGCGCGCCAGCGCCAAAGCCAGGCAGCGCCCCACGCAGCCAGCACCGGAAACCATCACATCGAAGCGTTTCATCCGGCGGATTGTAGGCATGCGCAGAGGGTTTTCCCGCAACGCCGGAAATGACCGACAAGCCCGGATCGGGCACCGGTCGCCTGTGGCGACTAAAATCCCGCCTTTGCGCTTCTCGCCGCATCCACAACACGACAGTCAGTTGGGGTCGGAGCATGCCGGGTACGGCATGCTCCGACCCGCAAACCAAGGAAATCATCCATGAGCCTGAAATGCGGCATCGTCGGCCTGCCCAATGTGGGCAAGTCCACCCTCTTCAATGCGCTGACCAAAGCCGGCATCGCGGCCGAGAACTACCCCTTCTGCACGATCGAGCCCAATGTCGGCGTGGTCGAACTGCCCGATCCTCGGCTGCAGCAGCTGGCCGACATCGTGAAGCCTGAGCGCATCCTGCCGGCCGTGGTCGAGTTCGTTGACATCGCCGGCCTGGTGGCCGGGGCGTCAAAGGGCGAGGGCCTGGGCAATCAGTTCCTGTCGCACATCCGCGAGACCGACGCCATCGTCAATGTGGTGCGTTGTTTCGAGGACGACAACGTCATCCACGTCGCCGGCAAGGTGGACCCGATCTCCGACATCGAGGTGATACAGACCGAGCTGTGCCTGGCCGACATGAGCACGGTGGAGAAGAGCCTGCACCGCTACAACAAGGCGGCACGCTCGGGCAATGACAAGGAAGCTGCGGCCCTGGTCAAGGTGCTGGAGAAGTGCCAGGCCGCGCTGGACGAGGCCAAGCCGGTGCGCTCCATCGATTTCAGCAAGGAAGAGTGGGTGCTGGTCAAGCCGCTGTGCCTGATCACCGCCAAGCCGGCGATGTTCGTCGGCAATGTCGACGAAGGTGGCTTCGAGAACAACCCCTACCTCGACAAGCTGCGCGCCTATGCCGAGCTGCAAAAGGCCCCGGTGGTGGCGATCTGCGCCAAGACCGAGGCCGAGCTGTCGGAGATGGAAGAGGAAGACCGCACGATGTTCCTGGCCGAGATGGGCCAGAGCGAGCCGGGCCTGAACCGTCTGATACGCGCCGCCTTCAAGCTGCTGGGCCTGCAGACCTACTTCACCGCCGGCGTCAAGGAGGTGCGCGCCTGGACCATACACATCGGCGACACCGGCCCGCAGGCCGCGGGCGTGATCCACACCGACTTCGAGCGCGGCTACATCCGCGCCCAGACCATCGCCTTCGAGGACTTCATCGCCTTCAAGGGTGAGCAGGGGGCCAAGGACGCCGGCAAGATGCGCGCCGAAGGCAAGGAATATGTCGTCAAGGACGGCGATGTGCTGAACTTCCTGTTCAACGTGTAAGCAGAGATTGTCCGGCGGGCGGGAGACTCCTCCTGCCCGCAATAAGCGTGTAGGCTTGCAGTCAACGCGCGATCCCGAGCCGCCCCGTCAAAACTTGACCCCGAACGTTCCGGAGTTGATGTGGCCGGCGGCACTGCAGCGCACTCTACAGTGAGCTCAATGTCTCGTTATCTAGGTCTCGCTCCCGCCTGGCTGCTGCAGTCTGCAGGGGTCGCCATGGCCTATGTGCTGGTGGCGATGCTGGCGCTTGAGCTGACGATTGCGCCCAACTACGCCTCGCCGCTCTACCCTTCCGCCGGCATCGCGCTGGCGGCCCTGCTGTGCCTCGGCAATCGCATGATGCCCGCGGTGGCGCTGGGCAGCTTCGCGGCCAATCTGCTGCTCAGCTCGGATCGCGGTCAGCTCAATTTGCTGGGTCCGGCACTGATTGGTGTTGGCGCGGCCCTGCAGGCCATGGTCGGCGCGGCCCTGGTGCGGCGCTGGGTGGGCACGCCCGTCACGCTGGAGGGGCCGCGCGAGTTGCTGCGCTTCAATCTGCTGGGCGCCCTGCTCGCCTGCACCATCAGCCCCACGGTGGGCGTGCTGTCCTTGCGCCTGGCCGGCATGATGGAGCCTGACCAGACGGTGCTGAACTGGCTGACCTGGTGGATGGGCGACTCGCTGGGCGTGCTGATAGGCGCGCCGGTGGCCCTGACCTTGATGGGTCAACCCCGCTCAGCCTGGGCGCCGCGCCGCCTCAGCGTAGGCGTGACGATGGTGGTCGCGACTCTGTTCATGTCGCTTGGCATCGGCCAGGTCGGCCGCTGGGATGAGCAACGCGCTCGCAGTGTGTTCGAGCGCGACGCGCTGGGCGTGACCAACGCGCTGATCTCGGCACTGCAGGAGCCACTGCGCGCGCTGGAGGCCACCCGCGGCGTCATGGTCGTGGCGCCGCAGCTGCCCGCCGCGGACTTCCGCCGCGCCAGCGAGGTCTGGCTGCTGCCCGGTGATGGTCTGCTGGCCCTGGGCTGGGCCGAGCGGGTGGCGCTGCCGGCGGTGGCCGGTTTCGAGGCCGGCGTGCGCACGGCCGATGGCACGGCCTATCAGATCAGGGATCGCGCCGACGGCGATGCCGAGGCTCTGGCCCAGGACAGCCACAAGCTGGCCATACGCCATATCAGCCCGGCCGCGCGCAACAGCGGTGCCCGTGGCATCAATGTGCTGTCGGTGCCCGCGGCGAGGGAGGCGGCGCTGCGCTCGCAACGCATCGACGCGCCGGCTGCCTCCGCCGGTTTTCGCCTGTCGCAGGATCAGCAAAGCGGCGACAGCGGCGGCGTCGGTGTGGTCGTCTACCACGCGGTTTATGCCGGCCCGGCGCAAACGGTGACTGAGCGCATGGAGGCGATGCGGGGCGCGGTCTTCGCCACCGTCCGTGCCGACACCCTGCTCAAGAGTATTGCCAGCAATGTGCCCGACTATCTCCAGGTCTGCCTGGTCGACACCGACCCGCTGGCCCGCTACCGCAGACTGGCCGGACCCGAGGGTTGCGAGCAGTTGCACCAGACCAGCTTCATGAAGGTCCATGCGCTGCCCTTTGCCGGTCGCCAATGGGATATTCGTACCTATGTCGTAGGGGGCCATCTGCGGGCGCCGGTGGTGCTGGGCACCTGGCTGTTCGCCGGCGTGGGCCTGCTGGCGATCTCGCTGCTCGGCGCGCTGCTGCTGACGGTGACCGGCCGCGCCCATCGTATCGAGGTGGCCGTGCACGAGCGCACCGCCGAGCTGCAGCAGGAGATGCAGCAGCGTGAGCGCACCGCCAGCGCGCTGCGCGCCAGCGAGCAGCGCTTTCGCAACATCTTCGAGAACGTGCCGATCGGCATCATATTCACCGACCTGCGCGGCTACACCAAGGAGTCCAATCCGCGCATCCGCCGCATGATCGGCTACGAGGAGGCGGAGATGTCGTCCATGGGGGCGCTGGAATTCACCCACCCGGACGACCGCGCTGAAGACATCCGCTTGAGCCGTCAATTGGTGCTGGGCGAGATACCGATGTACCGGCGGCGCAAGCGCTATGTCGCGAAGGACGGTACCGAGGTCACGGTGCAGGTGCTGGTGTCCCTGCTGCATGATGAGTCCGGCAAGCCCTATCGCATGGTGGGCGTCGTCGAGGACATCAGCGAGCATTTGAAGCTGCACGAGCTGGAGCGTGCCCGCGATGCCGCCGAGGCCGCCAACCAGGCCAAGAGCGACTTCCTGTCGCGCATGAGTCATGAGCTGCGCACGCCACTGAACGCCATGCTGGGCTTCACCCAGCTGCTGGAGATGGACCGCGAGCATCCGCTCAGCCAGCGCCAGCAGGGCTGGATGATGCAGGTGCAGCAGGCCGGCTGGCATTTGCTGGAGATGATCAATGACACGCTGGATCTGTCACGCATCGAGTCGGGCGCGATCAAGCTGACGGTTGAATCGCTGTCGCTGCCCGACCTGCTTACCTGGGCACTGGCCATGGTGCACAACGACGCGGAGCAACGCGGCCTGTCGGTGACCCAGACCTTGCACCCGGATGCCGCGCTGGTGTTGGCCGATGCCACCCGGCTCAAGCAGGTGTTGACCAATCTGCTCAGCAATGCGGTCAAGTACAACATCGAGCACGGGCGCATCCATATCGCCAGCCGGGTGCTGGGGCCGGACTACTTGGAGCTGGCCGTCACCGACACCGGCCTGGGCATGAGCGAGCAGCAGCTGGCCGCGATGTTCGAGCCCTTCAACCGACTGGGCCGCGAACACAGCGCCACCGAGGGCACCGGCATCGGCCTGGTGATCTGCAAACGCCTGGTCGAACTGATGGGCGGCACCTTGAAGGTGCGCAGCGCCAAGGATGAAGGGTCATCCTTCATCGTCACCCTGCCGCGTGCCGACGAGCCCTCAGGCGTGCGCCCGGTACGCGACACCGCACCCGGTCTGCCTCCCGAGTACCGCAAGCGCACCGTCCACTACATCGAGGACAATGAGACCAATGCCGAGGTGATGCGCGGCATACTGGCCCAGCGCCCGCAGGTCGAGCTGTTGGTGTCCATGACCGGTCAGGCCGGCATCGCCGCCGCGCGTGCCCAGCCGCCGCATGTGATCCTGCTGGACATGCACCTGCCCGACATGAACGGCCTGGACGTGCTGGTCCAGCTCCGAAAACACCACGAAACCGCTGACATTCCGGTCGTGGTGGTCTCGGCCGATGCCCTGCCCCTGCACATGGAGGCGGCCTATCAACAGGGCGTCTATCGCTACCTGACCAAGCCGGTCAATGTGCCCGAATTGCTGTGCGTGCTCGATGAGTTGCTGGACGTGATGGAGACGCGCTTCGGCTAGCCGTCGATGCAGTCCGGGAATACGAGAAATTTCTCACTCCCAGCAAGTCGCCCGGTGCCCGGAGCATGCGCAAAATATAGACCACGCTTCCCACACCATTCCCCTTCGATTTGATTGCGCCCCACCATGAGCTCCACCGATATTGCCCTGCGCGGCCAAACCGAACTCAGCAGCACCCAGACCCCTGCCACCCGCCAGTACCTGAGTTTCCGCCTGGGGGCCGAGGAGTACGGCATCGACATCCTGCGCGTGCAGGAGATCCGCTCCTACGAGGCCCCCACCCGGGTGGCCTATGCACCGGACTTCATGAAGGGAGTGGTCAATCTGCGCGGCGCCATCGTGCCCATCATCGACCTGCGCCTGTGCATGGGCGGCCAGGCCGAGTACGACAGCTCGACGGTGGTGATCGTGCTCAATGTCCGCAGCCGTGTGATGGGTGTGGTGGTGGACTCGGTGTCCGATGTGCTGGAACTTGATCCGGCCAACATCAAGCCCGCGCCCGAAGTCAGCTCCTCGATGGACACCCGCTTCATCACCGGCATCAGCCGGGTCGGCGAGCGCATGCTGATACTGATGGATATCGAAGGCCTGATGAGCAGCGAGCAGATGGGGCTGGCCTGAGAGGCGGGCAGCTGCGGCCTGCGCGGCTGATCTGGTGCAAGCTTCGGCACCAAAGTTGGCAAGCACTGTTCGTTGAGGCCTGAGATTCCGGTCAACGTCGGAATAGCCCCAGCGTTTAGCACTCGTCCGTCGTGAGTGCTAATATGTATGGAACCAAAGGAGCTTGGAGGTATCTGAGATGTCCATGAACACTACCGCTGCCCTCACCGTCCGCAACAGCTGGGCCCCCGTGCCCTCGCTGGGCAATCTTGACGCCTATATCTCGGCCGTCAATCGCATGCCCATGCTGACCGCCGAAGAAGAAGTCTCGTTCGCCCGCAAGCTGCAGGAGCAGGGCGATGTCGACTCCGCCGGAAAACTGGTGCTCTCGCATCTGCGCCTGGTGGTCTCGATCTCGCGCCAGTACCTGGGCTATGGCCTGCCCCACGGCGACCTGATACAGGAAGGCAATGTGGGCTTGATGAAGGCCGTCAAGCGCTTTGACCCGAATCAGGGCGTTCGGCTGGTCAGCTACGCGATGCACTGGATCAAGGCCGAGATCCACGAATACATTCTGAAGAACTGGCGCATGGTCAAGGTGGCCACCACCAAGGCCCAGCGCAAGCTGTTTTTCAATTTGCGCTCGATGAAGCAGAGCCTGAAGGAAGACGCGGCCGACGTGGACACGCACCGCAACACCTTGACCGAGCAGGAGGTCGACCTCGTCGCCAGCCGACTCAATGTCAAGCGTGAAGAAGTGCTGGAGATGGAAACCCGCATGTCCGGCGGTGATGTGGCCTTGGAGCCGCAGACCGACGACGACGGCGAGGCCTATGCCCCGATCGCCTATCTGGCCGACGAGAGCCAGGAGCCGACCCGCGTGATCGAGGCGCACCGCCGCGACGTGCTGGCCAGCGATGGCATCGCCATGGCACTGGACGCGCTTGATGACCGCAGCCGTCGCATCGTCGAGGAGCGCTGGTTGAAGGTCAATGACGACTCTTCCGGCGGCATGACCCTGCACGAGCTGGCGGCCGAATACGGCGTCAGCGCCGAACGCATCCGCCAGATCGAGGTGGCGGCGATGAAGAAGATGCGCAAGGCGCTGGTCGAACTGGCCTGATCCGCCGTAGCCCCAAGCAAAAGAGCTCCCTCGGGAGCTCTTTTTTCGTCCGCGCGCCGCGGCCTCTCAGGCCTTCTCGGCCAGCAGAATCTTCAGGTCATCGGCCAGCACCTGGGCCCCGGCCCCGTAGCGCGAGAACACGCGTACCTTGCCCTGGGCATCGAACAGGAAGCTGGCAGCCGTGTGGTCCATCGTGTAGCTCTCCGGCGTCTTCCCCGGCACCTTGCCGAAGTAGACCTTGAACTCCTTGGCCGCCGCCGCCGTCTGGTCTGGTGTGCCGCGCAGGGCGACAAAGCCCGGGTCGAAATTGGCCACATAGGCCTTCAGCAACTCGGCCGTGTCGCGCTCCGGATCGATGGTCACAAACACGCCCTGCACCCGGTCGCCATCGGCGCCGAGTAGCTTCTTCACTTGGGCCAGCTCGGCCAGCGTGGTCGGGCAGACATCGGGGCACTGGGTGTAGCCAAAGAACACCACCACTACCTTGCCCTTGAAGTCACCCAGCGTGCGCGGCTGGCCCATCTGGTCGGTCATGGTGAGCGTGCGCGCGTACTCGGCACCGGTGATGTCCACCCCCTTGAACACCGGCTTGTTGCCGACACCCAGCTTGTCGCAAGCGGCCAGGCCGGGCAGCAGAGCCGCCATCAAGGCCACCTGCAAAATCTTGCGTCTGAGATTCATGCGGGCTTTCAGTTGATCAGATAGTGGTCCAGCAGTAGCGCGGCGAACAGCAGCGACAGATGCCAGATGGAGAACCAGAAGGTCCTGCGTGCCAGCGCGTCCGAGTAATTGCGCCACAGCGCGAAGGCGTGGCCGCAAAAGCCCAGCCCCAGTATCAGCGCACTGACCAGATACACCCAGCCGCTCATGCCCGTCATGAAGGGCAGCAGCGTGGCGGCCAGCAGTATCAACGTGTACAGGAACACATGCAGGCGGGTGAACTCCGAGCCGTGGGTCACCGGCAGCATCGGCAGGCCGGCCTTGCGGTACTCCTCGGTGCGGTACAGGGCAAGTGCCCAGAAATGCGGCGGTGTCCACAGAAAGATGATCAGGCACAGCAGCAAAGCCTCATAGCCCACGTCGCCACGCAGCGCCGCCCAGCCCAGCACCGGCGGCATCGCGCCCGAGGCGCCGCCGATGACGATGTTCTGCGGCGTCATCGGCTTCAATATCACCGTGTAGATGACCGCGTAGCCGATGAAGGTGGCGAAGGTCAGCCACATCGTCAATACATTGACCCAGATCAGCAGTATGGCCATGCCCAGGCTGCAGAGCACGGCCGAGAACAGCAGCGCCTGCGCCTGGCTCAGCTGGCCCTTGGCGGTGGCCCGCCACGCGGTGCGCTTCATTTTCGCGTCGATCTGCTGCTCGACCAGGCAGTTGAAGGCGGCGGCAGCACCGGCCACCAGCCAGATGCCCACCGTGGCGGCCAGGCCCACGCCGAACTCGGCCGCGCTGGGCACACCCGGCACGGCAAGGGCCATGCCGATCACCGCACAGAACACAATCAGTTGCACCACGCGCGGCTTGGTCAGTTCGTAGTACTGGCGGAAGCGCGAGGCCGTGGTCTGGGGAGGCAGGGTGGTCGAGGACATAAGGAGGCGATTCTACGAGGGCGTGCGGTGGGCCGACTGGTGGACCCGTGTAAGCAACAAGGTCAGCAGCACCAGCAGGGCAGCAGCGCCGCCGGTGTGGGCCACGGCGGCCAGCAGCGGCCAGCCCAGCACGACATTGGACAGGCCAGACGCCAGCTGCCACAGCGCAACCAGGGCCAGGCGCAGGGCCCAGGGCTTCAGGTCGGGGTTGCGCGACAGTTGCAGCGCCCAGGCCAGGGCAATCAGGCCGGTCAGCACCACCGCCGCGCCGAGGCGGTGGGTCAGATGGATGGCGGTCAGCGCGGCAAAGGGCAGCCAGCCGCCGTCCTTGCCGACACCGAGCTCGCGCCACAGCGCGAAGCCGTGCTCGAAATCGGTCTCCGGCCACCACCTGCCCTGGCAGGTCGGGAAATCGGTGCAAGCCAGCACCGCGTAATTGGTGCTGACCCAGGCGCCCAACGCCACCTGAACCAGGCTCAGCGCAAGCATCGCCCAGATCGCACGGCGCAGGCCCCGGACCATGACCAGCGGCCTGGGCTCATAGGCCTGGGCCTGCACGGCCAGCAGCATCAGCAGCAGCATGCCGCCCAGCAGATGCATCGTGACGATGGCCGGGAACAGCTTCATCGTCACCGTCAGCGCACCGAAGGCGCCCTGCACACACACCCATACCAGGGTAGCCGTGGCCCACCAGGGCGACAGCAGCGCACCGGAGCGGGCTCGCAGTCGCCAAGTCATCGCGCACAGGGCCAGCAGCAGCACGCCCACGGCGGTGGCCAGATAGCGATGAATCATCTCCACCCAGGCCTTGCCGTGGGTGACCGGGCCGGTGGGCATGGCACTCTGCGCCGCATCGATGTGCGCGATGGCGCCCAGCGGGCTGGCGCTGCCGTAGCAGCCGGGCCAGTCGGGGCAGCCCAGGCCCGAATCGGTCAGCCGGGTGAAGGCACCGAACAACACCAGGTCGAAGGTCAGGAACAGGGTAAGCACCGTCAGTGCGCGCAGGCGGCGCACGGGCGTGGCACCGCGCTGGCGCAAATGCAGCCACAGCAGCGGCCCGGCGGCCAGCAGCAGGCCCAGGGCGGCCATGCGCAGCAGCGGCGAGAGGGCAGAACCGGCTTCCAACATCGCGTCAGCGCCCGGCTCGGTCCCAGCTGGCGGCGGCGCGCAGCAGGCGGTCCAGATCGCGTTTGACCTTGCCCGGTTCAGCCGCGGCCGGCGTGCGCATCATCCAGTTGCCCATCGGGTCGACGACGAAAAGATGTTCGTTCAGGCCATGGCCGGCGGCCGGCGTCAACCAGGCCTCCAGGGCCGACTTGGGCACGCGCAGCACGGTGGCGTCAGCGCCCTGATTCAGGCCCTGCAAGGCGGCAGCAGACACAGGCTCCGTATCGGGGATCAACCAGACCTTGTCGAGTTTGTCGCGCTCCTTGCCGAGCATCTCGCGCAGCTGGCGCTGCATGAACAGCTGCTTGTCGCAGGCGGCATCGCAGGCCGCGCCCTGCACGGCCACCAGCAACCACTGGCCCTTCAGCGAGGCGGCCTGCACGGGCTTGCCCTGCAGGTCTTGCAGTGGCAAGTCGAGTGGCAAGTCGCGGGACGGCGTGATCAGTTCGCTGTAGGCCTGGCCCTTGGGCTGGATGACGAAGAAGGTGAAATAGGAGGCGATCACCGGCGCGGCGCAGGCGGCCATGATCAACAGCATGCGGATGCGTCCACCTCGGGTGCGCTCCGGGCTCACCAGCAAGGCCGAAGCCGGTTGGCTGTGCACGGTCATCGAAACGGCTTCAGGGTCCAACGACTTGCTCATTGATCTTGCCTTTGCGGCGGGGTTGGATGATTTGGAACCAGAGGTAGAGGCCGACCAGCAGCGTACTCAGCGCGAACCACTGGAAGGCGTAGCCATAGTGCTTGTGGATGTCCACCGCCGGGGCCGGCCATTGACGCAGCAGCCCATCGGTGAATTCGGTCGGCATGCCCAGCTGCTGCAGCACCAGCGGCCGCAGTGCCAAGCCGGTTTCCCTGGCGTAGTCGCTCAGGTCCACATTTTGCCGGATGGTTCCGGACTCGGCCGTGCCGAACTGATACAGCCTTGACGGCGTGGGGCCAAGCTTGCCCAAGACCTCGATCTGACCGGCCGGCGTCTGCAGCGCGGGCAACTCGGCACGCTGCGCGGCATTGCGCGGCGCCCAGCCGCGCAGCACCAGCAGCGGCGTGCCATCGTCCAGCAGCAATGGCGTCAGCACATAGAACCCGACTCGTCCGGCCATCGGACGGTTGTCGAGGAACACGGTCTTGTCGGCCAGCCAGCGGCCGCGCACGCGCACGTGGCGCTCGTACTGGGCGGGCGCCGTCGCAGCGTCCAGCGCCAGCTCGGCGGCCTTGAGTTCGGGCAGCTGGGTACGCTCGTCCAGCCGCGTCTGCATGGCCTGCTTCTGCGCGGCGCGTTCGAGCTGCCAGAAGCCCAGGCGGGCGGTCAGCGCCACGGCCAACATCGCCGCAAGCAGCACGACCCAGGTTCGACGCGGCAGGGCCCTGTTCATGTCAGCACCCATGGCCCCGGGGTGGAATAATCAATCCCCATGAAAATCATCATCGTGCTCATTCTGGTTGGCATCCTCGTGGCCCTGGCCGCCGCCGGCCTGTTCATGCTCAAGCGCGGCGGCAAGGGCAAGCCTGGCGGCATGGCGCGGGCGCTGGCCCTGCGGGTCGGCCTGTCGGTGATGCTGTTCCTGTTCATTTTGCTGAGCTACAAGCTGGGTTGGATACAGCCGACAGGCATACCCGCCGGACGCTGAAAACCCCGACCTTCATCAGCAAAAAAGCGCCGCTGGAAGCGGCGCTTTTCTCATGGCGGCGGGCCCTTCCGGCCCATCGAGCCCGCGCGGCCCGACTACATCCAGTAAACGATGATGTACAGACCGAGCCAGACCACGTCCACAAAATGCCAGTACCAAGCCGCACCTTCAAAGCCGAAATGGCGCTCGGGGGTGAAGTGGCCTTTCTGCAGGCGCAGCGTGATGAACAGCAGCATCAACATGCCCACGAACACGTGAAAACCGTGGAAGCCGGTCAGCATGAAAAAGGTCGAGCCGTAGATGCCCGAGTTGAGCTTCAGGTTCAGATCCTTGTAGGCGTGAGCATACTCATAGCCCTGCACGCCCAGGAAGGTAATGCCCAGCAGCACCGTGATCCACATCCAGGCAATCGTCTTGCTGCGCTGGCCGGCGATCAGTGCATGGTGCGCGATCGTCAGGGTCACGCCCGAGGTCAACAGAAGCGCCGTGTTGATGGTCGGCAGCGGCCAGGGGCCCATGGTTGTGAAGGGCTCGACCACGCCGGCCGGCGAGGCGGTGAAGCCGGCGGCTACGCTGGGCCAGATGGCCTTGAAGTCGGGCCACAGCAACATGTTCTCGATATTGCCCAGATTGGGCACCGAGGACATCCGTGCCCAGCCCAGGGCGCCGAAGAAGGCGGCAAAGAACATCACTTCCGAGAAGATGAACCAGCTCATGCTCCAGCGGAAGGAGACGTCGATGCGGTCGCTGTACAGACCGGTCTCGCTTTCGTGAATCGCTTCGCCGAACCACTGCTTGAGCACAAAGGCCCACCAGATCAGGCCGGCGCCCAGCGAGTAGGCACCCCACTGATGGCCGTTGATCCATTGGCCTGCGCCAAGAATCACCAACAGCAGGCCGAAGGCGGCCATGACCGGATGCCGTGAAGGCGCGGGCACAAAGTAATACGGCGTTTGGCCAGGTGTTGTCGCTGCCGACATGATTTCTCCTCGAACCTAAGACTTCAAACTGATGGTTAGCTGCCGGCTACGCCGCTGCCGATGACCCAATTGACCATCAGCACCAGCGCCAGCACAAACAGTGCTGCCCCGATCACCCCGGCGATGACCACATGCACCGGGTTGAGCTTGGCAACATCCTCTTCATATCCGGCGCCACGTCGCACGCCAAAAAAAGACCACGCGACCGCGCGCAGGGTCTGCAAAAAAGAGCCCCGGCGTGCCGCGGCGTCCTTCAAATCCTTGCCAGCCTGGCTCATGTGCGCGGCTCCGCATTGAGCTTGGGCGCCTGGCCCTGTTTCACTGCCTTGCCCGGCACCTCGAAGAAGGTATAGGACAGGGTGATGGTCTTCACATCCCGGGGCAGCTTCGGGTCCACCACGAACACCACCGGCCACTGCTTCACCTCGCCCGGCTGCAAGGTGTATTCATTGAAGCAGAAGCACTCGAGCTTGTTGAAGTGGGCCGTGGCCTGCTTCGGTGCATAGCTGGGGATCGCCTGCGCCGACATGACGCGGTCCTGCGTATTGCGGAACTCGTACATGACGGTGGTCAGCTCGCCCGGATGCACGTTGAGCGTATTCACCGCCGGCTTGAACGACCAGGGGCCGCGGGCATTCGCATCGAACTCGATGGCGACGCTGCGGCTGTAGTCGATCTGGCTGCTCTTGCCGTTGGCGGTGGAAGTGCCCGGCTGCCGCTCGCTGAGCGACAGCACATTGATGCCCAGTGCCGTGCAGATGGCCTTGTACATGGGCACCAGCGCATAGCCGAAGCCGAACATCAGCGCCGCCACCACGGCGAGCTTGCCCACCATGCGCAGGTTGTCGCCGCGCAGACCGGAGCTGATGGTGAAGCTGCCCATGGATCTCTAGAAGCCGAGCAAGGCAATCTTGGTCACGAAACCGACGGCGAAGACCGCGGCCACGGAGGCCAGGATCAGGGCCAGACGCATATTGTTCTTGCGTTGCTGTTCAGTGCTCATGACGGACGCCTCGACTATCAGCCAATGATCTTGGTGGCCGCCGCGTTCAGCTTCGGCGGGGTTTCAAAGGTGTGGAAGGGCGCCGGCGAGGGCACTTCCCACTCCAGGCCTTCGGCACCCTTGCCGTCGGGGTCGGTCCAGGGGCGCTGCGGGGCCTTTTCACCCTTGCCACGCATCATCGGCACGACCACGAACAGGAAGAAATACACCTGCATCAGGCCGAAGCCGAAGGCACCCACCGAGGCGATCGCGTTGAAGTCGGTGAACTGCATCGGGTAGTCGGCATAGCGTCGCGGCATGCCGGCCAGGCCCAGGAAGTGCATCGGGAAGAAGGTGACGTTGAAGAAAATCAACGAACCCCAGAAGTGGATCTTGCCGCGGGTCTCGGAGTACATCACGCCGGTCCACTTCGGGCCCCAGTAGTAGACGCCTGCGAACAGCGCGTACAGCGAGCCTGCCACCAGCACATAGTGGAAGTGGGCAACGACGTAGTAGGTGTCCTGCAACTGGATGTCCACCGGCGCCATGGCCAGGATCAGGCCGGTAAAGCCGCCCATCGTGAACACGAAGATGAAGCCCACCGCGAACAGCATCGGCGTCTCGAAGGTCATCGAGCCGCGCCACATCGTGGCGATCCAGTTGAAGATCTTCACGGCCGTGGGAACCGCGATCAGCATCGTCGCGTACATGAAGAACAACTGGCCCGTCACCGGCATGCCGGTGGAGAACATATGGTGGGCCCAGACGATGAAGGACAGGATGGCGATCGAGGCCGTCGCATACACCATCGAGGCGTAACCGAACAGCTTCTTGCGCGAGAAGGCCGGCAC
>Ga0187844_10001165_pt1 | contig 20273 bp, 22 predicted proteins | sample SpaLakP09_SKY_50_FD_134517 | JGI IMG/M metagenome (GOLD analysis project Ga0187844, IMG submission 134517) | Oligotrophic lake water microbial communities from Sparkling Lake, Wisconsin, USA - SP09_SKY_50 | ecosystem: Environmental > Aquatic > Freshwater > Lake | place: USA: Sparkling Lake...
CCAGGCCGACATCGGTTTCGCGATGGGCGGCGCCGGCACGCACACGGCGATGGAAGCGGCCGACGTGGTCGTGATGAACGACGACCTGCAGCGCTTGCCAGAAACCATCCGCTTGTCACGTCGTGCCCGCACCATCTTGATGCAGAACATCGGCCTCGCGCTGGGCATCAAGGGCGTGTTCCTGATCGCCGCGCTGTTCGGCAACGCCAGCATGTGGATGGCGGTGTTCGCGGATATGGGCGCAAGCCTTCTGGTGGTCTTCAACGGGCTGCGGTTGATGCGCATGCCGTCGTCCAAGTAGACCGTGTCGATATACTGCTCGCCATGCGCCGCTGGTTTGTTGCTCTCCTGACCCTCTTGCTCGTTGCCCAGTTCTCCTGGGCGGCGGCGGCAGGCTATTGCGAGCATGAAGAAGCGCCGCAAGGCCGATCAGCACATTTTGGGCATCACGCCCATTCTCATGACGGTCATGACCACGCCTCAGGGAAGCCTGCTGCCAAGGCAGCGGCAAAGGCGCTTGACATGGACCATGGGCATTGCCACCTGGTTCACGCGGCCCTGGCCTCAGACGATGCGCTAGGGCTTGCCTTCGAAGGGCTGGCCGCACCGCCTACCGAGCGCCCTTGCCAGGCCGAGTCCTTCATCCCCGACGGGCTAGACCGCCCCAATTGGCTGCGCGCCTGAACGGCGCGTCGTCAACCCACCCCTCTTTGATCCTCCGCTGACCGTCGCGGTCAGCGACTGACGCCGCGCCGAACTTCCCCCGTTGTTTTCCACAACCTGGAGTGTTCGATGCGAAGCCATTTCGCCCGTACTTTGGCGCCGCTGGCATTGGCGGTGCTTTGTTCCCTTTCCCTGTCCGTGCCGGCTCGGGCTCAAGCTGTTGAGCCAAGCACAAGTGCGTTGACCCTGAGCCAGGCCGTCCGCCTGGCCTTGGCCCACAACCCCGATTTCGCCTCTGCGCGCCTGGAATTGCAGGCGATGGAAGGTGCTGAGATGCAGGCTGGGGCCCGGCCCAATCCGGAGTTGGGCGTGCTGGTCGAAGACACCCGCAGCGCCACCCGGACCACCACCTGGCAACTGAGCCAGGCCATCGAGCTGGGTGGCAAGCGCTCAGCGCGCTTGTCGGCCGCAGCACGCTCGCGCGAGCAGGCGGCGGTGGCCTTGCAGGCCAAACAGGCGGAGCTGCGCTCAGCCGTCGCGAGCGGCTTCTTTGATGTGCTCGGCACGCAGGAACAACTGCGCCTGACACATGGCTCATTGGACTTGGCTCGCAACGCCAGCACCATTGCAGGCAAGCGGCTACAGGCCGGCAAGGTGCCGCCGCTGGAGCACGCCAAGGCCCAGGTGGCCGAAGCCGGCGTGCGCGCCGAAGTGGCGCAAGCGCAGAGCGATTTGCAGCTGGCGCGCCAGCGCCTGGCCGCACTCCTTGGGCAGACCAAAGTCAGCTTTGATCTGGCCGACGGCAATGCGGACCTGCTGCCTGCGATGCCCGCCGATCAGCGCGTCGGCGAGCTGATGGGCCAGGCCCCGTCCATCCGGCTGGCCCAGCTGGAGATCGCCCGCCGCCAGGCCATGGCCGCAGGCGAACGCGCCAAGCGCGTGCCCGACCTGACCGTGACCCTGGGCGCCAAGCGGGACGCTGAACTCGGCCGCACGCAGGCGGTGATGGGGCTCTCGATCCCGCTGCCCTTCATGGACACCAACCAAGGCAACCTGATGGAGGCGCTACGCCGCGAGGAGCAGGCGCGCGAGCTGCTGACGGGCGCCACGCTCAAGGTGCAGGCGGAAGTATCCCAGTCGCTGGAACGCCTGCGTCTGACGCGAGAACAGGCGCAGATGTTGCGCGCCGAGGTGCTACCGGTCGCGCAGACAGCCTATGACGCCGCAGTCAAGGGCTATGAGCTGGGCAAGTTCGCCTTCCTCGATGTGCTGGACGCCCAGCGCACGCTGTTTCAGCTGAGGCAGCAAGCGCTGCGCCACACGGCGGACGCCTGGCGCGCCGCCGCCGAACTCGACCGTTTGCTGGGCCAGGACCTCCAGCAAAACCGTCAATCTCAGGAGTAAGAACAAATGTTGATGGAACCGAAGAACAAGAAGTCCGCCATGGCCGTTGCCGCGGTGTTGATCGTGGGCCTGGTGCTGGGCGTAGCCATCCTGCGCAGCGAGAAGGCCAAACCGGCCGGTGACGAGCATGGTCATGCCGAGAGCGCTGCCCATGCCGATGACGAACACCATGGCAAGAAGGCCAAGGAAGACGACGGCAATGGCCACGATGACAAGCACGGCGACAAGGACCACCACGACGAAGCCGCTGCGCCGACCAAGGGCCCCCATGGGGGCAAGCTGTTCACCCAGGACGGCTTCGGCCTTGAGCTGAGCATCTTCGAAACCGACGTGGAGCCCGAGTTCCGTGTGTACACCTACCGCGATGGCAAACCACTGGCCCCGAGCCAGGCCAAAGTCAGCGTGACCCTGGATCGCCTGGGCCGCAAGCCTGAGCTGTTCAGCTTCGCAGTCGAGAAGGACTACCTCAAGGGCTCGGCTGTCGTGGAGGAGCCGCACTCCTTCAACGGCACGATCAGGGCTCAGCTGGGCAGCCAGAGCTTCGACTTCAAGTTCGAACAGGTCGAAGCGCGCGTTCAGGTCAGCGAAGCCCAGCTCAAGAGCAACGGCGTCGAAATCGCTGCCGCCGGGCCGGCACGCATCCGCAGCAGCGTGCAGATGTTGGGTGAGGTGAAGCTGAACCAGGACCGGAGCGTGTTCGTCACGCCGCGGCTGGCCGGCATCGTGGAAGCCGTACGCGCCAACGCGGGCGACCGTGTGCGCCAGGGTCAGGTCTTGGCCGTCATCTCCAGCCAGGCCCTGGCCGATCAGCGCAGCGAGCTGTTGGCTGCGCAGAAGCGCATGGCGCTGGCCAAGACGACGTTTGAGCGCGAGAAGAAGCTCTGGGAAGAGAAGATCACGGCCGAGCAGGACTACCTCGTCGCGCGTCAGGCCTTCCAGGAAGCCGAAATCACCGCCGAGAGCGCACGCCAGAAGCTGGCCGCGCTGGGGGCATTGGGTGGGGGCGCCAGCGCCGGGTCCGTCCAGTTGACGCAGGGACTCACCCGCTACGAGGTCCGCTCGCCCATTGACGGCGTGGTGACCGACAAGAAGATCAGCGTCGGCGAAGTGCTCAAGGAAGACACCGCCATCTTCCAGGTGGCTGACCTTTCCACCGTGTGGGTGGAGCTGACCGTGCCGGCCAAGGATGTGAACCGACTCAAGGTCGGCGATGTGGGCACCGTCAAGGCATCGAACTTCGAGGCCGAAGCGACGGCCAAGCTGAGCTATGTCGGCGCGCTGGTGGGCGAGCAAAGCCGCAACGCGACCGCGCGTCTGGTGCTGCTCAATCCCAAGGGCGTCTGGCGCCCCGGCCTGCCGGTTACGGTGGACCTGACCTCGGAGGAAGTCGAGGTGCCGGTGGCCGTGGCGGTGGATGCCGTCCAGACCCTGCGCGACTGGTCTGTCGTGTTCGGTCGCTATGGCCAGCAGTTCGAGGCACGGCCATTGGAGTTGGGCCGCAGCGATGGACGCCATGTGGAAGTGCTCAAAGGCCTTTCTGCGGGCGAGCGCTATGCCGCCAAGAACAGCTATCTCATCAAGGCGGACATCGGCAAGGCCGGTGCCAGCCACGACCACTGAGGAGCAAGCCATGAAGCAAATCACTGCCATCTTGCAGCCGCACCGCCTGGAGAAGATCGAGGAGGCTCTGCATCGCCTGCCTCATCTGCCCGGTTTCACGGTGTTCAAGGCCCAGGGCCATCCTCGCGGCCACGGTGCAGGCCACGCCTACATCGCCGATGAAATGCTGCCCGACAGCCATGCGCGCATCGTCCTGCAGATGTACTGCGCAGACGATCAACTCGCCTTGCTGTTGCAAACCATCGAGCAGGCGGCCCACACGGGCCAGCCGGGAGACGGCGTCATCGCTGTCTCCGAGCTCGTGGACATCGTCCGCATCCGCACCGGCCAACGTGGCGATGCGGCGGTCTGACCAAAGAGATCAGCACCCATGTTTGAAAAAATAATCCGCTTTGCCATCGACCAGCGCTGGCTGGTCCTGTTGTGCGTGTTGGGCATGGCCATCCTGGGCGTGTTCAGCTATCAGCGCCTGCCCATTGACGCCGTGCCGGACATCACCAACGTGCAGGTTCAGGTCAACACCGAAGCACCGGGCTTCTCGCCGCTGGAGTCGGAGCAGCGCGTCACCTTCCCCATCGAGACGGCCATGGCCGGCCTGCCCAAGCTGGAGCAGACGCGCTCGCTCTCGCGCTACGGCCTCTCGCAAGTGACCGTGGTGTTCAAGGACGGCACCGACATCTACTTCGCGCGGCAACTGGTCAACGAGCGCATCCAGGAGGCCAAGGCCAAGCTGCCCAATGGCCTGACGCCAACGCTGGGGCCAATCGCCACTGGACTGGGTGAAATCTATATGTGGACGGTGGAAGCCAAGGAGGGCGCGCTGAAGCCCGACGGCACGCCCTACACGCCCACCGATCTGCGCGAGATCCAGGACTGGATCATCAAACCGCAGTTGCGCACTGTGCCGGGCGTGACCAAGATCAACACCATCGGTGGCTATGCCAAGGAGTACCAGGTCGCGCCCAGCCCGGAGAAGCTGGTCGCGCACGGCCTCACTTTGCACGACGTCGTGCAGGCACTGGAGCGCAACAACGGCAATGTCGGCGCCGGCTACATCGAGCGGCGTGGCGAGCAGTACCTGATCCGCGCCCCGGGCCAGGTTGGCAGCATCGAAGACATTGCCAACATCGTCATTCGCAGCGCGAACGGCAACCCGGTGCCCGGCCTGGTTCGTGTGCGCGATGTGGCCGAGGTGGAGATCGGGCGCGAGCTGCGCACAGGTGCCGCCACCGAGAACGGTCGCGAGGTCGTGCTGGGCACCGTCTTCATGCTGCTGAGCGAGAACAGCCGCGTGGTCTCTCAGGCCGTTGACAAGAAGCTGCAGGACATCAACCGCAGCCTACCCAAGGGCGTGATCGCGCAGACCGTCTACGACCGCACCATCCTGATCGACAAGGCCATCGCCACCGTCAAGAAGAATCTGCTTGAAGGTGCGGCGCTGGTGATCGCCATCCTGTTCCTATTCCTCGGCAATATCCGCGCGGCGCTCATCACGGCGGCGGTGATTCCGCTGGCCATGCTGTTCACCTTCACCGGCATGGTGAGCAACAAGGTCAGCGCCAACCTGATGAGTCTGGGGGCCCTGGACTTCGGCATCATCATCGACGGCGCGGTCGTGATCGTGGAGAACTGCGTGCGGCGCCTGGCCCATGCCCAGGCTGCCGCCGGGCGGCCACTGACCCGCGACGAACGTTTCCATGAGGTCTTCGCCGCCGCCCGCGAGGCCCGCCGGCCGCTGCTCTATGGTCAGCTGATCATCATGGTGGTGTACCTGCCCATCTTTGCGCTCACCGGCGTGGAAGGAAAAATGTTCCATCCGATGGCCTTCACCGTGGTGGCAGCCCTGGTCGGGGCGATGATCCTGTCGCTCACCTTCATCCCCGCTGCGGTCGCGATGATGATCGGCAAGAACGTCGGCGAGAAGGAAAATCGCCTGATGACCTGGGCCAAGCGCGGCTACGCGCCGATGCTGGACTGGGCGCTGCTGAACAAGCCCGTGGTGCTGACGGCGACCGCTGTGTCAGTGATCCTGAGCGGCCTGCTCGCCACCCGCATGGGCAGCGAGTTCATCCCCAGCCTCAGCGAGGGCGACATTGCCTTGCATGCGCTGCGCATCCCGGGCACCAGCCTCACGCAGGCCATCGAGATGCAGACGGAACTGGAGCGCGTCATCAAGAAATTTCCCGAGGTGGAGCGCGTTTTTGCCAAGCTGGGCACGGCCGAGATCGCCACCGACCCGATGCCGCCGAGCGTCGCTGACAACTTCGTGATGCTCAAACCAAGGTCCGAATGGCCGGACCCGAAACGGAGCCAGGAATCGCTCGTGGCTGCGCTTCAGGAAGCCGTGGGCAAGGTCCCGGGCAACAACTACGAGTTCACGCAGCCTATCCAGATGCGCTTCAACGAACTGATTTCGGGCGTGCGCAGTGACGTGGCCGTGAAGGTCTTCGGTGACGACATGGCCGTGATGGAGGAGACCGCTGAAGCCATCTCCAAAGTGCTGGAAGGCATCCCCGGCGCGGCCGACGTGAAGGTCGAGCAGACGACGGGCCTGCCCATGCTCACCGTGCAGATTGACCGAGCCAAGCTCGCGCGTCTGGGCCTGAGCATGGCCGATGTGCAGGAGACGGCGGCCATCGCCATCGGCGGCCAGGAGGCCGGTGCGCTGTTCCAGGGCGACCGGCGTTTTGACATCCTGGTGCGCCTGCCGGAATCAGTGCGCAGCGACATCGAGGCGCTCAAGCGCCTGCCGGTCAAGCTGCCCACCAGCAGCGGCGCAGCGGCCTATGTGCAACTCGGCGAAGTCGCCAGCTTCGAGCTCGCACCGGGTCCCAATCAGGTCAGCCGCGAGAGCGGCAAGCGGCGCGTCGTCGTCACCGCCAATGTGCGCGGGCGCGACATTGGTTCTTTCGTGGCCGAGGCGCAGACACAGCTCGATGCCAAGGTGAAGATTCCGACCGGCTATTGGACCACTTGGGGCGGCACCTTCGAACAGCTGCAATCGGCCACGGCCCGTCTGCAGATCGTCGTGCCGGTGGCGCTGGGCCTCGTGTTCGTGCTGCTGTTTGCAATGTTCGGCAACGTCAAGTACGGGTTGCTGGTGTTCACCGGCGTGCCTTTCGCGCTGACGGGCGGCATCGTGGCGCTGTGGCTGCGCGACATCCCGCTGTCCATCTCGGCAGGCGTGGGCTTCATCGCCCTGTCCGGCGTGGCGGTGCTGAATGGCCTGGTGATGATTGCCTACATCCGCTCACTGCGCGAGGACGGCATGCCGCTGGACGCTTCGGTCAGAGAAGGTGCGTTGACCCGCCTGCGGCCGGTGCTGATGACGGCGCTGGTGGCCTCGCTGGGCTTCGTGCCGATGGCGATTGCGACCGGCACCGGCGCCGAGGTGCAGCGCCCGCTGGCCACCGTGGTAATAGGTGGCATCTTGTCGTCCACCGCGCTGACCTTGCTGGTGCTGCCCGTGCTGTACCGATGGGCTCATGCTCAAAGGAACAGCAGGGCTTGGGGCATGTTCGGTCGAGACCGGCCGCAAAGCACTGAGACGCCCCATTGAATAGGCCCACGCCGTGCGACGCTTCGCCCGCGAGGGAAGCGCCGCATGCCATCCAACGTAAAGAGAGAGATCAGCATGCAAACTGAACGACTCATTCCTGCCGCACTCACAATGGTGATTGCGTTGTTGGCCGGATGCGCAGCGTCACCGGCGCCAACGCCGGTTCCGGATGGGGACTATTGCCAAACGGTCATGAAACCTCGCAGGAAGGTCTGCATCTTTGGCGGCGTTCCGCCGGCCCCCATGGCAACGGAGGCTTCCGTCCTTGACGGAGTTGCGGGCGCCTTCACGGTGTACATCGTGCGCAGCAACTGGGGTGATCCCACCGAACTGGCCGAGCTGCGGTCCCCGGGTAGTCCGGTCATTCAAACGCTCCCTCGTACATTCGCGCGGCTCAGACTGCCACCCGGCCCACACGAGCTCAGTCTTGGCTGGAAAACAGGCGCGACCCAAACCATCGTGGCTGGTGGCGCAGGCGAGGTGCAGTTTCTGCAGCTGAAGGGCTGGGCGTTCTGGACACAACGCGATTTCAGTCTCACGAAGATCGACAAGGCGACAGCCCTTAAGCTCACTCGACACTCCAAGTTCGTGGGCGATGTCGGAAGCCAATGACCATGATATTGACGGCCGGGGCTATTGGGACGCCGTTTGCCAACTAAAGCAGAGTGACCGTTTGGTCGTGGCTGTCATCGGGCCTGACGGAAGAGCCCAGTGCCGCGACGTGCCGATGATGTGCGACGTGCGAGACGGTATGCACGCACAATTCAGCGTGGCGCACGGTGTCATTGAGCCAATCGCCTGCTGCCATTCCGTCATGCCTTGACGCAGCCCCAACAACGCAATCCATGAAATCAAAGTTTGAACCCGGTGTTCTCGCCGCGCTCGCCGCCGCCGTCTTGTTCGGCGCCGGCACACCCTTGGCCAAGCCGCTGCTGGGACAGACCAGCCCCTGGCTGCTGGCGGCTTTGCTCTACCTGGGCTCGGGCTTCGGACTCTGGCTGCTGCGGCGCGCGCGCCGAGCACCTGCCGTGCGCCTCGAGCCGGGGGAGCGCAAGTGGCTGGTCGGCGCCATCGTCACCGGTGGGATGATCGGGCCGGCCCTGCTGATGCTGGGCCTCTCGCGGATGCCGGCCGCGGGCGTGTCGCTGCTGCTCAACGCCGAGGGCGTGATGACGGCCTTGCTGGCCTGGTTCGCCTTCAAGGAGAACTTTGACCGGCGGATTGCGCTGGGCATGCTCGCCATCGTTGCCGGCAGCGTGGTCCTGTCCTGGCCGGGCGCCGATGCCGCAGCCAGAGGGTTCGATCAATGGTGGCCGGCGCTGGCCGTGCTGGGGGCCTGCTTCGCCTGGGGCATCGACAACAACCTGACGCGCAAGGTCTCGCTGACCGATGCCAGCTACATTGCGATGAGCAAGGGCCTGGTGGCCGGCGGCACCAATCTCGTCCTGGCCTTGGCGGCCGGCGCACAATGGCCAGGCCTGGGTACGGTGCTGTCGGCAGGCCTGCTCGGCTTCTTCAGCTACGGCGCCAGCCTGGTGCTGTTCGTGCTCGGTCTGCGCCATCTGGGCACGGCGCGCACGGGCGCCTACTTTTCCATTGCGCCCTTCGTGGGCGCCTTGCTGGCCATCGGGCTGCTGGGCGAGTCACTGACCTGGCAAATCAGCATGGCGGGGCTGCTGATGGCGGTGGGGGTGGCGCTGCATCTGACCGAGCGGCATGAGCACGACCATGAGCACGAGCCGCTGGAGCATGAACACGAACATGTGCATGCCGCGGGCGAACTGCATCATGACCATACGCACGAGCCGCCTGTTCCCGAAGGCACCCGCCACACGCACGCACACAGACATCAGCCGACGCGACACCTGCACGCGCATTTTCCGGACGCCCATCACCGCCATGGGCATTGAGCTGAACCACTTTTTTGTCAACTTTCCCATCAAAGAAAAACACGGCATGCAGAGCCCCAAACCCCGTCCTTCCTGGCGATCCTGGCTGCTCGGCTTGACGCTGGCGCTCACCGCGAGCGCTGCGTTCGCGCACGGCGTGACCGGCAGCGACCAGGCCTTTCTGGAGCAGAACGTCGGCCGTCAACTGATCCTGTTCATCTATCTCGGCGCCAAGCACATGGTCACCGGCTACGACCATCTGCTGTTCCTGTTCGGTGTGGTGTTCTTCCTGTACCGGCTGCGCGAGGTGGGCCTATACGTGACCCTGTTCGCCGTCGGCCACAGCAGTACGCTCCTGCTGGGCGTGCTAGGCAGCCTCCATGTGAACCCCTGGCTGGTCGACGCCATCATCGGCCTGTCGGTGGTCTACAAGGCGCTGGACAACCTGGGTGCCTACAAGCGCTGGTTCGGCATCCAGCCGGACGCGCGTGCCGCGGTGCTCATCTTCGGCTTCTTCCACGGCTTCGGCCTGGCCGCCAAGTTGCAGGACTTCAAGCTTTCGCCGGACGGGCTGGTGCCGAACATGCTGGCCTTCAATGTCGGCGTCGAGCTGGGCCAGCTGCTGGCCCTGAGCGCCATCCTTGTCGTGATGGCCTTCTGGCGCCGCAGCGCTGCATTCCACCGCCAATCCTTTGCCGCCAACACCCTGTTGATGGCGGCTGGCTTTGTCCTGATCGGTTACCAGTTGACCGGCTACTTTCTCGCCTGAGCGAACTTTCTCATGTCACAGAACCACTCGAACGAACTGCCTACCACCGCGCGCCTGCTGAAGGCCACAGCAGCGGCCATCGCCGCCGCTGGCCTCATCCTCGTGACTGCAGTGCTGCCCGCCGAGTACGGCATCGATCCCACTGGCCTTGGCGCGCGGCTCGGTCTGCTGGCTCTGGCCCATACGGCCGAAGCCGCTCCCGCGCCGGTTGCCACGCAGGCTGTACCACCGGCTGCTTCGCCGGTCTCAAGTGACACCGCCGCGATGGCCGCCGAGGCCGCTGCCGTGTTCGGCAAGCAGCCCGGTCAGACCTTTGATGCGCGCTCCGTTTCGCCGAGTGATGCCACCACGCGAACGGACACGATGACGGTCACCTTGGCGCCCGGCAAGGGCGCAGAACTCAAGGCCATGCTCAAGGCGGGCCAGGGCTTTGTCTTCCACTGGACTGCCAGCGCCGACGTCGCGGTTGACATGCATGGCGAGCGCCCGGAGGTGAAGGACGAGTACACCAGCTACTCGATAACAGGCGCACAGCGCAAAGGCGCTGGCACATTCACCGCGCCCTTCGCTGGCCAGCATGGCTGGTACTGGCGCAATCTCGGCAAGGAGCCGGTGACCGTTCAGCTCAGTGTGACGGGGTTCCAGACCCAGCTGTTCCGACCCGGGCACTGAGTGCGAGTCGGGCGGCTACTTGCGTTCTTTGGCCGCACGTGCATGGGCTTCCATGCCGCCGCGGCCCTTCCACTCTGCAAAGCCACCGTGCAGGATGCGCACGTTCTCGAAGCCGGCCATGCGCAACGCCATTGCCGACTGCGCGGAGAATGAGCCGGTGTTGCAGTAGACGAGGAGGGTTTTGTCCTTGGGCAGGTTGGCCCGTTCGGCAAAGACCTTGCGCCACTCGATGTTCACCGCGCCCGGGATGTGCTCCTTGCTGAACTGGCCGGCGTCGCGCACGTCGACGACATACAGTCGCTTCCAGTCTTCCTCCGCGATCTGCTCGGCCAGGATGGAACCGCTGTTGTAGTCCACGAAATCGAAGTAGGTCTCCAGCGCCTCGGTCGTGGCCTTGTCGGTGTCGGCCTGTGCGGCGAGCGGCAGCAGCGAGAGGGAAGCGAGAACCAGGGCCGTGGTGCGTCGGCTCAAAGTCATGATGTGCAGTCCTTGATGTATTCAGTTCGCCGGATTCAGGCGCGGATGGGTTTCTTCGCCCCAGATGTGGAGCACGCTGCCCGACAGCAACATCGCCACGGCGACGAACCAGAACGCCGAATCGATGCTGCCGCCGAGCGCCGCTGCGGCGCCCAGGCCCAGCGCGCCGAGCCCATAGCCGAGGTCACGCCAGAAGCGATAGATGCCGATGGCCGAGGCCCGCCAAGTGGGGTGCGCGATGTCGGCCACGGCCGCGCTGAGATTGGGGTAGAGCATGGCCATGCCGAGGCCTGCCAGCGCAGCGGCCACGCTCCACCACAGGCTGCCCGTGCCCAGCGGCAGCAGGGCGACACCCACGCCGCAAATACACATGCCCCAAGTGTTCAGCACCTGCCGGCCCACGCGGTCCGACAGCTTGCCGGTGAAGAATTGCGCGATGCCCCAGGTGAAGCCATAGACCCCGACGATCCAGCCGATGCCCGGCAGACTGACGCCATGGCTGTGCAGATAGACGGGCCAGAACACCCAGACCAGCGCATCGACGAACTTCTCCACCAGCCCGGCCTGGCACAGCGCCGCCATGCGGCGGTCGCGCCAGCTCATCATCGCGAAGATCTCGGCGGTGCTGGGTTGAGCGCTCAGGCCTGTCGGATAGCGGGGGCGCAGCGTTTGCGCGCTGCTCGTCTGCTTGAGTTCCCCCTGCGCCCAAGGCAGGGTCTCGAACACCGCGAAGGCGGCCAGCAAGGTGGCCAAGCCGATCACCGCTGCACCGAACCACAGCAGGCCGGCACGCGGGCCGAGCCAGGCTGCCGCATAGCCGGTGGCCACGGCGGCCAGGGCCACGCCTACATAACCGGAAAACTCGTTGAGCCCGATCACCAGGCCGCGCTGGTCGGCCCGGGTGAGGTCGAGCTTGGCGGTCTGCGTCATCGACCAGGTCAGGCCCTGGTTGACGCCCAGCAATACGGTTGCCAGCACGATCCAGCCCCAGCTCGGCGCCCAGAACACGAGGACCGGAATCGGCAGGGCCACCAGCCAGCCGAGCAGGAGCACGCGGCGCCGTCCCAGCCGCTCGGCCAGACGCCCGGCCACGAAGTTCATCACGCCCTTGACGAAGCCGAAGGCCACGACAAAGGCGACCAGCAGCATGAAGGAGCCGCGCGGCACGCCGAACTCGGATTCGGCCAGCGCCGGGACGACGTTGCGCATCATGCCGATGGTCATGCCCACCAGCAGCACCTGCAAGAGCTGCTGCAGTACCTGCCCGAGATTGGCACGGATGCCGTACTTCATGGTTATCCGGTTCAACACAAGGCCATGGCCGGTGCTGCGCCACTCAAGTTGGCGTCAACTATGCGCGCCATGTCTTCGGGCTGTGCCGGTATCTCGGCAGTCAGCGCGGCGACAAAGTCTGCGCGAGACAGGGCCAGCATCGGGTTGAAGCGCATTTCGAAAGCCAGTGTGGACGCCGGCTTGCCGGACAGGCCCACGCCGCAGGCACTGCCTGCCTGGTGGCCCGGATAGATCTCCAACTCAGGGGCGAGCAGCAGCAGCTTCCGATGCAGGCTGTCATGCAGTTGCGCCGCCGTCTCCTGCTCGCGGCCGGCCAGGTCCGGGCGACCGACGGCGCCGACAAGGAGCGTGTCGCCGGTGATCACGAACCAGGGCTCGTCACCACGACGCAAATCACGCACCAGCAGGCAAACGCTGTCCGGTGTGTGGCCCGGCGTGTGCAGGACATCGACCACCACATTTCCCGCTTCGATGCGCTGACCATCGTGCAAAGATGTGAAGTCGAACCGGATGCGGCCCTTGTTGCTCTCATGCAGGCAATACGGTGCATTCACACGACGCGCCAGCTCGGGGCCGCCGGAATAGTGGTCGGCATGCACATGGGTGTCGATCACATAGGTGATCTGTGCACCGGTGCGTTCGGCCTCGGTGATGAACCACTCTTCGTCACCCGCGACCACGTCGACGGCGACGGCCTTGGCCAGGCCCGCGCAACCGAAAAGGTAGGAAAGGGTCGCGTTGGCGGCGGGGCGTTGTCTGAAGAACATATGGGATTCCGGTTTCAGGCACCGACTTCAATCGGCAGCCCGTGTGCGCGCCATTCGGCAACGCCATCGCTCAGGTGCAGGGCCTGGTGCCCCTTCTTGCGCAGCAGCGCCACCGCATCGCGCGCCATCAGGCAGAACGGGCCGCGGCAGTAGGCGACGATGGGCAGGTTCTTGGGCAGTTCTGCCAGCCGCTTCTTCAGCTCACTGGCAGGCATGGAGCGTGCATAGGGCAGATGGGCGGTGGCAAATTCCTCCTGCGGGCGCACGTCCAGAATCAGCACCTCGCCGGCCTTGGCCTTCTTTAGCAGCCTGGCCTGATCCAGGCCGTCCAAGGCATCGTGGTGCTCGACGATGGCCTTCAACGCAAACTGCAGCTCGACCAGGCGCTCCTCAGCCGCAGACCTCAAGTTGACCCAGAGATCGGCCACGCTGGTGCTGGCCAGCCGGTACACGACGTACTTGCCATCCTTGCTGGTATCGACCAGCCTGGCCTGGCGCAGTTCCTTCAAATGGGCACTGGCAAGCTTGACGCTGATCTCGGCCTGGGCCGCCAGTGTTTCGACGGTTTTTTCGCCCTGGCAAAGCAGCTCGATCAACTCCAGCCGCTTGGGGCTGGCCACGGCCTTGCCGATGCGCGCAACTTGCTCGTAGAGCTGATTCTTGAGTTCTCTCATGCAATCATTCTAACGAGCATTGGATTAATAGCAAATCAACAACGGCCCGTGAGCTTGATGCTTCAGTGTCGCGACACGGTGCGGAACCCGGCAAAGATGTCGGTTCGCTCGGGCGTGAAGAAGTTGCGGTAGCTCACGTCATGCATGCGCGCATGGGTGGCAAACGAACCGCCACGCAGCTCGCGATGGGTGCCGAACCAGGGCTGTGAATAGTCCGTGTACGGCCCTGGGACGAAGCCCTCGTGCGGGATGAAAGCGTCTGCGGTCCATTCCCAGACGCTGTTGCCCCAGCGAAAGCCGTGCCCTGCGGCACTGCTCGCTGCAAGCTCCCATTCGGCTGCACGCGGTAGCCGGCGGCCAGCCCATGCGCAATAGGCTTGGGCTTCGAAAGCATTGACGTGAAGCGCCGGCAAATTCGGGTCAAGCGGTGTCCAGCGATCGAACCAACGCAGCTGCCAGTTCCCCGCATCGTTTCGGCGCCAGCGGGAAGGGGGGTGCGGTTGAGTCGCGTTGAGCCAAGCCGAGGCCTCTGCGGGCCACAAAGCAGGGTCTTCATAGCCGCCGGCCACGACGAACTGCAGAAACTGGCCGGCGGTCACGACTTGAGTGTCAATCTCGAAGGGCTGCAAATGCTCGCGCGTGCCCGGCAATTCATTGTCAAATGCAAAGCCGTGAAGGCCAACGGGCCAGCCATGAAAAATTTCTCCGCCGGAGAGCTGGATTCGATCGGCCATCGGCTGCGGCAGCAGACGAAGTTGTGAGGGCGCCACATAGCCCAGCGCGGCACGGAGCCAGATCAGCGCCTCGCCATGCATGTCTTCGTGGAAAAGCGTCAGGCGATGGAAGTACAGATCCGCGTCGGCATCGCTGGCAGGCAGGGCGTGCAAGCAGGTCTCCAACTGCTCTGCGAGCATGGCCAGCACATGGGTGCGCGAGGGCAGGGGCGATTGCCACCGTTTGTGATGGGCAAGGCGGGCCGAGTCGAAAAGGCTGTCAGGTGCGTCGATGCTGGTGGGTCGCTCCGCATGGATGAGCCCATCTTCGCCCACGCGATGCGGTCCCCGAAGAATCCAGAACTCGCCGAACCAGGCCAGGTGCGCCAGCTCCCAGGCGATCGGATTGAAACCAGGGCGGTAAGGCACCTGCCATTGCGCGTCGCTGAGGTCCTCGATCAGCGACAGGGTGCGGCCCCGACTGTCCCGCATCGCCTCAGCCAGTGCAGTACCAGCGAGGCGGCGAGCGGTTCGGGATTCATCAGTCGGGCGTGCGAACATCGACGTCATGAGCGAGGGTCCAATCCTTATCTTGTCACCGGCGGTTGCATTGAGCAACAACGGCAACTGGCGAACGGCAGCGCGCTGGCAGAAGTTCCTGTCGGCATGTGGCCCGACCGTCATTCAGCAGTCCTGGAACGGTGAGCCGGTCGGCGCCATGATTGCCCTGCATGCGCGCCGTTCGGCCGATTCGATAGATCGGTTTCACCAAGCCACTCCCGAGAAGCCGCTCGCCGTGGTGTTGACGGGTACGGACGTCTATGGGGGCTTGGCTCCGGATCCGGTCGTGAGGCATTCGCTGCAGTGTGCCAGCCATATCGTGGTTCTTCAGTCTGAGGCGCTGCAGCGTTTGAGCCCTACTGAACACGCCAAAGCGCGTGTTGTCCTCCAATCCACTCTTCGACTGCTGCGCAATGACAAGGCGATACGCACCTTCGCTTTCGTGGCGGTGGGCCATTTGCGCGATGAGAAGGATCCGCTGACGTTGATGGACGCCGCCCGCCGGCTGAGCGGCCACACCGGGCTGCGCATTGTGCACATCGGTGCCGCGCTCGACCCGCTGCTGGGTGAGGAGGCCCGGCGAACCATGCAGCAATGTCCGAACTACCGATGGATCGACGGCGTGCCGGCTCCAGCAGCAAGACGCTGGATTGCGCGCTCGCGCGGTCTTGTTCACATGAGCAAGCTGGAGGGCGGTGCCCATGCGGTGATCGAGGCGGTGCGCTCGGGCGTGCCCGTGCTGGGCAGCCGCATCGACGGCAATGTCGGACTGCTGGGCCACGACTACGAAGGCTATTTTCCCGTCGGCGATGCCGCAGCCCTGGCCGAGCTGATGCTGCGCTTTCGGGCCGAACCGTCATTCGCCGCGCGTCTGCAGGCGCAATGCGCAGCGAGACCCGCTCTTCTCGCCGGCTACCGAGGCCGCCGCAGTGCGAGCGTTGCTCGCTGACATGCTTGATCGGAAACGCTGAGGCAAGACAGGCGTACTTGCCTTCGATAGACAATGGCGCGATGAGAACGCTGCTGCTCTTCATAGCCACTGCGCTGGCCGAAATCGTCGGGTGCTATCTGCCCTACCTCTGGCTGAAGCAGGGCCGCTCCATCTGGCTGCTGCTCCCGGCTGCCGTGAGCCTCACGCTGTTCGCCTGGTTGCTGACCTTGCATGACACGGCGGCCGGCCGCGTCTATGCAGCCTATGGTGGGGTCTATGTCGGCGTGGCGCTGGCTTGGCTCTGGGTGGTCGACCAAGTTAGGCCGACGCCCTGGGACTGGGCGGGCGTGGCGGTCGCGCTGTGCGGCATGGGCCTCATCATGTTCCAGCCGGCAGCGCGCTGAGCGTCAGCCGCAACAGCCGGGGCTGGCCTCGGGCTTGCCCTTGCCCAGGTCTTGCAGGATGGTGCAGCGCGTAGCGGGCCCGCCCGCGCATTGTTCGGAGCAGGATTGGACAAAGCGCGTCAAGCTGATTTCCAGCCTGCGAAGTTCCGCGAGCTTGACTCGAACGGTGTCCAGATGAGCTTGCGCAATGTCCCTGGTCTCGAAGCAATCGCGCTGCTCGCTGGCAGAGAGCGACACCAGCTCGCGCACCTGCTCGATGCCGAAGCCGAAGTCGCGGCAATGCCGAACGAAGCGCAGCAACTCGACCGTATCGCCGCCATAGAAACGATGGCCGCTGGGGCGGCGGCGTGCCGCCGGAATCAGCCCGATCTCTTCGTAATAGCGGATGGTGGGCACGCTGGAGCCCGTCAGTTCCGCCAGCGCACCGATGCCCAGTCCGGCTCCCATCGTTTGCATTTCCATCAATCAGTCCTTGCATCTCAAGTTACTTGAGGTTCTAGAGTTCAGTGTATCGGGGCGCGGTCCCGGTTTCAACGAGGACGATCATGAAGAGAGTGTTGGCTGTATTCGGTGTCGCTGCCGCATGTGCTGCATGCTGCACCATCCCCTTGGCGCTGCCGCTGCTCGCCGGGCTCACCGCATCCGGCCTGGGCTTGGCCGCCTGGGGATGGCAGGCCGCTGTGGCGCTGCTGGTGGCAACTGCTGCCATGGGCATGGCCCTCCTGCTGCGCAAGCATCGGCAAGCTCGGGCTCGGGCGATCCCTGCTGCGTTGTCTGCCGCTGCCGCGTCAGGGGCCTGCGCCTGCCCGCCGGCACCAGCCGCAACAAGCCATGGAGGTGCCTAATGAGCAATCGACAACAGCTGGCGCAGAGCGCGCCGCTGGCATGCACGCTCGGTGCAGACGATCTCAAGTCGCGCTTTGCCGAAATAGGCGCCCTCGCCGGCCGGGCGCTTCTTGGCCACGAGCAAGTCGGGCGCAGGCTGCAGCTGAGCTGCGCGACCGAGGCTGCCGCAGACCTCGAGCGCCTGGTTGCCCAGGAGCAAGACTGTTGTGCCTTTCTCCAGTTCGAGCTGCGGCGCGAAGCCGATGCGATCCACCTCGCCATCACGGCGCCCATCGAGGCCGGCGAGTTCGCGCCGCTGCTGTATGCTCATTTCGTGAACAAGGCGCAGGCCCAAGGGGCCGAATGCGCGTTCTCATGTGCTTGCGCGTCCGCTGGGGCTGCTCTATGAACCGGCGCCTGTTCTTGCTCGAGAACGTCACGCTGGGACTTGCTGCAACGTTGCCGATCGGCGTGCTCGCCTCCATGCCGGCAGGTGCAGAGGTCGGCCGGGCCGCACCCGCGTTCGCCCTGCAAGACGCCGGTGGACAAGCCCGCAAATTGTCGGACTTCACGGGCAAGACCGTCGTGCTCGAATGGAGTAGTTCGTCCTGCCCATTTGCTGCCGCACAGTACACAAGCGGCCGCATGCAAGACCTGCAGCAGTGGGCGGCGAGCCGGGGCATCGTGTGGTTGACCGTGCTGTCGAGCCATCCATCGCGGTCCGACTACTTGCCGGCCGCGCAGGCGGAAGCCTTCAATCGCAAGCGCGGCGGCGGGCCAAGTGCGCTGTTGATCGATGGCAGCGGGGCCATGGGTCGTGCCTATGGCGCGGCGACAGCCAACCACATGTTCGTCATCGCCGCCAATGGCATGGTGGCCTATGCTGGGGGCATCGATGACAGCAAGTCCATGAAGGCCAAGGAAGTCGCTGCATCGCGCAACCATGTCCGCGCAGCCTTGGAAGACATGCTCGCGGGTCGCCCGGTAGCAACACCGGCCACAGAGCCGTTCGGCTGTGCCTTGGCTTATGGGAGCTGAGTCGGCCTGCCTCAACCGTCGCTGAAGGCCTGGGTGGCGAAACGCGGGCACACATCGTATCCTCACTGCACGGTGTCTTTGCTGCGCGGCGGTGACATGCCGCGATGGAGGCTTGGGATGACGACACTTGCAAACGCTATCTTGGCCGTCCTGCTCGGCGGACTGAGTTTGTGTGGCGACGTGCGTGCGGCAGATGAGAAGCCTGGGCCTTTGACCCGCTGGAGCGGTTCATCGGTGAATGGACAGGTGTGTCCAGCGGCGAAGCGGGTGACGGCGAAGTCACCCGCAAGTACAGCTTCGTCATGAACCAGCGCTACATGCAGGAGACGAACATTTCTCGCTATCCGGCCCAGGCCAGGAACAAGACCGGCGAACAGCATGAACACATGAGCATGTTCAGCTACGACAAGGCGCGCAAACTGCTTGTGCTGCGGCAGTTCCACATTGAAGGCTTCGTCAACACCTTCCGGCAATCCCCCTCCACCGAGGGTCAGGCTTTGCTGGTGTTCGACAGTGAAGCCTTCGAGAACTTCAGCAATGCCTGGAAGGCACGCGAGAGCTACGAGTTCTTGTCCGCTGACGAGTTCGTTGAGACCTTCGAACTGGCGCCACCGGGCAATCCGTTTCAGGTCTACAGCCGGACTCGGCTCAAGCGCCTGACGAAATGACGCTGCGCTCTTGAATCCGCGATCCGCAGGCACCCTGGCTGACTGCCTCGGCATTTGCGTATGGGATGAGCGACGCTGCTGATTGAGTCTATTGCTTGACGTCATTCAGCACCTTGTTGACCGCGGCACAAGCCCGTGTTCAGCGAGCCGGTGCTGCACCGGCTACCCAGCCGCGTCATCATCCGTGCGGATCGCCAGACCCTGCTGAACCCGCACCTCACGGCAAAAGGTCAGGTCCGGCTGCGCTCACTCATCGATGATTCCAAATTGCAGGGCGCTGTGACCAGCCAGCGCAACTACGGCCCTCTGATCGATCCGGTGCTGTCCGCTTCCAGCGCTCCGCAACGCGTGACTCAATACAACACGCCGAGCCGGACGCTGATGGCGCGCCACATCGACTGGATCATCTCCGAACCGGCAGCGCTGGCGGGACTCGTTAACAAAGATCCCAGTGTGCCGCGCACACCCACACGCAGCTTCGAGATCGCCGGCCCGGCAGCGCCTGTGGTCACCTATGTGATGTGCAGCCGCACAGCGACCGCCAGGCGGCTGCTGGATGCGCTGAACCGGGTGATGGCCAGCCGCGCCGCCGACCGCCCCTGGGAACGGCCATATCTCGACCTGCTGGATGAGCAAGAGCGAACCGATCTGGCTCGCCTGGTTCGCGCTGTGCCGCGCTGAAGGCCGGCTGCTTCAGCTGCAGCAGCCCTCGTCCAACTGTACGGGCGGGCATTTCACCGAGCCGTAGGAACAGTACACGCAGCAGTCTCCCACCTTGGGGCGCAGAAGCTGCTTGCAGTGCTCGCATTCGTAGAAAAACTGACAGGCGTCGGTTGGCATCAGCTCCTGTTTGGCGTGGCCGCATTGAGGGCAGGTCAGCAGGGAGTGCAGCACAGGAGTGCTCATCGTCAATTTCAGAGTTTGAGTAGGTGAGTATTGTCGCCATCATCACTGGCCGTTGGCGCCGCAGCCGCAAGTCAGTACATCGCCCCGCTTCATGGTCGATGCGCGCGAAACCAATTCTGGAATGATGCGCCTTGGAATAGGTTCGCATGGGGGTGTCAGGGACGCCCCTTCAGCGGTGGTCGGAAGTTGGCTTGTGCGCTTCGAACTTGTCCGGCAGCGGCTGGCGCTGCTCTGTTGAGAGCGTGACCGAAGTGTAGGGCGGGGCGCAGGGTGCGTCCCTGCGGAATGCAGAGTTTGTGAGGGGGTTTCGAGATCGAGGTGATGTCCCGGCGCGTGGTGTAAGTCCACAGCCCGGAGAGGCTGAGATGCGCGGGGTACTCAGCGTGCCACTGCGGACAGCCGAGTGGGAACAGTATCACTGAGAGTTTGAAGGCCCTCAA
>Ga0187844_10001166_pt1 | contig 20263 bp, 1 predicted proteins | sample SpaLakP09_SKY_50_FD_134517 | JGI IMG/M metagenome (GOLD analysis project Ga0187844, IMG submission 134517) | Oligotrophic lake water microbial communities from Sparkling Lake, Wisconsin, USA - SP09_SKY_50 | ecosystem: Environmental > Aquatic > Freshwater > Lake | place: USA: Sparkling Lake...
GAACAAGGTGGTGCCATGCTTCTGGCTGAGCGCCTTCAGGCCGGCCGCGGGAAAACTGAGGCGTGCCATGCCGCCGGCGTAGCTTTGCACGGCCGGACGCGGACGGTCGGTCGGCAGTTCCAGCAGTTCGGGCGCGCCGGCCAGGTAGGTTTTCCAGAATCCCGCCTGGGCCGTGAGCGCGTCGCCCTGCAGCCAGTTGCGCTGCCATGCGGCGTAATCGGCATATTGCAGCTTCAGGGGCGGCAGCGGGTCGGGCTGGCCCTGGCAGAAAGCGGCGTACAGCGCGCTGACCTCGCGTACCAGCACGCCGATCGACCAGCCGTCCGAAATGATGTGGTGCTGGGTGATCAGCAGGATATGCTCGTCGTCCGCCAGGCGCAGCAGCTGGCCGCGGATCAGCGGGCCGGCGGCCAGGTCGAATGGCGCGCCTACTTCTTCGGTGGCGATGCGGGCCGCCTCGGCCTGGCGGTCGGCCAGGTGGCCGAGGTCGCGTTCGCGCAGCACCAGGCCGCGCTCTGCCGGGCCGACCAATTGCGCCGGCGTGCCCGCCACATCGACGAAGCTGGTGCGCAGGCTGTCGTGGCGCGCCACGATCCGGTCCAGCGTCGCCTTCAGTGCGTCCTTGTTCAGCGCTCCGGTCAGGCGCAGCGCTGCCGGCATGTGATAGGCGGCGCCGGCCGCGTGGTCCAGCTGGTCCATGAACCACAGGCGTTGCTGGGCAAACGAGAGTGGCAAGACGCGGCTGCGGTCGGCCGCCACCAGTGGCGGCGGTCCGTCGGCAGGTGCGCGCGCGACGGCGGATTGTTTCAGCCGGAGCAGCAGCAGCTCCCGTTTGCGTGCATTGAGACTGGTTTCAGCGGTCGTATTGGTCATGGAATGTAGTAGGTATTGGTTCAACGGGCCAGCAGGCGTTCGACTTCTTCGTCGCTCATGGCCTCGATGTCGAGGGCCGCCAGGTCGATATCGGCGGTGTCGAACTGGCTCAGTTGCGCGTCGATGACAATTTCCGCCAAGGCGGCCACCGTCGGGTGCTGGAACACGTCGGACAGTGCAATCGTCACGCCCATCGCGTCCTTGATGCGCGCCACAAGCTGCACGGCCATCAGCGAATGGCCACCCAGTTCGAAGAAGGCATCGTGGCGGCCGGCGCGCTCGAGGCCGAGCAGCTCTTGCCAGATCAGCGCGAGCGCCGTTTCGGTCCCGCCCTGCGGCGCCTCGTACTCGCGTGCCTGCATGTCTGGCGCGGGCAAGGCGGCCCGATCGAGCTTGCCATTGAACGTCAGCGGCAAGGCGTCGAGCATCACGAACGCGGCTGGCAGCATGTATTCGGCCAGGCTGGCCGACAGTGCCGCGCGCAGGCCGGCCGGTGTGACGCCGCTGCCGACAACATAGGCCAGCAGGCGTTCGTCACGCGCGATGACGGCGCAGGCGCTCACGCCCTCGCAGGCGGCCAGCTTTGCCTCCACCTCGCCCAGCTCGATGCGAAAGCCCCGCACCTTGACCTGGAAGTCGTTCCGGCCCAGGAATTCAAGGTTGCCGTCGTCCAGCCAGCGGCCAAGATCGCCGGTGCGGTACAGGCGCTGAGCACCGAACGGGTTGTCGATGAAGCGTTCCGCGCTCAGTTCCGGCAGGTTCATGTAGCCGCGCGCGACGCCGGCACCGCCAATGCAGATTTCACCGGCTGCCCCCAGCGGCGCGGGAGCCATGTGCTGGTCGAGTACATAGACCTGCACGTTGTCGATCGGACGGCCGATCGGCACCGCTCCTTCGCGCTCAGGGCTGCAGCGGTGGATCGTCGCGCATACGGCGGCCTCCGTCGGGCCATAGGCGTTGAACAGCGTGTGGCGCTGCGACCAGTGGCGCGCCAGCGCAGGCGGGCACACGTCGCCGGCCACGATCAGGGTCATGGGTGCGAATGCGGTGCTGTCCGGGTACACCGCCAGGGCCGACGAAGGCAGCGTGACATGGCTCACCTTGTGCTGCGCCAGCGTTTGCTGCAGCGGCTCGCCCGGCCACAACGCTTCGCGTCTGGCAAGTACCAGCGCCGCGCCGCTGCACAGGGCCATCGCCATTTCCGAAATGCTGGCATCGAAACTGAACGATGCAAACTGCAGCACACGGCTGGCAGGCATCACTTCAAAGGCCGCAATCTGGGCGCAGGCCAGGTTGCACAGGCTGGCGTGGGTGTTCATGACACCTTTCGGCTGGCCTGTGGAACCGGAGGTATAGATCACATACGCCAGCCCGTCGCCGGACAGGGCGAGATCCGGGTTCGACTCCGCACCAGCAGCCGCGTCCTCGAAGAACTCCCTGGACAGCACCGCCGCAGGCGCGCTATCGGACAGCATGTATTCCAGGCGTTCGGCCGGATAGGCCGGATCCATCGGCACGTAGGCGCCGCCCGCCTTCAGCACGGCAAGCATGCCGGCCACCATGTCGATGCCGCGATCGACACAGATCGCCACGCGCTGTTCAGGCTTGACACCCATGCCGATCAGGCGATGGGCAAGGCGGTTGGCGCGCTTGTTCAATTCGGCGTAGGTCAGCGTGTTGTCGTTGAAAATGACGGCCGTGGCGTCCGGACGGGCTGCCACCTGCTCTTCGAAGAGGTGGTGAGCCAGGTGCCGGGCGGGCAAGGCCACCTGTGTATTGTTGAAGTCGACCAGCATGCGCTTGCGCTCGGCCTCGCCCAGCAGGCCGATACGGCTTACCTGCTGCTGGTCGTCCGCCACCATGGCGGCCAGCATCAGCTGCAGGCTGTCCGCCAGGCGGGCAACGGTGGCGTTGTCGAACAGCGCGCTGGCAAAGCGGATTTCGCCGCCAATGTCGTGGTCGACGTCGGTCAGCGACAGCATCATGTCGTACTGCGATGTCAGCTGGACCTGCTCGATCGAGTCCAGCTTCAGGCCGTGCATGGCCAGCTCGCGGTAGCTCGGCGTGTTGTGCATGTTCAGCATGACCTGGAACAGCGGCGTGTAGCTCATGCTGCGTGCCGGCTTGACCGCTTCGACCACGTGGTCGAAGGAAATATCCTGGTGCTCGTAGGCGCGCAGGGTATCGGCCTTGACCTGGGCCAGCAGCCCGGCCACGCTGGGATCGGCGTCCAGCTTCACGCGCAGGGCCAGGGTATTGACGAAAAAGCCGATCAGCGGCTCGACTTCGGTGCGCTGGCGGTTCGCCACCGGCGTGCCGATCACGACGTCCTGCTGGCCGCTCATGCGGGCCAGCAGGGCCGACCATCCGGCCAGCAGCGTCATGAACAGCGTGGTGCCGTGGCGCTGGCCGAGCGCTTTCAGGCCGGCTGTCAGCGCCGGACCGAAGGTGACGGGCACGGTGCTGCCGGCATAGCTTTGCTGGGCCGGGCGCGGACGGTCGGTCGGCAGCGTCAGCAAGGCTGGCGCGCCACTGAGCCAGTCGGTCCAGAACGCGGTTTGCACCTTGCTCAATTCACCCTGCAGCATGTCGCGCTGCCATGCCGCATAGTCGGCGTACTGCACGGCCAGCGGCGGCAGCGGATCGCCCTGCCCTTGCGCAAAGGCGGAGTACAGGGCCGACACTTCCTGCACCAGGACCCCGAGCGACCAGCCGTCGGAAATGATGTGATGCTGGGTGATCAGCAGGATATGTTCGGCATCGTTCAGGCGCAGCAGCTGGCCGCGAATCAGCGGACCGGCCACCAGGTCGAAGGGTTGCACGCCTTCGTCGGTACTGATCTGGGACACGGCGAACTGCTGTTCGTGGCCGGCCAGGTCCGACAGGTCGCGTTCGCGCAGCGTGAAACCGCAGTCCGGACCGGCAATCACCTGGACGCCTTCGCCAAACGTCGTGCGCAGGCTTTCATGGCGCGCGACGATGCGCTCGAGCGTGGCCTTCAGCGCCGCGCGGTCAAGCTGGCCGGTCAGGCGCAGGGCCGCCGGAATATGGAATGCGACACTGGCGCTGTGGTCCAGCTGGTCCACAAACCACAGGCGCTGCTGCGCATACGACATCGGTACGACAATGCCTGCCGCACGCGGCACGATCTGCGCCCCCATCGGGGTGCCCTGCTTGCGCGCGATCTCGCCCGCCTGCGCGGCCACGGTCGGCGTATCGAACAGCGTGCGCAGCGGTAGCTCCACGCGGAAAGCGCCGCGGATGCGGGCCGCCAGCTGGATCGCCACGAGCGAGCTGCCGCCCATCAGGAAAAAGTTATCGTTCACGCCGATCGGCGCCACGCCAAGCAGGTTGCTCCAGATGCCGCACAGCGTGCGTTCGGTATCCGATTGCGCCTCCACATAGGCCGTTGGCAGCGCGGGCCGGTCGTAGTGGGCGAATTCCTCTTCCAGCGCCACTGCGGCAGGTGCATGCGCCACCGATGCCCCGCCCTTGCGGGCTGGCTCGATCCAGAAGCGCTTGCGCTCGAAAGGATAGGTTGGCAGCGGAATGCGGCGCCGCGTTTCGGCCTGGTAGAAAGCATCCCAGTCGATGGCGACACCGCTGGCCCACAGCTGGCCCAGTGCCTGCAGGACGGACGAAAGGCTGCAGCCGGCGACATCGCGGCGCGGGATCGACGTGACCGGCCTTGCCGTTGCCACTTCGCGTTTGAGCAGGTTGGCCAGGGTGTGGCCTGGACCGACCTCCAGGTATACATGCGCCGGATTGTTCAGCAACTGGCGCAGGCCCGGCGCAAACTGCACGGTGTTGTGCAGGTGCGCGACCCAGTAGGCCGGATCGGTGGCCTGTTCCGCGGTGATCCAGTTGCCGCTCAGGTTCGACATGTACGGCAGCGTCGGTGCGCTCAGGGTGATGCCCTCGAACGTGGCGTGGAACTGGGCCAGGATCGGCTCCATCAGGCCCGAATGCGAACCGGGCCAGCCCTCGAGCAGCTGGAACTCGACGCCGTCCGCTTCCAGTTCGGCGGCCATGCGCTCGGTCGCCTCGGGCGTGCCGGACACCGTGCAAGCGGCGCCTGCATTCACGCAGGCCAGCCACAGGCCATCGCCAAGGCGCGGCGTAATCTCGTCCGGCGATTGCAGGATCGCCAGCATGTTCCCGGTCGGGAGGCTCGAGATCAGGCGCCCCCGCTCGGTCACGATGACCAGGGCATCGCGCAGGGTGAACACGCCGGCCACGCATGCGGCAACGTATTCGCCCAGGCTGTGGCCGATCATTGCCGACGGCTTGACGCCCCAGGCTTCATACTGCCTGGCCAATGCGTATTCGATCGTGAACAGTGCCGGCAAGGCCAGCATCGTCTTGTCGAGCAGCGCCGCGTCGTCGCCAAACATGACGTCGCGCAGGTCCATTCCCAGGGTCGGGACCAGCAGTTGCGCACATTCGTCAACCACGCTGCGGAACAGGTCTTCGGATTCGTACAGCGAGCGGCCCATGCCGATGTACTGAGTGCCGCCGCCAGGGAACAAGAACACCACTTCCGGCGTCATGGTGTCGGAACAGGCAGGCGCGCGTGGCGCGGACAGCTGCAAGGCCGCAACGGCGGCAGCCACGCTGTCGCAGACGACGCTGCGGCGAAATGCGAACGGCTGCCGGCCACGCTGCAGCGTATTGGCGACATCGGCCAGTTCGACATCCGGATTCGATTCCATGAAAGCGGCCAGGTTCGATGCCGCCGTGGCGAGCGCGGTCGGGGTCTTGGCCGACAGGACCAGCAGCTGGCTGGCGCGCGACGCGCCGGCTGCATCCGGCTCGGGCGCCTCTTCCAGTACCACGTGGGCGTTGGTACCACCGATGCCGAACGAGCTGACACCGGCGCGGCGCGGCGCATCGGGCGAATCCCATGCCGTCAGCTTGTCCGCGACGAAGAACGCGCTGTTGGCGAAGTCGATATGCGGATTCGGCTTCACGAAATGCAGGCTGGGCGGAATTTCGCGGTGTTTGAGGGCCATCACGGTCTTCATCAGGCCAGCCACGCCGGCTGCCACGTCCAGGTGGCCCAGATTGGTCTTGAGCGAACCGACCGCGCAGAACTGGCGCTTGTCGGTCGAAGCGCCGAAAGCCTGCTTCAGGGCGCTCATCTCGATCGGATCGCCCAGCATGGTGCCGGTGCCGTGCGCTTCGACGTAGGTAATGGTGCCGGCATCCACGCCGGCCATGGCCTGCGCTTCGCCGATGACCGCAGCCTGGCCGTCGGCACTGGGCGCCGAGAAGCTGGCCTTGTCCCGCCCGTCGTTGTTGATGGCCGAGCCGCGAATGACGGCATGGATGGTGTCGCCGTCAGCGCGCGCGTTGGCCAGCGTCTTGAGGACCACCACCCCAAGGCCGTTGCCGGTGACGATGCCGGTGGCGCTGGCATCGAACGCGCGGCAATGGCCGTCCACGGACAGCAGGCCGCCTTCCGAATACAGGTAGCCGCGCTTTTCCAGTGCCTGGATCGATACGCCGCCGGCCAGCGCCATGTCGCACTCGCCATTGAGCACGCTCTGGCAGGCCATATGCACGGCGACCAGGGACGTCGAACACGCGGTCTGCACCACCACTGCCGGCCCCTTGAGATTGAGTTCGTAGGCGACCCGGCCGCACAGAAAGTCCTTCTCGTTCACCATCAGCATCTGGCGGTCGCCCACCTGCTCGAGCAGCTGGCGGTTGCCCATCAGGTTCTGGACCATGTAGTTACTGAGCGCGGTGCCGGCGTAGATGCCGATCGCGCCAGGATAGGTATCGGCCGCATAGCCTGCATGCTCGATCGCTTCAAAGGCGCATTCCAGGAACAGGCGGTGCTGCGGATCCATGATTTCCGCCTCGCGCGGCGAGAAACCGAAGAAATGGGCGTCGAACATGTCGATCCCCTCCAGCATGGACGCCACCTTGACGTAGTTCCTGTCGCTGATGGTCGCTTCGTCTTCGCCGTTGGCCAGCAGTTCTTCGTCCGTGACCGGACGCACCGACTCCACGCCGTCACGGATGTTTTTCCAGAACGTGGCCAGGTCGCGCGCCTCGGCGAAACGCCCTGTCATCCCGATAATTGCGACTGCGTTGCTGTCGTCGTCTTGCATGTGCATGGTTCCCATTAGTTTGATCGCTGTGCGCGGCTGTTTTTTTGTACCGCGAGGCGGTTCTTGCGCGTCTCCGCGCGTGAAATGCTGCCTGGCAGGCGCGTGTTGGCCGCGCTGCCGGCACCGATGTGGGCAGCCAGGCGCGCCACTGTCGTGTGTTTGAAGTAGTCGGCGATCGCCACCTTGCCCGGGAAGTGCTCCAGCAAGCGGCTGTGCAGCTTCACGATCAGGAGCGAATTGCCGCCCAGTTCAAAGAAGTTGTCGTGGATGCCCACCCGGTCCAGGCGCAGCGCTTCGGCCCACACTGTCGCCAGCAGTTCCTCGTTCGCGTCGCGCGGCGCGACATAGGCCACGTCGCTGCGCACCGTGTTCGGAACCGGCAGGGCCTTGCGGTCCAGCTTTCCGTTCGGCGTGAGCGGGAATGCGTCCAGCATCACAAAGGCACTCGGGATCATGTGCTCGGCCAGGCTGGCGCCCAGTTCCGCGCGCAGGGTCGCGGCCGGCAGCGTGCAGCCGGTCAGGTAGGCAACCAGGCGCTTGTCGCCCGGCTGGTCTTCGCGCGCCAGCACAATTGCTTCACGCACGCCTTCACAGGCCAGCAGCCGGCTTTCAATTTCACCCAGCTCGATGCGGAAGCCCCGAATCTTCACCTGGAAGTCGCTGCGGCCCATGAACTCCACATTGCCGTCGGCCAGCCAGCGGCCAAGGTCGCCCGTCTTGTACAAGCGGGCACCTGGATTGAATGGATCGGCAATGAAGCGTTCCGCCGTCAATGCGTCGCGGTTCAGGTAGCCGCGCGCCACGCCGGCGCCGCCGATATGGATCTCGCCAGCCACGCCCAGTGGCACAGGCTTGAGGTGCGAGTCGAGAATGTAGATCTGCGTGTTGGCCAGCGGCCGACCGATCGGCACGGCGCCGGCCTCGCCGGGCTGGCAACGGTAATTCGATGCGCAGACAGTCGCCTCGGTCGGACCGTAGGAGTTAAACAGCGGATAACGCGCTCCCCAGTGGTTCGCCAGCGCTGGCGGCAAGGCTTCGCCGCCGACGACCAGCGTCTGCAGGCGGCCCAGCTGCGCATCCGGCGGCAGCGCCGCCAGCACCGCCATCGGCAGGCTGACATGGGTGATCGCATGGCGTTCCATGGTCGCCAGCAGCGGTTCGCCCGGCAGCAGGTCCGCGGCGCTGGCCAGGTACAGGCCGGCACCGCTGCACAGCGCCATGGTGATCTCGGAGATACAGACGTCGAAGCTGAACGAGACGAACTGCAGGACGCGGCTGTCCTGCCGCACGCCGAACTGCTCGATCTGCGCGCAAGCGAGGTTGACCAGGCCGTCGTGCTGGTTCATCACGCCTTTCGGCTGGCCGGTGGAGCCGGAGGTGTAGATGACGTAGGCCAGGTTCGTTCGGGACAGCGTAACCAGCGGATTGGACTGCGCCTGGGGCGCGGCTTCCTCGTCGAGAATGACCATCACAGGCGCGGACAGCATGCCGGCCAGCGCTTTTTGCGTGAGCAGTGCCACCGGCGCCGCGTCGTCCAGCATGAAGGCCAGGCGTTCGGCCGGATAAGCCGGGTCCAGCGGCACGTAGGCGCCCCCGGCTTTCAGGATGCCCAGCAGGCCGACAATCATGTCGATGCTGCGCTCCACGCAAATCGCCACGCGCTGGTCGGCCTTGACACCCAGGCCGATCAGGCGGTGCGCAAGCTCGTTGGCCCGCGCATTGAGTGCCGCATAGGTGAGCGACTGCTCGCCGAATACCAGCGCCGTGGCGTCAGGGCGCAGCGCGGCCTGCTCCTCGAACAGTTGGTGAATCAGCTGATGCGGTACGCCAAAGTCCTGCGCGGTGGCGTTGAAGTCGGCCAGCACCTGCCGGCGTTCGGCGGCCGGCAGGAAGTCGCATTCGTCGTGATAGGCCTGCGGATCGGCCGCCATGGCTGCCAGCACCGCCTCGTAGTACGACAGGATGCGGTCGGTCTGGGACACCGACAGCGTGCCCGGATTGAGTTCCAGGTCAATGCCGCTGGTGGGACTGTAGCTGATGTTGACGCCCAGTCCATGTCCGGTCGATTCGAACACCTGCTGGTAGCCCTGCTCCTGCGGCGCAGCCTTCAGGCCGTCGTACACGTGGAAGTTGGTGTAGTTGAACGCAATCTCGTACAGCGGGTTGCGGCCATTGTCCACGTGCAGCTGGAAGTAAGGATAGTGGCGGTGCGCGAATACCTCGAGTTCATTCGCATAGGTGTCGCGCACCATGTCGATCCAGCGCGCGCGGTGCTGGCGCTGACGGAACGGCAGCGTATTGAGGAACAGGCCGAGCACTTTTTCGCCGTCCGCCTCCTCCGGGCGCACGTTGCTGACCAGGCCAGTGGTGACGTCGTCTTTACCGGCGAGCATGGCCAGCACGCGCATGTGCGCCGTCAGCAGCACGGTACGGATCGGCACCGACAGCGTGGCGGCCAGGGCCTGCAGCCTGGTGCTGACGCCGGTATCGATATGGATGCCGCGGGTGCGGTCCATGTCGGGCGCCACTTCGCCGTCGGCCGGTGGCAGCGCGGTGAATACGTGGTCGGACAGGTATGCGTTCCAGAACGATCTGTGCTGCGGGCATGCCAGCGCGCGGCGTTCGGCGGTGGCCGTGGTACGCGGTGTCAGTGCCAATGGCGCCAGGTCGAGCGCCGTGGCGCCGCTTTCCAGAAGGCTGAAATAGGCGTTGAACAGCTCCGTCTGGAACGAGGCGACGCTCCAGCCATCGAGGATCGCATGATGAAAACTGAGCGTGTACTGGATCGCCTTCGGCGAACGCACATGGATGAAGATGCGCAGCAGCGGCGCATCATCGAGCGAGAAGCTGGTCTTGCGCTCGGCATCGACGAAGGCGCCAACCGCCTTGTCCTGTGCGGCGGCGTCGAGATCGCTGATATCGAACACCTGCATCGGCACCTGCGCCTGGCGGTGCACCAGCTGCAGCGGTTCGCTGTAGCGGTGCAGGTCAAAGGCGGTACGCAGCACGGGATGCTTGTGCGCCAGCGCGTCGAGTACCAGGCGCAGCGTTTCAGGCTGCCAGGCCGGCAGCGCCAGGTAATTGCTGAACACATCGTGGTACAAGCCTGTGCCCTGCGCCATCTCGTTGTGGAAGATCATCCCCATCTGGAGAAGGGTGACCGGATAGGCGTCCTCGACGTGCGATGGCAGGCGGGCGTGGTCTTCAGCACCGATGGCCGAAGCCGTATCGGCGACCACGACGTCGACGCGCAGGGAGACCGCGTTCGCGAGTGCGGCCACCGTCGGATGCTTGAAGATGTCGACAATCGCCAGCGAGATGTTGCGCTCACGCGCCTTGGCCACGATCGCGATACTGCGGATCGAGTCGCCGCCGATGTCGAAGAAATTATCGTTGGCGCCCACGCGCTCCAGGCCAAGCACTTCGCTCCATACCTGTGCCAGCGCGATTTCGGTGTCGCCCCGCGGCGCCACGTATTCGTTCGCGGCGAAGGCCTTGCTGTCCGGTGCAGGCAGCGCTTTGCGATCGAGTTTGCCATTCGCGGTCAATGGCAGTTCCGACAGCTGTACGTAGGCGGCAGGCACCATGTAGTCGGGCAGTTGCCGGAGCAGGTGGGCGCGCAACAAGTCGGCGCTTGCGCCCTCTTCTGTCTGGGTAAAGTACGCGACCAGGCGTTCTTCACGCGCAATCACCACCGCGTCGCGCACGCCGGCGCAATTGGCCAGGACTGCTTCGATTTCACCGAGTTCGATACGGAAGCCGCGGATCTTCACCTGGAAGTCGATGCGGCCGATGTAATCGATGCTGCCGTCGGCAAGGCGGCGACCGACGTCCCCGGTGCGGTACAGGCGCTTGCCCGGATTGAACGGATCGGCGATGAAGCGCTCGGCCGTCAGTTCAGGGCGGTTCAGGTAGGCGCGCGCCACGCCGGCGCCGCCTACATACATCTCCCCGCTGGCGCCGATCGGCACCAGCTGGCCCTGCGGATCCAGGATATGGATCTGCAGATCGGGAATCTGGCGGCCGATCGGGCTGCTGCCCGGCTTTTCGCAATCGGCCGGCGAAATTTCGCGGTAACTGACGTGGACCGTGGTTTCGGTGATCCCGTACATATTGACCAGCAGCGTGCTGGCATTGCGCGCATCCTGGTACCACGGGCGCAGGACGACAACGTCGAGCGCCTCGCCGCCGAAAATGACGGTGCGCAGGGTGTGCTGTTCGACGCTCGCGGCCTGCGCAGCAATCAACTGGCGGAATGCACTCGGCGTCTGGTTCAGCACCGTCACGCCTTCGCGCGCCAGAAGCGCGTAAAAATCCGCCGGCGAACGGCTCGTTGCGTAAGGCACCAGCACCAGGCGGCCGCCATTCGCCAGCGCGCCCCACAGTTCCCATACCGAGAAGTCGAAAGCGAACGAGTGGAACAGGGTCCAGACGTCCTGCTGGCCGAAGCTGAACCAATGGCCGGTGGCGCCGAACAGGCGCGCCACGTTCGCATGCTCGATCATGACGCCTTTCGGCATGCCGGTCGAACCGGACGTGTAGATCACATACGCGAGATGGCGCGAGCCCAGGCCCGCGACCACCGGATTGGTGTCCGCGCTGCCGTGCGCCGCGTCGATCAGCAGCGTGGGCACATCCACCGGCGGCAGCTTGGCCCCGCCGTAGGTGAGCAGCGCCGCCGGCGCGCTGTCGCCCAGCACATACGCCAGCCTGTCAGCCGGATAGCCAGGGTCGAGCGGCACGTAGCCACCACCGGCTTTCAGGATGGCCAACAGGCCGACGACCATCTCGATGCCGCGCTCCACGCAGATGGCAACCCGGTCGTCGGGCCGCACGCCCATGGCGATCAGCTGGTGGGCCAGGCGGTTGGCGCGGCGATTGAGGTCCGCATACGTGACGGAGCTGTCCTCGTAAGTCAGGGCGACGGCATCCGGGCGCGCCGCCGCCTGCGCTTCGAACAGCTGGTGCATCAGCTGGTCCTGTTCGAATTGGGCACCGGCATTGAACTCGCCCAGCAGCTGCTCGCGCTCGGCCGCTGGCAGGATATCCAGGCTGTTGACCGCTGTTGCAGGATCTGCATCGAGCGCGTGGACCAGGCTTTCGACGGCGGTCGCAATGTAGGCGGCCACACGGCGGGCGCTGATGCCGTGGGTGCACTGGGTCGTGACGCCAAAACGGCGGCCGAAATCGTCGACGTTGACCGTGATCGGGTAATTGCTGCGTTCATCGTCCGCGATCGAGCGGATGCCTTCCCAGCCATCGGTGGCTGCGTCATCGTGACTATGGCGATAGTTGAACAGGGACGTAAACAGCGGCATGGGCGCACTGACCCCGCTGCAGCGCTGCGCCGTCGCCAGCGAAGCCTGCTCATGGGCCAGCAGTTCATGCAGCGCTGCATAGGTGTCGCTGACGCTGTCACGCACACTGCGTCCGGCCAGGCTGGCGCGGATGGGGAGCGTGTTGATGAACATGCCAAGCACCTGGGCTGCGCCTTCCGAGCCTTGCAGGCGGCCGGACATGACGGTGCCGAACACCACGTCGTCGCGGCCGCTGGTCTGGGCCAGCATTCGCGCCATCGCCACGTGGAACAGGACCGCAGGAGTGACGCCCAGGCGGCGCGCACGGTCCCGTATCGACACCGACAATTGCTCGCCCAAGGGCAGGTGCGTTTCGTCCAGACGACCGCCGTCGCCCTGCACGTCCAGGATGCCGAATGCGGCTGTCGGTTCGGTCACGTCGCCCAGCGTGCGGCGGAAGTAATCTTCGTGCTCGGACTGCGGGCTGGCCAGCGTCTGCGCGATGAAATTGCGGTACGGGAGTGCAGGCGGCAGGTGATCCGCGCCCTGGTGCAGAAGCACCTGCAGCTCCAGCATCATCAATTCAACCGTGACGTGGTCGCACACGATATGGTGGTGCAGCAGCGACAGCAGCCATTCCCCCGACTGCGGATCGGCCGCAACGTAGGCCGACATGAGCGGCGATTCGTCGAGCGACAAGCGCATGGCCAGGGGCGCGGTCAGCGCCAGGAATTGCTCTTCCGCGCTGCCACCCGGTGCCAGGGTCAGTTCCGTGACCGGCAACTGTACATGGCGCAAAACCACCTGGAGCGGCTGCGCAAGCCCGGCCCAGCGAATCGTCGTGCGCAGGATGTCGTGGCGGTCCACGATCTGCTGCAGCGCGACCAGGAAGGAATCGAGGCGCGCGCGGCTGTCGAACACGATCGCCGAACGCAGGCGATAGGCGTCGTTGACGGCGTCGAACATGTGGTGGAACAGGATACCTTCCTGCAGCGGCCCGAGCGGATAGATGTCCTGGATCCCGGCGGCGCCCTGCGCCACCGTGGCGGTGATGCGGTCGATGTCTTCCTGGTTCAGCGTGGCCAGCGGCAGCATGTCGGGCGTGATGGCGCTGCAATCGTGCGCGATCAGGTTTGGCGGCGCCACGAATCCGGTCCCGGCCGACTGGCGCCCGTCCACGGCGGCGGCCATGGCCACCAGCGTCGGCGCGGAAAATGCGGTGCTCACGTCGAGCGACAGACCGGCGTCGCGCATGCGTTCAATCAGGCGCACCACCATCAGCGAGTGGCCACCCAGTTCAAAGAAATGGTCGTCGCGGCCCACTTGCGCAAGGCCGAGCAATTCCCGCCAGACGGCGGCAATGGCTTCCTCGACAGGACCTTGCGGCGCGCTGTATTCACGCGCAACGACTGCAGAACCGTCCGGTGCGGGCAGTGCCTTCTGGTCGATCTTGCCGTTCGGTGTGAGCGGGAATGCATCCATCAATACAAACGCGCCCGGCACCATGTATTCGGCCAGACCATTGGCCAGCTGCGCCCGCAGGCCGGCGGCCGACAATTGCGCGTGTTCCTGGGCGATCACATATGCGACCAGGCGCTTGTCGCCCGGCTGGTCTTCGCGGGCGACGACAATCGCTTCGCGTACGCCGGCACACAAGGCAAGCCGGCTTTCAATTTCACCGAGCTCGATGCGGAAGCCGCGAATCTTGACCTGGAAATCGTTCCGCCCCAGGTAGTCGATGGTGCCATCGGCCATCCAGCGGCCAAGGTCACCGGTGCGATACATGCGGGCAGCGGCCGTCGCCGAGAATGGATCGGTAACAAAGCGCTCTGCCGTCAGCTCGGGGCGATCAAGGTAGCCGCGCGCCACGCCGGCCCCGCCAATCCAGATTTCTCCGGTCACGCCCAGGGGAATCGGCTGCAGGCGGTTGTCCAGGATATAGATGCGCGTATTCGGGATCGCCCGTCCGATGGGAATTGCATGCGCCGGCAGCGCGGAATCGCGGTCATAGCCGATGGCGGTGGCAGTCACCGTGGCCTCGGTCGGTCCGTACGCGTTGAGCCAGCGGCATTCGCCCAGGCCGGGAGCAGCCATCCAGGCGGCCAGGTGCCAGGCTTCGGCTTTTTCGCCGCCGACGATCACCAGGCGCAAGGCGCCCAGGGTGCGCTGCTTGAGCGCCGCGTCCTGTGCCCACTGATGCCAGAACGCCGTGGGCAGGTCGCACACCGTCACCTGGTGCTGTTCCAGGAAGTCGAGAAAAGCGTGGTCCGGCACCACCATGTGGGACGGACGCAGGACCAGCATTGCGCCAACTGACAGCGCAGGGAATACCTCACCCACCGAGACGTCGAAACTGAACGAGGCAAACTGCAGCACGCGGTCGGCCGAGGTCAGGCCGGTCGTGGCACTGTGGCCGACAATCAGGCTGACCACGTTGGCGTGTTCGACCATGACGCCCTTGGGCAGGCCGGTCGAGCCGGAGGTGTAGATCACGTACGCCATGTGGCGTTCGTTCAGGCCCAGTGCCAGCGGATCGGGATTGTGATCGGCCTGGGTCGCGACCATCCATGCCTGGCTGTCAAGCGACAGCACGGGCACCGTCTGCGCCGGCAGCCTGGCGGCGAGCGCGTCCTGGGTAAGCAGGACAACGGGGGCGCTGTCGTCCAGCATATAGGCCAGGCGTTCCACCGGATATGCGGGGTCGAGCGGCACATAGGCAGCGCCGGCCTTGAGCACGGCCAGCATGCCGACCACCATGTCGGCGCTGCGCGATACACAGATCGCCACGCGCTGGTCGGGCTGTACGCCAAGGCCGATCAGGTAGTGGGCTACCTGGTTGGCGCGGCGGTTCAACTGGCTGTAGCTCAGTGTCTGTCCGTCGGCCACCAGCGCCGTTGCATCGGGATGCGAGGCGGCCTGCGCCTCGAACAGCTGGTGCACCAGCGCCTGCGGCGGCAGATCCTGCACATTGTCGTTGAATTCGACCAGCAGCTGGCGATGCTCGCGCTCCGACAGGAAGCTGCATTCGTCGTGGAAGGCCCGCGGATCGGCCGCCATGGCTGCCATCACGGCCTGGAAGTAGTCCAGGATGCGCTCGGTCTGGGCCACCGTCAGGCAGCTGGTATTGAGATCGAGCTGGATGCCGGTCGCCGGCTTGTAGTTGAAATTGACGTCCAGTCCATAGCCGGTCGCTTCGAAGGCCTTGTTGAAGCCCTGGGCCACCGGCGCCGCCTTGAGTGACTCGTAGACGTGGAAATTGGTGTAGTTGAAGGTGATCTCGTAGAACGGATTGCGGCCGTTATCCACGTGCAGCTGGAAGTACGGGTAATGGCGGTGCGCCAGCACATCGAGTTCGTTGGCGTAGGTCTGCCTGACCAGGTCGGCCCAGGTGGCGCGCGCCAGGTTCTGGCGGAATGGCAGCGTGTTCAGGAACAGGCCGAGCACCTTGTCGCCGTCGGTTTCCTCGGGACGGACATTGCTGATCATGCCGGTGGTGACTTCGTTCCTGCCGGCCAGGATGGCGACCACCCGCATATGGGCAGCCAGCAGCACGGTACGCATCGGCACCGACAGTTTGGCCGCCAGCGCAAGCAGGCCCGCGGTGACACTCGCATCGATCGGCACGCCCCGGTTGCGGTCCATATCGGCGGCGATCGGACCGTCAGCCGGAGGCAGTCCAGAAAAGACATGCTCGCCAAGGTAGGAGCGCCAGAATTCCTGGTCGGCCTGCGAAGCCAGTGCCTGGCGCTCGCGGCTGGCCGTGGACTTCGGCGACAGCGACAAAGGCGCCAGCGCCAGGTGCGCGGCGCCGCTGTCGAGCAGGTTGAAGTATTCGTTGAACAACTCCGTCTGGAACGAGGCGACGCTCCAGCCGTCAAGGATCGCGTGATGGAAGCTGAGCGTATACTGGACCAGTTTCGGGCCACGCACGTGGATGAAGATCCGCATCAGCGGGGCCGACTCGAGGTCGAAGCTGGTCTTGCGTTCGGCTTCGATGAAGTCGCCAACGGCCTGGTCCTGCTGCGCCGTATCGAGCGCGCTCAGGTCAAGCACGGTCATCGGAATGCGGGCGTCAGCGCGCACCAGCTGCAGCGGTTCGCTGTAGTGACGCAGGTCGAAGGAAGTGCGCAGCACCGGGTGTTTGCGCGCCAGCGCATCGAGCACCACGCGCATGGCATCGGCGTTCCAGGCCGGCAGTGCCAGGCAATGGCTGAATACGTCGTGATACAGCCCGCTGCCCTGAGCCATCTCGTTGTGGAAGATCATCCCCATCTGCAGCATCGTCACCGGATAGGAATCTTCGACGTCCTGTGGCAGCAAGGCGCGGTCTGCGGCGCTCAGTACGGCCAGTACCGGCTCGTCAGCGTGCACCGCATCGCGGACCGACGCGGCCAGCGCGGCTACCGTCGGATGCTTGAAGATATCGACAATGGCCAGCGATACGCCACGCGCGCGGGCTTTCGCCACGATCGCGATACTGCGGATCGAGTCGCCGCCGATGTCGAAGAAATTGTCGTTTGCACCCACGCGCTCCAGGCCAAGTACTTCGGCCCATACCTGTGCCAGCGTGGTCTCGGTGTCGCCCTGCGGTGCCACGTAGTCGTTGGAGGTGAAAGCATCACCGTCCGGCGCCGGCAGCGCTTTGCGATCGAGCTTGCCATTTGCCGTCAGTGGCAGCGCGTCCAGGCAGACGTAGGCGGCCGGCACCATGTAGTCCGGCAGCGTCTGCAGCAATTGCTCGCGCAGCGAACCGGCGCCTTCGTCGGTCTGGGTGAAATACGCAACCAGGCGCTCGTCGCGCACGATGACGACAGCTTCGCGCACGCCGGCGCAGTTGGCCAGGGCAGCCTCGATCTCGCCGAGTTCGATGCGAAATCCCCGGATCTTGACCTGGAAATCGATCCGGCCGACGTATTCGATGCTGCCGTCGGCAAGGCGGCGGCCCACGTCCCCGGTGCGGTACAGCCGCCTGCCGGGATTGAACGGATCGGCGATGAAGCGCTCGGCCGTCAGCTCGGGGCGGTTCAGGTAGGCGCGTGCCACGCCTGCGCCGCCGACAAACATTTCGCCATTCACGCCGATCGGGACCAACTGGCCCAGGGGATTGAGGATATGGATCTGCAGGTCCGGAATCTGGCGCCCGATCGGGCTGCTGCCCGGCTTCTCGCAGTCGGCAGGCGAAATTTCACGGTAGCTCACGTGGACCGTGGTTTCGGTGATGCCGTACATATTCACCAGCAGCGGCGCGCTGTTGCGCGGATCCTGGTACCACGGACGCAAGGACGCCACGTCGAGCGCTTCGCCGCCAAAGATCACAGTGCGCAGGGCATGCGCCGCCGTGCTGTCCGCTTGCGCGGCAATCAGCTGGCGGAAGGCGCCCGGGGTCTGGTTCAGCACTGTCACGCCTTCGCGCGACAGCAATGCGTAAAAGTCCGCAGGCGAACGGCTCGTTGCGTATGGCACGACGACCAGGCGCCCGCCATAGGCCAGCGCGCCCCACAGTTCCCAGACCGAGAAATCGAAGGCGAACGAGTGGAACAGCGTCCAGACGTCCCGCGGACCAAAGCCGAACCAGTGGTCGGTCGCGCCGAACAGGCGGGCGACGTTGGCGTGCTCGATCATGACGCCTTTCGGCATCCCGGTCGAACCGGAGGTGTAGATCACGTAGGCGAGATGGCGCGAACCCAGGCCCGGCACCACGGGATTTGTGTCCGCGGCGCCGTGCGCGCCATCGATCAGCAGGGTCGGCACATCGACCGGCGGCAGGATCGCGGTGCTGCTGGCGAGCAGCGCCCTTGGTGCGCAGTCGCCCAGGACGTAGGCCAGGCGGTCGGCCGGATAGCCAGGGTCCAGCGGCACATAGCCGCCGCCGGCCTTCAGGATCGCCAGCATGCCGACAACCATGTCGATGCCGCGCTCCATGCAGATGGCAACCCGGTCGTCGGGGCGCACGCCCATGGCGATCAGCTCGTGCGCCAGCCGGTTCGCGCGGCGGTTCAATCCCGCGTAGGACAGGGAATCCGCGCCGAAGGACAGCGCGATCGCGTCCGGGCGGGCATCGGCCCGGGCCTCGAACAGCTGGTGCATCAGGTAATCGTGGGCGAATGCGGTTTCCGTGTCATTGAACCCGGAAAGCAATTGCTGGCGCTGGGCCTTGTCCAGCAATTCGACAGTGCTGATACGCTGGGTATCGTTGTCGACCATGGCCGCCAGCACCAGCTGGAAGTGGCCCATCAGGCGCTCCATGGTGGCGCGGTCGAACAGGTCGCTGCAATAGCGCAGCGTACCGGTGATGCCGTCGCCGCCATCGGCTAGCGAAAGGATCATGTCGAACTGGGTCACGCTGTGGCGCTGCTCCATCGCGGACAGTTCCAGGCCCGGCAGGTTCAAAGCGCCGTCGCCTGGCATGTTGTTCATGCTGAGCATGACCTGGAACAGCGGGCTGTGGCTCATGCTGCGGCTTGGGCGCAAGGCATCGACGACCTGCTCGAACGGCAGGTCGGCGTGATCGTAGGCTTGCAAGGTCGATGCCTTGACCTGTGCCAGCAGCGACGCGACCGTCGGGTCCTGGTCCAGGCGCACGCGCAGGGCCAGCGTATTGACGAAAAAGCCGATCAGCGACTCGATCTCGGCGCGCTGGCGGTTGGCTACCGGTGTGCCGATGACAATATCATCCTGGCCGCTCATGCGCGACAGCAGTGCCGACCACGCAGCAAGCATGGTCATGAACAGGGTGGCGCCATGGCGTTTGCCAAGCGCGCGCAGGCCAGCGCTCAGTTGCACCGGTATCGCCACCGGCAACACGCTGCCGGCATAGCTTTGCAGGGCGGCCCGCGGACGGTCGGTAGGCAGTTCAAGCAGTTCCGGCGCGCCGCCAAGATGCGTCTTCCAGAATTCCGCCTGCCGCGTCAGCACGTCGCCCTGCAGCCACTGGCGCTGCCATTGCGCATAGTCGGCGTACTGCACCGGCAAAGCCGGCAAGGGATCGGGCGCGCCTTGCGCGAACGCGGCATACAGCGCCGACAATTCACGCACCAGGACCGCGCTGGACCAGCCGTCGGAAATGATATGGTGCTGCGTCAGCAGCAGCACATGGTCGTCGTGTCCGACGCACAGCAACTGGCCGCGAATCAGCGGCCCCGTGGCCAGGTCGAATGGCCGGCCGGCTTCTTCGCTGGCCAGGCGCGCCAGGTCGCTTTCCTGCGCATCGCGCCGGACCAGATGGAAACCGCAATCGGCAGCGCCGATCACCTGGGTGGCATCGATGAACGTCGTGCGCAGGCTCTCGTGGCGGGCGACGATGCGGTCAAGGGCGGCCTGCAGGACAGCCGGATCGAGTGTGCCCTTCAGGCGCAGGGCGGCCGGCATGTAATAGGCGGCGCCGGCGCGGTTGTCCATCTGGCAGACAAACCACAGGCGTTGCTGCGCGAAGGACAATGGCAGCGCGGCACTGCGGTCGGCCAACGCGATGGCGCCCATGTCCGAACGGCGCGCTGCGGCGGCAGCCTGGGCGAATGCGGCCAGGGTGGGTTGCGCGAACAGCTCGCGCAGTCCCATTTCAACGCCCAGCTTCTCCCGCACATGCGATACCAGCTGCACGGCCATCAGCGAATGCCCGCCCAGTTCGAAAAAGTGGTCCAGGCGCCCTGCCCGTTCGATCCCCAGCAGTTCCTGCCAGATGGCCGCGATGGTCTCTTCCACCATGCCCTGGGGCGCCACGTACTCGCGAGCCGCAACGGACGAACCGTCCGGCGCCGGCAGCGCGCGCCGATCGAGCTTGCCGTTTGGCGTCAGCGGATAGGCATCGAGCGTCACGAAGGCCGAAGGAATCATGTAGTCGGCCAGGCTGGCCGACAGTTCGGTGCGCAGCGCGGCCGCGGACAGGCCGCTGCCGATCAGGTAGGCCACCAGCCGCTTGTCGCCGGGGATGTCTTCGCGCGCCAGCACGACGGCTTCGCGCACGCCCTTGCAGGC
>Ga0187844_10001168_pt1 | contig 20253 bp, 16 predicted proteins | sample SpaLakP09_SKY_50_FD_134517 | JGI IMG/M metagenome (GOLD analysis project Ga0187844, IMG submission 134517) | Oligotrophic lake water microbial communities from Sparkling Lake, Wisconsin, USA - SP09_SKY_50 | ecosystem: Environmental > Aquatic > Freshwater > Lake | place: USA: Sparkling Lake...
CGTGGATGGAACTGATCCCCGAAGCCATCGTGTTCTCGGCGGAGCCCACGGGCTACCCGCGTGCACCGGTCGGTCGCAAGGAAGTGTATGTCGACGCCCGCAACATGACGCTCCCGTCGCAGGTGACGTATGACCGTCGTGGCACGATCTGGAAGCAGTTCGAGCCGGGCTTCGGTCAGTACAAGAACGACAAGACCGAAGTGCTGGACGCCAACGGCAAGCCGGATTGGAGCTGGATCTACTGCCACACGCACGACATCCAGTCGGGTCGTATGACCCGCTTCCGTCACGAGAAGAGCCTGCCGTCGGGCTACAAGAGCAAGTACGCGATGGAAGGCGAGGACGTCTACAACAAGTTCCTCACGCCGTCCGCGATGGCGCGTCTCGGAACCTGAGAAGGCTCAACAGCAGCAACTCGCAGCCCGGCTTCGGCCGGGCTGTTTTTTTGTGGGCCCCGTGATCATCGGGCCGCGGCGATTTCTTTCAGTGTCTCCTCGAGACCTTCGCGCCAATCGGGCGGCGCCAGCCCTAATTCCTTCACTGCGAGCGAGCTGTCCAGTCTGGAATTGGCGGGTCGACGCGCACGAGTCGGATAGTCCGCGGTCGTGATCTCATCGACCCTCGGCGCGCGCTCCAGGATGCCGTGATGGACGGCTCGATCAAAGATGCAGCGAGCGAACTCGCACCAGCTGACATGAGGCTGGCCTGCCCAGTTCCAGGTTCCGCTCGGTAGCTTCTCGCCTGCGGCAATACGTTCCGCCAGCGTGCACAGAACCTCGGCAAGATGGCCGGCCCAGGTCGGTCCTCCGTGCTGATCGCCGACGACACGCAGGACATCCCGCTCCGCGCCCAAGCGCAACATCGTGCGAACGAAATTCGATCCGTGGGCCGAGAACACCCAGCTCACTCTGAGGATGAGATGCCGCTTCGCGGCTCCGGCCGCGACCTCGCCGGCAAGCTTGGACGCGCCGTAGACATTGCCCGGTCGCGGAACATCCGACTCGACGTACGGCCGCTGCACGCTGCCGTCGTGGACGTAATCGGTGGAGAGATGGATCAGCGGCACCTCACGCGCGTCCGCGTATTCCGCGAATGCATGCACCGCGTCCCGGTTCACCCGGAACGCGATATCAGACTCGTCTTCGGCCTTGTCGACGGCCGTATACGCGCCGACATTCAGAATGAGTTCAGGCGAATTCTGAGCGAGCCATCGGGGAATGGTTTGCGTCGCGGAGAGGTCGAGTTCGGAGCGATCGGGCGTAAGCAGCGCGCGTGCCCGAAAGCGGCGCCGGACTTCGGTCCCCACCTGGCCGCCTGCACCGGTTAGAAGAATTCGCATCGAGGATGACTGGCAAAAAGCAAAGGCCCATTTTCCGCTTAATTCGACGTCTTTTTGTATTCGCGTGCAGCTGCGTTCACCGCAGTCGTCGTCCGTGATCACCGACGTCCTCAACCGCCTGGCCCGGCGGACTGTTCTACGTCCATGCCACGTCTGTGTAAGCTGTTACTAACCGACAACCTTCTAATACCGGAGATACGAGGGCGCATGCTGACCCTTCTTGCCCTCGTTGCCCTCGTTTCCAGCGTGTGGTTGAACCATGCCACGATCGCCGTCGCCCGCAAGCGTGGCGTGGGCATCGATGAGGGCATTGGGGTCCAGAAGGTTCACTCGCACTGGGTGCCGAGACTCGGGGGCGTGCCGATCTTCGTGTCGCTGGTGTCGAGCATGCTGGTGCTCGCGTGGCTGACCCAAAGCCAGGTCAACACCACCCTCGCGCTGATCGTCTGCGTGCTGCCGGCATTTGGCGTCGGTTTGGTGGAGGACATCACGCAGCGGGCTGGAGTCTCGATCCGTCTGGTTCTGACCATGGTGTCGGCCGCGCTCGCTTGGTGGCTTTTGGACGCCAAGCTGATCCGGCTCGATATCCCCTACGTGGACACGCTCCTCGCGACGTATTCGGCTACTGCGTTCATCCTGACGCTGATCGCAGCGGCCGGTATCGCGCATGCGGTGAATATCATCGACGGTTACAACGGGCTGAGCGGGTTCTTCGTCACGGTCGTGTTGCTGTCGATCGGGGCGGTCGCGTGGCAGGTGAGCGACGCCTTCGTCTGCAGCGTCGCGTTTCTGGCCGCCGCGTCCACTGCCGGATTCCTTCTGTGGAATTTTCCAGGTGGACGCATCTTTCTTGGCGACTCGGGTGCCTACCTCCTGGGGTTCCTGATTGCCCTGCTGTCGATCTTGCTGGTTGCGCGCAACCCTCAGGTGTCCCCCTGGTTTCCCCTGCTGCTCGTGATGCATCCGGTCTGGGAGACTTTGTTTTCGATGTACCGCCGTTCGCGCCGTGGCTTGGCGGAGATGGGCCGGCCGGACGCACTGCACCTGCATTCGCTCTTTTTCCGCAGGGTCGTGACGAAGTACGGCGCATCGCGTCGGCACAAGCATCGAGTGCGACGCAACGCGACGACATCGGTGTATTTCTGGGGCGCAGCCCTGCTGTGCGCTTTGCCAGCCCTGGTGTTTTGGGATCGAACCCTCGTACTGGCGCTGTTTTGCGCCGCGTTCGCGACGATGTATGTCGCGACGTACAGGAGGCTCGTGCACTTCAGGACGCCAAGGCTGCTAACGAGGGCCTCAGCGAAGCAGATGCGGAAAGTGTTGCCCGAGTTGTAGTGTCGGCGGAATCGGAATGAATCTGGGTTCGGACATTTGCATTTCGCGACTCGACGCGCCGTGAGCGCCGCGGTGCTCGTGAAGTATCGATGAATCGTTTGTGGAGTCTTATCGGTGTAATCATCCCCACTTCGGTGGCGATCCTTATCGTTCCGGGATTGATTGCCCGGCTGGGCGTCGATCGATTTGGTGTTCTCAGTCTTTGCTGGATGTTGGTTGGCTATGCCAGCCTGCTGGACATGGGGCTGGGCCGAGCCCTCACCAAGCGGATCGCTGAATTTTCGTCGCTTGGCGACATGGACGAGTGTCGGGCCTATCTTCGCTCCGCCCTCGTCGGTCTCCTCTGTCTGGGGCTACTCACTGGCGCCGTCGTGATTGGCGCCTCGCACAAAATCGCTGAAGCGATTGCCGATTCAAACGTCTCTTTGGGCGCAGAGATTGGCCACGCGATGGTCTTGATGGGCCTTACGTTGCCATTCGTGGTGGGATCCGCCGCGTTTTCAGGAGCATTGGAAGGCACTCAGAGCTTTAGAGTTTTGAACCAGGTGAGGGCCATATGCGGAACTCTCACGCTGATAATTCCCTATATGGCGTCTTGCTTTACGGCACGGCTCGAACTGGTGACGGTCGGCGTGTTATTGGGGAGGATCGTGATGTTCTTTGCGCTGGGTAACGCAACGGCAAAGATCATTCCCCGATGGATTCACGGTCTGCGCATAGACAAGCAGCGCCTGAAGGATATGTTCACCTATGGGCGCTGGCTAACCGTCAGCGGGATCATCAGTCCCTTCATGGAATACTCAGATCGCTTCGCCGTATCGGTTGCGTTGGGGGCTGGGGCCGTGGCGTTCTATACCCTGCCGTACGATGTACTCGTCAAATTCTGGATCCTGCCGATCGCACTGACAGCCGTCGCATTTCCCGAAATCGTCGTGGCGACGATGACGCGGAAGAGCGCACGAAGAATCCTACGAATCACGTTCAACGCGTCGTTGGTCGTGGTCGCTCCGTTGTGCTTCGCCGTGATCCTGCTTTCGGCAGATCTTCTCGAACTCTGGGTGGGATCAATATTCGCCGTCGAAAGTGCCGATATCGCGAAGATTCTCGCTATCGGCGTTCTCATCAATACAGCCGCGCGCATACCACACGTATACCTTTTGGCTGTCGGTAGGGCTGACTGGGTCGCAAAGCTTCACGTTGCAGAGTTGGGATGCTATGTCGGAGCGCTGTGGCTTGCGCTTGAGGAGCGATCCCTGAGCTTGGTTGCGCTCGTGTGGACGCTAAGGATCGTAGTGGATACGGCGGCGTTGTACGCATTATCGGGGTATCACACGCCAGACCTCAGACGGGAGTTTTCGCACCAAGCAATCGTTGTGGCGGGTTTGGTGTCCGTCGCTGTGATGTGCATCTCGGCCCCGCTATCTCATGACGCGAAGCTGATCTTTGGGGGGATCTTCATCGTCGCCGCGGGCATAGGTGGGCTGACACAACTGATGAAGATGATTCGAAGTCCCTCGACAGAAGTGTTTTCCTCCCTGAGCATTCCGCGTAAATGAGCGCGAATGCCGCTGGTCTCCGAGGTCGGGACGGTGATACCTCGCCGGGAGCCGGTACGAGACGGAAGCGGACCCTATCCGTGCTTCTGGCAACGTTGAATGGGAGTCGATTCCTGGCGGAGCAACTCGATTCCATATTCGCCCAGACGTTCGCCGATTTTGACGTAATCGTCCGCGACGACGGGTCAAGCGACGAGACACTGGACATCGTGGAAGCGTTCCGAAGGCGTTACCGCGATCGAATCTGGATTCTGGACGAGCGAGGAGATCGAACAGGTCCCAAGCGGAACTTCATCGCGCTTCTTGGATCGGTCGACACTCCGTTAGTCGCGTTTTGCGATCAGGATGATGTTTGGGAAGCAGACAAGCTATCGATACAAGTAGAAGCCATCGCGTCGGCCGAGGCTCGGCTCGGGAAAGAAGCGCCGATACTGTGTTGCAGCGACGCTCGGATAGTTGACGCTCGCCTCGGCACGATCGCGGAATCGTTTTTTGATGTGCATGGCTTGATAACGCAAAACCGAGGCCCGCTAATACTCGGAAGGCTGGTCTTCTCGAACATTGCCATCGGTGCAACCACGGTAATCAACCGGGCACTTGCACAAAAATGCCTAGATGTCCCCGACGCGGCGATAATGCACGACTGGTGGGCCGCCTTGATCGCCGCGGCACTGGGCGAAATCATCGTCATCCCTCGATCGCTGATCCAATATCGCCAGCACGGTGATAATGCGGTCGGCGCCGGAGTTGCCGGGACCAAAAGAGGTTCGAATGGCATTCGCGCACGGGTTGAGAAGGCGCGTTCTCAATTCGTATCGAGTGTTCTGCAAGTCGCCGAGTTTCAGAGGTGTTTTGGATCCGTTCTCCCAGACAGCGCGAAATCAGCGATAAATCAGATCGCTGGTCTTCCGTCAAGAACTGCCTTTCAAAGAGTGACGACTCTGATACGAAATGACGCACTGCGTCCGCGGGCGCTACAAAATGCTTTACATATCTACCTTGCAGCAACATCGGACTTGAAGCAGGTACCTGCCCCGACTGCGAAGGAACGGCTGTGACGCCGGACGGCGTTCCTCGGGCAACATTCAGCTTGCTTGTGGTCATCGTTTTGTATGAGCGTGCTCTTGAAGAGATTGCGAGCTGGACGACGATTTCACAGTTGGCGGCCGGAGCGGCCGATGCAGGCGACGAGGGCGAGTTGTCTGTTAATCATGTATTGATCTACGACAACAGCAGGGTCCCATTGGACGGCTGGCGTCCGTTGGATCGCATGGAGTACCGTCACGACTCTCGAAATGGCGGCACCAGGGCCGCCTATTTGCTGGCAATTCAGCGAGCGAAGGAACTTGGCATTCCGTGGATCCTGTTCCTGGATCACGACACCGAGCTTCCGCTCTCTTTTCTTCGGAGCGCATATAGGCAGCTCCATCTTGATGAGGGGCAGTGCCCCGACGCGGTCGTGCCCAAGGTCAGAGACGGGCTCCGACCCATCTCCCCCGTTGTCATCCTCGATAGCGGAAAGATCATTCCGCTCGAAAATATCAAAGGAAGTGTGGATGGGCGGAGAATAGGTGCCATATCGTCAGGCACGATCTTCAACGTGTCGACGCTCGAGAAGCTAGGGACGATCCCGGAGGCGCTATGGCTTGACTACGTGGATCACTGGATCTTCACTCGTCTTCATGCGCACAGGGCGCGGATCGTGATCCTCGATGTGAAGATCGAGCACAAACTGTCTTTATCCGATTTGGGAGCGCTGCCTCAATGGCGATTGGAAAACATACTCGAAGCTGAGCGTTACTGGCTCAGGGAGCTTCCTCCGATAGCCCGCTTTATCTACCTTTTCCGTATCGCACGATTCGTTGTGGCGGTTTACCGTCGGAATCGCCGGAATGGAGTGGCGGCATTTAAATTGGTCGTCGGGAGGCCGTTTTTGTTTCTTAGGCAAAAGAAACTCCGGCGAGGACCAGATCGTTTTGACGATCGGGAAGGGAGCGACCACGATGCGTAAGCAGCGTTCGGTGACGATTCTTCTGTCCACCTTTAATGGCGAGCGCTTCGTTGAGGAGCAACTGGAATCGATCTGGGCTCAATCGATGTCCGACTTCAAGCTGGTAGTGCGCGACGACGGATCATCTGACGAAACCATGAAGATCCTCCGCGCCGCGGAACGGCAGCATCCGGACGACATGCTTGTTTGGAGCGATGACGGACAGCGACTGGGAGCGAAAGAGAGTTTCGCGCGGCTACTGGAGGTCGCAGACACACCTTATGTGGCATTCAGCGATCAGGACGACAGGTGGGTTCCGCAAAAGCTCCAGCATCAGCTTGAGGTCGTGCGGGCCGGAGAAGATAGATTCGGGGCGGATACCCCGATTCTCTGTTGCAGCGATGCAGTTGTGACGGACGCCGCATTGAACACGATCGCGCCATCGTATTTTGACGAGCATCGTATCGATCTCAGCCCCTCGGAAAATCGCCCACTCCCCGCATTGATGCTTCGGAATCATGCCATCGGCGCCACCACGATGATGAACATCGCGCTCGCCCGGCGCGCTCGCCCTGTTCCGCCGTCCGCCGTGATGCACGATTGGTGGTGTGCGCTGATTGCAGCGGCGTTGGGACAGGTGCTGGTCATTCCGACACCGTTGGTTCACTACCGTCAGCACGGCGCGAACGTGATCGGCTCGCGCCCGAGATCCGCTCCGGCTAATCTTCGTCGGCTGCGCTCCGAGCTATCCCGTCATAGCAATGCTCTCTCGGAATCGGCTGGACAGTGCGCCGAACTCTTGAATCGATGCGGCTTTGAGATGCGGCGTCAGGACAAAGCGGCAGCAGAAGCTTTCGCGTCGGTGAGATTCAAAAGTGGCGTCCTTAGGATGATTGCCCTTGTGCGATCTGGCGTGCTGAAGCGGGGGGCAGTCATCAACACTTTTCATCTACTGGCGGCGCTAACATCGGAGCGGAAACTCCACTGAACGGTGTCGGTAGTACGCGACATGCCGGCGTACACGCCAGCGTCTGGACAAGGCAACCAAGGCATAGACCGGCGGAGAGATCTTGAAGGAACGACAGGAGAGCGACGCCCTCACCCGCATCGGCTACGTGCTTGCCTGCGTGTTTGCGATCGAGTTGATCGCAGGCGGTCCCGGCTATTGGATAGTAGGGCCGTTGAGCGTGCGAAAGATGTTGTTCAGTCTGAATGTCGCTTGGTTCGCTTTTCTTTGGGCGATGGGGAAGATTCGACTTCGGAACAGCGAGATCCTTCTTGCAAGTGCGCTCACGGTCACGATGCTCTTATGGGTTGTTTTGATTCCGCTCACGCGACATGCAGAACAGCTTGCATTGGCCGTGCAAGATGGCTTGCCCATCGCCACGTGCTACTTGGCCGTCTTCTATCTGGCGTTCTTTCGTCGTCGTGGGGAGCTCTGGAAATCCTACTGCACCGTAGTTGCCTCGACGCTGGCTAGCGTAGCGGTTGCCAACATAGCCTTGTGGCTGTTGGGAATGAGCGGAGACGCCGGGGCGGTGGTGGCGAGGGCGGTCGCGCAATATTGGTTGACCCTCGGGAACGTTGACCTTGCGCCCCCGTTGTATGTCGGATCGACGGGCGATGGATTTTTCCGTGCGATGTGGATTACCGGGACACTCTATCTGCCGGCCTTGCTGTATTGCATTGCAGCGCGTCGCCGCGTTGCGGCTCTAATTTTCGTTGTGGCCTTAATCGCCACGTACACGCGCGGATTGTGGTTGGGGGCTGCTTTGGGTATTGCCTATGCTCATGTCCTGAGTCCGAAAGGTCGGCCCTTCTTGGATTCGCCAATCCTGCTCGTTGCAGTTGTGGTTGCCCTCGTCACCGGGGTAGGCGTCCTCATCGCTCCGCTCGAATCCGGGAATCTCGATCTGATCGACCTTATTGCGACCAGGATTGGCGGTACGTTCTCGGACGTATCGGCGGCCGAGCGGTACGAGCAGATCGGTCCGCTGGTTGACGAATGGGTGAAAGCTCCGTGGTTCGGACATGGCTTTGGAGCGCACGCCTCGGTGATTCGCTCCGAAGAGGCCGTTTTTTCATATGAGATAACTGGCCTGGCGTTGCTGATGAAGCTCGGCATAGTCGGAATGATCGTCATTGGGCTATTGCTCGGCCTGCCGTGGGCAGTAATGAGCGTGAAGCCTGGACGTAGCGGCGCGATGTGCGCGGGCCTCGCCTCGCTCGTTGCGTTCCTGATCGCTGCGACCACCAATCCTTACTTGACGAATTTTGTCGGCATGTCGGCCGTCAGCTTCATTCTATTGAAACTTTATATCGAGACGTCATATCCGGATATTGAGAAGCAGGAGCACGTGACGATCAGGACCGAGGATGCAGGAAGCGGGGGGCAGAATGGCCCGCCATCCTCGGTGAAGTGGTGATGCTTGCTGCCGCAGTCGTTGAATCGTGTCGGTTATCGGTCTGCTGCTCGCTCGGCTCCCCTGGCCTGCCCCAGACGGTACTCGGTCGGAGCGGAGTAGCTGTCGAGATAAAATTCCGGGAGAGAAGCGAGGCTGGACGTGTAGATGAGGTAGTAGCGGAGCCGATAGCCCAGGAAAGGCAAAGACAGTGAGCGTAACGACGAGCTCTTCGTCAGTGTCGATCGCGATGGCTGTATACAACGGCCTCGCGTATCTGCCGGCTCAGATGGTCTCGCTACTCGAAGATCTCGAACCGAGCGACGAGCTCATTGTCGTTGACGACGCATCATCGGACGGCTCTTTCGAGTGGTTGTCCGGGCTGACGGATCCTCGCCTGAGCGTGCACCGCAACGAGTCCAACCAAGGTATCCGGACAACCTTCGAGCGTTGTCTTTTCCTCACTCGAAACGAAACGGTCTTCCTGTGCGATCAGGACGATATCTGGGTTCGCGGAAAGCGCGCGGCTTTTGTCCTGGCATTCTCCACCGAGCCGCGTCCCTTGGTAGTGATCTCGGATGCTGAGGTTATCGATGCTGATGGCGCTGTTGTAGCGCCGTCGTTCATGGAGACGCGGCGTGGCTTCAATTCAAAAGTGCTGCCGACGCTGGCAAGGAGCCGCTATCTTGGGTGTGCGATGGCCGTGCGACGCGATCTCATCGATGTGGCGCTGCCGCTCCCGCGTCATGTGCCGATGCACGACATGTGGCTGGGTGTTCTAGGGGCATGTTTGGGGACGGTTCGGTATTTGCCGTTCGCATTGACGAGATACAGGCGGCATGGGGGTAATGCGAGCCCGTCGAGCCCGCAGAGCTTCTCGCGCATGCTCAGGTGGAGGCTGTTGCTCCTCTGTTGCCTTCTCGGCCGCCTCGTGGCTGTATGGGTCGGGCGACGTGGCTCAGATCGGCAACACGCCGGGAACGGACAAGAAGACTAGTAGATGGCCGAGCTGACGCTATCGATCGTAAGTCACGGGCAAGGCGCTCTGGCTCGAAACCTGCTGTCCGACATTCAGGCGCTCGGGATCGGCGCCAACATCGTCCTGACACTGAATATCCCCGAGGACGAAAAGTTTCTCGACACGTTTCGAAATTTACCGATTGAGGTGATTCGCAATACGCGATGCAAGGGTTTCGGATCAAACCACAACGTAGCCCTCAATCGCTGTACGACGCCGTTCTTCGCGGTCTTGAACCCCGATGTACGGCTCGAAAAAGATCCATTCCCAGAAATTTCGACCGTTTCCGAGCGATTCCCGAATGCGGCGATTTTTGCGCCGAAGGTATTGGACCCGACGGGAGCACCAGAAGACTCCGTAAGGACGAATCTTTCTCCGTGGTCTCTGGTGCGGCGCAGACTATTCGGAGATCGCAGGCCGATTCTGGACAGCGCTATTTCATCGAAGAATGGCGAATTTCGTTGGTTTGCGGGGATGTTCCTCGTCCTCAGAGCGGAGACGATGAGGGCGCTCGGCGGGTTTGACGAGCGCTTCTTCATGTACTGCGAGGACTACGATCTCTGCGCGCGTGCGTTTCTTTCGGGACATCAGCTGGCATTTGTCGCCGGTGCAACGGTGGTACATGCGGCCCAACGTGAAAGCCACAAATCGATCGTCGCACTGGCTCGGCATATCGGAAGTCTGCTGAAGGTCTGGACGTCATCGCCCGTATGGCGGATTGCAATGGGCTCCTTGCGGCGCTCTGTTTGATCGTCGAGCCGGGATGACGGAACACGGAAACTGGGGTTGATTCGTCCGTCCGGACCCACGGTATAGAATTCGCGCGAGTGAACGTTCAGTAACGAAGCATCGTCGGGGATGGCGTGATCAAACAGTCGATTCGATGTGCCGTGTTTGCGCTTGCGTCGATGCTCGGCGCTGCGCTGGGCGGCTTGGCGCACGCAGCCCCCGTCCCGGACAGCGAAACGCTCAAGGCATTCTCGAATCTGTCGGAGGAAGAGCGCCGCGAACTGATGCTTCAGTTGCAGCAGGTGCAGGATGGAACGGACGACGGACAGAATGAGAGTCCGATCCAGGGAAGGACGCAGGGGCAGCGCCAGATCCGGGGCGAGCAGGGGATCAATACGCGACGGTCGGAATCAAGTGACGTCCTCGATTCGACGCGCTACCCACGTGATGCCTATGAAGAACGCGACAGCACGCGACAGGCCGAGCGCCGAAGCGTCGATGACGTGCGCCCGGAGCGCACGCGCGCGTCGCGTGAACGGCCTCGCCGCTTCACGCAGTTGCCGCGCACCGATCAGCTCGCCACGACGCAGGCGTGTGCGACTCGCAAGGCGGCGAAGCAGAAGGACACGGACCGCAAAATAAAAGAGGAGCGGGAAAACGAGGGATTGCCGCCGTCCGAGACGCTCAGGGTCGATGCTCTCGGCAGGACACTGCCCACCCGCTGCAGCAGCGACGAGCTGGAAGACTACCTGGAGCTGATCAATCCATTCAGCCGTTTCACTGAGCGCCCTGAGCCTTTCGGCTACCAGCTCTTTACCCAGGACGAGGACAGCTTCCTGGCTCCGACCGCCGACCTGCCGGTACCCACCGACTACATGCTGGGTCCCGGCGACAAGGTCGAGGTCCAGCTGTTCGGTAAGGAAAACCGTAGGCACGTCCTTACGGTCACCCGCGATGGCGTGCTGCAGTTTCCGCAACTCGGCCCGCTCGAAGTCGCAGGTCTGAGCTTCGACGAGGTGCGTGAACTGATTCAGAACAACGTCGCGGAGAGCATGATCGGCGTGCAGGCGAGCGTCACGATGGGGACGCTTCGGTCGGTTCGCGTGTTCGTGCTCGGTGACGTGAAGCGTCCCGGCTCCTATACCGTCGGTGCCCAGTCGACAGCCACGAACGCCTTGTTCGCGGCCGGCGGCATTCAAGAAACAGGGTCGTTGCGCGCCGTGCAGGTCAAGCGCAGCGGTGAGGTGGTGGCAACGCTCGATCTGTACGACTTGCTGCTGCGTGGCGATACCAGCGACGACATGCAGCTCGATCCCGGCGACGTGGTGTTCGTTCCTGCGGTCGGCAAGACGGTCAGCATTTCGGGCGAAGTGGTCCGACCGGCTACCTACGAGGTCAGGAGCGGGGCAACGGTCGACGATCTGATCAAGCTGGGCGGCGGCCTTCTGCCCACGGCATATGCCCAGAATGCTGCGCTCGAGCGTATTCGAGGGCAGGCCGATCGCACCATCGCGACGTTGGATCTGTCGACCAGCAAGGGACGTTCCGCGACGCTGCAGCCCGGCGATCACTTGCGCGTGTATTCGGTCTTCGATCGCGCCGAGAACGTGGTGCTGCTCAGCGGTGCTTTCGAGCGTCCAGGCCTGCTGCAGTGGAATGAAGGTATGCGACTGACCGACGCCATCCCGAGCCTGCGAAGCCTGCGGTCGGGAACGGATACCGGTTACGCCTTGATCCGGCGTGAAGTGGGGCCGGAGCGCCGGCTCGAGATGATCTCGGCCAATCCGGCACTCGCGTTGGCGGATCCCGCTTCGGGCGAGAACCTGTCGTTGCAAAGCCGGGATCAGATCATCGCGTTCCCGAAAGAGGGGAGTCGGGAAGACCTGCTCGAGCGGGTGATCGACGAATTGAAGCAGCAGGGGGGAATGACGCAGGGTGCGCAGCTCGTCGAGATCGCAGGTCGCGTCAAGGCGCCGGGCAAGTACCCGCTGACGCCGCCGATGACGGTCAGCGATCTTGTCAGGGCCGCAGGCGGCGGTGCCGACGACGCTTATCCGCGCGAAGTCGAAATCACGCGGCGCAGTGTCGTCGACGGTCAGCGGCGCGAGATCACGCGTTACGTGGTGGATCTCGCGGACCCCCAGGCCGCGGCCATGCCGTTGCTGCCGTACGACACCGTGAATGTCCGCCCCATCCAGGGTTGGAACAAGAGCGAAGTCGTGACCCTGCGCGGCGAAGTGAGGTTGCCCGGCGAGTACGTGATCCAGCCGAACGAGACGATGGACTCGGTGATCCGGCGCGCCGGCGGCTTCACGCAGCAGGCCTTCCTGCCGGGCACGGTTTTCTCGCGCGAGGAAATTCGCCGTCGGCAACAGGAGGAGCTCGAGCGGCAAGGCAAACGACTGCGTGCAGAACTGCTGCAGGTGCAGCTCGACTACCAGGGACCGGACAAGAAGGACATCGACGTGGAGCGCGTGCGTCAGCTTGGCGCGCTGCTCGCCGAGGAGTTGAGCGATGCGCAGGCGCTCGGTCGTGTGGTCATCGACATGGAGAGCGCGCTCAACGGACAGAAGCCGGTCTCGTTGCGCGGTGGCGACGCCATCACCGTGCCGCGCCAGCCGTCCGAGGTCACGGTCCTGGGCGAGGTCAGTTATCCGACGACGCATCTGTTCCAGGAAGAACATTCGTATCGTGACTACGTCGAGCTCAGTGGCGGCTACAGCTCGCGTGCCGACAAGGGAAGCGCGTTCGTGGTGCGCATCAACGGCGAAGTGTCGTCGCTCGACCGGGCCGACACCGTGATGCCGGGCGACGTGATCATCGTTCCCTTCAAGGTCGACCGCGGTCGCGGCCTGTACATCACGGCCACCATCGCGCAGATCATCGGGCAGCTCGCCATTACCGCCGCCAGCTTCAAGACCATCGGGGTGTTCTGATGTCCGAGCCGGAGGCCACGCGGGCACGGTACGCGGACGACGAGATCGATCTTCGGGAGTTGTTGTCGAGACTGTGGGCGCGCGCGGTCCTGATCGCGCTGTGCACGTTCATCGGCGCCGCAGGCGCGCTGCTCTACGCGGTGACGGCGACGCCCATCTTCCGCGCGGAAGCCGTGCTCAGCCTGCGCGAGGACGAGCCGGCAAGTGGGTTGCTGGGCATGGCCGGCCAGTTCGGCGGCCTCGCCGACCTGGCCGGGCTCTCGATACCGGGTTCCAAGGACAAGAGCGTCGCCATCGCGACCTTGCGGTCACGTGCGCTGATCGAACAGTTCATCAGCGACAACAAGCTGGTCGATGTCCTGCTCGAGCCCGGAGAAGGTGGCGGGATGATGGGCGGCTCTTCGCCCCGAACCGTTTGGGAAGCCCATCGCAAGTTCGTCGCGAACGTCATCCGGGTCACCGAGGACAAGAAGTCCGGGCTGGTGACCGTTGCGGTCGAATGGAAGGATCCGCAGCAAGCCACCGACTGGGTCACCGATATCGTGGCTAGAACCAATGCGCGCCTGCGCAGCGTCGCGATCGACGAGAGCGAAAAGAATCTTGCCTACCTCGAGTCGCAGGCCCGGAGCACGAACGTCATCGAGATCCGGCAGGCGCTGTTCCGGCTTTCGGAGAACGAGATCAAGAAACTGATGCTCGCCAAGGGCGCGGGCGAATACGTTTTCAAGACGATCGACCCCGCGCGAGTGCCGGAGCGCAGGATCTGGCCCAAGCGCGCCCTGATCGCAGTCGCCGGCACGATGGCCGGCGGCATGATCGGCGTCTTCCTTGCGCTGGTGTTGCCGCCGCGAGCGCGGCGCGCGACTTCCCCCCGTTAACGACAATCTGCACAGGTCCTGTCGGGGCTGACGCCCCTCCTACAAACGTCTCCACCCTATAGGAGGGGCGTCAGCCCCGACCGCCGCCCGGGCCCTCTGCAGAGCTTCCTTAACGAAGCAGGGGAAGTTTCTCCGCCGCATCGGACAAGCCCGGCAGCGCGGCGTCCTTCGCCGACAGCGTCGGCGCCAGGCCCACATCCGGCCACGCGATCCCGATCGCCGGGTCGTTCCAGATCACGCCGTGCTCCGACTCCGGGTGGTAGTAATCCGTGCACTTGTAGACGAAGTCCGCTTCCTCCGACAGCACCAGGAATCCGTGTGCGAAGCCGGGCGGCACGTACATCATCCGGTGGTCCAAGTCGTCGAGTTCGAGCCCGAACCATCGGCCGAAATGCGGCGACCCGCGGCGGACGTCCACCGCCACATCGAACACGCGGCCACGCGTGACGCGAACGAGCTTTCCCTGGGGTTGCACGAGCTGGTAGTGCAGGCCGCGCAAGGTGCCGCGAAGGGAACGCGAGTGGTTGTCCTGCACGAAGCGATGCTCGATGCCGGCCGCCTCGAACTCTGCCTCACGAAAGGTCTCGACGAAGAAGCCGCGTGCGTCGCCGAACACCTTGGGTTCCAGGACGAAAACGCCGGGGAGCGGGGATTCGGTGATCTTCACGGGCTGGCGTGCGGATTATCAGTCACTGAGCGGTGGGTTCTCATTCTTCGGGTTCGTTGTCTCGAGTTCCGATGCGCGCAAGCCGCTGCGGGTCTCCCTCTCCCCGTGAGCTTTTCACGGGAAGAGGGGGCTGTGAATGCGGTGCGTATTCAAGCCAGGAGAGTCGATGGTCACGGTACGTGCGCGCGAGCAATAGCGCGCAGAGCGGAGGATCGGCGCAACGACGGAGCATGACGCTGCCGTCGAAGCGCGAGCCGGGAGGGTCGACACCGAAGCCTAGCAGCTGGATCCGGTGCTCCCAAGACGGTGACCAGACGGCCCTCGCAACGGCCGTGAACTAGAATTCGCGGCCCCGTCACCCTTCGCGCGAGGCCTGCCTTCGGGCCCGCTTCGTGCAGGAGCTGTCCCATGAGCGCGATCGACGTCCTGCGCGAACATTTTGGCCCCCGCCTGCTCGTGGAAGCCGAGCGGCGCGCGCCCTACGAAATCCCCGAGCGCGGTGCGCCCGGCCACGCCGAGGCCGTGCTCGTGCCGGCGTCTGAGGCCGAGGTCGAGCGCGCGCTGAAGCTGGCCAACGACCATCGGTTCCACTTCGTGCTCAGCAGCGGTCGCACGGGTCTGGTGGAGTCGCAGCGGCCGGAAGGCGAGGTGGTGCTGAGCCTGGAGAAGCTGCGGGGGTTTCTCGCGTTCACGCTGGCCGACGGACGCGAGTGCCGTTTCGAGCGCAGCGACGTACCCGATGCCGTGCGCGATCGCCTGTTCGCGTGGTGGAGCGGCCTCGGCAAGCCGGACCTCGCCGACGCGACGGTCACGATCGAGGCGGGACTGGCGGTGGATACGCTCAACGAGATCCTCGCGCCGCTGGGCCGCATGTTCCCGATGGAGATGGGTTCCACGGCGTCCGCCAGTCTCGGCGCCTGCGTGGCCAACGCCTCGGCCGGCGCCAACGCGGTCTGCTACGGCACGGCGGCGCACATGGCCCAGGCGGCCTGGGGTTTCTGGGGCGATGGCACGGCGACCGGACCGCAGGCGGCTTCGGCGTGGACGCGCCCTGCGCCGGATCAGCTCGCGATCGATTCCACGCGCCTGCCGCCGACCTGGGGCCTGGTCGGCTCGCAGGGCGTATTCGGCGTCATCACGCGGGTGCAGCTGCGCACGCAGCCCATTCCCAGCACGCGCGAAGGCGCGATGCTGGCGCTGCCGAGCATGCCCGAGGCGATGCGCGTGTTCTCGCTAGCGCGCGAGACCTTCGGTTCCAACATCGAGGAATTCGAATTCCTGTCGCGCAGCGCCGTGGAACTGGTGCTGCGCCGCAAGGGCGGCGACGTGCGCCTGCCGTTCGAACACACGCCCGATGCGCCGTACCTGGTGCTGATGCAGGTGAAGTCCGACCTGCCGGACGAGGACCTCGCGCAGAAGCTCTACGCCTTCTGTTCGGAGACGGCGGGCGTGCCGGACGAGTCGATCGGTTACGCGCCGCTGCCGGCGCTCAAGAAGATTCGCCACTCGGTGACGGAGGCCAGCAATCTCGAGATGCGTGCACTGGGCGGCGGCCGCCTGTCGTTCGACACGGCGACGCCGGTGTCGGTGTTCGGTGACTACCTTGCGCAGCTTGCCGGCGAACTGCGCGCCGCGCGGCCCGACGTGCAGCTCGTGGACTTCGGTCATGCGGGCGTGGGCGGTGCGCACCTGCACCTGATCGGCGGACAGGGCGCGCCGGTGGCGCCGGACGCCGCGCGGCTGACGAAGATCGTCTTCGACGTCACGCAGGCCTTCGGCGGCACCTTCAGTGCCGAGCACGGCGTCGGCCCGAAGTGGGCGACCGAGTTCCTGCAGCGCACGCCGCGCGCGCGTCTCGACGAACTGGCCGCACGCAAGCGCCGGTACGATCCGCGCAATGTGCTGTCGCCGCGCAGTTTCGGATTCGACCGCTTGCTCGCCGAGTAGAGCGCTCCCTTGAGCGCCTTCCTGCTGCTGATCACCTGTCCCGCGCTGGGATGGCTGTTCGCGCGTCGTGGCTGGATGCCGGCGGGCACGCATGCCGTGATCAATGCCTGGCTGCTGCGCGTGGCGTTTCCGGCGCTGGTCCTCGAGCAGATCCCGCGGCTTCAGTGGGACTCGACCTTGCTGTTCGCGGCGGCGACGCCGTGGATCGTGATCCTCGGTGCTGCAACGCTGATCCCGCTGGTCGGGCGGCGCCTGGGCTGGAGTCGCGCGAGCATCGGCGCGCTGGTGCTGACCTGTGGCCTGGGCAATACGGCGTTCATCGGCCTGCCGATGATCCAGGCCCTGGTGGGGCCGCAGGCGCTCGGACCCGCGCTGCTGTCGGACCAGGTCGGCAGCTTCCTGGCGCTGTCGACCGCGGGTGTGACGCTGGCCGCGTTGTATGCGGGCGATCGCATCGAGCCGCGCGAACTGTTGCGCCGGCTGCTGCGCTTTCCGCCCTTCATTGCACTGGCGATGGCCCTGCTGGTGCGCTTGGTGTTTGGCGGCTGGCCCGAGCCGGTGTCCTTCGTGTTGCATCGCCTGGGCGACACGCTGACGCCGCTCGCGCTGTTCTCGGTGGGCTTGGTGTTCCGCTTCGGCGCGCTGCGCGGACGTGCGCAACTGGTCGCAGTCGGCCTGGCGTGGAAGCTGGTGCTCGCGCCACTCGCAGCGGTGGCGCTCGCGCTCGTCTCCGGCGTCGGCGGTCTGCCGATGACGGTGGGCATACTGCAGGCCGCGCAGGGCCCGATGATCACGGCCGGCATCCTCGCGCAGGAGCACCGGCTGGACCCGGAACTCGTGACGCTGACGGTGGGCCTGGGCATCCTGTTCTCGTTCGTGACGGCACCGCTCTGGTACCTCGCGATTCGCTAAGGTGGCGCCCTTGCTGCCGAGGAGACCGACCATGACCCGTGTCCTGCGCCTGTTGCCGCTCGCCGTGCTGATGAGCGCCTGTGCGATGGCGCCACCCGCGCCGCCCCCGCGTGCTGCGCCACCGCGTCCCGTCGTGCCGCAGTTCGTCGTGCCGGCGGGGACGGAATTCGTCTCGGACCTGTTCGGCTACTCGCAGGCCGTGCGGGTCGGGCCCTGGGTCACGACGTCGGCCATTCCCGGATTCGACATCGAGAAGCGCGGCTTCCCCGAGTCCTATACCGAGCAGGTGAGCGCCGGGTTCGCGAATCTCAAGCGGGTACTCGAGGCCGCCGGATCGAGCATGGACGAAGTCGTGGAGATCACGACCTACCAGCTCGACATGGAGAAATTCAACGACACCATCGACGGCAAGAACGAAGCCTTCGGTGAACGTCGCCCCACGTGGACGCCGGTCGGCGCGAAGAGCCTGCCGTTGCCGAGCATGCAATTCCAGGTCAGCGCCCGCGCCTGGTCGCCGAATGGGAAGGTGGTCGTGATCCTGGGCGAGGAAGGGGCGGAAGCGGGGCCGGCTGCTGCTGCACCGGCCGCCGCTGCGCCGGCGCCCGACGCGGAGACGGAGCCTCCGCCGCCGAAGAAGAAGGACACCACGCCGCCGCGATTCATGAATCGACCGGGGTACTGATCGGTGGCCACGTAGCCCGGGTGCAACCCGGGATTCCCTTCGCAATACTGAACGCAATCCCGGGTTTCACCCGGGCTACTTCTGCTTACCGCGCCTGCCAGCCGCCTTCCGCGTTCTGCTCGAACGTCTTCAGCCACGTAGCCCGGGTGCAACCCGGGATTCTCCTCGCAATACGGAGCGCAACCCCGGGTTTCACCCGGGCTACGTTTGCTAACGCCGCCACCAGGTAGCCCGGACGAAGTCCGGGAGAACGCGCTCGCCGAATCGGAAACCCCGGACTTCGTCCGGGCTACTTCTGCTCACCGCGCCTGCCAGCCGCCTTCCGCGTTCTGCTCGAATGTCTTCAGCCACGTAGCCCGGGTGCAACCCGGGATTCCCCTCGCAATACGGAACGCAATCCCGGGTTTCACCCGGGCTACGTTTACCAACGCCGCCACCAGGTAGCCCGGACGAAGTCCGGGAGAACGCGCTCGCCGAATCGGAAACCCCGGACTTCGTCCGGGCTACTTCTGCTTACCGCGCCTGCCAGCCGCCTTCCGCGTTCTGCTCGAACGTCTTCAGCTCGTAACCGCGCTCGCGATAGAAACGAAAACGATCGCGGGACTTCGCCCGACCTGCGTCGTTCGCCGGCACCACTTCGAGCACGCGCTCGAACGTGGAGAACCAGGTGGGAATGTCGTCGCCCAGATTGATCAGCACGCCCTGATGCGTCGGCGGCGGTTCGCCCCCGCCGATCAGCACCGGCGGCTGCGGCTCTTCGATGGCGGCGCTGCCCACGCGCTCGTGCGGAATGAATCCGCCCTGCTTGAAGCTCCACAGCGCGCCGTCCATCTCGTCCGCAAGGCCCGGATCGGGCGCGCGCACGTAGAGACGATGTCCCGCGTTGGCGGCCTTTTCGCACAAGCGGCAGACCGCCGCGACGGTGTTGCCCGAGGCTTCCGACAGCAGGTAGAAGTCGACCCGCGTCATGCCTCGCTTTTCTTTCCAGCGACGTTGAGCAGGTACTGCACCAGCAGCGGCACCGGGCGGCCGCTGGATTTCTTCCCGACCCAGGCCGTGCCCGCGATGTCGAGGTGCGCCCACTTCATCTTGCGCGCGAAGCGCTGGAGGAACATCGCGCCGATCGTGGCGCCGGCCTGGCCGGCCCCCTTGGTGGCGATGTTCGCGATGTCCGCGCACTCGCTCTTGATGTGCTCGTCGTAGTCCGACCACATCGGCAGCTCCCACACGCGGTCGCCGATCTGCTCGCCGGCACTGCTCAGCGCGCGCGTGAGCGCCGGCGTGTTGCAGAACAAGCCGGTGGGATAGGCGCCCAGCGCCACGACGCAGGCGCCGGTGAGCGTGGCCATGTCGATACAGATCGACGGATCGTAGGTGCGCTCGGTGTAGGTCAGCGCGTCGGCCAGGATCAGGCGGCCTTCGGCGTCGGTGTTGAGGACCTCGATGGTGATGCCGGCCATGCTGGTCACGACGTCGCCGGGCTTGACCGCCGCACCGTCCGGAAGATTCTCCGAAGCCGCGACGACACCGACAAGATTGATCGGCAGCTTGAGTTCCGACACGGCCTTGAACGTGCCGAGCACCGCGGCGCCACCGCACATGTCGAACTTCATCTCGTCCATGTTGGCGGCCGGCTTGATGCTGATGCCGCCGGCGTCGAAGGTCAGGCCCTTGCCGACCAGCGCGATCGGCTTGTCGCCCTTCTTGCCCTTCATGTACTCGAGCACGATCAGCTTCGCCGGCTCGCGCGAGCCGCGCGACACCGACAGCAGCGAGCCCATGCCGAGCTTCCTCATGTCCGCTTCTTCGAGCACCTTCACTTTCACGGCAGCGCGCTCGCCGGTGCCGCCCAGCTTCTTCGC
>Ga0187844_10001169_pt1 | contig 20250 bp, 11 predicted proteins | sample SpaLakP09_SKY_50_FD_134517 | JGI IMG/M metagenome (GOLD analysis project Ga0187844, IMG submission 134517) | Oligotrophic lake water microbial communities from Sparkling Lake, Wisconsin, USA - SP09_SKY_50 | ecosystem: Environmental > Aquatic > Freshwater > Lake | place: USA: Sparkling Lake...
ATTTCATCAAAACCAAGGAGCTTCCTTATGCCAGCTATCACCGTCGCAATGCGCACTGAAATTTCTCAACTGTATGTATCGTTGTTTGGACGCGCTCCAGATGGCGAAGGCTTGGGCTTCTGGGTCAAGTCATACTCTGATGGCAACACCATCGCCAAAATTGCACAGTCAATGTACGACACTGCTCCTGCTCGTGCTTACTACCCACTGTTTGCAACTCCCTCTGAAGTTGTGACTACTTTCTACACTAACGTGTTGGGTCGTGCTCCAGATGCAGAAGGTCTGGCTTTCTGGGTTAAAGAATACAACGCATCTGCCACACAAGGCGCATTCTTCGAAAAGCTAATCGGTAACGTTGTGAACTACAACGGTACAGACGCTGCTGGCATAACTTCTAAATCATTGTTCACTAACAAAGTTTCTGTTGCTCAGTACTACGGTGAGCAAAATGGTACCGTTGCTAATGCTACTGCTGCTTTGAATGGCGTAACTTCAGCTGCTGCTTCAGTTGATGCTGCCAAAGCAGTTATTTTGAACACTGCTGTTTCTGGCCAGACTTTCACGCTCACTACTAGTGCGAACAACTTTGCTGGTACGGCCGGCAACGACTTCTTTGATGGCTCCTTAACTTCTACAGGTGCGCAGACCTTTGGTTCCAACGACACGATTAGCGGTGGAGCAGGCGTAGACACCTTGAATTTCACGACCCCATCAGGTGGCGCAATCATCAATTTGACCAACGTTTCAGGTGTGGAAAACGTTGCGGTTACATTCGCTAACGGCGCTAACGCGACATCTGTTTCTTTGCTTGGTTCTACTGGCATAACGAGTCTGACAGCAGATAGCTCGACAACATCAACAGCTAACTTCACGAACATTGGTTCTACTGCTGTAGCTTTGAAAGTCTCTAATACTGCTCAAGGTGCTGACTTTGCCTATACAACTGCAGCAGTGGCCGGAACAGCTGATGCTGTAACCTTGACCCTGAGTGGTGTTTCAGCTGGTACGCAAACCATCTCTTCTGGCGTTGAAACACTTAATATCGTTTCAGCTGACTCAGCCAACGCAACGACCATTGCAGCAACTGGTGCAGTGAATGTTAACGTGAGTGGCTCAACGACCGCCAACTTGGGCACTTTGGCTACTGCAACGACCCTCGTTTCTACAAACACAGCTGGTTTGACGGCAACTTTGGGATCTGGTACTGCAGTGACAGTCACAGGTGGTGACGGTAACGATGCAATCACACGTGCAACTGCTACAAATGACTCCATTAATGCGGGCGCTGGTAATGATACGGTCACACTTACTGGTGTTCTGACCACATCCGACACAGTGAATGGCGGCGACGGCGTTAGCGACACTCTGGTTGGCAACTTTGCTGACCTTGCAATTACTTCAACACGTATTTCAGGTTTTGAAAACCTGACTGTTGCGGACAACATCGGCGCAGCCGCTAACACGCTGACAACGGCTAACCTGCAAGCAGGCATTAACAGAGTAACGCTGGCAGTAGCACAGACGACTAATGCCGCAACTGTTAACTTTGAAGCTGGCTCAAAGACACTGACACAAACTGCAGCTCAAGCAGCCGCTTTGACTGTCAACGATACAGGTACAGCAATTACAGATACTTTGACCCTCAATATCGCTTCGTCGGTTGCTGGTGTTAACGTTTTGGCAAATGCATTCACCATCGGTGGATTTGAAACTGTCAACGTCAACACCACGACAACGGCTGCAACTACGCAAACCATGACCACCATGGGCGTGACACCTGACGTAGACGGTCGCGTTGCAGTGAACTTCTCTGGTAATAACTCTGTTACCACCGGCGTAATCACAGCTTCAGCCTCCACAGGTGGAGCCTCACTGAGCGCTGCTGGCCTTACTGGTACAGCAACATTCTCTAACACGGGTGCCGCTACTGTTGGCATCACAAACATCACCGGTTCTGCAAACGCTGACATTTTGGTGGGTTCTTCAACTGCCACGACCATTGACGGCGGTGCAGGTAACGACACCATTGAAGGTGGCGCAGCCGCTGACAACATCGTCGGTGGCTTGGGTGCTGATAGCTTGATTGGCGGTGGCGGCAACGACATTATTACCGGTAACGATGGCAACGACAGCATCACCGTGACAACCGGTGCCGTTAGTGTGGATGGCGGTGCAGGAGATGACACCGTCGTCGTAGCATCAACTTTGGGCTCAACCGACACAATCGTTGGTGGTGATGGCGTTGACACGCTTTCTTTTAGTGCAGATAGCGCCGCAGCTGCAGCAGCTCGCGTTTCAGGTTTTGAAACACTTACTGCCACAGCTGCTTCTTCGCAAGACATGGCGCTGTTCACAAACAACACAGGCTTTACGCGTGTTAACCTGGCAACAGGAACAAACAGCATCTCCAATGCATCAGCATCCGTCGCTACATTGGGACTTACAGCCACCACTACAGCAGTGACCTTTGCCCGTGCATCGAACACGACGACTGACAGCTTGGTTATTCGTCCTGTCGACAACACCACACAAACTGCAATTACAGTCAATGGTGAAGAAACCCTGACGCTGACAAATGCTGCTACGGCAACATCTTCAAACGCGGCAACGATTACAACCCTTGCTGCATCACAGTTGACCACTCTGAACATCACAGGTTTGGGCGGTATGTTGATCACCAACGCCATCACGGGCGCAACCAACTTGGCCACAGTCACTGACACGCACACAGGCGGTGGTAATTTGGCGCTTAACTTGTCATCTTCAACAGTTGGAACCACCTTCACGGGCGGCTCTGCTACGGGTACAACAGTGTTGACAATGGGTACTGGCTCTAACGTGGTGACTGTTGGCCGCTCCGGCGCTGCCACCGTAACTGGCGGTTCAGGCACTGACAACATCACTGGCTCTGATCAAGCTGACTCGATATCTTCAGGCTCCGGTGCTGACACCATCCTTGGTGGTGGCGGTAACGATACGCTGGATGGCGGATCTGGTAATGACTCTATCAACGGCGGTATTGGCGCTGACACGATTGTCACCAGCTCAGGCATTGAAACCATTGACGGCGGTGACGGTACAGACGTATTGTCAATTACAGCAGCGTTTAACAACATTTCGACATCAACCATTTCTAATGTTGAAACATTGACTTCCTCTGTTGCTACTACATTGAGTATTGCTCAGCACAGCGCCTTTACGACAATTAGCAACGTTGCATTGACATTGTCTGACGCAGGCACTATCACTACGAACAGTGGAGTTGCTGCTTACGTACTTGCAAATGGAACAAATACAATCGCTCCCTCAACTGCTACTGAAGTTGCTAACAACTTTACTGGAGGAACAGGTGTCGATACATTTAACTTTGGTCAATTGGCAGCAACGCCAGCAACACAGTTGTTCACGGCTGCAGATACTATTGCTGCAGGCACTGGCATTGACACACTCAACATTTTGGGCAACCAAACTTTCAGTGTAACTTTGGCAACCAACACGATTGTGGGTGCTCTTGAAAATATCACCTTTGCCAACACAACTGCTCCTGTAACATTGGTCACAGTGACAGAGACCGTATCCAATTCTGGTTCTATGACGATTGATGCCTCAGCATTAACAACAGGTGCCGCAGCAATTACTGTTGTTGAGGGAACGGGTGAGACAGGTACCTACAACATCATTACTGGTGCGGGTGGTGACACAATTACTGCAAGTGGCGTTGTCACTGCAGTAACAATTACTGCTGGTGCAGGAGATGATACGATCGTAATGGGTGCGGTTTTAGGAGCCACCGATATCATTGACGGCGGGGCTGGAAACGATACACTTACTTTCACTGACGCAGTAGGCAACACTGATGATCTGAATGGCGTGACAAACGTTGAAGTGATTACCCTTGGTGCAGCCGTTACTGTTTTCACGCTTGTAAACACCAACGTTGCTGCAGGAGCAACCTTAACTATCACTGGAACTGGCGCAACCAGCGTTGCAATTACTGGAACAGCTGAAACGGACGGTAACCTGGTGATCTCCGGCAACGCAAGTGCTGCTAACACCATCGTTGGTGGGTCTGGTAACGATTCGATCACCGGTAGTAGCGATGCAGACTCCCTAGTGGGTGGTGCTGGTAATGACACGATTGTCGCTAGCGCTGGAATCGACTCCATTACTGGTGGTGCTGGTAATGACACGATTAACTTGTTGGGTGCTGGAGCAGACACAGCAGCTGATAGGGTTATATTCAGTGGCGGTACAACGCTTGCTGCACAAACTGCGGCCAACGGCTTTGACACTATCACCGGCTTTGTAACAGCATCTGACCTTCTGATGGTTGCTGCCCTTGGGGATGGAACAACCGGCGCGGGTGTGACTGCAATTACTGCCGCAGGTAATCAAGCGGCAATAACCAATGATCGTGCCATCGTTATCACTACAAGTGGAGCAGCAGCTAACTTAACTACCAATGGTACGGCAGTAGTAACTGATTGGACGAATTTAACGCAGGTTGCTGCCCACTTAAACGAGCGATTTACAACGAGTGCACTTGACACCCAAGTCTTTATTATCAATACATCAGCCACAAACGCTTACATCTATTCCTATGTTGACGCAGCCACAGCCGGTATTGTCGCTGGTGAACTTCTGTTGGTAGCACAAGTAACAAATGGTGGTACAGCGCTTACAGCCGCGAACATTATTTATGTATAAAGCGGCTGGCGTTAAATTGACTGGCAAAATAACTGGCGAGAGTTCTACGCGTATTATTATTGCCACATAAACTGGATTAACCTTCTCTAGTAAGAACACTTAAGCACCCAAAACCCCACCGCTCACAAGGCCGTGGGGTTTCTCTTTTATGCAGGGTCTTGATATGATCGCTATCTACAACATACCATACGACCTAGACTATTTGTCTGAAGATGCCAACGCACAACTGTTCTGTCTCAAGTTGTGAGATCAAAAAAATTGGCTCATTTGCAAGCAAGCCTTACCCGCTAATTGCGCAATTTGACACAAATACAACCCTTACGATGCTAATCGCCAAGTTGACACTCGATCAAGCTCTCCTGCAGGCCCTAAATCACCACCGTGCCGGGCGGTTGCGGGAAGCGGAAGGTCTTTATCGGTCGATTTTGCAAGCCAGCCCCAATCAAGCAGATGCGCATCACAACCTTGGCGTGCTGGCGGTGCAGGTGAATCAGCTGACCTCCGGGCTGCTGCACTTCAAAAAGGCGCTGGAGGCCAATCAGGATCAAGCCCAATACTGGCTGAGCTATATCGATGCCCTGATTCAGTCAGGGCAGATCACTTTTGCTCGACAGACTCTTGAGCAGGGACTGCAGCGAGGCTTGCAGGGAGAGGCAGTCGAAGTCTTGGCAGGGCGGTTGGTAAGGGATGTGCAGCTCGCAGAGCCATTGAATGCCGAGCATCAGCGGGGGCGAAAGGAATTGCCAGATGTTGCAGTGAACGCACCAGAAAAAAACAAGAAAAAATCCAAAACGATTTCTTCACACCAGCAGGGGAGCAGTCCCAGCCATCAGGAGATAGGTGCCCTCGGCGTGCTTTTTTCGGGTGGGATGTACGATAAAGCAGCCAGCCAAGCATATGCGATGACAGCTCGCTACCCAAAGCACGGGTTTACCTGGAAGGTGCTCGGTGCGGCGCTCAGGCAGACAGGCCGGAGAGAGGATGCGCTGGCAGCTATTCAAAAAGCGACGTTTTTATCACCGGAAGACGCCGAGGCGCACATCAACCTAGGTCTCATCCTCGGTGATATTGGACGACTGGATGAGTCGGCTGCAAGTCACAGGAGGGCGCTGGAACTCAAGCCGGATTATGTAGAGGGGCATTACAACCTTGGTAACGTCCTCAAGGATATGGGGCGATTGAGTGAAGCAGTAGCCAGCTACAAGCGCGCGCTGAGAGTCAAGCCCGATTTCGCCAACGTACATAACAATCTTGGTGCCACTCTCATGGATATGGGATTACTAGATGAGGCCGAAGAGTGCTACCGACGGGCACTGGAGCTGGAGCCGGATTATGTAGAGGGGCATTACAACCTTGGCAACGTCCTTAAGGATATGGGGCGATTGAGTGAAGCAGTAGCCAGCTACAAGCGCGCGCTGGGAGTCAAGCCCGATTTGGCCGAGGCGATTAACAACCTAGGCGCTACACACAAGGAAATGGGGAGACTTGAGGAGGCCGAAGTTTGCTACCGTCAGGCGCTAAAGATCAAGCCGGATTTTTTTTTGGCGCTATGCAATCTGGGTGTGGTCCTACGAGAAATCGGAAAGCTACCTAATGCGGTTGACTGCTTTCGACAGGCGCTTGATATCAAACCAGTTAGCAATGACAACCTAGTCACTGCCCATATCGGACTAGCAGAAACTTTGGCGCGACAAGTGTCTGGCTGGCACGTTCCAATGATGAATGATTCAATTCGTAATAAGGCTTATCAAGATGCGCTGAGATCTGCGGTAACACCTGAAACCAATGCGTTGGAGATCGGCACCGGCTCGGGGTTGCTGGCCATGATGACAGCCAGGTTCGGCGCTGGGCAGATTACGACGTGTGAGGCTGTGCCGTTGATCGCTGCCAAGGCTCAGGAAATTATTGAGGTTAATGACTTGTCATCATTGATCCGTGTTATTCCCAAAAAGTCTACGGAGATTCAAGTCGGCAGTGAGTTGCCTCAGCGTGCGAATCTCCTCGTATCGGAAATATTTTCTAGTGAGTTATTGGGGGAGGGAGTGCTATCCAGCATTGAAGACGCCAAGCGGCGCTTGTTAACTCGAGATGCAATAATAATTCCTGCTGTTGGCAAGATTGTATTCGCACTCTTTGGTGGGGAGGGAGTCAAAAAAAGTATTTATGTAGATGAGGTTTGCGGTTTTGATTTAAGCAAGTTCAACGACATTTCTTCTCAGAAGAGAATGCTGTATCGCAACGATCTTGACGTTAATCTACTGACGGAGGACACTGAGGGTTTCGCATTTGATTTTACCAAGCAAGATTATTTTCCGAATGAGAGCAAAATAGTGCGACTACCCATCATCGCGAATGGCCGTTGCTATGGGGCAATCCAGTGGATTCGCCTGCAAATGGATGATGACATAGTGTTCGAGAACCATCCATCAATCAAGGCAGAAGCGTCTGGATGGCAGCAGTGTCTTTATCGATTTCCAGCGCCAGTCGACGTTGTTGCAGGCCAAACGGCAGTCATTACTGTTGCGCACAATCGTGCTGCAGTGTGGTTCACTCTTGACAGTGTGGAATGAATAAGATTGTCAAAGAAGGCAAGCCGCTGGTAAACGCAGAGGCGCAGTTGGCAAAGTTGACCACACAAGCTACCGACTTCGACACCAAGCAGTTGCTCATCAAAAAGACGCCAACAAGGCCTGGAATAAAATCAACAGCAGACTTATTGCAAAAAGCCATAGCCGTACACCGGAAGGGAAGATTGCTTGAAGCGAAAGCTTTGTATCAGCAAATCCTTGTAAATGACCCGGGCCACTTTGATGGACTCCATTTACTTGGCGCTTTAGAAAATCAGCTAAAAAATCCAAATTTGGCTGTTGAGCTAATAAGAAAAGCCATTACGATCAACTCCAAGGTAGCGGCAGCGCACTCTAATCTGGGTAGCGCACTTCACGAATCAAAAAAACTAGAGGATGCAGTTGTCAGTTATGACAAAGCTATAGAGTTAGAACCAAATTTAGCGGAAGCCCACTCAAATCGTGGCAACGCGCTGCTAGAGTTAAATCGCTACCAAGCCGCTCTGGAAAGCTACGATAAAGCACTTTCGATCAAGCCGCATCACATAAAAGCGTTGCTTAATCGAGGAAATGCTCTCAAAAAATTGCAAAGACATGAAGAGTCGCTTGCCAGCTATGACAAGGTCATCTCATTAGATCCTGATTTTATAGAAGCACATTCCAATCGGGGTAACGCGCTGCAAGAGCTCAAACGTTTCAGTGAGGCAATTCAAAGTTATCAGGTCGCCATTGAGAAATCCCCTAATTACTTTGAAGCTCACTACAATTTGGGGAATTGCCTAGTTGAGCTTAAGCTTTTTAATGAGGCAGTCATTAGTTTTGACAAGGCACTATCAATAAATCCCCATTTAATTCAATCTGAACACAATAAGGGCAACGCCCTCAAAGCGATAAAAGAAATTGATCAAGCGCTTCTATCCTATGAAAAAACTTTGCTGTTTGCGCCTGATACAGAATTTCTTCTTGGGACAGTTCTCCATACGCGTTACAGTCTTTGTAGTTGGGAGGGTTTTGATGAATCCAGCGAAAAAATTGCAACAGGCTTAAAGCAGGGAAAATGCGTAACCCCAAGCTTTCCTTATTTGGCCATAAATGACTCCCTCAAGTTGCAGAAACTTGCCGCGGAAATTTATACAAAAGAAAAATATCCAATAGATGCAAGTTTGAATGAAATTAGAAAAAAGAATCGTGCTTTAAATAGTCGAGATACAAGAATTCGGATTGCCTATTACTCTGCTGACTTTCACAATCACGCTACCACCGCCCTAATAGCACAGCTGTTTGAAGTGCACGACAGCAGCAAGTTTGAGCTCTTTGGATTCTCATTTGGCCCAGACATAACAGATGAAATGAGGATTCGGGTCAAAGATAATTTCGATCATTTTTATGATGTTAGCAGTCAAACTGATCAATCGATTGCTGAATTTTCCAGATCTCAAGGGATAGATATTGCTGTTGATTTGAAGGGCTTTACGCAAGATAGTAGGCCTAGAATCTTTGCATATCGTTGTGCGCCAATTCAGGTTAGCTACCTCGGCTACCCAGGTACGATGGGCGCCCCATACATTGATTACATCATCGCTGATCAGGTTTTAATACCCGAAGATAGCCAAGAACATTATTCAGAAAAAGTAGTTTACTTGCCGCACAGCTACCAAGTCAACGATTCGAAGCGGATGATTTCCGACAAAGAATTTACCAAGTCTGAAGTTGGACTACCAGAGTTTGGGTTCGTTTTTTGTTGTTTCAACAACAACTACAAGATTACACCTTCAACATTCCATTTGTGGATGCGAATCCTTAAAGCAGTTGAGGGCAGTGTGTTGTGGTTGTTAGAAGACAACCCCACGGCCTCAATAAACTTGCGCGAAGAAGCGCAAGCTCGAGGCATAGACAAAAATCGTTTGGTCTTTGCGCAGCGTTTGCCCCAAGCAGAACACTTAGCACGCCACCGCTTGGCCGATTTATTCATTGATACGCTTCCTTATAATGCACACACAACAGCCAGTGACGCTCTTTGGACTGGGCTTCCAGTGCTCACGCTGATGGGGGAGTCGTTTGCTGCACGTGTTGCAGCAAGTCTTTTGACGGCGATAGAGCTGCCTGAGCTTATTACGAGTACATCAGAAGAGTACGAAGCTAAAGCCATCGAATTGGCAAGCGATCCGAAGTTGATCTTTGAGCTTAAAGAAAAGTTGTTGAGAAACAGACTGACCACGCCGCTTTTTAATACCCCACTTTTTACAAAACACATTGAGTCGGGCTACCAAGCTATGTATGAGCGATACCAATCAGGCCTGACACCGGATCATATTCATGTCAAAGATTTATCTAGTTCATTTCAAGCCACACATCAAACAATTGATGCGAAGCCTGCTGACATAGCACTGGATAAAAGCGTTGTTGAATATAAAAATAAACTGTTTGAAGCCCTTGAGTTGGATGAGGAAATTCAAGTTCTCGATATCGGTGCATCAGCCATCAATGAAGCACCAGTCTACAAAACACTCTTAGACAAAGGCTATGCTCATTTGCATGCCTTTGAAGGCGATATCCGTCAAGTTGAGCGAATTAAAAAGGTATATGCTAAGCGATGCACGATTCACAATGATTTTCTTTTCGATGGCACTGAGCAAACACTTTATCTAGCTAGCACTGAAAGTGGCATGACGTCTCTTCTTAAGCCTCGAGAGGATGCTTTAAAATTTTTTAACGGGTTCAGTGCATTTGGAAATATTGAGCAAAAAGAACTTGTTCAAACTATCCGTCTTGATGATACCCAAAATCTACCGTATGTAGATTTTGTAAAATTGGACATCCAAGGTGCGGAGCTGACAGTTTTAAAAAATGCCACAGAAAAAATTAAACATTGTCTTGCTATTCAATTAGAGGTATCGTATATCTGTCTTTATGAAAATCAGCCAAGCTTTGGTGATGTTGATGTTTGGATGAGATCACAAGGTTATGTGCCACATTGTTTTTTAGAAGTCAAGCGCTGGTCAATAGCACCAACGATATTTAATGGCAACTTTAGAGTCCCAGGGAATCAACTTCTTGAATCTGATGTTGTGTACATCCGGGATCCGTTAAACCTTGGGTTACTTAGCAAGCAGCAGCTGATTAAATTTGTAGCCATCGCACATCATTGCCTTAAAAGCTTCGATCTTTGCATCTATTTATTACTCGAGTTGATTCAAAGGGGAGATATATCAGCGGATATGCGCAAGATTTATTTAGATCATAAAAATAAACAATTGGACTAGCGCTCAGTTTTATTGATAACTTAATAAATTAACTATGAGGGTAATAAAATGAATCTGAGTGTTGACCAAGCCATCGTAATGATGGATGAGTTTTGGAAAAAGAGAGACTTGATAGGCCTTCAAAAATTGGCATCAGCTGTGTCGCTACAAAATCCGCAGACACCTGAGGCTTGGCGTTATTTGGGTATTCATGGAATTTTAGTCGGTGTTGTTGGGGCTGTGCAAAACTTGCGCAAGGCCGCATTCATGGAAGATATTGAGTCTGAGATTTGGCTAGGCGTACTAAATCAGTTTTCTCTCCACCCTAAAGGTACTCTGAACCCTGATGAATTAGTTAACCAAGTTGATTTTGAAAAGCTAAGGCGCAGTAGCTACATGGATTATCCATTAGAGGTTGCCATTGAAACTCAAGCAGTCTGCAACGCGAAGTGTTCATTTTGTCCTTACCCAACCATGGATAGAAAGGGCGATAAGATGTCAGATGCTTTGATTGAAAAGATATTGATCGACCTGCAGGAAATCCCACCCAATTTATTTTTTACAATTTCCCCCTTCAAGGTAAGCGATCCGTTTCTTGATAAAAGAATTTTTCAAATTTGCGAAAAAATAAATAAAAATTTACCAAATGCTAAATTGCGCTTATTTACAAATGGGTCACCACTCACGGAGCGAATGATTGAAAAAATCTCACTAATTAAAAATGTTACGCATCTCTGGGTTTCGTTGAACGAATCAAATTCATTGGATTACGAAAAGGTGATGGGCTTGCCATTTTTTAAAACTATAGAAAAACTTGATGAATTGCATGAACATGCTTCCAAGGGGTTTTCACACGAAGTCACTATTTCAAGAGTATCCGACGGTAGCCAAAAAGATCAAGATTTTTGTGATTTTGTAAAGAAACGATTTCCTTTATTCGAGGTCCTCTTGATCGGTAGAAGTGATTGGACTGGCCAAGTAAAGATTGAGTTGAACCGAAAAGTAGCCCAAACGGCTTGTGCTCGGTGGTACGAGTTGTCCATCATGGCCAGTGGCAAAGTCGCTTTATGTTGCATGGATGGTGAGGGAAAGTATGTCATTGGTGATGTGAATCGACAATCGGTACTCGAAGTTTATAACGACCCTCAATTTAAAAAAATGCGCCAGTACACTTTCACCAGACTTGCCGCCGCATCCCCTTGCAACACATGTTCTACATAGAAGTAGTCGGCCTTACCAAACCAGATGTGCAAGGCTCAAGCGTTCTTTGGCACGTTCGCTGGGAGTATAAGTAACATGGAGTTAACAATAGAGCAAGCCCTGCAACAAGCGGTTGAAATGCACAAGGTGGGAAAATTGCAGGACGCTGAAGCCTTGTATCGGGCCATCTTGGAAACCCAACCCAAGCACCCCGATGCGAACCATAATTTAGGAGTATTGGCAGTCTCTTTAAATAAGACAGAGGCTGCACTATCGCTGTTTAAGATCGCGCTGGAAGCCAATCCAAGCCAAGGACAATTTTGGCTCAGCTATGTTGATGCTCTTATTAAAGAAAAGCAATTTGACAATGCAAGAAACGTACTTGAACAGGCAAAGAAGCAAGGGTTGGCGGGACAGAAGATTGACGCCTTGGAAAAACAAATATCAACAATTTTGCCGATATTAAATTCAGCATCGTCAGCAAAAAATCAAATTTCACCAAGAAATGTAATTAAACGTAATCAAACAAGAAGTCCGTCACAAACTGAAATAAATAAACTGCTAGGACTATATCAAGCAGGACAACTCGATCTCGCACAAATCCTAGCAACTACCCTAGCGGAACAGTACCCGAACCACCCATTTAGTTGGAAAGTGCTTGGTGCTTTGTTCAAACAAACTGGCAAATTACAAGACTCATTAATCGCTAATCAAAAAGGATTGGAGATTTCACCCAATGATGCAGAAGCGCATAGCAACTTGGGCAACACACTAAAAGAGCTTGGCAGACTAGAAGATGCTGAGACAAGCTACAACAAAGCCATTGCGATCAAGCCTGACTTTGCAGAAGCGCATAGCAACTTGGGTAACACACTAAAAGAACTTGGCAGATTAAAAGATGCTGAGACAAGCTGTAATAAAGCGATTGCGATCAAGCCTGACTTTGCAGAAGCGCATAACAATTTGGGCAACACACTCAAAGAACTTGGCAGACTAGAAGATGCTGAGACAAGCTACAAAAAAGCGATTGCGATCAAGCCAGACTTTGCAGAAGCGCATAGCAACTTGGGTTTATTATTAAAGCAAACAGGGGATCTAGAGGGCTCAAGAAATATGCACGAAAGAGCCATCAAACTTGACTCCAAAAAATGGAATATTTACTACAATTATTCGACTTTTTTATATGAAACTGGCAACACAGATTCTGCTATAGATGCTATGAGGCGTGCTCAATTTATTGCACCGAAAAATAAATTTAAACTGATTGAGGCTTGTTTAAAATCCATTTCTGCGTACAAAAATGCTATTAAATCTAAAGTTGATGAGACTTACCAATCCGGCACAAATTTCAAATTTGGATTGAGATCAGATCCTTTAATTTTAATTAGACCTGTCGAAAGTGAATTGATTACACATTTGTGCCAAATGAATTGTAGAGTTTTAGACAAGACGATAGATGCACGCTATGGAAATGGTAAATGTTCGATAGACTTTGAGCTATTTAATGACAAGTCACAAATTATTCAGGTTATTGCGCAAGACTTAACTAAAATTTGTCGAGATGCCGTTGCTTCTGAAGTTCATATTTATGATTCTTTCTTCAATATCTATGCCGCCGGAGCAGGGACGAAAATTCATAATCACATTAATAGCCACGACAAATATTTTGATCTTAGCAAGCGTAAATACAGCCTTGTCTACTACCTGAATGTTGGCGACCAAAGTGGCTTAGAACCTGGAGTTCTTAGACTTTTTAACCCAGACCAAGCTATCATGCCCAGCAATGGCATGATTGTAATTGTCGGTGCGAATAAAAAGCATAACGCTTTGTATGATGGTAAAACTGACCGGATAATGATAGGTGTTAATTTTTACAGCATTTAAACGCTGCTTTTAGAAAAGTGCCATTAGTTTGTCATCAGGCTCTGGGATTTGTGATTAGCCGATTTAGACAAAATAGAGACGTAATCCGGCTCTTTCATGGTAGCTACCAATGCTCGTGAGAATACTTTGAAGGGCACGATCACAAATCTCACTGATACCACCGATATCAACACATTCGACGCAAATCTTTAATATGAAAACATTCCTCCATGTGGGCTGCGGCCCCAAGCACAAAGACCAAACCACGCGCGGCTTTAACTCGCCCGACTGGGTCGAGCTTCGGCTAGACATCGACGAATCCGTCAAGCCCGATTTGGTGGGTACCATGACCGACATGTCTGCTGTTGCAACAGGCTCAGTAGACGCCCTGTTTTCTAGTCACAACATTGAGCATCTGTACCCGCATGAGGTGCCGCAGGCATTGTCCGAGTTCAAGCGGGTGCTCAGCCCCGAAGGCTTTGTTGTCATTACCTGTCCAGATTTGCAGTCTGTCTGTGCCCTGGTTGCCGAAGACAAACTGACCGAGCCAGCTTATACCTCTCCGGCTGGCCCAATCACGCCGCTAGACATTCTGTTTGGTCACCGCCCGCCCATGGCCCGTGGCAATTTGTACATGGCGCATCGCTGCGGCTTTACGCAAAAGGTACTCATGGGCACCCTGCAAGCGGCAGGCTTTGCCAAAGTAGCGGCTAAGCGGCGTGGTCACCCGTACTATGACTTGTGGGCGCTTGGCACGGCTTCTGACTTGCCAGAGTCTGAATTACGGGAGCTAGCTCAGGCGCATTTCTTATGAGAAAACTCAATCTCGGCTGCGGCTTTGACAAGCGCGAAGGGTTTGTCAATGCCGATAATTTTGCAGAGTGTGCACCCGACATTCACATCGACATTGAGCAGACACCATGGTCGTTAGCCGACAACAGCTTTGACTACATTTTGATGAAGCATGTGCTAGAGCACGTTGGTGCTGACTTCAAGACGTTTGCCAATGTGATGCGTGAGCTTTATCGGGTCATAGCCCCAGACGGCATCATTGAAATTCATGTGCCACACTACAGGCACGATACATGGTGGTCTGACCCGACCCATGTGCGCGCTTTCACGCCGCTTACTTTTCGGATGATGTCAAAAAAACAGAACGATGAGTGGATTGCCAAGCGGGCCAATTACACCATGCTGGCGCATGTGATGCAGGTAGATTTTGAGATTGCCGAAGCCCTGCAAGTTTATGAACCAATGTGGTGGCAAAAGGTGCAGGCGGGAGAGCTAAGTCAAGAGCAGTTGCGAGCCATGGCCGACCAGCAGTGGGGAGTGGTCAAGGAGTTGCAAGTGAAGCTCAAGGCTGTCAAGGCTGTTTAAGTTTTATCGCCATTCTTCACCATGAAAAATTCACCTTCTTTTGCCATTTACTATGCGGGCGATGCTTACTCGACAGCCAATAAAATCATGGGCCGTCAAAGTGCTGGCAAGGCTTTCATGCGCGGTGTCGCGCGGACTTGGCCAAAGGCCGAACTGTATGGCTTCGGCCAAGGCACAGAGGCTGCCAAGACCATGTACAGCCAGCTTTCAGGCGATGGCTTTGACGGCCAGCTCGAGTGGATTGAAGTACCCAACTGGGCGGCTTTAGGCGACGTCGGAACTCTGTACTACCCGTCACCCACAGCCAAAGATTTTGCGTTTTCTCGAAACGCTGTCAACCCCGGTGCTTTCAGTGTCATGGGGGTCACCTTCACTTTGTCGTCTAACGGCGCGATGGACCAAGTGGCTGAGCTGGTGCTGCCGCCTTATAAGCCTTGGGACGCAATGATCTGCATCTCACAAGCAGCACTTGATTTCACCACCCGCTTGCATGACGAAATGAAGGCCTGGTGGTCTGCGCAGACTGGCGCAACTCGATTCAACACGCCGCAACTTCCGGTCATTGCGCTGGGTGTTGATTGCCCCGCGTTCACGCCCAAAGCTGAGCTGCGAGATACGGCACGCAGGGCACTGAAGTTACAAGCTACCGAAGTAGCATTCTTATTTTCAGGCCGACTTTCGTTTCATGCCAAGGCCAACCCTGCGCCGATGTACCAAGCGCTAGAACAAGCGGCGCAGCATTCTTCTGTAGTTTGTATTGAGGCCGGTGTTTTTCCCAATGAAGCTATTCGTGCAGGGTTTGTAGCTGCACAAAAAGCACTCGCGCCCTCTGTGCGGTTTATTTGGGTAGACGGCCAAGATGATTTGCGATACCGACAGGCTTGGCAGGCTGCAGATGCGTTCGTCTCGCTGTCAGACAATATTCAGGAAACCTTTGGCCTGACGCCAGTGGAGGCAATGGCGGCAGGCTTGCCTGTGGTGGTGTCTGACTGGAATGGCTACAAGGAAACGGTACGCGATGGTGTAGATGGATTTCGTGTACCCACTATTTTGCCCCCAGCCGGCATTGGTGCCGACCTGGCCATGCGCCACGCGCTGGGCTTAGACAGCTATGATTTTTACATTGGCCGTGCCAGTCTGGCCACGGTGATTGACCCAACGGCGCTGGCTCAGGCTTGCATTGCACTGGCATCTCAACCGGAGTTGCGAGCCAGTATGGGTGCAGCAGGTTTGGCACGCGCCACACAAGACTTTGACTGGCCTGTGATCTTGCAGCGCTACGCACTGTTAGCCGATGAATTGAACAAAATTCGCTTAAATGCAGGGCCGCAGGCCTCTGAGCCCTGGGTGCAACGCGCCGATCCGTTTGCGCGCTTTGGGCATTTTTCAACCCACACGTTGGCTGGCAATTCAATGGTTCTCGCTCAGCCGAGTGCGCAGGCGAGGCTGAGCGATTTGCGCAGCTTGGCGATGGCCAATTACGCTTTTGAGGGCAGCTTGTTGCCACCCGAGACGATTGTTGCCTTGCTAAGTTTGTTAGAAAAGAGTGGCAGCCAAACAGTGAATGAGTTGCTTGTGGCGGCCGGAGCCGCAACCCCAGTGGGCGTGCGCTGCCTCATGTGGTTGTGGAAATTTGATTTGGTGCAAGTAGTTCCAACGCGGTCAGCTGTCTGAGTATGAACATTCTTTTTATTCACCAAAACTTCCCTGGCCAATTCAAGTTCTTGGCTCCCGCTCTTGTGGCTCATGGTCATCAGGTGCTTGCCATGACCATGCAAAAGACTGATGTGAAGGATTGGCAAGGCGTCACACTTGTTTCTTACTCTGCCAGCATGGGCACCAGCCCCAACATTCACCCTTGGGTGTCTGACTTTGAAACCAAAACCATCAGGGCTGAGGCGTGCTTTAAGGCGGCGCTTAAGTTAAAAGATTCTGGCTTTACGCCAGATGTAATCATTGCCCACCACGGCTGGGGTGAGAGTTTATTTATCAAAGAAGTCTGGCCCAAGGCCAAGCTTGGCATTTACTGCGAGTTCTTCTACCACCCTGACGGAGCTGATGTCGGTTTTGATCCTGAGTTTCCACGGACAGACCCAGGCGAAGCGTGCCGCCTTCGCCTTAAGAACCTGAACAACCTGATGCACTTTGAAGTAGCCGATGCTGGAATTTCTCCTACCCACTGGCAAGCCAGCACCTTTCCCGAGCCTTTCAGATCAAAAATTACGGTGGTCCATGACGGTATTGACACCCATGCAGTTATGCCAAACCCAGCTGTGGCCCTGAACTTTAAAAAGGCCAATGGAGATGATTTAAAACTCACCAAGCAAGATGAAGTGGTGACCTTTGTGAACCGCAACTTGGAGCCCTATAGGGGCTACCATGTCTTTATGCGGGCTTTGCCCGAGATTTTAAAGAACAGACCCAACGCCAGAGTCCTGATCGTGGGGGCCGACGATGTCAGCTACGGGGCTAGACCCACACTTGAAAAGAACGGGGGCACGAAGTGGAAAGATATCTTTATCAGTGAAATGCGCCCTCAAATCAATGATAAAGACTGGCAACGCGTGCACTTCCTTGGCCATGTGCCGTATCAATTCTTTATTCCGCTTTTGCAACTGTCCACTGTTCATGTGTACCTCACCTACCCGTTTGTGCTTTCTTGGAGCCTGCTCGAAGCCATGAGTGCAGGCTGCGCCGTTGTGGCCAGTGACACTCAGCCCTTGTATGAAGCAATACATCACAACGAGACAGGGAGATTGGTGAGCTTCTTTGATGTCAATTCAATGATCAAAGAGGTGTGTGACTTGTTAGACAACCCCTCAGAGAGAGCCAGACTGGGGGCCAATGCCATACAGTTTGCTAAAGCGAATTACGATTTGAACAGTGTGTGCTTGCCAAGGCAGCTGGCTTGGGTTGAAGGTTTGGGGCAATAACAAACACCTGTATTCAAGTTTTCAAGTCTAGTGCCGATTCAAATTGCGAACCACCTTAATCTAAGACCTAGAAAATGCCCAATTCAACCTCATTCAGACTGGCCTTGTTAGCTTTGGTGGGCGTTCTATCGGGTTGCGCCACGCTTTTAGACGAGGATACCCAAGAGATCTCTGTTTCTTTGCAGTGCAAAGAGAGACTGGTTCGAGCCCAATGTGTGGCCGAAAACAGCAAGGGCCGCTGGGCGTTTAGAGCACCTGGTGTGGTGCAAGTCAATAATGACATTGGTGATCTCAACATTTCATGCAAAGTGCAGTACATGCCGCAGTTCACCGTTTCGGTGTCTGCCATGCCCACATGGAATATGGCTGGAAATATCCTCATGGGCGGCATAATTGGAGCTGCCTATGACTTGCATAACAACACAGGTTTAAAATATCCTGAAACTGTTAGCATCACAACTTGCGATTAATCACATGAATTTGTTCAAATTTTTTAGCGCTGTTGTTTTAGCCACCCAATTAATTGCATGTGGTGGTGGCGGGTCTGCTGTCTTGGGTATATTGCCTGGAGCTTTAAATACCAGCACCCCAGCTAATGAGCCTCCTACAGCCAATGCTGGCATTACTCAAAACGTGTCCCTAGGGTTCGTGGGTGGAGTAGCTTCCAAGCTCGTCACCTTAGATGGCACTGGCAGTACAGACCCCGAAAAGAACTACCCCTTGACCTATGCTTGGACCCTGACCAAGCCAGCAGGCAGTGTTGCTGTGCTGTCAAGTGCTACAGATGTAAAGCCCACCTTTACCGCCGATATTGCAGGCACCTACACCGCTACGTTAACGGTGAAAGACTCCGGCGGCTTGTCAAGCAGTGCTCCATCAGTAGTCACCATTGTTGCCTCAATCACAAACAGTGCGCCCGTGGCCAATGCCGGAGCAAAGCAATTTGTTGTTTTTGGAGCTAGCAGCACCGTCACGCTTGACGGCACCTACAGCACAGACGCTGACAACGACCAAATCACTTACAAATGGACACTGCTGCAAAAGCCGTCCACCAGTATAGCCGTTTTAAGCTCAAGCACATCTGCACGTCCTACATTTACAGCCGCTGTTGCTGGTGATTATGTGGCGCAACTCATTGTCAATGATGGCAAAGTAGACAGTGCACCTAGTTCTGTCATTGTGGTGGCCAGTGCTGCCAATGTTCAGCCTGTGGCCAATGCCGGAGACGACAAAAACGTAACGGTCAGCACGGTTGTAACTCTAGATGGCACCAACAGCTCTGATGCCAACTTTGACACCCTAACTTACCTGTGGAGTTGGATGGCCTCGCCTAGCACAGCGCCTGCTTTATCTTCAGCCACTTCTCCCAAGCCAACATTTACACCAGCCACAGCCGGCACTTATGTGCTTTCTTTAATTGTTAGCGATGGCAAGTTATCTAGCATGCCCGACCCCATCACCATCACTGTTTCTGCCGCCAACTCTGTGCCAGTGGCTGTAGCAGGTGCCGACCAAAATGTGATCACGGCATCGGTAGTAACGCTAGACGGCTCTGGCAGCACAGATGCCGACAAATTGGATGTTTTAACTTATCAATGGTCGCTTAACCGGCCAACTGGCAGTGCTGCTGCTCTTTCTTCTGCAACAGCGGCCAAGCCAACCTTTACAGCCGATATTTCTGGTATTTATGTTGCCAGCTTAATTGTGAATGACAGCAAGGCCTCAAGCACCAATCAGTCGCTCACCAGAGTGACTGCAGCTGTGGCCAATTCAGCACCAGTGGCCAACGCTGGCACTGCCCAAACAGTCACTGGCACAGGCACAGTCACTTTAAGTGGCTCTGGCACAGATGCAAACGGTGACACACTCACCTACAAGTGGTACCTGACCACAAAGCCCACCAGCAGTGTGGCCACTTTGGCAAATTCAACCACAGCAGCACCCACATTCACGCCAGACATCGTTGGCATTTATGTAGCCACCCTCATTGTGAATGATGGCAAAGTAGATAGCGCGCCTACCACTGTGACCATCACACGCGGCTCTTAAACTTCAGCCTGCCTTCCGGGACATAATAAGCCAGACTCCAAAAGGTCTGGCTTATTTAATTTGAAAAGCGCCAGTGATGGTGATTTCTTCAAGTGGCAGACTTTTTTCGCCATTGAGCGTACCTGTAGCCTTGGCAGAAATGGCGTCTACAACGTCCATGCCCTGCACCACTTTGCCAAAAACCGCATAGCCAGCAGAAGTGGTGCTGTAGTTCAAAAACAAATTGTCAACATGGTTGATGAAAAACTCTGATGTAGCAGAGTCAGGGACATTGGTGCGCGCCATAGCTACAGTGCCGCGCAGGTTAGAAAG
>Ga0187844_10001170_pt1 | contig 20233 bp, 17 predicted proteins | sample SpaLakP09_SKY_50_FD_134517 | JGI IMG/M metagenome (GOLD analysis project Ga0187844, IMG submission 134517) | Oligotrophic lake water microbial communities from Sparkling Lake, Wisconsin, USA - SP09_SKY_50 | ecosystem: Environmental > Aquatic > Freshwater > Lake | place: USA: Sparkling Lake...
AAACTGATGAGCGCGGTCGTAAGCGGAGACATCGCGACCCGCTTCGCTCCAGGCATCGTAGACCTGCTGGCGGAAGTTCAGCGTCCAGTTGAACGACGGGCTGTTGTTGTACACGAGCTTCGCGTTCGGGATCACCTTGCGGATTTCCTTCACCATGCCGCCGATCTGGCCGATGTGCGGTTTCTCGGTCTCGATCCACAGCAGGTCGGCGCCGTTCTGCAGCGACGTGATGCAGTCGAGGACGCAGCGTGCTTCGCCCGTGCCTTCGCGGAACTGGAACAGGTTGCTTGCCAGGCGCTTCGGACGCAGCAGCTTGCCGTTACGCTGGATCACGACGTCGCCGTTCTTCAGTTCGGCCGCCGCGATTTCTTCCGCGTCGAGGAAGGCATTGTACTGGTCGCCCAGGTCGCCCGGTTCGTGGGTGACGGCGATCTGCTTGGTCAGGCCGGCGCCCAGCGAGTCGGTACGGGCCACGATGACGCCGTCGTCCACGCCCAGTTCGAGGAACGCGTAGCGCACGGCGCGGATCTTCGCGAGGAAGTCTTCATGCGGGACCGTGACCTTGCCGTCCTGGTGGCCGCACTGCTTTTCGTCCGACACCTGGTTTTCCAGCTGGATGCAGCAGGCGCCCGCTTCGATCATCTGCTTGGCCAGCAGGTACGTTGCTTCCGCGTTGCCGAAGCCGGCGTCGATGTCGGCGATGATGGGCACGACGTGGGTGACGAAGTTGTCGATCTTGTCCTGGATCGCGGCGCGGGCAGGCCCTTCGGCATCGTCCAGCTGGCGGAACAGGCCGCCCAGTTCACGGGCGTCGGCCTGGCGCAGGAACGTGTACAGCTCCTTGATCAGCGCGGGGACGGCGGTCTTTTCGTGCATCGACTGGTCCGGCAGCGGGCCGAATTCCGAGCGCAGCGCGGCGATCATCCAGCCCGACAGGTAGAGGTAGCGGCGGTCGGTGCTGTTGAAATGCTTCTTGATCGAGATCAGTTTCTGCTGGCCGATGAAGCCGTGCCAGCAGCCCAGCGATTGCGTGTACTTGGACGGATCGGCGTCGTAGTTCGCCATGTCGCGGCGCATGATCGCAGCCGTGTAGCGGGCGATGTCCAGGCCGGTCTTGAAGCGGTTCTGCGCACGCATGCGGGCCGCCGATTCCGGATTGATGGCGTCCCATGCGCTGCCGTATTGCTGCTTGAGGGTGGCGATGGCCTGGATATCGTTTTGGTACTCGGACATGTTGGACTCCATGAAAAGTGAATCGAAAGTGGTGAAGCGCATGGGTTCATCATAAGAGATCCAGGGTGTCTAAATCTTCTGTCTTATATAAGACATAGAACTAAAATTATTTCACTGAATTCAAAGAGTTATATCGCGCATTCCGCAATACGGTAAATAGTTTTGCGAAATGGAATATTCATGCCATCGAGTGAACCGCCAAAATTCCACATCGTGGAACGTTATTCAGCCGAGTGAAAAATCCGGGGTTAGAGCACATTTCCGTGCAATGTCGCGGACGCAATAACCGCGCAACGAGGACGCATGACCTTTTGCGTCGGATGCAAGCGGGGAAAGGAGAGAGGGCGGCTGACGCCATTGCTACGAGGATCGTGCCCGGAAATGGGCTCTGACCCCGAATTTCGACGGGCAAAAAAAAGCCCGCTGCTTGGCGGGCTTGAATCTATTTTCTTGGAGGAAGATAGAGGAGACAGGAATCATTGTGCTGCAATGCACAAGAAGCGTCCAATGATGTTTCGTGATGAGCGTCATCCGTGCAGCGCATGACTGCCCATCCGCGGCGCTCAGAGATGATAGTGACCGGCCCGCTCCGGCTGGTACATCACGTCGACGACTTCTACGCCGAGCGTCCGGCCGTCGGGATGCGTCCACTCGATGCGGCCGCCTTCCGCCAGGCCCAGCAGGGCGCTGCCGACGGGCGACAGCACGGACACGGTGTCGTCGCCCTGGCCCGCTTCTTTCGGATAGACGAGCGTCTTGCACCACTCGCTTTCCTTGCCGTCCAGGCGGAAGCGGACCGTCGAACGCATGGTCACGACGCGGGGCGGCATGTCCCAGGGGGCGACGACGTCGGCCCGCGCGAGTTCGTCCGCCAGGGCGTCGCGCGCCACCGCCTGGGCGGAGGGCAGGCGGTCCAGCAGCAGGTCGATGCGGTCGAGGTCGACCGTCGAGATGGTAATGTCGGGCAGCATGGCGAACCTCCGTCAATCGAAGTGGAGCAGCAGCCAGCCGAGCGGCAGGCAGACGGCGAGGGCGAGGCCGACGCGGTTGCGCAGGCGCTTGCGGTGTGCGATCAGGTCGTTGAGTGCCCGGATGCTGGGCGGGCGGCGGAACAGCGAGGGTCGGTCGATCTTCATGGTAGTCTCTTTTATGTCCTGGACAGGAATGGTCATGGCCGCCCGGTACGGCGGGGCGGATGGAATGCGTGGAGTGGGGCCCGGCGAACGGCTGTGCCGCTGCCGAGCTTAATGAAGCCGGGCGAGGGCGCGTGACAAGGCGAAATCGGGACGGCACAGGCAGGCCGCCGTCGCGCGGACGGGGGCGCGGGACTGTCGGCATTTCAGGAAATTCTCGTGAGCCATTGCGCTGCCATGCACCGTAAATCGATGGTCCATTGTACATCTCATGGCAGCGCAAGTGCGCGCCGTTGGATGAGCAGCCGGCTCCCGCACACGCAGGGCAGCCTCATCAGCGAGCAGCGTCGAGCTCGGCCGCCAGCACGGCCACCAGCTCCGCCGCAGCCATGGCGCGGGCGAGGGCCCGCCCGGCCCAGTTCACCGAATGGTCCTGGCTGCCGCGCCTGAACGCGGCCGCGTGCAGCGCCTTTGCGGCGTCGTACGCGATCGGGTCATCGGGCACCGGTGGATGGCCGGGGCCGTCGATCTCGTCGAAGTAGCGGTTCACGATGCCGCGCGCGGCGCGTCCGGCGATGGCGTCCGTCATGGCCGTGGGCGCGCAGCCGTCGCGCATCAGCGCGCGGTGGTGCGGCGTGGCGGCCGACTCCGGCGCCAGGATGAATGCGGTGCCCAGCTGCGCGGCGCTCGCGCCCAGCCGCAGTGCGGCGGCGATGCCGCGGCCGTCCATGATGCCGCCTGCGGCGACGGCCGGTCGCGCCGGATCGGACGTGCCGCGGTGGCCATCAGCACGATGCCGGCCGCGTGCAGGCGCGCGACCAGCGACGGCGTGGGCAGGCCGACATGGAAGCTGACGACGGCGGGCCGCTCCTCGACCAGCACCGCGAGCATCGCCGGATCGTCGAGGAAGCTCGTGTAGATCTCGCGCAGCGCCAGCGGCGCCTTGGCTTCCTGCGCGCCTGTGCGGGGTCGCCTGCGCCGACGGCGATGGAACCGAGCGCGCCGGCGTTCGAGACCGCGGCCGCCAGCGCGGCCGTCGAAACGCCCGCCATCGGCGCCTGGATGATGGGGTGGGCGATGCCGAGACGGTCGGACAGCGGGATCTTCATGATGGGCTCCGGTGAAGTGGATGACGTAGCCTGGCGCCGGGGCCGCGTGTCGATAGACCAAGTAAGATGCACGAATATTGATACACGGTGTAATGAATGGGAGTCCACGATGAGCCGCCAGTTCGACGACATCCTGCTCGGCAGTATCGAGCTGTTCTGCTCCGCCGCGGAGTTGGGCAGCTTTACGGCGGCGGCGACGGCGGCGGCCGTCACACCCGCCGCCGTCAGCCGGGCCGTCTCGCGCCTGGAAGCGCGCCTCGGCGTGCGCCTGTTCGTGCGCACGACGCGCACGCTGCACCTGACGGATGCGGGCCGCGAGTACTTCGACCAGTGCCGCCAGGCGCTGGCCCAGCTCGTCGAGGCCGAACGGGCCGTGACGGGCCGGCAGAGCGCGCCGTCCGGCCTGCTGCGCATCAGCATGCCCACGCCGTACGGCCATTACCGCGTGCTGCCGATTCTCCCGGAATTCACGCGCCGCTATCCGGACGTGAAGGTCGACTTCCACCTCAGTAACCGCAACGTCGACTTCGGCGACGAGGGCTTCGACCTCGCGATCCGGGGCCGCGCGCCGGCCGATTCGACGATGATCGCGCGCCCCCTGGAAGACGCGGCGCTGGTCGTCGTCGCATCGCCCGGCTACCTGAAGCGCGCGGGCACGCCGCAGACGCCCGACGCGCTGCTGGGCCACAACTGCATCCAGTTCGCGTTGCCCAGCACGGGCCGCAACATTCCGTGGCTGTTCCGCGTGGACGGCGCAGACATCGACCTCCCGACGCACGGCCTGTACGGCTGCGCCGAGGACATCCTGGGCGCCGTCACGCTGGCGCGCGCGGGCGGCGGCATCTTCCAGACCTACCGCTTCATCGTCGAAGCCGATCTCGCGGCCGGCCGCCTCGTCGAACTGCTGCCCGCGTACGGCGGACGATCGCGCCCGTTCTGCCTGATCTACCCGCATCACCGGCACGTGGCGGCGCGGGTGCGCGCGTTCGTCGATTTCCTCGTCGATCATCTGCGGGACACGCCGCGATTCATTACATGATGTAAGGATTGTCTTGCTGTAACCCATCTTTTTCCATCGGCGGTCCGTTCCTATAGTTGTCTCCACGGACGGCGCAGCGGCGCCGTCGGACAACCAGGGAGAACAGCATGAACGCAGCAGTCAATCGTCCTCGTACCGTCATCATCACCGGTGCCTCCAGCGGCATCGGCCTCGCACTGGCCAAGGCCTACATCGACCGCGGCGACAACGTCGTCGGCAATGCCCGCGGCGCGGCCCGCCTGGATGCAGCGGCGGCGCAACTGGGTAATCCGGCCAACTTCAACGGCGTGTCCGGCGACATCGCGCACCCGGCGACCGCGGAAGCCCTGTTCGCGACGGCGGTCGCGCGCTTCGGCAAGGTCGACATCCTGATCAACAACGCAGGCATCTTTACCGCGAAGCCGTTCCACACCTACACGCCCGACGAAGTCGACCGCCTCGTCGACACGAACCTGAAGGGCTTCTTCTACCCGTCGCAACAGGCTGCCGCACACATGGCCGCCAACGGCAACGGCCACATCGTGAACATCACGGCGAGCATCGCGGTGCAGCCGACCGCGAAGGTCCCGGCCGTGCTGCCGGTGCTCGTGAAGGGTGGCCTGAACAGCGCGACGCGCGCGCTGGCGATCGAACTCGCGGCAAGCGGCGTGAAAGTGTCGGCCGTGGCGCCGGGGATCATCGAGACGCCGCTGCACGGGGACTACGAAGGCACGCGCGCCTTCTACGAGACGCTGGCACCGAGCGGCACGACGGGCACGACGGACGACATCGTCGACGCGGTGCTGTACCTGACGGACGCGCGCTTCACGAGCGGCGTCGTGCTGAGCGTGGACGGCGGCGCCACCTCCGGCACGTGGTAAGGAGGCCATCATGCCCTACATCCTCATCCAGGTGACCGACGAAGGCGTCACGAAGGCGCAGAAAGAAGCGCTGATCGCCGGTGCGACCGACCTGATGGTCAGCGTGTTGAACAAGGACCCGGAAGCGACGTTCGTCGTCATCGACGAAGTGAACACCGATAACTGGGGCCACGGCGGCGAAGTCGTCACCAAACGGCGCCAGCGCGAAGCGGCCAGGCGCAGGACCTGAGGCCTTGCCCGCGTCGTTGGGCAATTACCGGGTGGCCGTCAGCGCGACGACGACACCCAGGATGGCCAGCAGGACGACCCAGCGCAGGCGGCGCAAGGTCTTCGTGCGCAGCGGGGCATTGAGGACGACTTCGGCGATGGCTTGCAGAATAGTGTCACCCACCATGGGTTTCTCCGGTAGCATGTCGGCCGCCATATGGTGACAGGCGCGGCAGGACGTTGCAACCGGGCGGCAGCGCATCCATCCAAAGACGGAGTCGTTTTCGCGGGCGCGGGTGTAGATTCGGGCGATCCGATTCAACCATCAAAGGAGTCATCATGACCACACCCGACCTCGACCTCGCCAACCTTCGTGCAACGGCGCCTGCCGTCCCCGCGGACGGCTTCGACCGCACCGTGCGTACGGCCGGCCGCGTACTCGTCGGCGTGCTGTTCCTGTGGGCCGGCATCGACAAGGTGCAGGGCTGGCAGGGCGCGCTGCAGGAAGTGGTGGCGGGCGGTCTGCCGGCACCGACACTCCTGCTGGCGCTGACGATCCTGCTGCAGGTCGCCGGCGGCGCCGCGATCGTCGCGGGACGGCTGCTGAAACCCGCGTGCTGGGCGCTGGCCGGGTTCACGGCGCTGGCCACCGTCCTGTATCACGGCTTCTGGCATGCGACCGGTGCGGCGCGCCATGCGGAACTGATTCCGTTCATGGAGCACGTGTGCATCGTGGGCGGGCTGCTCGTCGTGTCGACGCTGGAGCCCCAGCGCCGCTGATCAGCCGCCGACCGGGTTGCGCCACACGACCCGGTTCCTGCCTTCCTGCTTGGCGCGGTACAGGTGTTCGTCCGCCGCCTCGAACAATTCGGCCGCGCTCTCCGGCCCATGGCCGCCGAGCGTCGCGCCGCCCACGCTGACCGTGAGCACCGGCGCCACCTGCGATGCCGCGTGCGGGATTTCCAGGGCGGCGAGCGCCGCGCAGATGTCGTCCACGACGTGGCGGGCCTGCGCAAGATCCGTGTCGGGCAGCAGCAGCACCAGTTCCTCGCCGCCGTAGCGCGCCGCCAGGTCGGCCGGACGGCGCAGGCCTGCCGCCGCCGTGCGCGCGACGGCGCGCAGGGCGCGGTCGCCGGCCGGATGGCCGTAGTAGTCGTTGTACTGCTTGAAGGCGTCGACGTCGAGCAGCGCCAGCGACAGCGGCCAGCCGTTGCGCTGGGCGCGTTGCCATTCCTGCGCGTACAGCTCGTCGAAGCGGCGCCGGTTCGCCAGTTCGGTCAGGCCATCCACGTGCGCCAGGCGTTCCAGCATGCGGCGCTGGCGCACGAGCTGCAGGTGCAGCGCCACGCGCGCCATCACGACGGTGGCGTTGAACGGCTTGGCGATGTAGTCGGCGGCGCCCATCTTGAGGCCGTTCGCCTCGTCTTCCGGGCGGTCCAGGCCGGAGATGAAGATCACCGCGATCTGCTCCGTCTGCGGATCGGCGCGCAGCCGGCGCAGCACTTCGTAGCCGTCCAGGTCCGGCATCATCACGTCGAGCAGGATCAGGTCCGGCGCGTGGCGCGTGGCCCGTTCCAGCGCCTGTTCGCCGTTCTTCGCCAGCAGCACCGTGTATTCCGGCTTGAGCAGCTCTGCCAGCACCTGGCGGTTGATCACGTCGTCGTCGGCGATCAGGACTTTTTGCGGTTCCACGTTCACGATGCGGCCTCCACGCGGCTGTCGACGGCATGCTCCAGCACGTCGAGATGGACCAGCGCGCGTTCGTATTCGATCTCGTCGACGGCGGCACGGATGGCGGCCAGTGCGTCCGCATGGCGCGGGTCGGCCAGCGCGGCCTGCAGCTCGGCCAGCGCGTCCTCGGCGCGCGCGTCGTCCGTTTCCAGGAAGCCGCGCAGGCGCGCCAGCAGGGCGTTCGCATCCAGGCCGCTGACGACCGGCGCCTGGACGGCGTCGATGCGCGCGAGGCCGGACAGCACGCTGTCCAGCGCGACGATCAGCTCCGGCGCCAACACCGGAACCCGGTCCGCACGGCCGGCGCGCAGTTCCTGTTCCAGGTTGCCCGCGAGCGTGGCCAGCTGCATGGCGCCGATGTAGGCCGCGCCCGATTTCAGGTTGTGCGACAGGGATTGCAGCGGCGCGTAGTCGCCGTGCGCCAGCGCGTCGCGCATCGCCTGCGGCGCCTGCACGTACTCCTGCAGGAAGCTGGCGATGCGGCGGCGCAGGCGCTGCTGCTGGCCGCCGGCGTTGGCCAGCGCGCGGTTCCAGTCGATGCCGCGCACGAGCGGCAGCGCCGTCGTCGCGGGTGCGGGCGCAGGCGCGGGCGCAGCGGCCTGCGGTGCGGCGCGTCCCACCAGGCGGCCCGGATCGATCCATTTGACGAGGGTGCGCAGCAGCAGGTCCGGGTCGATCGGCTTGACGACGTGGTCCTGCATCCCGGCGGCCAGGCTCTTCTCGCGGTCGCCCGCCATCGCATGGGCCGTCATCGCGACGACCGGCACGGACGCGCGGCCGGGCAGGGCGCGGATCGCGCGCGTGGCCGTGTAGCCGTCCATCTCGTGCATCTGGATGTCCATCAGCACGAGGTCGTAATCCCCCGTCTTCGCCATGCGCACGGCTTCCTGGCCGCCCGTGGCGACGTCGATCTGCATGCGCGCCACGGCCAGGAAGTCGACGGCGACCTCGCGGTTGTTGGCGTTGTCGTCCACGAGCAGGATGCGCGCGCCGGCCAGGCGGTCGGCATCCGGGCGCTGGCCGGCAGGCGCGGGCGCCCGCTGCGGCGGCGCGGCCAGGTCGGGGCGCAGCACCTGCAGCAGGCTGTCGTACAGGAGCGCGGGACCGACCGGCTTGGTGAGGAAGCCGGACAGCGGCAGGTCGCCTTCCTGCTGCAGCACGCCTTCGCGCGTGCAGGCGCTGACCATCAGGATCGCGGGCGGCGCCGCGAAGCGCGCGTCGGCGCGGATGCGGCGGATCGTCTCCACGCCGTCCCAGCCCGGCATCATGTAATCCATCAGCACGACCTGGTACGGACTGCCTTCCTGCACGGCCTGCGCCAGCCGCGCCAGCGATTCCTCGCCCGACGCGACGGCGTCCGCGTGGATGCCGAAGCCGACCAGCATCTCGACCAGCGCGTCGCGCGCGCCGGCGCTGTCGTCGACGACCATCACGCGCATGCGCTGCAATTCCGCGCCCGTCGGCGCGGCGGCAGCGTCGGCGTCGGCGTCGGCATCCGCGATTTCCAGCGGGACCGTGAAGCTGAAGCGGCTGCCCACGCCCGGCGTGCTGGTGACCGTGATCGTGCCGCCCATCAGTTCGACGAGCTGCTTCGAGATCGACAGGCCCAGGCCCGTGCCGCCGTACTTGCGGGTGATCGAGTTGTCGGCCTGGGTGAACGACTGGAACAGGCGCGCGAGCTGCTCGGCGTCCATGCCGATGCCGGTATCGCTGACGGAAAAGCGCAGCACCACGCGGCCGGCCTCGCGTTCGACGACGTCGACGGCGACAACGATCTCGCCGTCCTCGGTGAACTTGACGGCGTTGTTGGTCAGGTTGATCAGGACCTGGCCCAGGCGCAGCGGATCGCCCACGAGACGGCCCGGCACGCCGCGCGGCACGCAGAACACGAGTTCGACGCGGCGCGCGTCCGTCTTGATGGCGGCGATGCTGGCCAGGTGGTCGAGCATGTCGTCGAGGTCGAACGGGACGCGGTCGACTGTCATGCGGCCGGCCTCGATCTTGGAAAAGTCGAGGATATCGTTGATGATGCCCAGCAGGTGCTCGCCCGCGCCGAGGATCTTGCCGAGGTAGTTGCGCTGCTTGGGATTCGGATCGGCCATCAGCGCGAGGCGGCTCATGCCGATGATCGCATTCATCGGCGTGCGGATCTCGTGGCTCATGTTGGCGAGGAATTCCGATTTCATGCGGGTCGCCGCCTCGGCCCGGAGCATCGCGTCCTGGATGCTCTTCGTGCGCAGGCCCAGGATGCGCATGAACACGAGCATGTCGAACGTGCCGCCGAATTGCGTGGAATTCAGCGTCCAGTAGGTGGCGTCCATGCCGCCCTTGATCACCTGCGCCTGCACGACGGAGCTCATGAAGCTCGCGGCCCAGCCGACGAGGAAGTAGATGCCGACCGTGTCGCCGCGGCGCGCGCGGTTGAACGCGCCCGGGAGGCCCAGCAGCATCGGCATGATGCCCAGCGAACCGACGACCGCCACCAGGGCTTCGTCCTCGATCAGTCCCACGCCGAACGCGATGGCGGCGATCACGCACAGCACCGCGCCCGTCTGCATCAGGCGCGGGAAGATGCGGTCGACGCCGGGGCGGGTCAGCGCGGACCCGACGAACAGGTAGGCGCCGCATGACGTCATCAGGGAGATGATGCCGGTGGCGTTCTCGGTGGCCCAGGTGCTGGCGCCCCACAGGTATTCCGCGCCGAGGCCCCACCACGCGATGTTGTACAGGGCCAGGCCGCCGATCAGCAGCGAATACTTGGCGAACAGGCTTTCGCGCAGGTTGGCCCATTGCGCGAGGCTGTACAGCAGCAGGCACAGGAACAGCCCGGTGAGGATGCCCTGCACGAGGCGGTCGCGCAGCGCCTCCTCGTAGAACACGCCCGGCTTGGCGAAGCTGATCGGCAGGATCTTCGGTCCGTTCGTGTCCACGCGCAGCAGCACGTCGTAGCGCTGGCCCGGTTCCAGGTGCAGCAGGAAGGCCGGCACCGGACCGCCGCGGAAGATCGACGGGCGCTCGCCCGTGCGTTCCGATCCGGCCTGCGCATGGCGTTCGATGCGGCCGCCGTGCACGAGATACATGTCGACGCGGTTGAGCAGGCCGAAGTCGATCTTCAGCGTCCACGCGCCGTCGGTGCCGGGCGCCATCTGCACGGGCACGCGCACCCAGACGACGCCGTTTTCCATGCCCAGCGTCGCGTAGGCGGATTGCGGGACCGCGAAGCGCTCGGGCGCGGCGACGAGGTCGGCGACGTCGATGCGGCCGTCGGGGTCGCGCACCAGCGTGACGGCGGGCCACGCTTCGGCGCGGGGGACGGCGTCGTCCAGCAAGAGCGGCGCCGGCGCGGCCTGGGCCGCGTTCAGCAGGAAAAGCACCAGCAGCGGCGCGAAGAAGCGTAATACGGACATGATCATCCTTGTTGGGCGGCGGGCCTCGAACGCCCGGTGAAGCGGCGCTCGAGGGCATTGACCCAGCGCGGCGCTTTCTCGTCATTGTGCCATGTGTGGACGGCGTCGCCGACTTCGCCGAGCAGGGCGTCCGGCAGTTTCAACGGGCGGGTCTCGTCCATCAGCAGCTTGACCGTGAGGTTGTAGCCGAGGATGCGCGTGACGAGGCGCGAGATCGAGAAGCCGGGGAACACGATCCGCGCGATGGCGTCGACGCCGCGGATGGCACCGAACACCAGCACGAACAGGCCGCGCGACAGCAGCGATACGCGCTTGTCCAGACCCAGGTCGCGCGACGATTCCTTGCCGATCAGGTGGCGCGTGAGGAGCACCGGGAACGGCTTCAGGATGCGCAGCGGGAGGTAGCGCTGGACGTTCGCCATGAGCGCGCCGGCCAGCGCCGGACGCGGGTCGTCCTTGCGCGGCTGGCTGCGCACTTGCGCCTGGATCGCCGTGAACATGCGCTCGGCGTCCGCCATCGTGTCCGTCATCTGCTCGCGTTCGATGCCGAGCACGCAACCCAGCACGTTCCAGGCGTGCATATAGGCCTCTTCGTCGCCGCGGTCCAGGCGCAGGCCGAGGCGGCGCAGGCCCTGCAGGAACACGTAATTAAACGTCAGCAGCGTGTAGCCCAGTTCTTCCTGGTTGCAGGGCAGGCCGAGGCGGTCGATGTCCCAGCCGTGCGCGTACAGCACCTGCGGCATCGTTTTTGCCTGCGTCAGCAGGCGGGGCAGGCGGCGCGGCGCGACGAGCGCTTCGGCCACGTCGCCGCGCAGCACGAGGTGGCGGATCATCGCGTGGATCAGGCGCACCTTGATCGCCTGCGCGACGCCGCCGCCGGTGGGCAGCGTCAGGCCGCCGCGCATCATGACGGGGAAGATCATGGCGGCGGTGGCGCGCACGCGGTAGTCCGTGTGCTGTTCCAGTTCGCCGGCCGCGTGCAGCACGGCCGCGAGGTCCGGCAGGATGTAGCACTGCGGCAGGCTCGCGCAGAACAGCAAGGTGCACGACGCCATGCTCATGTCCATGAACAGGACTTCGGCGCGTGCGATCTTCGCCGCGTCGGCCCAGTCGGGCAACGCGCGCGCCTTGGCGACATAGTCTTCGAGCACGGCGGCCATGTCGGGCGGCACGCCGGGGCTGGCGCGCCAGCCGTCCAGGTCGCCGTTCAACTGCCAGCGTGCGATCTCCCTGTTCAGCAGGCCGATCGCCGCCATGTCCGGACCGCCGGGCTGGCCGGGGCCGAGGATGCGCGCGATGGTGGCGTCGGCCAGCGGGTCGGCACGCAGCGCCGGGTTGTCGACGAGGCCGGGTTCGAGCGTATCGCGTTTCATGCGGCCTCCTGAAGCGCTGCGGCCGGCACGGCGGCCGGATCGGCGACGTCGGCGGCCGGGCGGGTCAGGATGCCTTGCCAGCGCAACAGGCCGATCGTGGCCGCGAGCAGCGGGAAGCCCATCGCGAACAGCGCGATCGTGCGCGCCTCGACCGGGTAGCCGAGCAGCACCTGGAACACCATCAGGCCCGCGTACACGGCCAGCGGCACGAAGACGTGGCGCATCGTCGGCATCGGCGTGCCGGCGTCTTCGGCGGTCGTGCGCACGCGCGCGAGGCGGCGGAACGCGAACAAAATCGTGAACGACACCGTCATCCAGCCGGCGAAGCCCTGCACGGTCTCGCCGAACCACCAGCCGTCCTTGTCCGTCATGATCCAGGCCTTCAGCACGTAGACCATGTACGGGTCGACGCCGAGGTCGTAGCACGTGACGACCATCGCGCCCAGCAGGGCCATGATCGCGTCGTGACCGAGCGACGCGGGCCGGTCGACCGGGTCCTGCCACACGATCAGGTTGGCGATCACGTAGCCGGCGTACGTCAGCGCGAACCACATCAGCGGGATCACGATGGGCACGTCGCCCAGGGCCGGGCCGAGTACGGGCGTGTACGTGTAGCTGCCGAAGAACCAGCCGTACGACGAGCCGAGCTGCTCCGCCAGCCAGCCGACAGGCAAGGCGATGAGGACGAGGCGCAACGCGGCACCGCCGCCGAGCAGGTGGGCGGCGCTGGCCCAGCAACAGCCGAACATCAGCAGCGAGCTGGCGACGAGGGCCATGGTGGTCTCGCCGCCGATGCGTTTGGCGAGGACGAGGAGAAAGACCGCCAGCAGGGCGGCGGTGAGGACGGGCAGACGACGGCGCAGCAACGAGGTCATATGAGGCTCCTGGGGCACGACGCAACAATGAAAGTGCGGCCGCCGACAGCACGGCGGCCGCGTCCGGAATCAGAAGCGGTAATCGAAGCGGACGTCGGCCGTGCGGGGCTCGGTCGGCACGGCGAGACCCGACGAACTGATCGTCATCGGCCGCACCTTGTCTTCGACGTTGCGCACGCGCGCGAGCACGCTCCACGGCGCGCCGTCCGGTTCCCACCCCACACGCAGGTCGGATTCCGTATGACCGGGGACGCGGAACTTCAGCCCCGCCTGCGGCACGCCCAGCAGGTAGCTCGCGCTCGCGCGCGTACCCGCACCGGCCGTCAGCACGCCACCGCCGAGATGCACGCGGTGTTCCCACCCGAGCGACAGCGTGCGCGCCGGCGTGCGGTCCAGCTTGACGCCGGCCCACGAATGCACGCCGTCCGGCAGGTAGCTGGCGTAGTGCGCGTCGAGCAGGGTGAGGGCGTACGTGATGCGGTCGGCCGATGTTGCCAGCACCTGGCCGTCCGCCTCCAGGCCGCGGATCGACGCCTTGCCCGCGTTCGTCGTCTCGTAGCGCGGCCGGCCGTTGATGACGACCTCGTTCGACAGCTGCAGGTCGCGGTAGTCGTAGTGGAAGGCCGCGACGTTCAGGCTCGCACGGCCGCCCAGGAAGCGGGTCTTGACGCCCGCCTCGTAGGCGCGCACGGTCTCCGGCCGGTACGTGAGGCTGGTGGCCGGCAGCGCGGTGGCGGCCGGGCAGCCGACGCCGTTGCGCGCGTCGCCCGCGGCGCAGCCGTCGTTGAAGCCGCCGGCCTTGTAGCCGGTCGCGATCGAGCCGTAGGCGAGCGTGGCCTGGGCCAGGTCGTAGTCGAGGCCCAGGCGCCACGTCGTCTTGTCGGTGGAAATGCTGCCGGCATTCAGTTCGCGCAGGTCGGTGGCCGCGTTGAAGGCCGCCGCGCGGTGGTAGCCGATGGTGCCGACGCGCGACTTGTCGTCTTCCGTGTAGCGGGCGCCCGCCGTGGCGCGCAGGCCGTCCGCCAGGCGGACCGTCGCCTGTCCGAACACGGCCTTGCTGCGCGATTCGACCGGGTCGTTGCCGAACACGTAGTAGGGCGGCAGGCCGACCGCCTGCAGGTCGCGGAAATAATAGGTGTCGCGCGCGCGTTCGCGGAACCAGTACACGCCGCCCTGGGCGCTCACGGGACCCGCGCCGTTGGTCGCGAGGCGCAGCTCGTGCGAGTCCTGGCTGTACGTGCCGGTGAACGGCTGGCGCACGCCCAGCGCGACCGTCGGCGCCACGCGGTAGTAGAAGTTGTACAGGTAGTCGTGGTCGAAGCTGCGGTGTGCACCCAGCCAGGACAGGGTCGCCGGGCCCAGGTCCCAGCCCAGGTCCGCCGTCAGGCTGGATGTCTTCTTGTGCGAATGGCCCTGTTCGAAGCGCGTGTTCGGCGGATTGAAGCGGTACGTCAGCTGCCGGTCGGTCGAATCGCCGTTCCACACCGGCTGGCCGGTGGCGATGCCGCTGTAGAAATTCGAGTCGGGCACCGTGCTGTCGTTGTTGCTGTCGTCGCGGCTCGCTTCGTAGCGCACGAGCAGCTTCGCGTCCGGTCCGAGCGCCAGCTGCGCGGACAGGCGCGCGGCGCGGTCGTCGCGGTCCAGGCCCAGGCCGCGCGGCGTGTTCGAGCCGTTCTTCAGATAAGCGTCGTGCTCGTTCCAGGTGGCGGCGGCGCGCAGCGCGATCACGTCGTTCACCGGGACGTTGACCATGGCGCCGACCTTGCGTTCGCCCCGGTTGCCGACGGCCACGTTGACGTCGCCCTCGAAGCGGTCGGCGGGCGCCTTCGTGATCACATTGACGACGCCGGCCGTCGTGTTGCGGCCGTACAGGGTGCCCTGCGGACCGCGCAGTACTTCGATGCGTTCGACGTCGTACAGCGCCGTGTTCTGGCCCTGCGGCCGCGCGACGTACACACCGTCGACCATGAAGGCGGCCGACGGGTCGCCCTTTTCCGTGACGTCCGCATTGGAGACGCCGCGGATCGTGATGCGCAGGCCGTCGTACGAATTTTCCAGGTACGTATTCGGCAGGCGTGCGGCGAGGGCACCTGGCGTGTCGGCGCCGATGGCGTCGAGCTGGCGCGCCGTGAGCACGCTCATCGCCACCGGCGTCTTCGATTCCGGCGCGGCCGTGCGCTGCGCCGTGACGATCACCTCCTGGATGCCGTCGCCTTGTGGTTCCGCCACCTGCGCGGACGCCGGCGCGAGCGACGTCCCCCATGCGATCGTCGCGATCGCCATGGCGAGCAGGTTGGGGGTCAACCGACCCTGCTGATTCTTCATGAACTATCCCAGTTTTTTTATAGTCGTTGCTTGGTGCGCCGTGTCTTTTTGCACTGGCGTCACCTGCCTGCGTGATTTTCGTGAGAGTTTATTGCAGGCGGGTGAAACGGAGGAGTCTATCAGGTAGTGCGAACGGGCAATAGTGTCCAGTTACCACAAAGTGATGCAATATGGTTAACAAATCGCTGTTTCCGCGGTGCGCGCACGACTGATCTGGCGCAAACGTGCCCGGCCTCGCCTCCTTATGCTGGTTGCATGCCGACGACATTTCCTCGACCCCGCGCCCGCGCGCCTGCAGGCCCGGACGCTGGAAGCGTGGGAGGCCGTGGTGGTGGACGACGGCTCGCGCGACGCCACGGCGCCGCTCGTCGCGTACCTGCCCGGCGACGACGTGTTCTATCCGCGCCACCTCGAGACGCTGTTGGCGGCGCTCGGGGCAGCGCCGGAGGCGGTGCTGGCGGTGTCCGGCGTGCGCTGGACCGAGCGCGCCGAGCTCGAGTCCGACGACCTCGACCGGCCGTACCGGTCGCGTGTGCGGGCAGCGCAAGGTAGCAGGTGGCAGGCTAGGTGGCGCTCATGGCGCCGCGCGATTCAGGCGATCCAGATGATCCAGACGGTCCAGATAAGCAGCCGCTTCGTTCACGCCTTCATCGGCCGCCTTGCGGAGCCATGTCCTCGCTTCGACGATATTTTTTTGGACGCCATATCCCTCCGCCAAGGCGACGCCGTAGTGATAGCGGGCCAGGCTCGGATAGCTCGAACCATCGTCCAGCTGGGCCGCCCGGCGCATCAGGGCGGTCGATTGCGCGGCGTCTACGCGGATGCCGATGCCGGTTTCGTACATCTGCGCGAGCCCGATCATGGAAAACACATCGTTCCAGCGCCGGATGCAGTCTTCGAAGATCTGGATGGCGGCGGCGTGGTCGCCCGTCTTGTTCGCCGCATAGCCGTACAGGCACTTGATGCGCTTGGTGCTGGTCACGTAGGACCGATAGCTCAGCTCGCTTTCGGCATCGCGGTTGCCGTCCGGCTGGGCATGCGCGGCCGCGCCGTGAAGGGCGACACACACCATGGTCCAGATCAGTAATGTGCGCATTGGATCTCCCAGGTTGATGACATGGGTTGATCCTTCAGCAATATCCGGGCCATGGACTGACGGCCGTCCGGAGGCGCAGAGTGTCACGTTATGGCACAGGCACCTGTGCCTGCGTTGCTCAAGGCTGTCGCAACAGGTCCGTGCGCGGGTAGCCCCAGTCCGGCACGGGGCGAGGACAAGACGCCGACGCATGGTCGGCATAATCGATGGTCGTGAAATTGGCGCTGCCCAGCGGACTCCAGCGCGCATCCGTCGCCGTCGTCCCGTCGATGGCCGGCGCGCGGGCGAACCGCATCCACGCGTTGAAGTGGCAATTGTTCTGTTGGAGGTCGTGCAGCCGCGCGAGGCTGCCGCGCGCGTCGCCTTGCCACGCGAGTCGCGCATCGTCGCCGGCGGCGCGGCCCGCGATTCCGGCGGGGCAGGACGCGACCGGCGCGATGCCCGGTGCGACGCTGAGCTGGCCGCGGCGCAGGTGATAGCTGCCGTGCGCGGCATCCGTGGCCACCGTCACGAACGACCAGCACAACGGATTGGCGGGATAGGCGGACAGGGCGGTGTCGAGCAGTCGCTCGCCCGGGTCGAGGTGGGCAATGGCGGTCGCGACCGTGTCGCGGGCGGCGTGCATGGCCGCCGCTTGCAGCGCGATGAAGGCGACGCATGCGGCCAGCCCGGCCGCCAGGGCGGTGCGGCCGCGGTCGCCTCCCGCTCGCCGCGTCCGCCAACGCGCGATCCACGCGAGGACACCGGCGAGGAACAGCAGCCCGGCCAGCGAACCCCATTGCAGGAACCCGGCAAACGTCACGGCGACGGGCACGCCCACCAGCAGGGCCAGCAGCAATCCGCGCGGCACCGGGCGCCGCACCATGAGAGCGAGCGGGATGCCGAACGCGATCCAGAACACGGGTTCGACGATGAAGATGAGGTCGCCGTAATACCAGCGCGGATCGAACGGCCAGAACGGATGCACGCCGTAGACGTTCAGCCCGTCCATCGAGATATGCAGCACCATGCCCACGCAGGCCGTCAGCAGGGCCGCGGTCCGGGCACGCGGACTCGCACCCAGCAGCCCGCGCGCGGACGGCCATAACAGCCAGACGAGCCCGAGCAACAACGCGACTTCACCGAGCGCCGCCAGCAGCGTGTGCGTATGGCCGCGGTGGTGCAGCAGATAACCGAGCGGCGCCTCGAGCAGCTTCGTGAGCACGAGGTCCAGGTCGGGGAAATTGCTGGCGAGGCAGCCGAGGGTGAGGAGCATGCGCGTGCGCACGCGCTGCGCGTCGGGTGTGGGCTCGGCGGGCAGGCTGCGGTCGATCAGCGCGCCGATGCCGAGGCCGACGACGGCGTGGGTGAGATTATCCATCGTGCAATATTACCCAAACCGCAAGCAGGAATCTTACACGCTTACTGTGCGGACGGTGCGTTCAGTGCGGTGCGGCAGATGCGGGCCGCCTGCCATCCCAGCCAGGCGGCGTTCGTCCAGAAGAAGACATACGGCAGGGCGACGACGACCAGGCCGGCCGTTCGCGTATGGAACGACAGCAGGATCGTGAGCGCGCCGCAGAACGCGGAGAGGACGAACGTCATGCCATGCCGTGCCGCCGTTTCCGACGTGCCGGCAGCGAAACCGATCAGCAGGGCGATGGCGAGGCAGATGGCGATCTGGGTGGACGAAACGATCCCGGAAAAGCCATTGTAGAGGCGGGCAAGGACGAGGACGGTCGCAAGGTAGCCACCGAGGAAAACGCTAAGTTGGCGTAACTTCATTGGAAAATCAGGCAAGTAATGGCATTGTCGACCAAGGCTGTCGACGATGCAGACAGTATACATGCACTCAGGAAAACCTGCCGGGCAGCATCGCGACGCTGCCAACATAGCCGTCCGCCAGCGCCAACGGCAGGCAAATGCACGCCGACAGCAATGACTCGTCGGAGGCGTTCCATTCCGCCAGCGCCAGCCCGCGGCATTTGAGCCTGGCTTCGCGCTCGCTCCACGCGCGCGCGAACGTGGGTATGTCGTCCAGCGTGGCCGCACGGGCGGGGCCGAGATAGTCGCGGGCGACCGCTTGCCAGTCGGGGATATCAGTGATTTGCATCAGGTCGATGCCCACGGGACCGCCGTCCAGCCGCAGCGCCGCCACGGACAAGTCGCCGTCATGGCTGATCGACAGCGCGCTGCGCCGACCATCGCCCAGCAGGGCATACGGCGCTTCACCCGGCGCGCCGCACAGCTGGATAGCCGACGCAGGCTGCCCGCTCGCCTCCGCCAGCGCCGCCAGCAGGGCGACACGGATCGTGCGCCGCGCCGTCGCGCGGTCGGGCATGCCGCGCACGCCGACGATCCGCACGGGCGACCCGGCGGCGGGCGCAGCCGCAAACCCGCCGCCCACCCACCAGCGCACGGGCAGTACAGGATCCATCACACCCGCTGCGGCGCCGCCGGCAACCCGTTCCAGCCGGTCGCGGCCGGGATATGCTCGCCCTTCATGACGAGGGTCAGCGGGCCGATGCGGGCATTGTCCCCGACCTTCGCGCTGTACAGCACGGCACTGCGCGGGCCCAGGTACACCTTGCTGCCGATGTCGACGTGGTCGATCTTCATCACGCGGTCTTCGAACAGGTGCGTCTGTGGGCAGGACAGCGCGTTCAGCTCGCTGTGGTCGCCGATCGTCACGCAGTCGAATTCCGTGATGTCCGTCGTGTCCATGTAGACGCCGCGGCCGATGCGGCAACCCAGCAGGTTGAACGCGACCGGCAGCCACGGCGTGCCGCGCAGGTAGCGCATGAAGTTGGGCACGGCGATGCCTTCGTACATGTTCGTCACGCCTTCCGACAGCCAGACAAACGGCGTCCACATCGGTTCCGCCCGTTTCTTGTAACGCCCCAGCAGCAGCCATTTGAATGCGAGCACGAACAGGTAGTTGCCGATGCCGTAGGCGAGGCTGATGAGGGCGAGGTCCCAGATGACCTCTCCCCAGCGGCCGGCGCCCGCGATCGGCATCAGGTCCAGCACGACCGTGTAGCCGACGGCGATGACGACGGCGTGCGGCGCGACGATGCGGAACGCTTCCACGAGCGCGCGACCGAGGCGGCGCGTCGCCGACGGCCGGTAGGTCAGGTGTTCCGGATAACCGCTGACCTGCTCGCGCGCGGGCAGGTGGATCGGCGGCGAGCCGAGCCACGTGTCGCCGCCCGTCATCCGCTCGTTCGCCGGCGCATGCGTGTGCACGCCGACGAGGACGCCTTCCGGCAGCACGGTGCCGTCCGGGATGTAGCTGCCGTTGCCGACAAAGCTGCGGTTCGAGACGACGGTCGCTTCCATCGTCATCCAACCGCCGTCGATCTGTTCGTCGCCCAGCATGACGGCGTCGGCGATGAAGGTCTCGTCGCCCAGGGTCAGCATGTCGGGGACGACGCCCAGCGCCGTCGAGATCTCGGCGTCGCGGCCGACTTTCGCACCCAGCAGGCGGTACCAGAACGGCGCGAACACGGTCGCGTAGATGCCGTGCAGGACGTTCAGGCTCGATTCCTGGATGTGGCTTACGAGCCATTTCTTGCAGTACGCGTTACTGTGCACGGCAGAGCGGCCCGGCATCATGCGGGGCAGGAAACCCCAACGGATGCCGGCCGACACGAGCATCGTCAGCGCGATCAGCACGGCGGATGCCGGAAGTGCCAGCACGAAGTAGCGCAGCAGCTGGCCCTGGATCGAGTTCTGCGCGAGGATCGGCAGCGTACCGCGTTCGTCGAACCAGTCGATCAGCACGAAGCTGGGGAAGACGGGCATGAAGAACAGCGTGGCGACGAGCAGCATGCCGAACACGAAGAACAGGGCCTCGCCGGCGAGGC
>Ga0187844_10001171_pt1 | contig 20207 bp, 14 predicted proteins | sample SpaLakP09_SKY_50_FD_134517 | JGI IMG/M metagenome (GOLD analysis project Ga0187844, IMG submission 134517) | Oligotrophic lake water microbial communities from Sparkling Lake, Wisconsin, USA - SP09_SKY_50 | ecosystem: Environmental > Aquatic > Freshwater > Lake | place: USA: Sparkling Lake...
GCGCCCTCGGCCAGCGCGGTGCCGATGGCGTTGGTGCCGCGCCATTGCTCGCTCCACACGGCGCCGGGGCGCAGGGCGACGCGGGCGGCGCGGTCGGCAAAGTGGGCGTCGTCACCGGCGGCGTGCAGCAGCAGGCCGTGGGCGTCGGCCAGCAGCACGAGGCTGTCGCTGCCCTGCACCTGCTCGTTCAGAAAGGCCATCACCGGCTTGGCGTGGGCCATCAGCGTGTGGCGGTGCTCCAGCGCGCGGGCCAGCTGGGCGGCGCTGGCGTGGGGCGCGCCTTGGGGGCGGCCTTCGGGCGAGAGGCCGAAGTCGCGGCAGCGCGCCCAGCTGGCCTGCAGCGGCCCGGCGATGAGGCCGCTGGCAACGGTGCCCGTGTCCAGCCATTGGCGGCGGGCCTGGCGGATGCGCTCGGGCGGGGTGGGTGCGGGCATGGCTTGTCTCCGGCGGCCTCGTTGTATTGGAGGCTCTGCGGCGGACGGTAGCCTGACGGCGGGGCGCGTCAAGCGCTCGCGCCGGTTTTGTGCCGAAGCGGCGCGACAGCCTGTGCCGGGGTGTGCCGTTTTGGCACACCCGTGGCCCAAGGCCTCAGCGCAGCTCGAAGGCGCCCAAGTCGGGCGCGGCGCCCTTGTAGCTCAGGCCCACGTTGGTGCCCTTGTCGACCATCTTGCTGCTGCTGGACAGGCGGAACAGCGCGTTGCCGGGCAGCTTGCCGTCGGCGCTGCGGGCGGCGGTGGCGAGGGCCAGGTCCAGGCTGGCGAAGTCGCTGCTGCTGGCGCCCAGGCTGTTCCAGGTGTTGTTGCTGGCGGTGGCGTTGCAGACGCTGTCGGCGCTCTTGCCGGCCAGCGAGATGTTGTTGCGGAAGCTGTGCTTCTCGCCGGAGGCGACGCTGCCGCAGAAGCCGTAGTTGATGCCGTTGCTGTAGCTGGTGTTGTTGAGCAGGGTCACGCCGCCGGTGTTGCTGTTCTGGTCGAAGCCTTTGTTGGGGTGGCCGAAGGCGACGGACTGGACGATGCGGTTGCGCTGCAAGGCCTTGTTGCCGCCGAGCTTGAAGCCGTTGCCGTTGCCGGCGAAGGCGCTGTCGCTCCAGAGGTTGAGGCCGTTGCGGAAGGCCCAGCTTTGCTCGATGACCACGGCCTGCGGGCTGTCGAAGGTGTCGTAGCCGTCGTCGCTGTTCTCCCAGGCGCGGCAGCCGATGAAGCGGTTGCCCGCGCCTTGGGTCTGCTTGGCGGCAAAGCCGTCGGCCATGCTGCCGTTCTTCTTGGGGTCGTAGTTGCGCCAGGCGTCGCTGTTGAGCACCAGGGTGTTGGAGCCGCCCTTGTTGATCTCCAGCCCGGTGTTGCGGTTGTCGTAGAAGGCGGTGTTCTCGAAGGTGTTGCCGTTGCCGGTGACGTAGGCACCGTGGTAGCCGGCGCGGGTGACGGCAATGCCCTTGAGGTACCAGTAGCTGCCGGTGACGCTCAGGCCGAAGGCGTCCTGCACCCAGGTCTTGTCGGGGAAGCCGAAGTTCAGCACCGCGCGGCCGCAGTTGGCGACCACCAGGTACAGGCGCGCACTGGCACTGCCGGACTTGCTGAGCGCCAGCGTGTTCTTGGCGCCGGCGGTGTAGGGGATGTTGTAGGTGCCGGGTTGCAGCAGCACCATCTGGCCCGCCGAGACCTTGGCCAGCGCGGCGCTCAGGCTCATGGGGGCCGAGAAGCTGGTGCCGGCGCCCGTGGCGCTGCCGCCGGGGGTGACGTAGTAGACCTTGCTGGCGGTCAGGTTGCTGGTCTCGGTGCCGCAGCCGGTGACCTGGGCGAGGGCGGGTGCGGCGAGCAAGCTGAGAGCCAGGGCGGTGCTGCAGAGGCGGGCGGTCATGCGGTGTTCTCCGGGGGGTCAGGGTTGGCGTGCGCGGTGGGCGCGCAGCGTGGCGAGCTCGCCCACTTGGGCGAGCTGGGTGAGGTGGCGCTGCCAGGCGTCGACGCTGGCGCAGGCCAGGGGCTGCGCGGGGTCGGCCTGCCAGGCGGGCGGGGCGTGGGCGAGGTCCTGGAACTCGCGGCGCAGTTGCGCCAGGCGCTCGGCTGGCCAGCCGGCGGCCTGGGCCACGGAGGCGGCTTCGGTGAGGGTCTGCAGCGCGTCGCTGTGCTGCATCAGCCCGGCCAACGCGTCGCATTGCTCGCGGCGGCCGGGCTGGGGCTGCTGGCAGCGTTCCAGCACGAAGCCTTCACCCGGCGAGGGCAGGCTGGCGGCGCGGGCGCGCACCTCGGTGCCCAGGCCCAGGCGCAGGTAGCCGGGCAGGTCGGCCGGCAGGGCGGCCTGGCTGGCCAGCACCAGCGCCTGGGGGCGCTCCAGCCAGCGGCGCGCCTGCAGCAGGCCTTGCCAGGCGGTGTCGGCGGCGGTGGGGTCTTCATCGGCCAGGGCGGCCCAGTGGAAGGCGTTGTCGGGCTCCAGCTGCAGCCTGGTGCGGATGAGGTTGAGCCGGCAGCCGGCGGGGTCGGCCTGCGGGCCGCAGGCTTCGACGGCCCAGGTCAGCGCGGCGGGGTCGCCGCTGCCCTGGGCCAGATGCAGCACGCTGCGGGCCCAGGCGAGGTGGGCGGCGGGGTCGTCGGCGGCCGGGCGGTCCAGCAGCAACGCGGCCACGCGGGCGCGGGCGTCGCCCTGGCGCAGCGCGGCCAGCATGCGGGCGCGGGCCTGGGCCAGCGGCTGCTCGCCGACCGGGGCGGGCAGGGCGTCAAGGCCGCCGCTGGCGACGGCGGCGTCGGGGCTGTCGGCGTCGTCGGGTGGCGCGGCCAGGCCGGCCAGGTCGGCGCTGCTCACCGGCATGCGGCCCAGGCCGCAGAGGTCGACGACTGCGGGCTGGCGCGGGCCGGCGGCAGGCGCGGTGGCGGCCGGCAGGCGCGGTGCCAGCGGTTCGGCTTGGGTGGGCTGGGCCAGCTGCATCAGCGCCAGGCCTTGCACGGGCGCCGTGGCGGGCGCGGCGGCGGCAGGCACGTCGGCAGCGCCCGGCCAGGCCAGGTGCAGCGCCAGGCCGGCGAGCAGCAGCGTGCCGGTCCAGGCCAGCAGGGAGCGCATGGGTTTTGGTTGGGGGTTGGATGGGCGGGCCGGCGGGCGGCCCGCCCGTGCCTTACTCAGCCAGGTTCTTGCCCGCGCCGGCGGTGGCGATGGCCTTGGCCTTGACCTGCGCGGCCGGCGTCACGCTGTAGCTGTAGCCGGTGGCGCCGAAGGCCTTGGTGGTGGCCCAGTTGGTGGCGTTGGCGCCGGGGCTGCCGGGCGATGTCCAGGTGATGCCGCTGCCGACGAAGTTGTTGCGCAGGTCCCAGTAGCCGATGGCCGAGCTGTCGCGCGAGGTGACCGGGTTGGCCACGTTCTCGAAGTAGTTGGACTCGATCAGCGAGGTGCCGCCCATGCGCACGTTGATGCCGGAGACCAGGACGTTGTTGAAGTAGTTGTTGTAGATGTGGGTCTTGCCCCGGCGCTGCAGTGGCAGGCGGGACTGCACGTTCTCGAAGCGGTTGTGGTGGTAGGTGACGCGCATGGCGTCGTTGGTGGTGTCGCTGTCGGTGTGGCCGTTGAGGGCCACCTTCTGGTGGTCGTGGATGTAGTTGTAGGAGTAGGTGATGTTGTAGGCGCCCTTCTTGTTGTCGATGGCGCCGTCCCAGGAGGCGTCACCGGCGCCGGAGCAGTGGGTGAGGCTGCTGAAGATGGTGTTGTGGTCGATCCAGACCTTGTTGGGCGTGCCGCTGCTGTCGCCCTCGATGGAGATGGCGTCCGCCGCCTCGCCGCCCTGCAGCAGGCCGATGGTCATGTTCTGAACAATGATGTTCTTGGCGTCGCTGACGATGCGGATGCCGAAGTTGGCCGAGCTGCCGTTGGCGCCCTTGATGGTGATGTCGCTCTTGTCCTTGATCTGCAGCGTCTGGGCGGGCTTTTTCCACTGCGCGCAGACGTCGGTGATGGAGGCGTAGTTGAAGGTGCCGGTGTAGTTCAGCACCAGGCCGCCGCTGCCGCTGTAGGCGTCGACGGCGGCTTGGGCTGCAGCCAGCGTGGCGACGTTGACGGCAGCCTTGCTGCCGCCGCCGGTGGTGCCGGCGCCGTAGCCGACGGGGCCGGCCAGGGCGGCCGTGGAAAAGGTGGCCAGGGCGATGCTCAGGCCGCGAAGGAGGGGGGTGGGGGTCATGGGATGGTCTCGACTTGGGCCCCGCACGCGCCGGGCGTCGGGCCGTGGCGAGCGGGAGCTGTCCAAAGGGGGCCAAGGCATGTCAGCCACCTCTCGGGGCCGCCTGGATGGCGGCTGCGGCGCAATCTAGCGATGGCGCGTCGAGACGGCTTGGGGATTCCTGCCGCCGCTTGCGGGCGATTGCTGAAACCGAGGGAAATCAATAATGGAACGGCGGTTCGTTTCGATTGGTTTCAAGTTTTGAAAACGTTCTCGCCGTGTCGGCGCAGCTGCGACGGCGGCGTGCGCCAGTGGGCGCGGAAGGCCTGGGAGAACTGCGCCGGCTCCGGGATGCCGACGCGCAGGCCGATCTCGCACATGCTCAGCCGCGTGGTTTCCACCAGCTCGCGGGCGTGCAGCATGCGCTGCTCGCGCAGGTAGCGCATGGGCGAGACGCCCATCGCCGCCTTGAACAGGTGGGCGAAGTGGGAGACGCTGCAGCCGGCCACGCGGGCGGCCTCGGTCAGGTCCATGGGCTGGTCGAGCTGGGCGTGCAGATGGCTCAGCACGCGGCGCAGGCGCAGCTGGCCCAGGCCGTCGCGCTCGGGCGCGGCGTCCTGCGCGTGGTGGGCGCGCAGATGGGCGGCCAGCGCCCGGGCGAGGTGGCCGCCCAGGTCTTGCCCGGCGGCTTGCAGCGTGCGGGCAATGCCTTCGATGACGGCATCGGCCCGGCCGGCGCAGGCGCGCAGCCGAAAGCCCGCCTTCGCGCCGTAGAGCAGGCGCGGGCGCAGGCTGAGCAGCAGCAGTTGGTGACGGGCGGGGAAGCTCAGCCAGGCGGCCTCGCCCGCCGGCAGCAGCAGCACGTGGCCGGGCGCCAGCGTGTGGGTTTGCAGCGGCTCGCCGGGCAGCAGGGCGTGGCCCTGGCCCTCGGCGGACAGCACGACGATGAGCAGGTGGTCTTGCAGCGGCGCGACATGGGGTTCGCGCCAGCCGTCCCGGCAGTCGAACAGCAGCAGCTCGCCGTCGCCCACGCTGAGCACGGGCGGCGCGCCGAGCAGGCCGGCCAGCGGCTGCGGCGGCAGGCGGCGCAGCGCGGCCAGGCGGCCGGCGTCGGGCGCAGGGGAGGTGGGGTCCAAGGTTTGTCTCCGTTCGGGCTGTGCCGCCCGTGGTGGCGCGGGAGACTAGGTGGGGCAGCGGCGGCTGGCAATCGGGGCTGTGCCGAAGCGGTGTTCCATTTCGTGACAGTGTTCAGCCCGCGTGGCACAGGTGCGCGGGCGTTCGGCCGGTGAACGGGCCGCCAGCGGGGCTGGGTTGCTGAAAGCGCGTTGGCACGTGCCTTGCGCTTAAGCCACCGACCCGCGCCGCATGAGCCGGGCGAAACCATCCCACTGGAGACTGCCCATGACCGTTTACGCCGCCCCCGGCGCCGCTGGCGCCAAGATTGCCTACAAGCCCCGTTACGACAACTTCATCGGCGGCAAGTTCGTGCCGCCGGTCGAGGGCCGGTACTTCGACGTGATCTCGCCGATCAACGGCAAGGTCTACACGCAAGCCGCCCGCTCGGATGCCAAGGACGTGGAGCTGGCGCTGGACGCTGCCCACGCCGCTGCCGCCGGCTGGGGCGCCACGCCGCCGGCCGAGCGGGCCAATGTGCTGCTGAAGATTGCCGACCGCATCGAGCAGAACCTGGAGCTGCTGGCCTACGCCGAGACGGTGGACAACGGCAAGCCCATCCGCGAGACGCTGAATGCCGACGTGCCGCTGGCGGTGGACCACTTCCGCTACTTCGCCGGCTGCGTGCGCGCGCAGGAAGGCGCTTTGAGCGAGATCGACGGCAACACCATCGCGTATCACTTCCACGAGCCGCTGGGCGTGGTGGGCCAGATCATCCCGTGGAACTTCCCGCTGCTGATGGCGGCGTGGAAGGTGGCGCCGGCGCTGGGCGCGGGCAACTGCATCGTGCTCAAGCCGGCGGAGAGCACGCCCATCGGCATCCTGCTGTTTGCCGAGCTGATCGCCGACCTGCTGCCGCCGGGCGTGCTGAACATCGTCAACGGCTACGGCAAGGAGGCCGGCACGCCGCTGGCCACCAGCAAGCGCATCGCCAAGATCGCCTTCACCGGCAGCACGGCCACCGGCCGGGCCATTGCCCAGGCGGCGGCCACCAACCTGATCCCGGCGACGCTGGAGCTGGGCGGCAAGAGCCCCAACCTGTTCTTCGACGACGTAATGGCCGAGGACGACGCCTTCCTGGACAAGGCCATCGAAGGGCTGGTGCTGTTCGCGTTCAACCAGGGTGAGGTCTGCACCTGCCCGAGCCGCGCGCTGATCCAGGAGAACATCTTCGACAAGTTCATGGAGCGCTGCGTCAAGCGCGTGGCGGCCATCAAGCAGGGCAACCCGCTGGACACCGACACGATGATGGGCGCGCAGGCCTCGGCCGTGCAGATGGACAAGATCGAAACCTACCTGGCGCTGGGCAAGGAGGAGGGCGCCAAGGTGCTGATCGGCGGCAACCGCGCACAGCTGGGCGGCGACCTGGCGGGCGGCTACTACATCGAGCCGACGCTGTTCCAGGGCAACAACCAGATGCGCATCTTCCGCGAGGAGATCTTCGGCCCGGTGCTGGCGGTGACCACCTTCAAGACCGAGGCCGAGGCGCTGCAGATCGCCAACGACACGCCCTACGGCCTGGGTGCCGGCGTGTGGACGCGTGACGGCAGCCGCGCCTACCGGCTGGGCCGCGCCATCCAGGCCGGCCGGGTGTGGACCAACTGCTATCACGCCTACCCGGCGCATGCGGCCTTTGGCGGCTACAAGGAGTCCGGTATCGGCCGCGAGACGCACAAGGGCATGCTGGACAGCTACCAGCAGACCAAGAACCTGCTGGTGAGCTACTCGCCCAACGCGCTCGGGTTCTTCTGATCGGGCGGGCCGCCGGCCTGGCCGAGCAGCGCATCGAGCGCGGCGGGCAGGCGGTCCACGTCCAGTGGCTCGGTCCAGTAGTCGGCGAAGCCGGCGGCCAGCGTGCGCTCGATGACCTCGGGCATGGCGTCGGCCGACACGGCCACCGCCGGCACGTCGGCCAGGCCGGGCAGGCTGCGCAGCCTCGCCAGCAGCGCGCAGCCGTCAATGTCGGGCAGGTTCATGTCCAGCATCACCAGGTCGGGCCGCTCGGCCTGCGCCAGCGCGCACGCGGCCTCGCCGTTGAAAGCGATGCGCAGATCCACGCCGGGCAGGCGGGCCAGCACGGCCTCCATCAGCAGGGCGTTGACGGGGTCGTCCTCGGCATAGAGCAGCTGCCACTCGCGCACGGCCGTCGCTGCAGTGGCGGCCGGCGGGCTGGCGGGCGCCCGGCGCGTGTCGGCGATGTCTGCGAGCGGCAGCTCGACGATGAAGCAGCAGCCCTCGCCAGGCTGGCCCTGCACGCGCAGCGTGCCGCCCATGGATTCGGTCAGGTGCCGGCTGATGACGAGGCCCAGTCCCGTGCCCTGCACTGAGCCGCGTTCGGCACCCAGGCGGTTGAACGGCTCGAACAGCTGCTGCTGCTGCGCCAGGGTCAGCCCCGGCCCGTTGTCGCGTACGCGCAGCTGCACGTGCTCGCCTGCGTCAGCCAGTTCCAGCCGCACGCAGCCGTGTGCGCCGGTGTACTTGAGCGCGTTGGAAACGAGGTTGCTCAGCACCTGGCGCAGGCGGGCGCGGTCGGCCAGCACCGCCAGATCTGGCGCGGCGTGCAGGGTCAGGGCCACACCGTGCGCCGCGCGCATCGGCTCCAGCGCGTGGCAGACCTCCTCGGCCAGCGGTGCCAGCGCCATCGGCGCGATGTCCAGATGCAGACGGCCGGCTTCGATGCGGGAGATGTCGAGCACCTCGTCGATGAGCTGCAGCAACTGCTGGCCGGCGGTGTGGATGATGCCCAGCCGCTGGTGGGCTTGTGGGTCGGCGCAGGCGGGGTCCTGCTCCATCAGGTGCGAGAAGCCGATGATGGCGTTCAGCGGCGTGCGCAGCTCGTGGCTCATGCGCGCGAGGAAGTCGGTCTTGCTGCGGCTGGCGTGCTCGGCGGTGTCGCGGTCGCGTTCGGCGCCCTCGACGGCGAGCTGGTCGGTCACGTCGGTGAGCGTGCCGTACCAGACCATGCGGCCATCGGGCTCGGCGTAGGGCTGGGCGTGCAGCCGGTGCCAGCGCCAGGGGCCATCGGCCGCCCGCGCGCGGAACTGGGCGAACCAGATCGCCCGCGTGCGCGCCGAGGCGTCGCGGCTGGCCAGCAGCGGGCCGCGGTCCTCGGGGTGGATGTGGTCCAGCCAGGGCTGCTCGCTGAAATGCACGGCCTCCGGCGCCAGGCCGTACAGCGACACCAGGCCGGCGCTGGCGTAGCTGAGCCAGGCGCGGCCGTCGTTGTCGCGCACGCACTCGAACAGCGCCAGTGGCGCGGCCTCGGCCGAGCGCTGCACGCGCGCCAGCTCGGCCTCGATGCGCAGCCGCTCGCGCATCGGCGACAGCACCAGCTGCACCAACGGCTCGCCGCCGCCGTGCAGCAGGTGGCCGCTGCACAGCACATACACCTTGCCCGCCGGCGCCTGCAGCGACAGGCACATCTCCTGCACCTGGCTGTGCAGGCGCAGCGTGGGAATCAGATGGGTGTGGTACAGCACGCGGCCCGCGCGGCTCAGCACGCCGTCGACCGGGCAGCCCACCAGCTCGGCCGACGTCAGGCCCAGCCAGGTGCGCAGGCAGGCATTGGCGGCGTGGATGCGGCCCTGCAGGTCTACCTGCAGCAGCCCGACGGGCAGGCCTTCCAGCTCAGGCGTGAGTGCGTGCATCGAGCACCCCCTGCACCAGCGAGATCGTGATGCCGGGGTGGCTGATGTGCGGGCAGTGGCCGGAGATGTCGAGCTCGTGCAGCGTGCTGCCGGGCATCCGCTGCTGCATCCAGCGGCCCAAGTGCGGCGGGGCGATGCTGTCCTGCAGGCATTGCACGATGCTGACCGGCACGCTCACGCGGCCGAGCAGGTCGCGGGCGTCCACGAGGAAGGCCAGCCGCGCGAAGTGGCGGGCGATGCGTGGCTCCAGCGCGCACAGCGCGGCCTCGAACTGTGCGGTGAGCTCCTGCGGGTTGCCGTCGCCGATGGCGATGGGGGCGAGGAAGCGCGCCCAGCCGAAATGGTTGGCCTCCATCAGCTGGAACATGTCGTCCAGGTCGGCCCGCTCGAAGCCGCCGACATAGTCCGGCGGGTCGTTGACGAAGCGCGGCGATGGCGCGAGCAGCACGATGTGTTCGAAGCGTTCGGGCTGTCGCTCGGCCGCCAGCAGCGCCACGATGCCGCCGATGGAATGACCCACGCAGATCACCCGTTCGAAGCCTGCCGCTTTGATGACGTCGAGCAGGTCGGCGGCATAACCGTCCAGGCTGGCGTGGCGCTGCTCGTCCCAGGCCGCCACGGCAAGGCCGCAGCCGGCCTGGTCGTACACCAGCACGCGCTGCGTGCCTTCGAAGCTGGGGGCGACGAAGCGCCAGATGTCGCGGTCGCAGCCGAAGCCGTGCACAAACACCAGGGCCGTGTCACCTTGTCCGGTGATCACGGCATGGTGCCGTGCCAGTGCAGGACGGGTCTCCATCACGTTGCCTCCACGTCTGAATCCCTCGCTGCTCAGTATCGACCTGCGTGGTGGCTAACGGGACGTGGCGGTTTGCGCGCCGTCAAGTGCGCGCTGTTTAAAGGCGCCGGAGCTGGCGTTCCTCACGCCCTGGGGCCAGCCGAGCCTGATCCTCCGGACGATCCAGGCCTTACAGCACGTGCTGAGCAACGCCCACGTACAGCGGGATGCCCAGCAAGATGTTGAACGGGAAGGTCAGGCCGAGCGACATGCCGAAATACAGCGTCGGGTTGGCCTCGGGAATGGCGACCCGCACCACTGCCGGCACCGCGATGTAGGAGGCGCTGGCTGCCAGCACCATCAGCAATGCACCGTTGCCCACGGACAGCCCGCACAGCGCCGCCAGCGCAAGCGCCGCGCTGGCGTGCACCAGCGGGCCCAGCAGGGCGTAGGCCAGCAGCGCGGGCGAGCGTCCGCGCAGCGCGCCGAAGTTGCGTGCAGCCAGCAGGCCCATGTCCAGCAGGAAGAAGGCCAGCATGCCCTTGAACAGGTCGCCGGTGAAGGGTTGCATGGCCTGCTCGCCGGCGGTGCCGGTGAGCAGGCCCACCACCATGGCGCCGATCAGCAGCAGTTGCGCGCCGTCGGTGAGGGCCTCGTGCATCACCTGCTTCAGGCCATGCCCGCTGGCGGGCGAGGATGCGGTGGCCGCCGTGCCCTCGCGCTGGCGGGCCAGGTTGGCGAGCAGCACGGCCATGACGATGGCGGGCGACTCCATCAGTGCCATCGCCGCCGCCATGTGGCCGCCGAAGGCGACGCCCTGGTTGCCCAGGTATTGCGTGGCCGTGATGAAGGTGACGGCGCTGACCGAGCCGTAGGTGGCCGCGATGGCGGCGGCGTCGAAGCGCGACACGAGGCGCCTGAGCAGCAGATAGCCCAGCGCCGGCACCACCACCGCCAGCAGCAGGGCGCAGCCCAGGCTCACGGCCACTTCGGCCGTGAGGCCCGACTTGGCCAGTGCGAACCCGCCCTTCAGGCCCAGGGCCATCAGCAGGTACAGCGACAGGAAGCGCGCGATGGCCGGTGGGATCTCCAGGTTGGATCGGACAGCACCGGCCAGCAGGCCGAAGACGAAGAAGAGGATGGCGGGGTCGAGAAAGTTCTGCATGGCGGGGCGCGATGGTGCGCAGGCCGGGGGATATGCACAATTGATTTATGCCGATGCTATTCATCAGGAAGTCCAATGCGTGATGCGCCGCCCCCAGGGCTTGAGAAGGCCTGGCGCGCCAGCTGGCCACAGCTGCGCAGCCTGGAAGCCACCGTGCGCCTGGGCGGCGTGGGCCGCGCCGCGCGGGCGCTGCACCTGGCCCAGCCCACCGTCTCCACCCAGCTCAAGGAACTGGCCGCGAGCCTGGGTGTGGTGCTGCTGGAGCCGCATGGCCGGGGCCTGGCGCCCACGGCTGTCGCCGAGCAGCTGGCCCTGACCGTGCGCGACATGGCGGCGCGCTGGCAGCAGTTCGAGGAGGACGCCGCCGCGCTGCAGGGCCTGCGCCAGGGCCGGCTGCGCATTGCGGCGGTGACGACGACCGAGTACTTCCTGCCCGATCTGCTGGGGCCTTTTGCGCGCCAGTACCCGGGGATCGCCATCGAGCTGGCGGTGGAGAACCGCGACGCGGTCGTGGCGCGCCTGGAGCGCGGCGACGACGAGCTGGCCGCCATGATGCGGCCGCCAACGCATCTGCCGCTGGCCCGCTGGCCCTTTCTGGAGAACCCGCTGGTGCTGATCGCGCCGCTGGATCACCCGCTCGCCGCACGCCGCCGGCTGCGGCTGCAGGACCTGCTGGACGAGCCGCTGCTGGTGCGGGAGACCGGCTCCGGGACGCGCGCCGTGCTGGAGGAGGAGCTGGCCGAGCGCGGCATCGCCTGGCCGCCGCGCATGGCGCTGGGCAGCAACGAGGCGGTCAAGCACGCGGTGCGGGCGGGGCTGGGGCTGGCGCTGCTGTCGCGCCACACGCTGGCGGCCGACCCGGCCGCCGAGGGTTTGGTGGTGTTGCCGGTCGCCGGGTTTCCGTTGCGCCGGCAGTGGGTGCTGGTGTGGCGGCAGGACCGAGCGCTGTCACTGCCGGCACGCACGCTGCTGGACGACCTGCGCCAGCGCCTGGGCGTGCGTGCCCGACCGGCCTGAGCCGGGCGGGGCCCGGAAGGTTCAGGCGCGGCGGCGGCGGGCCATTGCGCCGATGACGGCCAGGCCGCCGACGAGCAGCGCCCAGGTCTGCGGCTCGGGCACGGCACTGATCTGAAAGGTCACGCCATGGGCGTCGTAGCTCAGCGTGGTGTTCCACTGGCTGGCGTCGACGCCGGCCAGCTCAACGCTGTCGAAACGCCCTTGCAGCGTGCCGCCGGAGGTGCTGATCAGCTGAAAGGCCGATCCGCCCAGCACATGGCCGGCGTTGGCCAGGTTCAGGCGCAGCTTGCCGTCCAGTTGCGTCAGGCCGCTGACCACCAGTGCGCCACCCACGCTGGGCAGGTCCACCACGTACTCGAAGCTGGCGCCATCGGCCAGCGTCAGGTTGCCGCCGATCTGCAGGCTGCCGGGCGCGTAGTCCACCAGCGTTGCACCGGCTGCCACGCTGACGTTGCCGACGCCCAGCGCGTGGGTCGACGCTGCGATCAACTCGCCGGCTTCCACCGAGACGCCGCCGCTGAAGCTGTTGTTGCCCGTCAGCGCCAGCACGCCGTCGCCGCGCTTGATCAGGCCGCCAGCGCCGTCGATGTCGTTGTGCCAGGCGTCACGCCGGGCCATGCCGCCGTCGGCGCTGTTCATCGTCACGGTGACGGTGCTGTCGAAGCGGCCGTAGCCGTCGCCGGCGGCGTAGAGGTTGAGGCGGCCCCAGCCTTCGGCGTCATCGGTCAGCGCGTGGCCGGAGGCGATGGCCGTGGTGCGCAGCACTTCGCGGCGCTGCTCGGCGCTCAGGTAGTTGAGCTTGGTCTCCAGCAGCACCTCGGCGCCCTTGGGCACGACGGCGGCGGCGCCGACGGCGTCGGTCGCGGGCAGGCCGTAGGTCATGCGGAAGGTGTAGAGGTCGCGGTTGGCGCGGTTCGTGGCGACTGCAGCAGCGCCCAGGCCGTCGAAGCGGCCCGTGCTGGCGCCGGCCATCAGTGCGGCGCCTTGAGCGCGGGCCTCGGCCTTCAGCGTGGCGTTGCCGGCTTCATAGAGCTTGGCGGCGGACAGCGCCGTGCCCAGCATGCGGCCGCCGATGACGTCCAGCGGCAAGTGCTGGCCGGCGACGATGCGCAGGTCGCCCATCTCGGAGGCGTTCAGCATCAGCGACGAGAAGCGCTCCGGCGCGGCATAGGCCAGCGCGATGCTGGCGAGGTAAGCCGCATTGGTGTGGCCGCTGACGAAGCCGCCGTCGGACGCGGGCGTGGTGCTGCGCACCGCCATCAGCGACGGCGCGACGATGACGCTGCTGTTGTAGTCGGGGAAGTAGGTCAGCGGCTTGCTGAGGTCAGGCGTGCCGTCGGCCAGCACGCTCGTGTAATAGCCGGTGGCCTCGGGGCCGCTGCTGCTGACCGTGGCGCCGTCGTCGTTCAGGCGCCAGGGGCGTGGCGAGTTGAAGTAGCTCTTGGACGGGTTGGACGAGGTGTTGGCGCCGCGCAGCGTGTTGACGAGGTTGACCATCTGGCCGACGGTGGCCGAGCTGGTGTTGCCGGCGCCGTTGCTCTTGTCGTCGTACTTGGCGGTGTTGGCCAGGCCCAGCGAGGTGATGGTGGTGAAGGCGCCCGCTGCGGTGCGGAAGGTCTCGGCCTGCTCACCCAGGCCGGCGATGGCCGAGAAGCTCTGGTGGCGGCGGTCGTTGTAGTAGGCGGCCAGCTCCTGCTCGGCCGTGCGGCTTTGCGTGACCTGGATGACATAGGCCTGGTTGGCCGCCAGCACTGGCGCTCCCAGCGCCGTGGCTGAGCCGTTGTTCCAGGCGGTGCCGGTGGTCCACAGCCGGCTGTAGCCCTGCAGCATGTAGACCGCCGCGTTGTTCGCGACGGTCTGGTTGGCCGTGGTGTTGGAGTTGTAGCTGTCGACGAAGACCGAAACATCGGCCTGGGCGTTGGCGGCCAGTGCGGCCAGTGCCAGAGCCAGGCTGACGGGACGCAGGCGGAAGCTTTGTGCGAGGGACATGACGTTGGGTCGCCGGGTAGGCGCTGAATGACGGGGATGCGTCATTGCAGCGCCACCCGGTGACGCAGTCATGAAACGGCGTTTCGAAACGCCGCCTGCGGCTTACTTCTGGCCGGTGCAGTTGGCGTAGAAGCTGGTGGTGGCCGGCCAGTCCGAGAACACGCCCAGCACGCCGACTTGCTCGGCCAGCACGTCCAGCATGCGGAACATGTCGCCCTCGCGGGTGATGGCGCTGTCGTAGGTCTGGTAGTACGAACCGTTGTTGCCGTCGGCCAGGATGCCGCTGCGCTCCAGCGACCAGGTGATGATGTCCAGCCCCGCCGCCTTGGCGTTGCGGGCGTATGGCGAGGGCAGGATGTTGCCGCTGGTGTCGGCCGTCAGCAGCACCCAAAGCGGCGGCGCAACGATGCGGATGCCCTGGGCGCGGTAGGCCTTGAGCTGCTCGGCGGTGGGCACGTCTGCCGGGCCGGCGGCGTCGTCGAGGTAGACCGCCTGGCGGCCGAAGGCGGGCTCGTTCTTGACCCAGTACAGCACGTCGTTGATGTCGAAGCTCTGCGCCCAGACGTCACGCGCCGGCACGCCGGCGGCCTTGTGCTCGTCGATCATCTTCTGCGCGTAGGCGGCCTGGCTGAAGCCGTCGAAGGGCATCGCGACGCTGGGTGACTTCAGCTCGGGCGTCATCTTCACGCCCAGCTTCTTGAACAGCGCGATGGCTTCCTTGAGCGTCAGCAGCGTGCCGCTGGTGGGGCCGGCGTAGAGGTCGGTGCGGAAGTTGGCAGTGCCCGCCTGGTACTCGGCGACGGTGCGGCCGCGCGGGTTGGACGCGTCCATCTTGCCGCGCAGCGTCTTGAACTCGGCCAGCGTCAGCTCGCTGGTGCGGCACTCGGCGGCGGCAGGTGCGACCAGCGTGCCGGCGGCGTCGAAGACGGCGGGCGTGAACGGCTTGATGCACTTCGCTGCCAGCGGCGTGGCGAGGATGTTGGTGGTCGTGTGCAGGTCGTTCTGCGCGTGGCGGCAGACGAGTTGCTTGTCCTTGGTAAAGGTCACGTCGCACTCGACGATGCCGGCGCCAGTGCGCGCGGCGGCCTCGTAGCTCTCCTTGGTGTGCTCGGGGAACTGCAGCGAGGCGCCGCGGTGGCCGATGGAGAACAGCGTCGGCTTGTAGCTCTCGCGTGTGGCGGCGCAGTGCTGCAGCCGCTTTTTCAGCGGGCTGTCGGCCATCTCCTCGACGAGGAAGAAGGGGCGCGGGCCGAGCTGGACGCTGGCGATGCCGCTGCTGTTGCCGTGACCATGGCCGCGGCGGTCGCCGTCGTAGTCGTTGGCGCAGGCAGGAAGGCTGGCGGCGCCGAGCACGACCAGTGCAAGGCGGGTGAGGGTGCGGCGCATGGGCTGTCTCCGTTTGGGGGGCAGCGGCAGGCTAGGCAGAGCCAGTGAAGCCGGCGTGACAGCGCAGCGAGTGAGTTAGGGGGCAGAGCCTGCGCAGGTGCGGCTCTGCCGCCATATCAGTGCCCCCGGCCCGGGAGCGGCTGGCCGTTGTCCGGCTTGCGCGGGAAGGGCGCGAACATCGCCCCGAGCACCGAAGGGATGGCCGCGAACATGACGACGATGAAGTAGGTCTTGTAGCCCAGGTGATCGGCCAGCGGGCCCGAGATCATCTGCGTCGGCACCAGCGTCAGGTTCATGATGGAGTTAGCAAAGGCGTAGTGCGTCATGTGAAAACGCCCCGGCGAGATCTGCTGCATCATGTAAAGCATGTTGGCCACGAAGCCGAAGCTGTAGCCGAACTTCTCCAGCGTCACCAGGCTGGCCACCGTCCAGAACGACAGCGTGTGGCCCGGGCCCGCCAGTTGCGACAGGATCACGAAGGCGACGTGCGGGATGTTCAGGCACAGTGCCATGAACACCAGCGTGCGACGGTTCAGGCCGTACTTGGCCATGAAGGCGCCGCCCAGCAGGCCGGCGCCGAGGCTGACGACGGTGGCGATGGTGCCGTCGATCAGGCCCTTGTCCTTCAGCGACAGGCCCACGCCGCCCAGGTCGGGCGAAGCCTGCAGGAACAGCGGCCCCTCGATCAGCAGCAGGCCCTCGGAGCTGCGGTACAGGAAGACGAACATCAGCATGCCCCAGATGCTGTCTTTCTTGAAGAAGTCGATGATGGCCTCGCCGAAGCGGGCGAACGCGGCCTTCATGCTGACGGGCCGGTCGCTGATGCTGCCGGTGGGCAGCACGAACCAGTGATACACCGCCAGCAGGGCGAGCGTGGCTGCCGACATGACCAGGGCCCAGCTCCAGGCGGCCGTGGTGCTGTAGCCGTGGTCTTCCTTCAATGAGCCTGCCAACCAGACCACCAGCGCGGTGCCGAACAGCCGGCCGACGTTCCAGAACACGCCCTGCACGCCGATGTACTTGGCCTGGCCCTTCTCATCGAGTGACGTGATGTAGATGCCATCGACGCAAATGTCCTGCGTGGCCGAGCAGAAGGCCAGCACCCACAGCACGGCAATCGTGATCTGGAAGTAGTTGGGCAGCGGCAGCGCCACGGCGATGCCGCAGAGCAGCACTGCCATGATGGCCTCCATCCACAGCACGAAGAACTTCTTGGTCTTGAACATGTCCAGGAAGGCGGCCCACAGCGGCTTGAGCGACCAGGCGATGCCGATGCTGGCGGTGGCCAGCGTGATCTCGCCGTCGGAGTGGCCGAGGTCCTTGAACATCGTGCCAATGACCCAGATCACCATCGCGAAGGGAATGCCCTCGGCCAGATAGGACGAGGGAACCCAGGACAAGGGGTTGCGAATGGTGATGGGGCTTGCGCTCATGGGGATGAAATCGGATGAAACTTTTCGGGCCTGGAGCCGGCGGGCGAAAAGGCGGCGCCACCAAAATGGCAGCGTTGTCTATTTCGACCGTGATAGGGCCCGGGAGCCATGGGGTCAGGTGGCGCGAAGGCGCTTTTGACCACCGCGAGGGCATCCTAGGGTTGAAACCACCCGTTCCCCATCCAGGCTTACGCGGGTGCGGCGGCGGCGCCCCGCAGGCGCGGGGTGGCGAGGTCAGCGCGCGGTGTAGGGCCCGCTGCGCAGTGCGTCGGCAATGCCCTTGCGGTTCTGCGCCAGCGCCACCAGGCTGAAGTGGATGTGGCCGCTGCCGGGCGCCAGGCGCCGGACGATGTCGATCTGGCTGAGGATCTCTTCCGGTTGCCAGCTCTGTGGCGTGGCGTCGATGCGGCTGGTGAACAGGCCCGGGTGGATGGGGCGGCCCAGCGGGTTCAGGGTTTGCCACAGCTGCAGCAGCGGCTCGAAGGCCTGGGCAGTTTGCGCGCGCGGCCAGTAGAGCTGCGGGGCGAGGTAGTCCAGCCAGCCTTCACGCAGCCACAGTTCCACGTCGGCATACAGCTTGTCGTACTGGCTGAAGCCAGTGATGCCCGCCGGGCGCAGGTCGGGGCGCGGCAGGCCGAAGGGGCTGATGCCGACGCGCGTGCCGGGGCGGGTCTCGTGCACCACGGCGTAAAGCCGCTGCACGAGGCGGTTGACGCTGTAGCGGCGCCAGTCGGCACGGGCGAGGCTGCCGCCGGTGGCGAGGTACTTCTGCCAGCTGGGCTCGTCGGGGAAGTCGACTTCGACCTTGGCCGCGTCCTGTACCGGGTAGGGGTAGAAGTAGTCGTCGATGTGGATGCCGTCGACGGCGTAGCGCGTGACCAGGTCGCGCGCGACGGCCAGCGTGTGCTCGGCGGCGGCGGGTTCGCCGGGGTCGATCCAGAGCTGGTCGCCATAACGCTTCACCCAGTCGGGCTGGCTGCGGCTCAGGTGCGTGGCGGCGGGCGCGGACTTGGCCCCGCTGTGACGGGCGCGGTAGGGGTTGAGCCAGGCGTGCAGCTCCAGCCCGCGCAGCTTGGCCTCCGCCAGCCAGACGGCCAGCGGGTCGTAGCCGGGGTGCTGGCCTTGGGTGCCGGTGAGGTATTCGCTCCAGGGCTCCAGCGCCGATTCATAGAGGGCGTCGGCGCTGGTGCGTACCTGCAGGATCAGCGCGTTCAGGCCCACGCGGACGGCCGTGTCGCACAGGCTGCGGATCTCCGCCTGCTGGGCCTCGGCCGTGAGGCCCTTCTTGCTGGGCCAGTCGATGTTGGCGACGGTGGCGACCCAGGCGGCGCGCCACTCGCGCAGCGGCGGCGCGGCGGGCTTGGGGGCCGAGGCAGGCGCCTGCGGTGCGGGCGCCGGCAGCGCCTGGGCGGCGGGCGCCGGCTCAGGCGTTGGCGTGGCGCAGGCGGCCAGCAGCGGCGCCGTGGCCAAGCTCAGCAGATCTCGACGCTTCATACTTTGACGAACCAGTGTTTGCGGTACATGACCCAGGCCACGGCGTACATGACCAGCAAGAAGCCGATGGCGCGCAGCAGCGATGCATTCTGCGGCGCCAGGCCCAGCTCAAGGATGGGTTGGTAGGCCGCCGCACCCAGGCTGCGGCCGTCGGCGAGCTTGATGAAGCTCAGTGCCTTGGACAGCAGCCCCGACAGCGCGAACAGGAAGAGCGCGTTCATGCCCATCACCACCAGCGGGTGTGCCAGCCGCGCCCAGCGCGCGCGGGCCAGCGGCCGGGGGCTGGCGTCCAGCAGCCAGTAGAAAGCGGCAAAGATCAGCAGCGCCCAGCCCGCCGTCATGAAGACGAAGGCCGGCGTCCACAGCGACTTGTTGATGGGCATCAACCAGGCGTCCAGCACCTGGCCCAGCCACAGCGAGGCCAGGCCGGCCAGCACCCAGGTCATGGCTTTCTCGGCCGGTTGCTTCCGGGAGGCGAGCACGTAGCCCGCCAGCACGCCCAGCAGCTGCGATGACACGGCCGGCAGCGTGGACAGCAGACCTTCGGGGTCCCAGGTCCTGGCCTGTTTCCACAGGTGGCCGTTCATCATCAGCCGGTCCAGCCAGGCGCCGGCGTCCTTGCCGGGTTCCAGCAGGCCGACGTGGATGAGGCCCTCGGCGTCGGGCACCGGCAGGCAGAGCTGGACAAGCGTGTAGACGGCCATCAGCAGCGCGGCCCACAGCGCCACGCCGCGCTGGCCGCACCACAGCACGATGGGCGCCGCCAGCAGCGTGCACAGGCCCAGGCGCTGCAGCACGCCGGGGATGCGCAGCGTGGCGAAATCGAAGCTGGGGATGAGGTTGAGCAGCAGGCCGATGCCGATGAGGGTCAGCGCACGGCGCGCCGTGGCCAGCAGCAGGGCGGTCTTGTCGGCGCCCTCGCCGGCGCGGCGGGCGAGGCTGATCGTCATGGCCATGCCGGCGATGAAGACGAAGAAGGGGAAGACCCAGTCCGTGAAAGTCCAGCCATGCCAGCGGGCATGCAGCAGCGGCGCGTAGACATGGCCCCAGTCGCCGGGGTTGTTGACCAGCAGCATCGCGCCGATGGCGAAGCCGCGGAAGGCGTCCAGTGACAGCAGCCGGGCGTTCACTCGACCTTCTTCCCGAAGTCGGCAGGGATCTTGATCAGCGCTGCCATCACCACGCTGGGCAGGGTGGCCACCAGCACCCAGATGAAGAACGGCACGTAGCCGATGTGGTCCTGCAGCCAGCCGCTCCACATGCCCGGGATCATCATGCCCAGTGCCATGAAGCCGGTGCAGATGGCGTAGTGGGCCGTCTTCTTTTCACCGTCGGCGACGTGGATCATGTACATCAGGTAGGCCGTGAAGCCCAGGCCATAACCGAACTGTTCGACGGCGAGCGCGGTGCTGATGACGGCCAGGCTGGTCGGGTGCGTCATGGCCAGCAGCAGGAAGGCGACGTTGGGCACATGCATGGCGGCCACCAGCGGCCACAGCGCGCGCTTCAGGCCCACGCGGGAGATGACCCAGCCGCCGCACAACCCGCCCAGCGTCAGCGCGATCAGGCCCACGGTGCCGTAGGCGATGCCGACCTCCTTGGTCGACAGCCCCAGCCCGCCCTCGGCGACAGGGTCGAGCAGGAAGGGCGAGGCCAGCTTCAGCAGCTGCGCCTCGGGGAAGCGGTAGAGCAGCAGGAAGCCCAGCGTGACGAGGATGCCGGGCTTCTTGAAGAAGCTGGCGAACACGGCCAGGAATTCGGCCACGAGGCCGCGTGCCGCGCCGAAGCCCGCGCCACGCACGTCGGCCACCGGCCGAGGCAATACGACCGCATGCCAGGCCGCCAACGCCAGGAACAATGCTGCCAGCCCCCAGAACACCCAGCTCCAGGCGGTGACGACCGAGCCGGTGCGCTCGGTCAGCTCGCCGGCCAGGTAGACCAGCGCGCCCTGGCCCGTGATGTTGGCCAGCCGGTAGAAGGTGGAGCGCACGCC
>Ga0187844_10001173_pt1 | contig 20198 bp, 14 predicted proteins | sample SpaLakP09_SKY_50_FD_134517 | JGI IMG/M metagenome (GOLD analysis project Ga0187844, IMG submission 134517) | Oligotrophic lake water microbial communities from Sparkling Lake, Wisconsin, USA - SP09_SKY_50 | ecosystem: Environmental > Aquatic > Freshwater > Lake | place: USA: Sparkling Lake...
ATGATCGTCGCGCCGATTCTCGCGCTGGGTTTCGCAGCGGCCCTGGTCGGCCCCCTGATGCTCGGCGGCTGGAATTTCAGCGCGAAGGCCCTGATGCCGCAGTTCTCGCGGCTCGATCCGATGGCGGGCCTGGGGCGGATCTTCTCCGGCCGCGCGCTGATGGATCTGCTGCTCGGCCTGCTCAAGGTGAGCGTGCTCGGCGGCATCGGTGCGGCGGTGCTGTGGTCGCAGCGCGCGCAGCTGGCCGCGCTCGCTCACATGGATCCGATGACGGCGATGGCCACGGCCGGCAGCAGCATCATGAGCCTGCTCGGCTGGCTGGCGCTGGGCCTGGGCGTGATCGCGGCGCTCGACGTGCCCTGGCAGTGGTTCCGTCACGGCAAGGAACTGCGCATGACGCGACAGGAAGTGCGCGACGAGTACAAGCAGTCGGAAGGACGGCCCGAGGTCAAGGCGAAGATCCGCCAGGCGCAACAGGCGATGTCGCGGCGCCGGATGATGGACGCGGTGCCCACGGCCGATGTCATCGTCACCAATCCGACGCACTACGCGGTCGCGCTGCGCTACTCCTCCGATCGGATGCGCGCGCCCAAGGTCGTGGCCAAGGGTGCGGACGTCATCGCCGCGGCGATCCGCGATCTCGCCCGCGAGCACCGCGTGCCGATCGTCTCGGCGCCGCCGCTGGCGCGTGCGCTGTACCGGTCCGTCGCCATCGACCAGGAAATTCCGGCCGCGCTGTTCCAGGCCGTCGCGCAGGTCCTGAGCTACGTCTACCAGTTGCGCCGCTGGCGTGCGGGCACTCCGGCGCCGGTCGTTCCCGAGGTCGGCGATCTTCCGGGTGGCGAGATCGACCCTCCGGCCGACGCAGAGCGGTAACGGCAGGAACAGGAGTTGCAACGCGACGCGCGGCACACGGCACGACGCCGCCATCGGCTCGGAGCGGTCCTTGAAACAGCAGCGCGGCAATGAACATCCACGCCCGACCAGACCGGACGCGATATCGGCGCTGGCGGGGGAAGATCGCTCGCCGCTGCTGATCGGACTGACGCTGCTGTTGGGTGCGGCAACGGTCATGAGTGCGCTGACGATCGCGCTCCAGCCGGGCGCACGACGGGTCGAACTCCTCTTCTTTTCCGTCGCTGCGGGCGGATTCGGTCTTCTTGCGCTGAGCCTGCGCGTTCGCCGCATCGGATACCTGCAGGCGGCCTGGGCTGCGGTGGGCTTGATCGCCGCGTTACTGCTCGAACGGATCCTCACGCTGTTCCTGGGCGGTTATTTCGACGATCCGTCTCGCAGCATGTTCATGCCGGTATTCACTTTGCTGCCGCTGCTCTACCTGGTGAGCATGGCCCTGCTTCGTGATCACCATGCGCTGGCGGTGTCCATCGCGCTGTGGCTCGCATTCAGCTCGCTGGTCACTGCGCTGAGCGCGCCTTACTGGTACGAGACGCCGCCGCGTAGTTCGTTGGTCGGTTTGCTGATCTTCATCTGGTTCGGGCACGCAACCTTCATCGTCGCCTTTGCCGCCGTGGCGCGGGATCTGCGCCGTACCTTCCGCCAGCTCGGAGGGAGCGAAGCACGCTTTCGCAGCCTGTTCGATCTGGCGGCCGTCGGCATCAACGTGACCGATGAATCGGGCCGTTATCTGATGGTGAATCGGCGGATGGCGGACATGCTCGGTTACACGCCGGACGAACTGTGTGGCCTGAATTTCCGTGACGTGACGTTACCCGAAGACGTTGAAGCCAATGAGCCGCTCAACGACCGGCTCGCTGCTTGCCGGCTGGAGCGTTTTCGCACCGAGAAGCGCTACCGCAGCAGGAGCGGCCGTGTAGTTCATGCGGAAATCTTCGTGTGCGAGCTGGAGCGTCAGCCCGACGGCGAGCGCCGATTCATCTGCGTGGCGCTCGACATCACCGAGCGCCGTCGCGCAGAAGAAGCGGCGGCGGAACATCGCCGCATTCGAGATTTTCACTTCGACAACACACCGGTAGGCGTGGTCGAGTTCGGTCCGGACCTGCGCATCCGCCGCTGGTCGAAGCGCGCCGAGAAAATGTTCGGTTGGACCGAGGCGGAGGTGATGGGACGAACCGCAGAAGCGGTGGGCGTGATCCCGCCTGATCAGACAGCGGCGCGCGCCGAGCGCGTGCGGCGGATGTTCGAGGGCGGGCAGGACCAACTTACGACCCTGGTCCCGATGATCCATCGCAGTGGACGCCGGTTGTGGATCGAGGTGCACAATTCCATCGCGCGTGACGCACAGGGGCAGCCGTCTACTCTGGTCTCGATGTCGCTGGACGTGACCGAAAGCCAGGACATGCTGCGCATGCTCAACGAGAGCGAGGCGCGCTTCCGCAGCATCTTCAACCAGGCCGCGGTCGGCATCGCGCTGCTGGACGCGGAGGGCCACTGGCTCAACGTCAACCAGAAGCTGTGCGAGATCACCGGCTATTCGCTGGACGAACTGATGCAGATCGACTTCCAGTCGATCACGCACCCCGACGATCTCGAGCGCGACCTGCACATGGCGACCGCGGTGATGGATCGCACGATCGATCACTACTCGATGGAAAAGCGCTACATCCGCAAGGACGGCAGCCTGACCTGGGTGCTGCTGTTCGTGCGCCGGCTCGATGCGACCGCCGACCTGCCCGCACGCTTCGTCTCGGTGGTCGAGGACATCGACGAGCGCAAGGCGGCCGAGTCGCGCGTGCGCGCGCTCACGGCCAGCCTGGAGTCGCGCGTGGCCGAACGGACCTCGCAGCTGCGGGACATCATCCGGGCGGGCCAGCGCCGCAACGAAGAACTCACGCTGATCACGGAGATGGGGCGGCTGCTGGCGGCAGCCACCGACATGTCCGAAGCCGCGACCGTGGTGACGCGCTATCTGCCCCGTATCTTTCCGCTCGCGGACGGCGCCTTGTACCTGGCCGACCCCGCGAACGAGCGCTTCGATCGCAAGGCGCACTGGGGCGAAGCCAAGCCGGGTGCGTCGATGTTCGAGCGCGGCGAATGCTGGGCGCTGCGGCGCGGCGAGACCCATCACGTCGAAGGGGAGCCCGACGCTCTGCACTGCTCGCACGTTCAGATCGACAGCCGCACGCATCCACATCTTTGCGTGCCGATCCAGTCGCTGGGCGCGCCGCTGGGCATGATCGAACTGGCCTGGGGCCGCACCTCCGAAGGCTGGGCGCCGGAGATTCCGCTGATCAAGACCGTTGCCGAGAAGATCGGCCTTGCCTTCGGCAACCTGCGCCTGCGCGAGGAACTCAGCCGTCAGGCGCTGCTCGATCCGCTGACCGGTTTGAACAATCGCCGCTGGCTGGAGGCCGCGCTGCGCATGCGCGTGGCCCGGCATTCGCGCAGCGGCGAAGGCTTTGCGGTGCTGATGATCGACGTGGATCACTTCAAGTCGGTCAACGACGTCTACGGACACGAGGCCGGCGATCGCGCGCTGCAGGAGATCGGCGCGGCCTTGCTGCGCTGCGTGCGCGAAGGAGAGGCGGCCGCGCGCTTCGGCGGCGAGGAGTTCACCGTGGTGCTGGACACGGTAGGAAAGGTGGACGCGCAGGGCGCGGCCGAAAGGATGCGGCTGGCGGTCACGGCGATCCGCGTGAGACTCAAGGATCGCGATCTGCCGCCGTTGACGGTGTCGATCGGCGTTGCGATGTATCCCGGTGACGGTGACGACGCGCAGAGGGTGGTCGAGCGCGCCGACGAAGCCTTGTACGCGGCCAAGCGGCATGGTCGCAACCAGGTGCGGATGGCGGGTGGCGACGCTGCGGCGGCGCCGGGACCGGGTTCCAGTCCGCCGTCACCGGTGACGCACTGAGGGATCTCGGTTCCGGTTCGGGCTCGGGTGCGGTCCGTCGATTCCCCGCTCTTCCCGAGTGGCGGCAGCTTCACGCCGCGTATCGAGGGACAGCTTCGTGCCGCGTACAGCGGAGCCGCTAGAACAGAACTTGCTCCTCCCGCTCAAACACAAGGCGGAACATGAGCAGTCAGGCCAGCAGTCTTCTCGCGAACTTCAGGATGCTCCGCGGCCTCGGCCTCGGAGCGCCGCTGCTGTTGCTGAGCATCCTGGCGATGATGGTCGTGCCGCTGTCGCCGGTGGTGCTGGACCTGGCGTTCACGTTCAACATCGCGCTGTCCATCGTGATCCTGCTGTCGGTCGTCAACGTGATGCGGCCGCTGGATTTCAGTGCCTTTCCCACCGTGCTGCTGATGGCCACCTTGCTGCGCCTGGCGCTGAACGTGGGCTCCAGCCGCGTGGTGCTGCTGCACGGGCACCAGGGTCCGCACGCGGCCGGACAGGTCATCGAGAGCTTCGGCGAATTCGTCGTCGGCGGCAGCTTCGCGGTGGGCATCGTGGTGTTCGTGATCCTCACCATCGTGAACTTCATGGTGGTGACCAAGGGCGCGGAGCGCGTGTCGGAAGTGTCCGCGCGTTTCATCCTCGATGCCTTGCCAGGCCGGCAGATGGCGATCGACGCGGATATGAACGCCGGGTTGTTGACGCGCGAGGAGGCCAAGGCCCGGCGTGACGAGGTGCGCGAGGAAGCGGACTTCTACGGGTCGATGGACGGCGCCTCGAAGTTCATCCGCGGCGACGCCATCGCCGGCATCCTGATCCTGTTCATCAACATCGTCGGCGGCCTGTTCATCGGCACGATGGAGCACGGCCTCGACCTGGCGACGGCCGGGCGCAACTACACCCTGCTGACCATCGGCGACGGCCTGGTCGCCCAGGTTCCCTCGCTGCTGATGTCGGTGGCGGTCGCGGTGCTGGTCACGCGCATGTCGCGTGCGCAGGACATCGCCGGCACGGTGATGAAGCAGGTCTTCGCGCAGCCCAAGGTGCTGGGTGTGGCGTCCGGCGTGCTCGGCCTGGTCGGCCTGATTCCCGGCATGCCCAATCTCGTGTTCCTGCTGCTGTCCGGCGCCTGTGGCGGCGGCGCGTGGCTGCTGGCGAGGCGTGCCGCGCGTCCGCCGGCCGAGCCGGTCGAAGCGCCGAAGCCCGACAAGCCGGCGGAACTGAGCTGGGACGACGTGCAGCCCGAAGATCCACTCGGGCTCGAAGTCGGCTATCGCCTGATTCCCCTCGTCGATCCGCGCCAGGGCGGCGAGCTGATGCCGCGCATCAAGGGCATCCGCCGCAAGCTGACGCAGGAACTCGGCTTCCTGGTTCCACCGGTTCACATCCGCGACAACCTGGAACTGCCGCCCAACGGCTATCGCATCACCTTGCTGGGCGTGCCGCTGGCCAACGGACAGATCCATGCGGACCGCGAACTCGCGCTCAATCCGGGGCGCGTGTTCGGAACCATCGAAGGCATCGCCACCAAGGATCCGACCTTCGGCATGGAAGCGGTGTGGATCGAGCGCGGCCGGCGCGAGCACGCGCAGTCGCTCGGCTACACCGTCGTCGATGCGGCGACCGTGATCGCCACGCACCTTTCGCATCTGGTGGGCGAGCACATCGCTGAACTGTTCGGCTTCGACGAGGCGCAGCAACTGCTGAACGGCCTGGCCAAGTCGTCTCCGAAACTCGTCGAAGACCTCGTGCCCAAGGCGATGCCGCTCGCGATCTTCGTGAAGGTGCTGCAGGGCCTGCTGGTGGAACGCGTGTCGATCCGCAACCTGCGCGTGATCGCCGAAGCCTTGGCGGAGGCCGCGCCCCGCAGCCAGGATCCCGTCGTGCTCACGGGCGCTGCGAGAGTCGCGCTGAGCCGCCAGATCGTGCAGGAAATCAACGGCCTCGATGAGGAGCTGCAGGTCCTCACCTTGGCTGCGCCTTTGGAACAGGTGTTGCAGAACAGCGTGGCAACGGGCAACGCCGCTCTCGAACCTGGACTCGCCGAACGCATGCACACCTCGCTGGTCACTCACGCACAGAAGCAGGAAATGAGCGGCCGCGTGCCGGTGCTGCTGGTGCCGCAGGCGCTGCGGCCGATCCTGTCGCGCTTCACGCGCCAGACGATCCCCGCGCTGCGCGTGCTGGCCTACAACGAAATTCCCGAATCGCGCCGCGTCCGCATCGCCGGCGCGGTGGGCGCGTAAGGAGCGCACATGAAGATCAAGCGTTTCGTGGCTGCGACCATGCGCGACGCCATGCGCCTGGTGCGCGAGGAACAGGGCCCGGATGCGGTGATCCTGTCGAACCGTCGACTCGAGCACGGCATCGAAGTGGTTGCCGCCACCGATTACGACGCGGCGCTCGTGCAGCAGGCCGCGCAGCGCGACGAGTCGATCGTCGAAGAGCGGGTCCCGGTGCGTGCCGTCGAAACGCAGATCGTGATGCCCACGCCGGCACCTGTCCCTCCGCCTGCAGCGGCGATGCCTACGCCCGCGCCCCGCGCCCCGGTGCAGGACACCGGCCTGACGGAACTGAAGAACGACATGCAGGTCCTGCGTCGCCTGATGGAGCAGCAGGTCGCCGGCATGGCCTGGAACGACATGAAGACGCGCAACCCGGTTCGCGCCGACGTCGTGCGTCGCCTGCTCGGGCTGGGACTGGAACTCAAGCTCGCTCGCGAGATCGCCTCCGAGATACCAGAAGGCACCGACGCCGACCGCGCACGCTTCCTGCCGATGGCGCTGCTCGCCCGCCGCATGCCGACGTTCAAGCACGAGTGGCTCGACACCACGCTGGCGCCCGGCAACGAAGGTCGCCACGAAGTGATCGCCCTCGTCGGCGCCACCGGCGTGGGCAAGACCACGACGATCGCCAAGCTCGCCGCGCGCTACGTGCAGCACTGGGGTCTGCGCGACGTGGCGCTGATCACCACGGACCATTTCCGCATCGGCGCGCAGGAGCAGCTCTTCACGTACGGACGCCTGCTGGGCGTGCCGGTTCTCACCGCCGACAACCAGCGCGAGCTGTGCCTGGCGCTCGAGAAGCTCAAGGATCGCAAGCTGGTTCTGATCGACACCGCGGGCATGTCGCCGCGCGACCAGAACCTGCAGAAGCAGTTCGCGATGCTCTCGGGATTGCCGGTGCCCAATCGCACCGCGCTCGTGCTGTCGGCCGCCAGCCAGATCGCCGACCTCGACGATCAGTACCGCCGCTTCGCAGCTGCGGATCCGAGCGCCGTGATCCTGACCAAGCTCGACGAGGCCACGCGCGTCGGTGCGGCGATCTCCGCGATCACGCGCCACGGCATTCCGCTGGCCTACGTCACCGATGGACAGCGCGTGCCGGAGGATCTGTCGGCTGCACGTCCGGACCAGCTCGTCCTGCGCGCCGTGGCAGCGACACGCGCCGGTGCAGCACTGCCGGACGACGATGAACTTTCATACCAGTTTGCAGGAGCAGCCCATGGGTAAACACGATCAGGCAGCAGGATTGCGCGCATTGCGGCCTGCCAAGCCGGTACAGGTGATCGCGGTCGCCAGCGGAAAGGGCGGCGTGGGAAAGACCAGCGTGTCGGTGAATCTTTCCACCGCGATGGCACAGAGCGGCAAGCAGGTGATGCTGCTCGACGGCGACCTGGGACTGGCCAACGTCGACGTGATGCTGGGGCTGCAGCCGACCTGCAACCTGGCCAACGTGCTGGAAGGCAAGTGCACGCTCGACGACACGATCCTGATGGGTCCCTCGGGCCTGATGGTCATCCCGGCGTCGAGCGGCAAGAAGAACATGGCCGAACTCAATCGCGCCGAGAACGCGGGATTGATCCGTGCGTTCAGCGAACTGTCCCGTCCCATCGACGTGCTGGTGATCGACACCGCGGCGGGCATCGCCGACTCGGTGATCAGCTTCACTCAGGCCGCGCAGGAAGTGATCGTCGTGATCTGCAACGACCCGGCCTCGCTGACCGACGCGTATGCCTTGATCAAGGTGCTCAACCGCGACCACGGCGTGGAGCGCGTGCAGGTGCTGGCCAACATGGTCCAGAACCTCACCGAGGCCAAGGAAGTTCACGAGAACCTGCGCCGCGTGGCCGAGCGCTTCCTCGACGTGACGCTCAATTTCATGGGCTTCGTGCCGCAGGACGAATGGCTCAAGCGCGCGATCCGCCGCCAGCAACCGGTGGTGCAGGCGTACCCCAACTCCGCGGCGGCGCTCGCGTTCGTCGGGTTGGCCAAGAAGGCCGAAAGCTGGGGTCTGCCCAAGGGTGCGCGCGGAAATCTCGAATTCTTCGTCGAGCGCCTGGTGGAGCGCGGCACGGGGCAGCTCGCGAGCGTCGCTGTATGAGATTCCAGGGGCCGGATGCACGGATGAGTCAGGCGAGGAGGAGCAGGTCATGAGTGCGTTGCCCAGGGAAGCCGTCGCTCGCTACGAGCGCTCGCGGTCTCCGGACGCCAACCTGATGCACCAGCATGCAGGCCTGGTGAAGCGCATCGCCTATCACCTGGCGGCGCGGCTGCCGGCGAACGTCGAGATCGACGATCTCATCCAGGCGGGCAGCATCGGTCTGCTCGAGGCCGCGCGGAATTACCAGGGCGATCGCGGCGCGAGCTTCGAGACCTACGCGGGTATCCGCATTCGTGGCGCGATGCTCGACGAGCTGCGCCGTGGAGACTGGGCGCCGCGTTCGCTGCATCGCCGCGCACGCGACGTGGCCTCCGCGATGCGGGCCATCGAACAGGAAACCGGGCGCGAGGCCAAGGACGTGGAAGTCGCCGAGCGTCTGGGCATCACGCTCGCCGAGTATTTCGATGCCGTCGCGGACTCTGCCCGCTGCCAGGTGATGTCGGCGGACGGCTTCGCCGACGGCGAAGGCTTCGATGCGCCCGACGAGGACGGTGACCCGGACGAACAGTTCAGCCGCGCCGAATTCCAGGTCGAGCTGATCAAGGCCATTGGCGGCCTGCCGGAGCGCGAGAAGCTGGTGATGTCGCTGTATTACGAGCGCGAACTCAATCTCAAGGAGATCGGGAAAGTGCTGGACGTCAGCGAGAGCCGCGTCTGCCAGATCCACGGACAGGCGCTGGTGCGCCTGCGTGCGCGGCTCGGGGACTGGGCGAGCGTGGCGCTGGGTTGATTGACGATGTCGATACATACAACGCAAAGGCGCAAAGGACGCGAAGAAAAGCAGTCGGACGTTTGGACTTTGGTTCGGGCTTTTTCCCTTTGCGTCCTTTGCGCCTTTGCGTTGAATCATTCTTTTCGGGACGACTGACATGGACAAGAACCTGAAGATTCTCATCGTGGACGACTTCTCGACGATGCGGCGCATCGTCAAGAACCTGCTCGCCGATCTGGGCTACACCAACACGCAGGAGGCCGATGACGGCAAGACCGCATGGCCGATGCTGCTGGGCGGTGGGTTCGAATTCGTCGTGACCGACTGGAACATGCCCGGAATGACCGGCATCGACCTGCTCAAAGCGATTCGCGGCGAGCCCAAGCTGGCCAGCCTGCCGGTGCTCATGGTCACCGCCGAGGCGCAGCGCGACCAGATCATCGAGGCCGCCAAGGCGGGCGTGAACGGCTACATCATCAAGCCCTTCACCGCCGTGACCTTGAAGGAAAAGCTGGACAAGATCTTCGCGCGACTCGCCGAAGCGGCGTAATCCACGCGCAGGAGTGCTTCGGTGAACGCACCTTTCAAATCGCTGCCGGCGCGCGCCGACCAGCTGGCGCGCATGCGCGAACTCGTGTCGCTGCTCGAGAACGGCGACGACGCCGGTTTCGAAGCGCGCTTTTCCAGCCTGCTGCAGTCGCGCGACCAGGGTTTGTTCGTCAGCGTTGCGCGCCTGACGCGCGACCTGCACGACGCGGTCCGCGGACTGAGCTTCGACGAACAGCTGTCGACGCTCGCCGGCCGGGAAATTCCGGATGCCTGCTCGCGCCTCGACTATGTGACGCGCGTGACCGAAGAGGCCGCCCACAAGACGCTGGATCTCGTCGAGCAGTGCCAGCAGCTCACTCAGGACATCGTGCTGGCCACGCACGACATCTCGGCGGCCTGCCATCGCGCGCACGTCTACGCCGGCTCGCCGTACTCGCTGTCCGGCCTGGTCGTGAGCGTCGACGAGACGCGCGATCACATCGTCAACAGCGCGGCGAGCCTGCGCGACCGGTTGTCCAGGCTGGCGCAGGCGCAGGAGTACCAGGATCTCGCGGGGCAGGTCATCAAGAAGGTGACGACGCTGGTTCGCAGCGTGGAGCGCGCGTTGATCGACCTGCTGCGCGCATCCGGCGGCGCCGTCGCCTCGCGGCCGTCCGATGCGCCGGTCAACCATCTGCACGGCCCTGCGGTCGCCGGCGTCACGCCGCTGGCGGTCAGCCAGGACGACGCGGACTCGCTGCTCGCCGATCTCGGTTTCTGAGAGAGGAACGACCATGCCCGCCGTCGACGACGAGATTCGTGCCGACTTCCTGATGGAAGCCGGCGACCTGATCGAGAACCTGGGCGGACAGCTGGTCGAGCTGGAATCGCGGCCGGACGACTCCGAGCTTCTCAATTCGATCTTCCGCGCCTTCCACACGGTGAAAGGTGGTGCGGGCTTTCTGGCCATCACGCCGCTGGTGGAGTTGTGCCACGCCACCGAGGACGTGTTCAACGCGCTGCGCAACGGCAAGCGAAGTGTCGACGCGGCACTGATGGACGCGGTCCTTCAGGCCGTCGATCAGGTGCAGGCCATGATGGCCAGCGTCGCGGCCAACCACGTGCCGCAGCCGGCGCCGCCTGCATTGATCGAGGCGCTTCACGGCTTGCTGGCGGTACATGCGCCCGAGCCGGCCGTGGTGGCGGTCGAAAAGAAAAAGAAGAAGGTGAAGCCGGCAGCGCCGGTGGACCCGGACGCGATCAGCGAAGACGAGTTCGATGCGCTGCTCGACCAGATGGCCGAAGAGAAGAAGTCGGCCAAGGTCGCGCCGGTCGCCGCGAAGAAGGCCGACGACGCGATCAGCGAGGACGAGTTCGAGGCGCTGCTGGACCAGATGGCGGCGGCCAAGCGCGTTGCGCCCGCCGAAGCGCCTGCTGCTTCGGCCCGCAGTGCGGATCCGGTCGCTCCCAAGTCGGCTCCGAAAACCGCACCGGCAGTGGCCCCCGCCCCCGCAAGCTCTGCTGCGCCCGCGGAAACGTCCGTGCGCGTCGACACCGCCAAGCTCGACCGCATGATGAATCTGGTCGGCGAACTGGTGCTGGTGCGCAATCGCCTCAAGGCGCTGGCCACCGAGGCGGGTAGCGAGGTGGGTCGCGCGGTCCGCGAACTCGACTTCATCACGCGCGGCCTGCAGGGCGCGGTGATGCAGGTGCGCATGCAGCCGATCGGCAAGGTCTTCTCGCGCTTCCCGAAGCTGGCGCGCGATGTCGCGCGCGGCCTGGGCAAGCAGGTCGAGGTCACGCTGATCGGGCAGGACACCGATCTGGACAAGAACCTGGTCGAAGCCCTGGCCGATCCGCTGGTGCACATGGTGCGCAACAGCGTCGATCACGGCATCGAGATGCCCGAGCTTCGCATCTCGCGCGGCAAGCCGGCCGCCGGTCAACTCAAGCTGGAGGCGCGACAGGAAGGCGATCACATCCGCATCACGGTGCGCGACGACGGCGGCGGCATCGACCCCGAGCGGGTGCGCACCAAGGTCGTCGAGAAGAAGCTGATGGACGCGGCCTCCGCGGCGCGGCTGTCGCACGACGAATGTCTGCAGCTGATCTTCCTGCCGGGCTTCTCGACCAAGGACCAGGTCTCCGACCTGTCGGGTCGCGGCGTGGGCATGGACGTGGTCAAGCAGCGAATCCTGTCGCTCAACGGCTCGGCGACGATCGAGTCGCAGGCGGGGCAGGGCAGCGCGGTGCACCTGCGCGTGCCGCTCACCCTGGCGATCCTGCCGGCCCTGATGATCGACGCCGGCGCGCGCCAGTTCGCGCTGCCGCTGGCGATGGTCTCCGATGTCTTCGCGCTGGATCCCACCGCGGTACGCAAGGTCGGCCACTGGAACGTCGCGCCGCTCAAGCGCGAGAACCTGCGCCTGATCGATCTCGAACTCTGGGCCGGCGCGACCGATATCTCGGGCACGCGGCACGTCGTGGTGGTCATGCTCGGTGAAGAACGATTCGGCCTGATCGTGCGCCAGGTGCGCGGTCGCGAGGAGGTCGTGATCAAGCCGCTCGGTGCGACGCTGCGCGGGCTGGCCGGAGTGGCGGGCGCCACGGTGACACCGCAGGGGCGCGTCGCGCTGATCGTCGATGTGCCGGGCCTGGTGCAGACGCACTCGAAGCCGGTGTAGCCCGATGAACCGGTCGTCGTCGGACGCGTCCGCATATCCGCTCGACGAAGCCGGTCGAGAAAAAGGACTTCAGGTTCCGGCGGTCCGGTCGAAAACCTAGGTCATGGACATTCTCAGCATCATCGGTTTCATCCTCGCCATGGTCGCGCTGATCGGCGGGTCCATCCTGAAAGGTTCCGGCGTCGCCGCGCTGTGGGGACCGGCCGCCTTCGTCATCGTCATCGTCGGCACCTTCGGCTCGATCACCGTGCAGACGCCGATGCCGGCGTTCAAGCACGGCATGAAGATGGCCAAGTGGATCTTCATGCCGCCCTCGCTGGACGGCAAAGGCCTGATCGCGAAGATCGTCGAGTGGAGCAATGCCGCGCGCAAGCAGGGACTGCTCGCGCTCGAAGGCAGCATCGCCACCGAAGGCGACGGCTTCATCAAGAAGGGGCTGCAGATGCTCGTCGACGGCGCCGAGCCGGAGACCATCCGCAACACGCTCGAGACCGAGATGCAGGCCAAGGAACACTTCGACCTGATGGGCGCCAAGGTCTGGGAGGGCCTGGGCATCTACGCGCCGACGCTGGGGATCATCGGCGCGGTGATGGGCCTGATGGCCGTCATGCAGAACCTCGCCGACCCGTCGAAGCTCGGACACGGCATCTCGGCCGCGTTCATCGCGACGATCTACGGCATCGCCTCGGCCAACCTGTTCTTCCTTCCGATGGCCTCCAAGCTCAAGTCGGTGATCGGTGACCAGACGCGCGTGCGCGAGATGATCATCGAGGGCCTGATCGCGATCTCGCAGGGCGAGAACCCGCGTGTCATCGAAACCAAGCTGCACGGCTTCCTGCATTGAACGCCGTGAATAGGGAATCGGGATTGAATTTGGCGAAGCCAAAGAGGAATCGTGACGGCGTCGCCGTCGCGGCAGCCTGGTTCGCTCGTCTCCCTGCTTCGACGATTCCCGATTCCCGATTCCCCATTCCCGGCTTCTAGCCATGGCCAAGAAAGCCAAGCACGAGGACCACATCAACCACGAGGCCTGGGCCATTCCCTATGGCGACCTCATCACCTTGCTGCTCGCGTTCTTCGTCGTGATGTATTCGATGTCTTCGGTCAACGAAGGCAAGTACCGGGTGTTGTCGGATTCCCTCAACGCCGCGTTCGGTGGCGCGCCGCGCTCGCCGACGCCGATCCAGGTCGGCCCCAAGACTCAGAGCTCGAACAGCGATCCGCGGCCGCGCATGCTGCCGGGCGCTCCATCGCAGCCGGGCATCCGCGGTTCGCAGAAGGCCTTCCAGAAGCCCGACCTGCCGGGACTCGCGCTGGGCTTCCACGTGGGCGACGGCGGTGGACGCAGCGGTGCGCGCGCGCGCGAACAGCTCGAGAAGATGTCGGAAGACGTGCACGCGGCGCTCGGTGATCTGATTGCGCGCAAACAGGTGCTGGTGCGCCGCCACGAGGAATGGCTGGAAATCGAGATCCAGACCGACATTCTCTTCACCAGCGGTTCGGCGCGGCTGGGCAACGAGGCGGGCGGCGTCCTCGACCGGCTCGCCGATGTGCTGCGCACCTTCGACAACCGCCTGCGCATCGAGGGTCACACCGACGACGTGCCGATCGCGACGCGGGAATTCCCGTCCAACTGGGAACTCTCCAGCGCCCGTGCGGCCGGCGTCGTGCATCGTTTCATGGCGCGTGGCGTGGAGCCTCGGCGCATGACCGTGCTGGGACTCGCCGAATTCAACCCGGTCGCCGAGAACACGGACGCGGCCAGCCGCAATCGCAACCGTCGCGTCGTCATCGTCGTGCTGGCCAATGCCGGCTCGAAGCTGCCCTCGCTGATGACGACGACTTCGGCTGAAGACGGTGCCGCGCCGGCGACGCCGGAGCGCGTCGCCGCGGGCGCGGCGACCTCCTCGTCCATCGTCGCCACGCGGGAGCATTCGCAGCCATGAACGAACCGGGTTGCGGCGCGGTCGGGGCTGAGCCCCTCCTGCAGGGTCCAAGACTTGCAGGAGGGGCTCAGCCCCGACCCAACTCTATGCAGAAGATCCCTTGCGGTTACGGGAGCCGCGCGAATGGCTCGCGGCAATGGATGGGTTCCGCATCGAGGACAGGAGGTTGTCCATGAGCGCTGTCGTCTTTCCCAAAGCATCGACCGAAATCGGGCGCGATGGGGATGGGGGTCGCGATGGCGACGTCGTGCGTCGCTGGATCGGATTCGAGCTTGCGGGCCAGCTGTACGGCGTGCCGATCATCGCCGTGCAGGAGGTGCTGGCGACGGCCGAGATCGAGCCAGTGCCGGGCACCGCGCGCGAGGTGCTGGGTGTCATCAACCTGCGCGGGCAGATCGTCACCGTGATCGACCTGCGGCTGCGTCTCGGGCTCAGTGCCTCGGAAGCGGCGGCGGGCCCGCTGGTGGTGTTCGACGGCCCTATGGAGACCTTGGCTGCCCGGGTCGATCGCGTCACGCACGTGCGGCGCATCCCCGATCCGGCGATCAAGCCGGCACCCCGGTCGGGCGGGAGCCCTTGCGCGGCTGTCCTGGGCATCGTGACGCGGGACGCGGAACTGATGACGCTGCTGGATGTTCCTGCGTTGATGCGTTGATGCGTTGATGCGTTGGCGATTCGATACGCCGAGGTTTCGGTGTGGTTCGCGTCGGCCCGCATCTTTTCTCCCCCGCTCATGCCGAGTAGCGCCGCGCGCCAGCACAGCGCGTATCGAGGCACTCGCATCCCCTTGCCGGCTGCGCTCCCTCGACGCCGGTTCGCTGTCGCTCACCGGCGACCCGGGACGAGCGGGTAGAGCGGGGTGATGGTTGTCGCTCGTCCTCCCGCCGACCGCTTGCGCGGCCAACCCGGCCGCGACCATTTCCCGGCACCCAAAGTCAGGAATAGCAGCAGTCCACGTAGGGGATTCCCCCACAGATCTTCCGTTCCGACGCTGTGCGCGTCCGAATGTCGGCGCGCCGCGATGTGAATCGAGCGTCAGTGCAATGTTGGTGCCACGACATCGCGAACACGCGCAGACCGAAAGGCGCGACGCCGGGTCCAGACAGATCGCTTTCAGGGTTTCAGCATTTTTGGGGGGTCGGAATCGTGCCGCTGGTTCGCTTGCTTGCCCTCCTCACGCTGGCTTCGCTGCTCGGGGCCTGCGCCGCGCCGAAGTACCGCCCCTACGATCCGGCCGCGCGCACCAAGGTCATGAGCATCGGCCTGCTCACCCCGGCGGTCTCGGACACGGTTGCCGTGCGCATGGAAGTGCACCCCGGCCAGAGCTTCGGCGTGGTCGGCATGCTGATCGCCGAGGGCGACATGGAAGGCAAGACCGGGCAGTTCACGCGCGCCGCCAAGGGCAAGGGCTTCGTCTGCAGCAAGACCTTCCTGGCGCAGCTCGACGCCGGCCTGCGCGACGGCGGATACGACGTGAAGTCGGTCGAGGTGACGCGTCCGTACCACGAGTACGCGTTTCTCGATCAGTACCCGAAGGCCGACGGCAGCGTCGACGCCTATCTCGACCTCTACACCGATGTGATCGGCTACATCGCGGCCGGGGGCGGCACGCCGTACCGCCCGACGGTGTACCTCAACGTTCGCCTCGTGCGCGCCACCGACCACAAGGTGCTCTACCAGGACCGCATCACCTACAACGCCTTCGGAGACGGCAACGGCGCGATCACGCTGACCGCTGCCAAGGGCTACGAATACTGGGATTTCAATGCCCTCGTGGCCGATCCGGCCCGGGCGCTGGAAGGTCTGCAGATCGCGATGCGCGCGACCGGCGACGAACTGGCCCGCCAACTCCGCTGAGCGCTGATCACATGAAGACCACCTTTCGCATCGTCGTGCTTTCCCTGGTCGCCCTGATCGCCACCGGCTGCGCCAGCCGAGGTCCCGCGGCCGTGACGCGGCTCAAGGCCCCAGGCTGCGATGCGCGGTGGAACATGGAGAATGCCCAGGCGATCCAGGTGGATTCGCTGCGCGCGGTCGAGCACAGCTTCAGGACCGGCAGCGGCTGCGTCGCGGAGTCCGATGGCAGCGCGGTGGCCTACACGGTGTTCCGCCTGCCGCGCTTCCGCGAGGACTACACGCTGCAGATCGACAGCCAGATCGAAGGGCGAAGCCTGTTCGCGCCGGAGCTCGTGACGCTGGATGCCGACGGCAAGGTGCTGCGCGAGGTGCCGTTCGACCGCTTCGCGCTGCGCGGTGACCGCCTGCAGACCACGATGTTCTTCAGCGCAGACAACGCCAGCGAGCAATACCTGCTGATGCGTTCGGCGCGCCAGGTCGTCGGCCAGGGCGAGCGTCGCCTGATCTCCGGATCGTTCGTGATCCCGCTGGTCGCCGGCGTGCTGCCCTTCCTCTACATGCAGGGCACCGAGTCGGAAGGCGAGTACACCTACGCGCACAACGGCGTGGTCCGGCTGCAGGCGCGCTCGAATGCGCCGGCACTGCGTCGCAACCTGCAGGCACGCGACGCCGCACGCTCCGAGATCGGATTCCTCCTGCGTTGAAGTAAAACGTAGCCCGGGCGAAGCCCCAATGGCGCTGCCTCAAGCCGCGCGTAGTGCGAGCCGGATCGTTCAAGGAGTCTCTGCACGAGCCCGGTCGGGTTTGGCGTGACCCGTAGCCCGGGTGCAACCCGGGGTTTTCTCCCCGTAAGCCGACGCCACTCGATCCGTACGCGAAGCCCCGGGTTGCACCCGGGCTACGGGAACCACGAGGCCGGTGCAGATTTTCCTTGAGGTAGCGCCATTGGGGCGAAGCCCGGGTTCCCCTCGAATACAGAGTGCAGCCCCGGGCTTCGCCCGGGCTACGGGGGGGAGTCGAGCGTCGTGCCGGGCGGTGGATCGTAGGTTCCGTATCCCGAGACGCAGGTCTCGGCGATGTCGTCGTTCCATGCCGACGAGGCCTGCGATATCGGATAGATTCGGCCGACCGCGGCTCTCGCACAGCGACCGCAAGCTGGGGAACGTCATGGGCGACAGACTGCGGTTGTGGGGCTCGCCGGGATCGCTTCGCGCGATGCTGCTGTGTGCTGCGTTGATCGGCACCGCCGCCTGCTCGGAACGCTCGCCGGAGCAGGCCCCCTCGAAGTCCGCCGACGTCGCGCCGCTGCTGATCCAGCACGAGCGCGACTCCTGGAAGAAATACGTCGCGCGCGATCTCGAGGGCAGCCGTCCCCTGCTTGCCGCGGACTACGCCGACGTGCAGAGCGACGGAACCTTGCTCGATCGCGAGGGACATCTCGCCTTCGTGCCCAAGGCGAACGTCGAATGGCACGAACTCGACCGGTTCAACGTCCTGCTGCTGTCGTCCGACGCGGCCGTCGTGACCTATCGCGCCCGTTCGCGCGACCGCGGCGTCCAGGAGACCTACCAGGCCGACGTCACCGCCGGCTGGTCGCTGCGCAATGGCCAGTGGGTCGCCACGTTCTATCGGGAGACCCCGACGCCGCCGGAGCCGTCGGCTGCGGGGGAATAGCGGCACCGGCCGATCGGCCGCAGCATCGAACGAAATGGAGAGGGGAAGATGGGGACTCGACGTGAATTCCTGACGCAGGCCTTGTGGGCCGGCGGCGCAACGATGGCCTTCAACGTGAGCGCGTTCGCCGCGTTCGGCCTGTCCGCGAAGTCGGTGATCGAACCGGTGCAGGGGGTGTGCAAGCGCCTGGCCGCGGCCGGCTGGCGCGACCTGCTGCTGAAGGCGAGTGGCGGTGCGCTCGACATCGGCGCCAAGGATCTGGCGGCTGAGCTCGCCAAGACCTTGACGGTCGATCGCGGGGTGGCGGGGTTCGCGGATTTCGCCGGTACCGGTCAGCGGGGCATCGAACCGGGCAGCCCGGCCCGTAGCCTGCTGTACCACGCGTTCGCCTCGCCCGATGTCGTCGACGCGAGCCTGACGGACTATCCGACGCTGGCCGAGATCGACGCGCTGGAGAACTATGTCTACGGCGTGCGCCCGCCGGCGTTCTCCGAACTCAAGACTGCAGCGGGCGACCACGAGCTCGGCGTCGTGATGATGGCCGTGCAGTACCGTCCGGCGCGAGACACCGTCGACGGCCGCCACGCGGACCTGGTGTTCGCGCGCACCGGCATCTCGCGGATGGGAACGCTGGAGCCGCGCTACAACGCGCGTGCGCGCAATTTCGAGGCGATCGATCCTGCGAAGCCCTACGACTTCCCGGCCATCCCGCAGCGCTTCGTACCCTTCATCGCCGTGAAGCTGCCCGGCAGCGATCCGCGGCTGGCGATTCTGGATCGCGTGAAGAACGACGCGGAGACCGATTTCTGGCTGCCGCTGCAGAAGCTGTTCAGCGGTTCGGAATGCATCGCCGGCGAGAAGCTGACGGTGGAGATGGGTTGCGCGTTCCGCAACGAGAAGCTGCGCCGCTTCCATCGCTACCTGCAGATCAACGGGTATCCGACCGAATGGGTCGGCGACGATCTCGAGCAGTTCCCGTTCGTGATCCGCGACGAGCAGATCGCGTCGTTCGCCAAGGCCAGCGAGTACGGACCCGGCGTGGTCCAGCCGCGCGCGGCCGCGTTCGTCAATCGCGCCCGCTACAAGAACCAGTGGCTCGGCTTCAAGGTGGCGCACGAGTGGGTGTCCACGCCGGGCGTGGTGTATTTCTCCGGCGGCCAGATCCTGGGCGGGGAAGCCGATACCGAGGAGTCGTACGTCGCCGGCGACAGCCTGTTCCTCGAAGGCGCCGCGCAGGACTACGACCGCAACGCGCCCGAGTACGTGAGCCTGCGTCACCGCCTGCGCGAGGACGGCGCGCTCGACGATCTCAACAATGATCCGGACATGCCGCGCCTGATCCGCGAGGGCGGATACGTGGCGCAGCACTTCATCGACTACGCCGGCGACGGCTGGGTCGAGGCGCGCGTGAAGGGCCTGCCGCAGGAACTGCCGCACATGGCCGCGTACGCGCCGGTGTCGCCGCCCGACTTCTTCCCGCTGGTGAGCCAGCACGATCTGACCGAGTGGTGGCGCAACCAGGTTCCGGCCGCGTTGCGCGACGGGCTGTGGGCGATCCCGCCGCTGGCGCTGTCCTCGCGTCGCATGGCGGCGAACATCGAGCTGCCGATCGGCTTTTCGATCTACGACGTCGGCGCTACCGCGGTCGTCGGGCTGGCGCAGGCCGGCACCCCCGTCGCCAAGGGCGCGAGAACCGAGGTGTCGACCGTCTCGCGCTACTCGGGCCTGCCGGATCATTCGCCAGGCCTGTTCGATCCGGGCTGGGATGCGAGCCAGGGCCTGATGTACAACAACCCGGAAGAAGGCCTGCAGGCGTTTCTGCAGAACCACGGTCTGGGCACGCCCTTCGTCGAGGACGTGAAGCTGTGCGCCGCGCTGGGTTCGTACTGGCCGGCCATCGCGCCGGATTCCAGCCGCAGCTTCACGCCGCTCAAGCGCGCGGGCGGCTACGACTATCCCTGGCCGACGATCGTGCCGCTGACGGATGCCGAGACTGGCATCGAGGCGATCGATGGAAAGTTCCAGCCCTGGGACGGTGTGCGCGGCCCGCAGGTCGTCGACGCCGGCGGCAAGCGCGTCGTCGAATACCTCGACATCGATCGGGTCGACTACATCACGCTGCCGGGCACGATGACGATCGCGCAGCTCGCCAGGATCGATCTTGCCGAGACCAAGTCGCGCGTCATGGCGATGGCCTCGGTGTACTGGTCGCTGGGCATCCATGATCCCGAGTACCGCAAGCGTTATCCGAAGGGCCGTCGCGCGATCACCGAGATGATCAAGGCCAAGGCGGGATGGGCCGTGCTGTCGTTCCGCCGGGTGCGTGACGACGAGCCTGAACTGGCCGAGGCGCAGAAGGGTTCGCGCGCGAAGCTGGTTCCCGCCGGTCCGCGCTATCGATTCCATCTCTACCGGCCGCTGGCGCAGACGCGGCACCCGACCGATCTCAAGCGCGTGCACGTCTCGATCAAGGAAGAAGCCATCGTCTACGTCGATGCCTCGCAGGTGCTGATCCGCCGGGGCAAGCAGCCGTGGAAGCG
>Ga0187844_10001174_pt1 | contig 20167 bp, 20 predicted proteins | sample SpaLakP09_SKY_50_FD_134517 | JGI IMG/M metagenome (GOLD analysis project Ga0187844, IMG submission 134517) | Oligotrophic lake water microbial communities from Sparkling Lake, Wisconsin, USA - SP09_SKY_50 | ecosystem: Environmental > Aquatic > Freshwater > Lake | place: USA: Sparkling Lake...
CGGGGGGCGGCGGGGGGGGAGGCGGCGGCGACCAGGCGGCGAACAGCGGATCGGTCGGCGGCGCCCAGGCCTCGCGCGGCTCGGCCACCAGCCGGATCGGCCAGGTCGATGCGGGCTTGGACGCCGCGGCGCTGGCCGGCGCGGCGGCACGGGGCGCCGCGTCGCGGCGCATGCCGGCGGTGGCCACCACGGCCTCCTCCTCCGGGCTCAGCGCCAGCCAGATGGTGGCCGCGACGGTGGCGGCCAGGCCGGCGCCGAGGGCGATCTGGCGCGGCTTCATGGCGTGGCTCCGGCCATGACCGAGCGCGCATGCAGCGACCAGACCAGCTCGGCCTCGATCTCGCCCGCCGCCGGGTTGTTCCGGCGCAGCTTCAGGCTGTCCAGGCTCAGGGCCGGGTCTTGCCTCAGCGCCTGCTCGATGAAGCCGCGCAGCTGGGCATACGTGCCCTGCACCGGCATGGTGATGCGCAGGCGCTCCAGGCCCAGCTTGTCGTCGCGGGTGATGCGGTGCTCGGTGCGGCTGCTGTTGAGGCCCTGCTTCAGCGCCAGGGTCAGCAGATCGCCCAGGCGGGCCTGCCGGTCACTGACCTCGGGCAGGCTGGCGACCAGATGACGGGGCTGGGCTTGCTCCTGCGGCACCTCGACCACCACCGGCTGGCGACGCAGCCTGGCGCGCAGCGTGTCGGCATCGGCTTGGGCTACGCTGGCCTGGGCCTCCCAGCTGCGCGCCGGGCCCAGCAGCAGCACGGCCGCGCCGATCAGGCACAGCAGGCCGAAGGCGCCGGGCAGGCCGAAGCGGCGCAAATGGCGTATCAGTTCGCCGCGTGTCATGGCTTCGCTCCGGCGTTCAACAGCTGGGGCTGCAGCCTGGCGCTGATGTCCAGCCGCAGCCCGGCGAGGCCCTGGTCGCCCATCATCAGACGGCTCAGCACCACGTCCTGCCAACCGGGTAGCGCGCTGAGCCTGTCCACCACGTCCAGTGCGGTCTTGCGGTCGGCGCTCAGGCCCTCCAGACGCAGCTCGGACCGTACGGCCGTGTAGTCGAGGCCCAGCCATTGAACCTGCTTGCCGCCGGCGGTTTCGACCTGGCTCAAGATTTGGCCCCAGGGCTCCTGCAGCAAGCCGGCGACCTCGCGGGCGGCGCGGGTGGCTTCCAGCTGCGCCTGTTGCTGCGAGCTGCCCAGGGCGCTGTTGCGTGCCACCGGCGCCGCGACGACCGGCGGCCGGCCGCGGGCACGGTTCTGCAGCTGGGCCAGCGCCTGCTGGGCGGCGTCGCGGGCGGCATGACTTTCCCAGGCCGTCCAGGCCGCGGTGGCGAGCACCAGCGTGCCGGTGGCGGCCAGCGCCCAGCCCAGCGGGCTGCTGCGCGGGCCGGTGGCCAGGAAGTCGGGCTGGGGCAGGTTCGCGCCGGCGGGCTTGGCCGGCGGGCTCAGCTGCGCCAGGGTCGGGGCATCGCCGTCCAGGCGGCCCAGCACACGCACCCCGGGCCAGATGGGCGCGGCCGCCGCGGCCAGGCCATAGCCCAGCACCCGCGTCTCGACAGCCACGCCCCTGGCCTGTTCGGCGCGCAAATGGTTCAGCGCCTCGCCCAGCGACTCCAGCGTCGCCTCGGCCAGCCGGGCATGGCGCAGCGTCACGCAGCGGCCCTGCTGCAGGCCCACCCAGGTCACCAGCTGCCCCTCGACCCAGGCCAGCGCCGCCTGCGGCGCGCGCGCCCACTCGGGCTCGCTGGCCTGCAGCGCCGCCAGCGCCACGCTCCAGGCCGGGCGCAGGGTGCGCAGATCGACCGCATGGGCCTGCGCCACCGCCTGCAGCTGGGCCAGATCGGCACCCTGCAAGGCGCAGGCGCCGCTGCGTTCACCCGAGCGCCAGGGCGCCAGCGCCCAGCGCTGGGCACTGGCGCCGAAGTAATGGCCCAGCAGCTGGCTGGCATAGGCGTTCAGCGCGGCGTCGTCCTCCAGCGGCATGCCGGCCTCGCTGACCAGATGGTGCAGCAGCGCGCCGCTGACCCAGACCTGGGCCGCGCCGCCCGCATGGGCCTGGCACCAGCTGCTCCAGGGCTGCACGGCGCTTGCTCCATTGGGCCGCAGCTCGCGCACGCCGGCGGGCTGCAGCCACAGGGCCTGCGGCCGCGCCCAGCGTGCGCGCAGGCGCCGCAGGGCGCCGCCGAGGGTGGAGGTGGTGGCCAGCTCAGTCATCCAGGGTCACCCGATCCAGCTCTTCAAAGGTCGTTTCGCCGCGGCAGACCGCCGCCAGCGCGACGCTGCGCAAGGAGCGCATGCCGCGCGAGCGCGCCGCTTCCTTGATCTGCGACATCGGCGCCCGCGCCGCGATCAGGTCGCGCAGCCCGTCGTCCAGTTTCAGCAGCTCGGCCACCGCGCGCCGGCCCTTGTAGCCGGTGCCTCGGCAGTGGCCGCAGCCGTCGCCCTTCCTGAAAACGCCCTCGCCTGGCTTCAGCCCATGGGCCGCCAGCACCTCGGGCTCGGGCAGAAAGGGCTTGGCGCAGTGGCTGCAGTTCAGCCGCAGCAGCCGCTGGGCCAGCACCGCATTCAGCGCCGAGACGACGTTGTAGAGGTCAAGCCCCATGTGCATGAAGCGGCCGATCACGTCGAAGGCGTTGTTGGCATGCACCGTCGAAAACACCAGGTGGCCCGTCAACGCCGCCTGCACGGCGATCTGCGCCGTCTCGGGGTCGCGGATCTCGCCGACCATCACCCGGTCCGGGTCGTGGCGCAGGATCGAGCGCAGGCCGCGCGAGAAGGTCAGGCCTTTCTTCTCGTTGACCGGAATCTGCACCACGCCGGGCAGCTGGTACTCGACCGGGTCTTCGATGGTGATGATCTTGTCCTGGCCGGTGTGGATCTCGGACAGCGTTGCGTACAGTGTCGTCGTCTTGCCGCTGCCGGTCGGCCCGGTGACCAGCAGCATGCCGTGCGGCTGGCGCGCCAGGGCCCGCACCGCAGCGCGCTCGGAGGCATCGAAGCCCAGCGCATCCAGCGTCAGCTGGCCATGCTCCTGCTCGATATTGGCGCGGTCCAGCACGCGCACGACGGCGTCTTCGCCGAACACGCTGGGCATGATGGACAGGCGGAAGTCGACCTCGCGGCCCTGCACACGCAGCTTGAAGCGGCCGTCCTGCGGCAGGCGGCGCTCGCCGATGTCCAGCTCGGCCATCACCTTCAGCCGCGACACCAGCTGCTCTGCCACCGGAATGCCATCGACGCTGCGCACCATGGACATCACGCCATCGACGCGAAAGCGAATCGTCGCGCCGCGCACCGTGCATTCGATGTGGATGTCGCTGGCGCCGTCCTGCAGCGCGTCGTACAGCGTCGCGTCCAGCAGCCGCATGACCGGATTGGCCTGCTCGCTCAGACTCCGCGCAGACAGATCGTCGACATTGTTGATGCCGCCGTTCTGCGCCAGCGACTCCTCGAGGCCCGACAGCGCGCGGAAGTCCGCCTCGCCCGCGCCCAGCCAGTGCTCCAGCGCCGCCGCATCGACGCGCAGCCAGCGCACCGGGCACAGCAGCCGCGACTCGACGCTTTGCAGCAGCATCAGGTCGGGTTCGCGGTCGGCCAGCAGCATGGGCATGCCGCTCACGCCTGCTGCCAGCACGGCGCGCCAGCGCAGCGCCTGGGCCTGCGGCCAGCGCTCGAAGTCCAGGTGCCAGGGCCCGGATTCGGCCGGCAGCCAGCTGGACAGGGCGGTGCTATCAAGTGCGGTGTCGGTCATGTTCGGACTCCCGCCGGGCCGCCCCAAGGGAGGCCGGCGCCCCCTCGGGGGGCAGTGAACGCAGTGAGCGTGGGGGCCGTCATTGCACTTGCTCCACCAATTGGAAAATAGGCAGGTACATCAAGACGATGATGCCGCCGATGACGACACCCATGATCAGCATCAGGATCGGATTGATGGCGCGGGTCAGCAGTTCGGTCAGGCGCACCGCCTCTTCATCATGGAAGGCGGCGGCCCGCTCCAGCATCGCCGCCAGCTCGCCGCTGCGCTCGCCGACGCGCAGCATGCGCCGCGCCACCGGCGTGGCCAGATCTTGTGCCTCGAAGGCGGCCGACAGCCGCTCGCCCTGGGCCACCATCTCGGCCGCCGCCGCCACCGGCGCGCGCCAGGGCGGCGCGACCACGCCGCGCACGATGCGCAGCGCGGCCAGCGCCGGCACGCCCGAGGCCAGCAGCATGCCCAGGCTGCGGTACAGCCGCGCCAGGGCCAGCACGCGCAGCCGCGGGCCCAGGCCCGGCATGCGCCAGGCCCAGTGAATCAGGGCCTGGTGCGTGGACGGATGGCGCCAGACGACCACCGCACCGAACACCAGCATCGCCGCCCCGCCCAGCGCCAGGCCCGGGTGCTCGCCGGCCACGCGGCCGAAGCTGATCAGCACCTGCGAAGCCCAGGGCAGCTTGTCACCCAGGCCGTCGAGGATGCCGGCAAAGCGCGGCAGCACGAACAGCAGCAAAAACATGATCACCGCACCGCCAACAATCAGCAGCAGCAGCGGATAGACGCAGGCCGCCACCAGCCGCGAGCGCAAGGCCTCGACCCAGGCCAGGTATTTGGCATGCTGGCTCAGCGCCAGCGCCAGCTGGCCGGTGCGCTCATTGGCCGCGACGATGGCGCAGACCAGCTCGTCGAACACCGCCGGCTGGGCCTGCATCGCCACCGAAAGGGCCCTGCCTTCGCGCACCATCGCGATCACCTCGTCCAGTGCCTGCTGTACATCGGTGCGTGACTCCTTCTCGCGCACCGTGCTCAGCGCTTCCAGCAGGGCAATGCCGGCGTCCAGCAGCACCGCCAGCTCCTGGCTGAACAGCTGCAACGGAAAGCGCTTGGTGCCACGCGAGGCCGGCCACAATTTCAGGCCGCCCGCCGCCACCGCACCCACCTCTTGGACGCTCAAAATGCGCTGTGGCGCCACACCCAGCTGCGCGGCCACCGCGTGGCAGTCGGGCGCGCTGATGCGGCTCTGCTGCACCCCGTGCACGGGGTCGAAGACGCGAATCAGGAAGTCAGGCATCGCCTGGTGCCGGGAGCCGGCTCACCAACTGACCAGGTCGGCATCTTCGCCTTCACCACCGGGACGGCCGTCCTTGCCGAACGACAGCAGGTCGTATTCGCCATGCTCGCCCGGCGAACGGTACTGAAATTCATGCTGCCAGGGGTCCTTGGGCACGGCCTTGCTCAGGTAAGGGCCGGCCCAGCGCGGCTCGTCCGAGGGCTTGGTGACCAGCACGGCCAGGCCCTGTTCGGTGCTCGGGTAGCGGCCCATGTCGATGCGGTACTGGTCCAGCGCCTTTTGCAGGCCATCGATCTGTGCCTTGGCGGCCTTGACTTCGGACTTGCCGATCTGGCCGAAGAACTTCGGCCCCACATAGCCCGCGAGCAGGCCGATGATGACCATCACCACCAACAACTCAAGCAGGGTAAAGCCGCGCACGACGGCGCGCTCGCGCGACGCTCGGCCAACAGACAGCATTGGATTCAAACCGGCACCTTCAATCTCAACAAGGCGGTGCGCGCCTGCGGCGCGACACCCGAACCGCGCACTATTGCAGCAGATGATGACAAGTTCAATACGGGCTTGACCCGGGCACCCCGCGAACGGGTGGGGGCTCGGTCAGACCTGCGAATGATTGTAGGCGGTGGGCCTCAGGCCGGGCCCGGCAGCAGCAAGTGCACCGCCCGCAACAGCTCGGCCTTGGTGAAGGGCTTGTCCAGACCGGCGCAGCGCGACTGGTCCAGAAACACCCGGGCGCTGGGCGACAGGGTGTCACCGGTGACGAACAGCATGCGCCGGGCCAGGGCCGGGTCGTGCTGGCGCACGGCCCGCCACAGCGACGCGCCATCGATGTCGGGCATGCGCAGATCGGACACGATGGCGTCGAACCGCGTCTCGCCCAGCATGGCCAGGGCCGCCAACCCGGACTCGGCCACCGCCACCTCGTAACCGGCGCTGCACAGAAAGTCGCGCATCAGCTCGGCGATCTGGCCCTCGTCATCGACGACCAGCAGGCGCGCCGCGGCCACGCTGTCCAGTGCGTCCAGCGGCGCCGAGGCCGAGGGCGGGCCGGCCTCGCCGCTGAGTGGCAGGCTGAGGCGGAAGGAGGCGCCACCCGGCCCGCCCTCCAGCAGCAGGCTGCCGCCATGGGCCTGTGCGATCGAACGCGACACGGCCAGACCCATGCCGGTGCCCGCGCCCTCGGCCTTGGTGGTGAAGAAGGGGGCGAACACCTGCTCGCGCAACCCGGGCGGCACGCTGGCGCCGTTGTCTCGCACGCGCAGCCACAGGCGTGGCTCGCGATCGCTGCGGCGCTGCTCCAGTCCGGTGCTGACGCTCAGACGGCGCACGCCCTCCACCGCCATCAGCGCCTGCTGGGCATTGACCAGCAGATTTAGCACAATCGGGCGCATCTGGTACGGGTCGGCATGGATTTCGGGCAGTCCGGGCGTCAGCGCCAGCTGCAGCGCGATGTCGTGGCTGCGCAGCGCGTACTGCAGCATGTCGGTGGCAGCCGGCACCAGGTCGTTGAGCAGCACCGGGCTGCGCACGCTGGGGCGCTGGGGCGCTGGGGCGCTGGCGGGCCATGTTCAGGAAGGCGCGCACGATGCGGCCGCAGCGCTCGGCAGCCTCACGGATGCACAGCCCGTTTCGACCCGCTGCCCCAGCAGCCGGGGCGCGCCGCCCTCGGTCACCCGGCGCATGCCGGCCTCATGGGCCTGGCGATGCTGGGTGGGAACTATCACCTCGGCCACCGGCCGGCCCAGGGCCTGCTCACACGAAAGGCCGAACATTACCCCGGCCGCCGGATTGAACTCGACGACCAAGCCCGCCACACCACCCGGGCGGGAGTGGCATCGAGCAGCATGCGCAGCAACGGCAGGCCCCCACCGCCCGACAGCCCCAGCTCGCCCACGCCGGGGATGGTCTCGGGTCTGAGGTGCGGGGGCTCGGTCATCGATCAAGCCCTTGCAACGAAAAAGGCCCGCGACGGCGAGCCACGGGCCTTTTGCATGTGATGCCGGTGATGTCAGTCAGAACGGGATATCGTCATCCATGTCGTCAAAGCCGGTCGACGACTTCGGTGCCGGGCGCGGAGCCGGTGCCGGAGCGCGCGCGGCCGGCGCGGCACGTCGGGCCGGGGCCTCGCCCTCGCCAGCATCGCGGTTGCCATAGCCGCCACCTCCCCCTCCCCCGTAGCTGCTGCCACCGCCGCCGCCTTCGTCACCACCACCGGCGCCGTCACGGCCACCCAGCATCTGCATCTGTTCGGCGACGATTTCGGTGGTGTACTGGTCCTTGCCGTCCTTGTCCTGCCATTTGCGGGTCTTCAGGCGGCCTTCGATATAGACCGGGCGACCCTTCTTCAGGTATTCGCCGGCAATTTCGGCCAGGCGGTCGAACAGCGCCACGCGGTGCCATTCGGTTTCTTCCTGACGCTCACCGGACTCACGGTTCTTGCTGCCGCGCGAGGTGGCGATGGCCAGATTGCACACGGCCGAACCGCTGGGCATGTAGCGAACTTCGGGGTCGCGCCCGAGGTTGCCGATGAGAATGACTTTATTGACCGAGGCCATGGTGCGCTCCGAAGCGGTGAATCAGTTAGGCATGGGATTATGCCGTCCGGCCCACAGTTGAGGGCAAGATCCCCGCATTTGGTCGCCGGCCGCCCCGCCCAACCCGCCCGTTCCCTACGATAGCGCCATGCTGCACGCCGACGCCACCCTCCCGATACCCCACAAGGCCGGCAATCTGCGCCTGTGGCTGGCCTATGCCGGCGTCTGGACCCTGGCCTGGCTGCTGTTCATGCTGGCCGGCATCCAGGCCGATCTGCAGCGCGGCAGCTGGCGGCCGTTGTCGGCCGTCTATCAGGCGACGTGGACTTTGTGGCCGGCGGCGCTGTGGGGCTTGTTGGTCTATCCCTGGATGCGCTGGATGCAGCGCCTGGCCCTGCCAGCGCCCTGGCAACTGCTGCTGCACGCTGTGGCCGCCCTGTTGTTCAGCTTGCTCTGGCAGGCCAGCAGCTTTGTCGCGGCCTGGGCCCTGTTCGAGTTCGAACATGCGCTGGCCACCCTGCACCAGACCGTGCTGTGGCAGGCGCTGTGGGGCTGTTTCGTCTACGGCTCACTGGCGGCAGGCTTTTCGGCGGTGCTGAATGCCCGCCGGGCGCGGGCCAGCGCACTGGCCGCCGCCCAGGCCGAGGCGGCGCTGGTGAGGGCCGAGCTGGCCGCGGTGACGGGCAAGCTGAATCCGCACTTCCTGTTCAACACCTTGAATTCGCTGATCGCGCTGACCCGCAAGGACGCCCAGGCGGCCGAGCAGGCGCTGCTGCGCTTCTCCGGCATGCTGCGCTACGTGCTGGCCACCAAGCGCGGCGGCAGCGACCGCGTGGCGCTGCGTGACGAGATCGAGTTCGTGCGTGACTACCTGGCGCTGGAGAGCCTGCGCCTGGGCAAGCGCCTGCAAGTCGTCTGGGAGCTGGACCCGCAGACCCTGGACGACGAGATCCCGCCGCTGAGCCTGCAGCCGCTGGTGGAGAACAGCATCCAGCACGGCATCGCGCCGCGCACCCAGGGCGGCCAGGTGCATATCAGCGCCCAGCGCGACGCCATGACGCAAGGCCTGGCCCTGTGCGTGCGTGACGATGACGCCGGCTGCGAGCCAGCCCGGCTGGAGGCCAGCCAGAGCCGCAGCGGCATCGGCTTGTCGGCCCTGCGCAGGCGTTTTGCGCTCGACTACGGCGGCCGCGCCCGTCTCAAAACCCATACCGCGCCCGGCGCGGGCTTTCGCACCGATCTATGGATTCCCCAATGAACCAGCCCCGTATCCGCACCCTGATTGCCGAAGACGAGCCGCTGGCCAGCGAGAGCCTGGCCGCGTGGGTGACCCAGTTCAGCGCCGCCGGCCTGCCCGCGCTGGAACTGCTGACCATCTGCGCCGATGGCGACAGCGCGCTGGCGCAGATCCGCGCAATGAAGCCCGAACTGGTGCTGATGGACATCCACATGCCCGGCCAGACCGGCCTGCAGGTGCTGCGCGAGCTGGCCCGCGACCGCAGCGCCGCGCCGCCGGCGGTGATCTTCACCACCGCCTATGACGAACATGCGTTGACGGCCTTCGAGCTGCATGCGGTCGACTATCTGCTCAAGCCCTTCTCGCAGGAGCGCTTCAACGAGGCGGTGGCCCATGCGCTGCAGACGCAGCTGGCGCCGCACGAGTCAAGCAGCCAGGCAAGCCAGCCGCTGCAGGCGCTGGAGTCGCTGGACGAGGAGGCCGCACCGGTGCAGGCGCTGTCGCGCATCCTGGTGCGCGACCAGGGCAAGATCTTCCCGCTCAGCACCGACGACATCGAGTACCTGCGCTCCGACACCAAGTACACGGCGATCAACAGCCGCGGCAAGCAATTCATGGTGCGTCTGCCGATCGCCGCCTTCGAGCAGAGGCTCGACCCCAGCCGCTTTCTGAAGCTGCAGCGCTCGTGCATCATCAATATGGATTTCGTCGAGTCGATGACACCCGATGACACCTCGCAACTGATCGTCAAGATGCGCGACGGCACCAAGTTCACCGCCAGCCGCGAGGTGTCCAAGATGCTGCGGGGCCAGGCAATATGAAGGCGAGGCTGGCACTTTTTCTGGTACCGCTGGCCTGGCTGGTGCTGCTGACCGGTGCCCAGGCCCAGCTGATCGGCCAGTCCTCGCCCACGCAGATGACTTATGCGCTGGGCAGCTTCAAGCGCATCGTTCTGGCCGGTGCGGCCGATGTGCGCCTGGTGCAGGGCGAGGTCAACCAGCTGGTCATCGAGGGCGATGCCGAGGTGCAGAAGCGCGTCGAGGTGGACCTCAACGGCGGCAGCCTGCGCATCGAGCCGGCGGGCGGCTGGAAGTTCTGGAATGCGCGCCGCACCCTCGTGCTGATCACCGTCCGCGAGCTGGACGAGATCAATATCCAGGGCGCCGGCGACGTGATCGCCGATGGTCCGTTGAAGCTGGAGCAGCTGACGGCCAAGATCACCGGCTCGGGCAATCTGCGCCTGACCGAGCTGCATGCCCGGCGCCTGGCGATGAGCATCATCGGCTCGGGCGACGCCAAGGTCACCGGCAGTGTGCAAGACCTGCAGCTGATGATCTCCGGCACCGGCGACTTTGTCGGCCAGCGCCTGCGCGCCGAGCGCGCCAAGGTGTCGATTGCCGGCGTAGGTGACGTCAGCCTCTGGGTCACCGAGGACCTGGTGGCGCGGCTGTCGGGCGCCGGCTCGGTGCGCTACTGGGGCAACCCCCATGTGCACAAGTCGATCTCCGGCGTGGGCTCGGTCACGCCGGCCGGGGACCGCGGGCCCTGATCTTTAGTCATTGCGGGTTGGACCTGACGGGTACCCCCGGCAGCTCCGACCCCAACCGCTCGTAGCTGTTCGGACTTACGGCTCACCTTCCCAGTAGTCCAGCGTTTCCTTGGAACGGCCCAGCACATCGAAATCCGGTGGAGCAAAGGCCAGGTATTTGCCCGAGTCGGGGTATTCGCAGATCTCGGGCTTCTCGCGCGTGCTGATGCTCAGGTACTTCAGCGGTGCGGTGGATGTGTTGATCAGCTGGTGCGGGTACTCGGGCCCGGGCGGGATGAAGATCGTGTCGCCGGCCGTCACCGGTAGCATCTCGCCGGCCACCCGAAAGGTGCCCTCGCCTTCGAGGATGATGAACATTTCCTCCTGGGCGTAGTGCAGGTGGTAGGGGCAGCTGCGCATGCCGGGCGCGACGATGTCGATGCTGGCGCCCAGCTTCATCGCGGCCGTGCCAGCGGCCAGGCGCGCGCCCTGGCTGTCATAGAGCGGCTCGCGCACTTCATGCTTCAGCGGCACCTCGTTGAAATTGCGTATCAGCTTGTCGCGCAGCTCGGCGGCTTTGTCAGTCATGGCCTAATCCCTGTATGTCCCAGACTTCAGATCTTCACGCACCGCTTGGTATCCTGCAAGAGGTGTTCGGTTACAGCGCCTTCCGCGGCGAGCAGGCCGCCATCACCGACCATGTGACCACTGGGGGCGACGCCCTGGTGCTGATGCCCACCGGCGGCGGCAAGAGCCTGTGCTACCAGATTCCGGCCATTGCCCGCCACCGCCAGGGCCGCGGCGTGGCCGTGGTCGTCAGCCCCCTGATCGCGTTGATGCACGACCAGGTCGGCGCGCTGGAGGAGGCCGGCGTCCATGCCGCCTATCTCAATTCATCGCTGAGCAGCGAGCAGGCCCAGTACATCGAGCGCGAGATGATGAGCGGCCGACTGGTGATGCTCTACGCCGCGCCGGAGCGCATCACCAACACCCGTTTCCTGGCCCAGCTCGACTCGCTGCACGAGCGTGGCCTCTTGAGCCTGTTCGCCATCGACGAGGCCCATTGCGTCAGCCAGTGGGGCCATGACTTCCGCGAAGACTATCTGCTGCTCAACGTGCTGCACGAGCGCTTTGCCGGCGTGCCGCGCATCGCGCTGACGGCCACCGCCGACGAGCACACCCGCGCCGACATCCTGGCCCGGCTGCAGCTGGAAGACGCGCGCATCTTCCTGAGCAGCTTCGACCGGCCGAACATCCGCTACGCGATTGTCGAAAAGGACAATCCGCGGGGCCAGCTCTTGCGCTTCATCCGCGACGAGCACGAGGGCGAGGCCGGCATCGTCTACTGCCAGAGCCGGAAGAAGGTCGAAGAGACCGCCGCCTGGCTGGAGGGCGAGGGCATCGCCGCCCTGCCCTATCACGCCGGCCTGGATGCCGGCGTGCGCCAGCGCCACCAGGATCGATTCCTGCGCGAAGACGGCATCACCATGGTGGCCACCATCGCCTTCGGCATGGGCATAGACAAACCCGATGTGCGTTTCGTCGCCCACCTGGACCTGCCCAAGAACATCGAGAGCTATTACCAGGAGACGGGCCGTGGCGGGCGGGACGGCGCACCGGCCGATGCCTGGATGACCTACGGCCTGGCCGACGTGGTCAACCAGCGCCGCATGATCGACGAAAGCCCCGCCGGCGAGGAGTTCAAACGGGTGCAGCGCGGCAAGCTCGATGCGCTGCTGGCGCTGAGCGAGGCGCACGACTGTCGCCGCGTGCGCCTGCTGGCCTACTTCAACGAAGACGCCCCGCCCTGCCGGCCCTACCAGAACCTCTGCGACAACTGCCTGCACCCCCCCGCCACCTGGGACGCCACCGAGGCCGCACGCAAGGCGCTGAGCTGCATTTACCGCTTCCACCAGAACGGCGGCCAGCGCTTCGGCGCCGGCCATCTGCTGGACGTGCTGCGCGGCAAGCGCACCGACAAGGTCACGCAGTATGGCCACGAAGCTTTAAGCACCTTCGGCATAGGCGCCGACCTGAGCGAACAGCAGTGGCGCTCGGTGCTGCGCCAGCTGGTTGCGCTCGGCCATGTGGTCAGCGAGGGCGAGTACAACACCCTGGCGCTGAGCGATAGCGCCCGCGCCGTGTTGAAAGGGCAAGTGCAATTGCTGCTACGCGTGCCTGCCGAGGCGCCGAAGAAAGGCCGTGGCAACAAGAGCAGCGGCAGTCGCAGCGCCCCCAAGGCCGCGCCCGCCCACCTCGACGAAATCGCCCAGGCCCGCTACCTGGCGCTGAAGACCTGGCGCGCCGAAGTCGCCAAGGAACACAGCCTGCCCGCCTACGTGATCTTCCACGACGCCACCCTGGCCGAAATGGCCCGCCAATGCCCCGGCTCGCTCGACGAGCTGGGTGAGATCAGCGGCGTCGGGGCAAAGAAGCTGGAGGCCTACGGGCGGGAGATCCTGAGAGTGCTGGATGAGGGGTGAGCACAGGGCCTGGTCAGGTCAACGCCGAGCACTGCCTTCCTCAGCCGCCATCCAGCAGCCCCTGCGCCAACGCATCGAACACCACTCGAATCCGCCGCGAGGTGCGTAGTTCGCGGTGAGTGACCAGCCAGATCGGGAAGCGCACCGGCGGCACGTCGTCGAGCACACGGACCAGGCCAGGGGTGTCGAGGGCGATCTCGTCCATCATGGCGCCGATGCCCATGCCCTGCTGCACCAGGGCCAGGTGGGGGACCGAATGATCGCAGTAGCAGCTGAAGTTGGCCTCGCTCAGAGGCAGGCCGTGCTGGCGCAGGTAGCCCAGGAACTGGCCCGAGCGGTCGGAGCCCACAAAGGGCAGGTGGGTGGCGTCTTCGGCGCTGCGCGGGTGTCCGTGGGCCTTGACCCAATCTTCTGACGCATAGAAGCCGGCCGAGGCCTCTCGTATCAGCTGAGCGATCAGGTCCGGCTGTTCGGGCTTGACATGGCGAATGGCGATGTCGGCCTCACGGCGCAACAGGTCGCTCAGCGCATTGGACGAGATCACCTCGATGGCAATGCCCGGCTCCTGTTCGCGCAGCCGCCGCACCAAAGAGGGCAGCAGGCGCGCGGCCACCGCGTCGGTGGCCGAGACCGAGACCACGCCCTCGATCGCCTGCGAGCGGCCGGTGGCCGCCAGGCCCAGGGCTTCGGCGGCCGCGCCCATGGCGCGTGCGTGTTCGAGCAACTCGATGCCGGTGGGCGCGAGCACCATGGCCTTGCCCACTCGCTCGAACAGGGTCACCCCCATGCGCTGCTCGATGGCGGCCACCTGGCGGCTCAGCGTGGGCTGGGTCAGGCCGAGCTTGCGGGCGGCCGCCGACAGCGAGCCTGTTTCCGCGGTTTCCAGAAACGCCCGGAGCTGATTCCAATCGACTTTTTCCATGCATAAATGTATATCTCCTGTGCGGATTTCCGCTATTTCCCGCGGCCTTGCGTATGGATAGCATCGCCGTATTGCCTCCCTCGCGGATTCCGTCCCCACCCCATATGCCGTCTCCCGCTCTCGCGCCTCACTCCGAAAGCTCGCCGCTGCCTGCGGCGAACGCCTCAGCCGCCCGCAAGGCCCGTTTCTGGGACCGCATCGCACGCAAGTACGCCGCCGACCCGATCGCCGACATGGCCGGCTACGAGGCCACCCTGGTGCGCGTGCAAGGCCTGCTGTCTGCCGAACAGGACGTGCTGGAGATCGGCTGCGGCACCGGCACCACCGCGCTGCGCCTGGCGCCCTTCACGCGGCGTCTGCTGGCCACCGATGTTTCAACGAGCATGATCGCCATCGCCTGCGAGAAGCTGGCGATCCAGCCCGTGCCTCAGCTGAGCTTTGCGGTGGCCGACGCCGACGCACCGACCTTCGGGCAGGGGGGCTACGACACCGTGCTGGCTTTCAACCTGCTGCACCTGGTCGACGATCTCGACCAGGCACTGAAGCTTGCGGTGCAGGCCCTGCGGCCTGGTGGCGTGCTGATCTCGAAGACGCCCTGCATCGCAGAGATGAATCCGCTCGTCCCCTATCTCGCCCTGCCGCTGATGAAGGCCATCGGCAAGGCGCCCCAGGTGCTGTGCTTCAGGGAGGAGGGCTTGCTGGCGGCGATCGCCCGGCAGGGTATGGAGATCGTCAGCGTCGAGCGACACGGCACTCGCGGCAAGGACATCCGGGCCTTCATCGTGGCCCGCAAGCCGAATTGACTCGGGCGTATTCCGTGCCCGTGCTCTCGGCTTTGCCGTGGCGGAAGCAGCTGTCAGCCCTGGCCCTGATCGCGCTGAGTGCCTGTGATCGCGAGCGGGGCGCCGATATGCCGGGCAATGGCGGTGGCCCTCCCGGGCCCGCGGCGGCGGCCGCCAACGGGGTGCCGCAACCTTGCGCGAAGACCGAGCCTCAGTCGCTCCGGCAATTCCTTGGCTCAGTCCGGCTGGAGTAGCACCCGGCTCAAGCCCTTGGGCAAGTGGCCGACCAGGCCTGTGGCAACGCCGGGCGCGGGCTGCAGCCTCTGAACGCAGCTCGCTTCAGGCCGCGCCCGGCGCATGCAGCACCTCCTGTACCTTGTCCACCAGCTCCTCGAGCAGGCGCTCCTTGTGCAACAGGCCACGCACGCCCAGGCGCGCGGCCTGGGCACGCAGCTCGTCGCTGACATAGCCCGAGCTCATCAGCACCGGCAGCAGCGGCCGCAGCTGCGACAGCATCTGGGCCAGTTCCAGGCCATTGCGGCCGGGCATGTTGAAGTCGGTCACCAAGAGGGCAATGCCGGCGCCGGGCACCATCACCTCGGCGAGCGCCTGGTCGGCGCTGCTGCACAGGGTGACCCGGTAGCCGACACGGCGCAGCAGGCTCTCCACGGTCAGACGCAACACCTCGTCGTCATCGACATAGACAATGTGCAGACCCTGCTCCTGGCCGCTGGCGGCCTGCAGCGCACCCCACTCGGACGTCGGATCGGCCACCGCATCGACCAGGGGCAGATAGATCTGGAAGCGGGTGCCCGCGCCGGGCAGGCTGTGCACCGTGATCGCGCCGCGGTGCGCGAGCACGATGCCATGCACCACCGACAGGCCCAGGCCGGTGCCCTGGCCGGTGGGCTTGGTGGTGAAGAAGGGCTCAAAGATGCGCAGGCGCGTCTTGGCATCCATACCGCAGCCGTTGTCGGCCACGGTCAGCAACGCGTAGTCGCCATCGGGCAGATCAGGCCCCGGCTCGTGGGGCGAGCTGCGCAGGCACACCCGCTCCAGACTCAGCTCGACCCGACCGCCGCCGGCGGGCAGGGCCTGCTGGGCATTGGTGCAGAGATTCATCAGCACCTGCTGCAACTGCGACGGGTCGGCCAGCACGCACAGTCTGATGTCACCCTGCGTCAGGCTCAAGCCCACATTGGGCGGCAGGCCGGCCTGCAGCAGCGCCAATGACTCCTGCACCTGCTTCTGCAGATTGACAACGCGCAGCTCCTGGGCCTGGCGCCGGCTGAAGGCGAGGATCTGCTGCACCATGCTGCGCGCGCGCTGCCCACCCTTGGCGATCAGGCCCAGATGGCTTTGCGCCAGATGATCGGCCGGCAGGGCCTCGCGGGCCAGCATGACATTGGCCAGGATGGCACCCAGCACATTGTTGAAGTCATGCGCGATGCCGCCGACCATGGTGCCCATGGCCTCCAGCTTCTGGGCCTCGCGCAGCTGGCCTTCGAGCTGATGACGCAAGGCCTCGGCCTGCACACGTTCGCTGAGGTCCACATCCACGCAGTAGAGCTGCGCCTCGCCACTGGCGCTGCGCTGCATGGTGTGGCTGGAGTAGACCGGTACCGGCGCGCCGTTCTTGTGCCGCAGCACCAGCTCCTCGGCCGGCACCGAGACCACGCCGGACTCCAGCCACTGACGCGTGCCCTCAATCACCAGCTCGCGCATCTCGGGCGGGATGATCAGGTCCTCTAGCTGCTGGCCTATGGCCTCCTCGCGTGTGTAGCCATAAAGACGTTCACTGGCCTTGTTCCAGAAGATCACCCGCCTGGCGCTGTCGTACCCTTGCACCGACACTCGCTCGACGCCCTCCACCAGGCTGCGAAAGCGGGCCTCGCTTTCCTGTAGGGCCACCTCGGCCAGCTTCTGTTCGGTGATGTCCTTGCACACACCATCGACACGCACGATGCGACCTTGCTCGTCTCGCACGGCTTCGGCCAGCGTATGCACCCAGACCTCACGGCCCGTCACGGTAAGGGCGCGGTACTGCTGGTCCAGAGTGTCGCCCCGCTCGATGCAGCGCTGCAGCGCTTGCTCCACGCGATCGCGGTGGACCGGCACCACAAAGGCCAGCAGGGCCTCGATCGAGGGTGCGTGATGCTCGGGCGCTTCGAAGATGCGCAGGGCGCTCGCCCCCCAGATCAGTTCGCGCCGCGGCAGGCTCAGCGACCAGGCCCCCAGATGGGCCATGCGGCCGACGATGTGAAGCAGGTGCGCCTCGGGCGCTAGCCCGGCGCTGGCATCGCTGGCCGGCCCCGAAGCATGGGCCGGCGGGCCGCTGGCATCGTTCATGGTGCCCCTCTCTGAGCAAGCCGTCGTGCGGGCTTTTCAGAAGGGTATCGGATTTCTCAGATTTGCGCCGCCACTATTTGGGCACCGCCTTCGGCCCGATGTGCTTGCCCAGAAAGTTCTCGACCCGGGTCCAGAAGTCGATATGGGTCTCGTGCATCAGCCAGCCATGGCCCTCGTCGGCATAGGCGACCCATTCGACATCCGGGTTGGTCTTGGACACGGCATCCTTGAAGTCGGTGCCGTGCTTGAGCGGCACGCGCCAGTCGTCCAGGCCATAGGCCAGCAACAGGGGGCGGCGGATCTTGGCGGCCTGGGCGATCGGCGAGGTCTCCTTGATCTGGGCCGCGTCCTTGGCGCGATCACCGACCAGCACCGGGATGCCGTACTGCTTCCACTCGCCGGTGAAGTCGCTCCAGTGGATCGAGTACATCAGGTCGATGTCGGTCACGCCGACCCAGTTGACCGCACATTGGTAGCGCTCCGAGTGGCGCACCAGACCCATCAGGGCCGCATAGCCGCCGTAACTGGCGCCGGCAATGCAGACCCGCTTTGGATCAACCCAGCCCTGCTTGACGGCCCAGTCCACCGCGTCGGCCACATCGTCCTGCATGGCCAGGCCCCATTGCTTCCAGCCGGCCCGGAAGTGCGGATGACCATAGCCGGTGCTGCCGCGAAATTCGGGCTCTATCACCACATAGCCGCGCGAGGCCAGGAACTGCGCCTGCGGCTCCCAGGCCCAGTGCGTGCCGCGCACCCAGGGGCCGCCGTGGACCAGCACCACCGCAGGCTGCGGGCCCTTGGGCTTGCCCACCGGCCAGGTCACCAGCGTCGGAATCGGCAGCCCATCACGTGCCGCAAAGCGCTGCATGTCGCGCTCGCCCATGGGCTTTCCGCGCAGCCAGGGCCGGCTCGGGAACAGGCCCATGACCTTCTTGGCTTCGCGCTGATAGATGTAGTACTCGACCGGCCGCTGGTCGGACTCGGCGGCGATCAGCATGCGCGGCGAGCCCTCGCAGCGCTGGCACAGGATGCGGTTCACCGTGTGAGGCAGTTGTGCATCAACCAGCTTCTGCACCTCCTTCATGCCGGCATCGAACCAGGCCGTGCCACTGGCGTCGGTCTCGTAGTGCACGCCCAGCAGGCGCTTGGAGTCCCGGTCGATGACGCCCAGACCCCGGAAGTCATAGCCGTCCAGGCTCAGCAGCGGCGTCTTGCCCGCCTGTTCAGCGCCCGGCTCAACGCGGAACAGGGCACTCGTGCCCTTGGCCGTACCCTGCACAACGTACAACTCGCGGTCCCGGCCTACCGCAAGGATGTCGGGCATGCTGTCGCGGATCGAGTCGCCCTCCTGCCAAGCCAGCCAACCATCGTCCGAGGCCTTGCGCCGGTACATGGTGTAGCGCCCTTCGCGGTTGCTGGAGGCCAGTATCGGCCGGCCCTGCTGATCGAGCTCCCAAGCGGTGATATTGGGCGGAGCACCATCGGTCAGCGAGGTGCGAAGCCCGGTGCGCGTGTCCAGCCGTGACAGGGTGATCGAGGTCACCTCGCGCACCGCATTGGTGAGTAAATTGGCCACCACCACATCGCCGGAGCCATCGGTGAGCACCTGATACAGCTCCCAATCCCAATCGAGCACCCGGTCTTTACCCTGCACGCGCGAACCCGTGCGAATGAGGTCTTTGTAGTCGGGTTTAATCAGCTGGCGGAACTCGCTGCCATCGCGATTCACGGCCCACAGACCCTGGTATGTTGGGCCGTCGCGCCGCGGCTTGCGATCGATCGCATCGAACACCAGACGGTCGTCGTTGAGCCACCAGATCCGATTCACGTCATTGTCAGGAAACGCCCCGACAGGTTTAGGTGGTCCCGGCTGATCGAGGTCCAGCACTACCAGTGCACTGCGCGCCTTGTCCTGCGTCAGCGCATAGGCCAGATAGCGCCCGTTGGGCGACAAGACAGGCCTTGCGGCCAGCGGCACGCGGAAGAAGTCGGCCGCGGATGGCGGCGCCCCTGCCGGCGTGGCGGCCGGCTGGGCCTGCGCTCCGATCGCGAGGCAGGCTGCGGCCGTCATACCGACCAGCCACAACACGACCCTGTGCCCGCGGCATTTTCCGGGCATGGCTTGTTTGCGTTGCATTGACGCGCTCCCTGTCATTTCGAATCACTCTCCCTGCGGGGCTCGGAACTGTATTCAGACCTGGCCCCGACGCCCGCGCGACGCGTACATATTCTGGCAGAGGCTGCGAAGCAGCACGCACGGGATTTACCAGCCCATGTCGCGGCAGCAGCGAGTGCAAAAGTGACAAAGCCCGCAAAAGCGGGCTTGACGATGCAGGCGCTGGCGAGTCGTCAGGCCGGCTTTGCGCGCGCCTGACCGCGCTGGGCCATGCTCTCGTCGCTCGGTGCCGAGCGCTTGCTCTGCTCCACCACCTGCTTCGGTTGCAGCGTCTCGGGCTCCACCGAAGTGACCTTGCTATAAGGCCAGAACAATGCCGCACCGACGGCCAATGCGGTCAGCACCAGCAGGGCACGTATCAGGCCCGAGGTTTCGGTGAGCGGGGCGGTGTTCATGACGGATTCCTTGGTTCTACTCAGACGGGTCGTTGCTGTCAGGGTGGCCAGTATCGGCAGCCCGGCCTGCGGATGCCAGCGGGCTGCGATGAGTGGCGCTAAACGCGCCGCAAGGTGCCAGCTGACAGGACGAACGCCGCTTCAGATCTTGGCAACGGCGGCGCGCGGCGCCTGCGCCACCACGGTGTCGGCATCGGCCGGCAGGCGCTTGCCGATGACGACGACGCGGGGCAACTGGGCGATCCGCTGTTCTTGCACACCTTCATGCATGCGCTTGCCCGTGATGACGACCCGCTCCAGCTGCACAAGTTGCACGGCCGCGGCCGGTGTTGCCGGCTTGAGCGCCCAGCCCGCAATGACCAGCGCGGCGCCAGCAATCAGGGCTTGGATCAGTGTCTTGGAAGTGCTGTTCATGGTGGGCTCCGGGTGACTGAAGAGACACGTTTTGCTGTGTCGATGAAGTCAGTATCGGCATCCGCATCGCCCTCCGCCAAGGGCTTGCGATGGGCGGCCGGTCCGGCGCGCCAAACTGCATTTGCACGCGATGAAGGGTCAGCCGGGCGGCGCATCAATCGGCGGATGCATCGCAAAACCCCCGCAAATGCCCCGGCAGCCTATGATCTAGGGTTCTCTTGCCTTCGCCCACCATGCCCGACTTCGATTCTTCACGCCCCAGCGCGGTGCGCATTGCCGCCGAAACGCCCGCCATCCGCGTGCGTGGCGCGCGCACCC
>Ga0187844_10001175_pt1 | contig 20166 bp, 15 predicted proteins | sample SpaLakP09_SKY_50_FD_134517 | JGI IMG/M metagenome (GOLD analysis project Ga0187844, IMG submission 134517) | Oligotrophic lake water microbial communities from Sparkling Lake, Wisconsin, USA - SP09_SKY_50 | ecosystem: Environmental > Aquatic > Freshwater > Lake | place: USA: Sparkling Lake...
CTGAGTTTTAAACAGCCAGAGCTAACAGCAAACGTTACTGGACTTGGTATGCTCCGATTGCTAGAAGCTGTTAGAAAAATTGATAAATCTAACTCCATAAGAATTTATCAAGCTTCGTCTTCTGAAATGTTCGGCAAGGTTAGGGAGACTCCCCAAACTGAATTGACACCATTTTATCCTAGATCACCGTACGGAGTTGCAAAAACTTTTGCACACTATTCGTGTGTTAATTATCGTGAAGCCTATGGCATGCATATATCTAGTGGAATACTTTTCAATCATGAAGGCGAGTACCGAGGCCATGAATTTGTGACAAGAAAAATTACATCCAATATCGCAAAAATTAAGTTGGGGATTCAAGATAGTTTTTCACTTGGCGATTTATCTCCTCAACGTGACTGGGGATATGCTGGTGATTATGTAGAAGCGATGTGGAAAATGACTCAGCAAGAAAAGCCTGATGACTTTGTAATTGCAACTGGGCAAACCCGAACTGTCCGTGACTTTATTGTTGCTGCATTAGAAGCAGCTGGACTTGAACCAGATGTTGAAAAATACGTTAGTTACGACCAGGCGATGAAGAGACCCTCTGAAGTTGACCTTCTAGTTGGTGACGCATCGAAAGCAAAGAATGTCTTGGGTTGGGAGCCAGCAACAAGTTTCAATCAACTAGTAAGCCTTATGGTTGAAAATGATTTAATTCTTGAAGCAAATCATCGCTAATATAATTAGCTCTTGGTTTTATTCTCAATCACTACTCCCCAATTTTCAATTAATGCCGCCGACTCAGGTTTTAGGTATAGCTCTATTTTTTGTAAAGTATTCCTCAAATATTCAGACCTAATCTGCAATTGCATCGAATTCTCTTTACCAACCCTGAGTGCGTGGCAAGACCCTTCGATCGAACCAATACTTCTAGCACAGACTGTTAAGGAGGTGAACGGTACTTTGGACTCTATAGGGGAAACTCTAATTTTAAAAAAATTCAGAGTCTTATTGGCATTTGTAAACTCGACTAACCGCAATCCTATTGGAGAACTGCTTGGAAAAATTTGCCACTGATCTAAGTATTTGAGTCCATATGGTTGATCTATTTGCCACAAAATCTCGCTTCGTAAATTACTCTTGGCAAAATTATCTATATTGGGTTTAACTTGACGCTCACAATTCGGTGCATTATATGCGATTGATAAAAACCTTGAAGACCCACCAAATTCTTCACCAAGTAAATTCTTAAGGCAAAAAGTGTTTTGATCAAAAAGATATGCAGACAAGTCTTTTGACTCAGTTTCTGTTAATAAAGTTCTGTCCACAACTGATCCGCATGCGCCAAGTGATCGCGCGTACTCAAGTTGATATGCAATATTTGCTCTAGCAAAATTGGGTTGCACTGAAGCAAGAGGTTGCCACGCTTTAAAATTTAGTGTGCTCTTAATCCCAGCAGCCGACCAACGGAAGTATCCATCATCCAGAAGAGGAAGTGACAGCTGAGAATAGTCAAAATTACTGTCGTCGGCTCGTTCATACTCGGGGAAGGGATAGAGAGGGGCAAGAAAGATTGGACAGTTCTTTTGATAAATAAGCTTTAGTTCCTTAAGAGAGGTTTCTCTTAAATTATTTATAGTCTGCACAGATAATGCAGCACTCGAGCTAATAGGTCTGTATGAACGGAAGAAATATACCTCAGAAAGAGGAATCACTAATATTAAAAGTAATACAACTCCTTTTAGAGCGAACTTCTTGAAGTAGGTTTCGACTAATAATGCTGTTGCCGTTAGAATTAACAATGTTAAGACGCTGCTAATCCTGCCCCAGGCGCGAATTTCAGGAATTATGCGAGAGATTCCAAAATTGACCGGCCCAATGATGTAAAGCAAAGCTGAGAGAAACAATAAAGTAGAGGTGAGCCACAATTCACTATTAAGACGAATCAGGTTTTTGGACTGAGTGTGTTGTTTGTTTATTACCTTAACATTAACTAATTGAATAAATCCGAAAATAATAAGTGCGTAAACTGCAAACCCAGCGAACGCTCCTACCTGCGCCCCTTCCCACGATACGCGCGAGGCCAGAAAATTAAGCAAATCTTGCCTCTTTACAAGATTAAGGACCAGCTGGCCTGAATCATAAAAGAAGCCTTCAAAGGTACCACCATAAATTATGGATTCGATTGGACTTCGATCTGCTATCCCGGTTAGCGCAAAACTTTTATTATGGGTAAAGGCCCAAATCAACTGAGAGACGATTCCAGCCACTATGGAAAATCCAATAAACAGAAACCCTTGTAACCTACTCAATCCGTCTTTTAATAATTCAACACTGAAGGCTCTTTTTTGGCTGCTTCTAAAATCTAAGAATTCCTTTATGAGCAATAACACAAAAATGGCACCGGCAAGGAGTGCAATAAAAAAGGCGTAATAGAATGTGGAAATAGCAACTGGAATTATTAAGGCTAACAACTTTGCCTTGTTCCCAAATCTAAATGGTTCTTTAGATTGAGTCTCATTTGCCATTCGAAAAGCGATTACAATTGCTGCTAGTCCGAGAGGAATATTCCAAGTGAGGCCCAAAAAGAAATGACCTTCAGCCCTTACTAGGTTGTATGTTGAAATTGAGTAGGCAATCGCGATGATGCCTGAACTTAAGTAGCTAATTTTTAGAGTTCGACCAAGGATTATGACTGCTAAACAAATCGGAATAACTTTCAAAATTGAAAAAATGTGGATCAATGTTCCAGGATCAGATATATTCGAGATTTGACTAAAAATCTTTACTAAAAGTGTGTCGCCAAGTTGTCCTACAGGAAAGGCAGAGAAGTCTAACTGCCCGGGCCATCCCAAATTTGATGATGTGATACGGGATTGAAGAATTGCAGAATACGAATTTTCATTTACAAGTTTTATAAATTGGCCAATGAGGGCGCCATCGCCATCTAATGCAATAGAATTTCTTAGAACCGTTCTTGGGCTCTCTCTAAACGCCCAGAAGCTTATCCATGTGCTGACAACTAGAGTCGCAAGAACTAAAAATATATTGTGATAATTTGATTTTTCAAGGTTGTATCTTAATTTAAGCAATGTCCGTGCTTGCCTTAGTTTATTAATCATGAGTTAATATAGCGTTTCATAGAATGAAATGAAGTTTGCACAGTTAATACCTATTTTTGCCGTAAAGATTATCTATATCAAAACCGCATGACTTTTCAGCAGAAAAACCATCTTGATAAACTCGTCTCCACCAACGCATAGTCGAGATCACTGCTTCTTGTTGAGTCCAACTTTCTTTCCACCCTAAAGTATTTTTGGCTTTGGTAGAACTCAAGTTGAGATTTTTAGACTCTACTAAACTTAATTTTTCTTCATATGTGACAAGCTCGGGTGGAAAAGTTGGCCACTCTGCTAAAGAAAGATTTACAACCTCTCTTACCTGCAAACTTTTTTCACTTGGACCAAAATTTATGGAATCAATAGATACATCTTCCAGTAAGGATTGAAGCGTCAACAAGTATCCATGAAGTGGGTCAAGCACATGTTGCCAAGGGCGCGTGCTATCTGGGTTCCTTATTTGAATTGGCTGGTTAGAAATGAATCCACGGACTAAATCTGGCATTATTCGATTTTCTGCCCAGTCTCCTCCTCCAATTACATTTCCTGCTCGCACTGATACAACTTTTGGCCCACCTGATAGGTTTGAAATATTCTGCCATGCTGCAATCGCGGCTTCAGATCCGACTTTACTGGCACTATATGGATCTTTCCCGCTCAGGGGATCTGTTTCAGTAAATGGCTTGCCTAAGTTATCATTTCTATAAACTTTATCCGTAGTTGCCGCAACTACAGCACGAATTGTCGAAGTATTGAAAGCGGCACTTAGGATATTTGCCGTCCCCATAACATTTGTTTCAAAAGTATCAAGTGGCTTTTTATAGGACTCAAGAACTAGTGGTTGTGCAGCTAAATGAATAATTGCACTTGGTTTATGTGTTGCTAGAAACCGTTCTACTTCATTGAGATCGCGTATATCAGCAAATATTTCAGGTATAGCACCTAATCGATTCGCACGTTGGTACAAGGAATCCTGAATTGGTGGAAGAGAGTAACCGATAGCCGGAATGCCCATTTTTTCTAACAGGAGTGTCAGCCATGTGCCTTTAAATCCTGTATGACCTGTTATTAGGAGAGGTCCACTCAAAGCCAAGCGAAGTTTTTCTTGCAATAAATACATGATTAAACTGTAGTCTTTACCCCTGATGAAATCTATAAATTACGCCAGCGCGGTGTGGGAAGTGACTCAAAATGGCCTCATTAAGTGAGCAAAGAATCCAAGAGTTGGTTGAGTCATCCATGGAAGAGATTCACCCTAAAAAAACTTTCGTCCCCGGTCAATCTGTAATTCCTGTGACTGGAAAAGTCTTTGGAGCACCTGAATTAACTGCGGCTGTAAAGGCAAGTTTAGATTTTTGGTTGACTTCAGGTCCATATACTGAAGAGTTTGAGTCTAAATTTGCAAAGACTGTTGGAATGCGGCACGCATTTATGGTGAATTCTGGATCTTCAGCAAATCTAATCGCACTTACCACTTTAACTAGCCCTGCACTTGGTAATCGAGCTTTAAAACCAGGTGACGAAGTTTTAACAGTCGCGGCTGGATTTCCAACTACAGTTACACCCATTCTTCAAAATAATTTGATTCCAGTTTATGTCGATGTAGATCTTGAGACTTATGTAGCAAATGAACAGGATTTGGAAAATGCTATCGGCCCTAAAACAAAAGCAATAATGATGGCACATACTTTGGGAAACCCTTCCAACCTAGAGTTAATTGAAAGGCTCGCAGCAAAATACAAACTTTGGGTTGTTGAGGATAGTTGTGATGCATTAGGTGGCACTTATCAGGGTCGTGCACTTGGAAGTTTTGGCGATCTATCTACATTTAGTTTTTATCCCGCTCATCACATAACAACCGGTGAAGGTGGTGCAGTTCTTATTAAGAAAGTTGCGCATAAGCGACTTGTTGAGTCATTTAGAGACTGGGGGCGCGATTGTTGGTGCGCTCCAGGCCACGATAACACTTGCTTGAAAAGATATGACTGGAAACTTGGAGGGCTTCCAGAAGGTTATGACCATAAATATACATACTCGCATATTGGCTACAACTTAAAGTCAGGTGATATTCAAGCAGCAATAGGTTTAGCTCAACTTGATAGATTGAAGGATTTTACATCCTTGCGGCGCCGTAATTGGGCGTATTTGCGTGCGGGGCTTGATGATCTCTCAGATCTTCTAATTATGCCAAAGGCCACTAAAGATAGTGATCCATCGTGGTTTGGATTTGCATTAACTGTCAAGCCTTCAAGCCCAAAAACTCGCAATCAAATTGTTCAAGAGCTAAATGAGTATAAAATTGGTACTCGGTTGTTATTTGCCGGAAACCTACTTCGACAGCCTGCATTTCGTAACACTCAAAGAAGAGTGTATGGAGATTTAATAAATACAGATATTGTTATGAACGACACCTTTTGGATTGGAGTCTGGCCAGGTCTAACCACACCAATGCTAGATTTTGTGATCGAAGTGCTGCATAAAGCGCTAGGGAGATAAAAATGAAGGTAATAATCTTAACTGGTGGGTTAGGAACTCGCATTTCTGAGGAAACTGAAAATAAACCTAAGCCAATGGTTCTTATTGGTGATAAACCAATTCTTTGGCATCTGATGAATGTCTTCTTCCAGCAAGGGTTCGATGAATTCGTTCTTGCCCTTGGATATAGAAGTGATGTTATTAAACGGTGGTTATTGGACTTAAATGAACTCGATGGTGACATAACTATTGATACGTTTAATCGTACTGTGTCACACCTCCAAAAGAGTGAGTCCTACTCGTGGAAAGTTACTGCCTTGGAGACTGGGCTAAATACACAAACTGGAGGAAGAATTGCTCAATGTATGAAAGCTTTTCCCGGAGAGAGAGTAATTGTAACTTATGGCGATGGTTTAGCTAATGTTCCCATAAAGCAACTCATCGCATTTCATGAAGCTCATGGCAAACTTGCAACTGTCACAGCAGTACGGCCACCTGCTCGCTTTGGGCACCTTCATATAGAAGATTCCAAAGTGACAGATTTTGGTGAAAAGAACCAAGCGGATTCGGGTTGGATTAATGGGGGATTCTTTGTACTCGAGCCCGAAGTAGCAGAGTTAATCGTTAGCGATCAAGACGCATTTGAATTGACTGCGCTACCAAAATTGACACATATGAGTGAACTCATGGCCTACAAACATGAAGGATTTTGGCAACCCATGGACACTCTACGAGAGAAACAAGACCTCACTAAATATGCGATGTTGACCCCACCACCTTGGCTATTTGGTCTGTGACTATGAAGATCGATCTAAGCATAATAACTCCATGCTTCAATGAGGAAGATTCTGTAAGAATCTGTGCTGAAACAGTTCAAAGTGTAATGGCTAAAGAATTACCAAAAGTAAAATATGAGCATATCTTCTCTGACAATGCTTCTACAGATCAAACCATGAAACAGCTACGCCTTTTAGCTGCTAAAGATAAAAGAATTAAAGTTGTCTCTAATAGCATAAATGTAGGTCCATTCAGAAACATGTACCGAGCAATGAGCAAAGCACAAGGTGCGGCAATCGTTCCGATGCTTCCAGCTGATTTACAAGATCCAGCTGAAGTAATCCCTGAGTTTTACCAAGAATGGCTTAATGGCCACCTTGTGGTCTTTGGAAAAAGAATTAATAGACAAGAAACAGTTATCTTAAGAATTTTAAGGGGTTTGTACTACAGATTGATTAGGAGTTTGGCAGAAAATGAAATACCTATCAATTCTGGGGAATTCATGCTAATCGATAAGAAGATAGCTAAGAATATACTTGCACTTGACGATCATTATCCATATATTAGAGGTTTAGTTGCACAATCAACGAATAGTCGTAAATCAATTAACTATAATTGGACTAGGCGCAAACAAGGCAAGTCAAAATCTGGTATTTTTAATCTTATTGATCAGGCTATAAATGGTCTAATAAGTACCTCCCTGGTTCCTGCAAGAATTGCATTAGTATTTGGTTTCGCCATATCTGGTATAGGAATTGTTGCTGGATTATTCACATTTTTTGTAAGTATTTTTGACACAAACCAAGTTGTTCAGGGAATCCCAACAGTTATCGTAGGCTTGTTTATTTTTGGTGGGATCCAATTATTTTTTTTAGGCTTGTTAGGGGAATATATACTAAGCATACATGCTCAAGTTCGCCCTCATCCGAAAGCATTTGATATTGAGACAATAAATTTTTAGGACTCACAAATCCGAAAATCCTGAAGTATTTTTCAGTTTTGGTAAGGCTTTAGCATTTTGCGAAATAACTATTTCTACAATCATGGGGCCACCTACCCTTTTTTTCATCATATCTTTCAATTTATTTAAATCAGATTTCAGCTTAATTTTTATTGTTGGAATACCGAATGCTAAGCCAATCGCCGCAAAATCCGGAGTGCTATAGCCCTCACGAGTTGCAATAAATCTAGAATTCATATTTTCTTCCTGGAATTGCGCTACCATTCCGAGTTGGTTATTATTAAAAATGCAAACTATAACAGGTAAATGGTATTGCTTTAGAGTTTCAAATTCCGGTAATGTCAATTGCGCACAACCATCACCCGTTATTACTACCCAATCTTTATCACCTACTACCGCGCATCCTATCGCAGCGGGAATCGAAAAACCCATTGCACCCATTCCCCCTGATGTTAAAAACCTCTGATTAGATTCTAAATTTAATGATTGTGCTGCCCACATTTGGTGTTGGCCCACATCTACCACATACCCCATAGTATTTTCAAAAACTGTGCTGAGGAATTTTACAACATAATTTGGGTTTAACTCGAAGTCTTGTTCTTGTTCACTCTCGGGTGGATAACTATGTCTCCATAAGTTAATCTCTTTCAAAAAATCCAAACATTGAACTCTGACTTTTTCTATCATTAAATTATCCAAAAAATCAGACAGATTTAGGTTTATATTTAAATCAGCTTTTATCCTTCCAGTTAATTCCGTATCATCTATATCAACACGAATAATTTTTTTCCCATGTATAAAATTTTCAATCGAATTACCTGTTTGTCTTACATCTAAACGACTTCCTAAGACTATAAGTGTGTCGCACTCTTTTAATGCTTTATTAGCCCACCTATTTCCATAACTACCAATCATCCCAACTTTAAACTTTGAAGAGTTACCCATTACATCAACAGCCATTAAGGAGTAGACAACAGGGATTTCTAACATTTCTACAATCTGACGAAATTTTGCTACTTGATTTGAATGGCGAATACCCCCACCTATTAATATTAGAGGTCTCTTACTAGAATTTACCCAATTGTAAAATGTTTCAAACGAAGCTGAATCTAAGGTTTTTACTTTTTTGGACTTTAAATCTGATGCGCTGAGTTTTAAGCGACCCATTTTCATTTGCTGCACATCGATTGGGATATCAATTAGCACTGGGCCCGGTCTATCACTTAAAGCTGAAGCCCATACTAAATCTAAAGCGTGCTTAAACTCTTCTGGGGTTTTCACTTGAATCGCTTTTTTGGTAATCCCCTTAACCATTTCAACAATATTTAATTCTTGAAAACCATTCTGCCTCTGCTTTGAATTTTTGCGCATCTCGGATTGATGTACTTGACCAGTTATAAAAACAATAGGTGTAGAGTCAAAATATGCTGAACCAATCGCTGTCACAAGATTTGTCGCACCAGGTCCACTAGTGGCCATTGCCACCGAAGGAACTCCAGTGATTCGACTCGCACCCTCTGCAGCAAAACCTGCTGCTTGCTCATGTCTCATATTGTAGATAGGAACAGAACCCTCACGATAAATAGCATCGGTTAAAAAGGCGATCATTCCACCTGATAGCTCAAAAACTGCAGGAACTTTTTTATAAGCAATGTATGAAGCTAAATAATCTGCAACCGTAATATCATCATTGCCTATTGTTTTGACTGCAGCAGCTCGTGTCATAATTTAATTACCCTTATTTGTATTGTTTAAGAATGAATTATAACATACTATAAATCTTTATCAATGACCTAAAATTTAAGAAGTTGCCTTTTTACAAATAATTTAAAGACTTCGAACTGTTGATTTAGAAACTGTTGATTGATTTTTGGTAACAATTCATTGGAGTCTAATGGGTTGTATTTTCTGGTCCTATGATATGTGCTTAAAATACAATAGGTTTCGTAGAAAAATATGGCACAAATAAGGACTGAATAATCTTAGAATAAAATAGTGTAATGCCTTGCAATAAACTTATGAATTACCTAGAAATTTTGTAATGCTAAAAAATTCTATCTGACCCAATTTAGTCTATAGCTGCAAATAAATTATTATCGATACTTTTCATTTCAAATCTAAAATATCTTGATAGATTTAATCTGATATACTGCAAACATGATTCCTAATCGATACCAAAATGCATATGTCGTATTATCTAATCATATAAGAACTAATGTGGTGAAAGCTAGATTTTGGATGTATCTTGTAATTTTTTTGCAATTTCCATGGCATTCCAGAGTAGGAGACGACTGGCCCAACTCCCAGGTTTCAAAATATATGCAATGGCGTTATGGTGACATGAATGTAGAAATGTTTTTTGTTATGGTTTGGAGCAGTATAAAAGATTGGATGGATGGGCAAGGACGATTCTTTCCAGTTGCAGCGCTACAAAATCAAATAATACTGACTAGTTTTAGGACAGATAAATCCCTCGCTATTTTCTATGGCGTATTTTTTTGTGCCACTTTAGCAATTTGGGTTAGAGTTATTGAAAAGGTTTATAACAATAAAACTATTGGTACAATTTTTCTTTTAAGTTCATTGATCTTTATTAGGTTTAGAAACGATTTTGAACCACATATTGGTTTTGCTCAACTTGTAATTTGGTCCTTTTTCTGGTCTGCGCTTGCCATGCTTTTATTGATCATGTCAATAGACACAAAAAGTATTCGCTATCCTACGGATTGGGCTGCGGCGCTAGTTTACCTTTTGGCACTTTGTCAATATGAATTAGCGATTCTTTTTTTGCCCACAATTATTATTTTTTTGTCCTTAGCATTTCAAATTAGAAATCAATTTAAGCTTTCTAAGTTGATCGCAAAAATATACCCAACTATTGCCACAACTATGTGTTATCTTTTATTTGTGTTTTTATATTTAAGACCGAAAGCTAATCCAAGTGGTAATTATGTAACAGGTTTTAGCATTCCGGAGTCAATTAAAACATTTTATACAACCGTGCCCGCAAGTTTACCTTTTATGGGAGTAAATATGAAAGAAATATTTTTACTACCAAATTCAAGCAACATGAAATTGGTATTTCTAGTACTAGCAATGATAGTCATTTTGTTTATCGGTAAGTATTTTAAAAGTAACCCTCTAAATGGAAATAGTGATATACACGGAAATAATAGATTTATCGTATATCCGTTATCAACTAAGTTAAAGTTTATGTCGTTACTTTCTATGTTTCCACTAATTTTAGGCCCATCATTAATTTTATCTATTCAACCTAATTGGTGGGGTTACTTCGACTTTGGCCATACATATTTAGGGGTGTTTTACTCCGAAATTGGCCTGGCTACACTTTGTGCTGTTTACTTTTTTCGAGGTAAGAAAGAGAAATGAATCTAAAAATTCAGCGTGAAGATAGGATTGGACTTCCATTTGGAGTAAAATTCTTTATATTTTTTTTAATTTTAGTTGCTCTACTAAATAATTTAAGGGTTAGCGAACAAACTAAAAATAGAGATAACATTTCTGCTACATGGGAAGCATTGGTAAAAAATAGCGAATTTTTTAACGATGTGCATGATAAGGATTTATTTATTTCGACAACTTATAATGATGCATATCAAATTAATGTTGCAGATTTCTACCTGAACACTGGAAAAAGATTAGCTGCATTTGTTTGGCCGAATTATATTTGGCCTTTTTTTGATGAATGTAAAAATTTCTCTACCTGTCCCTTAGAAAACGGAGTAGAAAAAATTAATGATTGGCTGGTGAATATCTCAAAGAATGATTCAAAATTAAGAATGTTATCCAAAGAGTGGAAATTCACAAATGATTGGCCTAGCTATATTCACAATTCTGGGGCCCTAAGGAAATCTAATTTTTGGTACTTCAATATCTATATGCTGACAAATGAAGTAGGTCTTGCCTATCTAATACCCGTTATAAAGAATGAATCAAACCTCCTAATTGATGTCAGTTATACAAAATTTTTTATGGTTAGTCTCAATCAAGAAACGAGAATTAGACCGCTATTGGGCGATCGATGCTTTGTATCGATCTATGATAAACAAAAAATAGACACTAGTTATGGTTCCGTATATACGTCAACTTTCACAATGACTCCTAATGTTCCGAAACTTAAGCCTCTAGATCTTAGGGAAATGACCATTGGAACTTGTTAAGAGTATTTTATAGAAATTTTTTATCTTAAATTTAATGGTTTGACTGAATTTTATTCATATAACTGAAGAAACCTAATACACAATTAAGTAACTACTTTTTAAAATAATAAATTAGACTTAGTAACAAGATTTTATTTTATTCATACTGAAATTTAACTTATCTTAAGGTTGTTTAGTATCAATATTAGTAAGACATTAAAAAAATTTAGCGCGTCTTAAATCTATTATATGACTACTACCCAACAAATATTCTCTTAACTAAAAATTTTTAATTGATCAAGTATTTATTATTTTAAATTTTTATCCATTGCATCCACTCACGGATACCGTCTTCAAATTTGATTTGATTAGCTTTACCTAAAATTTCAACGCTCTTTTTAATACTTGGGACGTAATAAGAAGGTGGTGTATTGCTATTTATAAGTTTTATACCAGGACCATTAAACTCATCATTTATGAAAGTTGCTAATTCCATCATTGAAATCTCTGTATCTGATCCCAAGTTAATTGGGCCAGAATATGGCTTCAATAATAATTTTATTATGTGCGCTGATAAATCTCCTACATGTAAATATGATCGTTTTGTGTTTGGATTACCATTAATTATAATTTTTTTACCCATTGCTGCATCTCTCATAAAATTTCCTATAGCGAAATGCTCAGTCAATGGTAAATTTGGTCCATAAAAAGTGAATAGGCGCGGATTACTTATTCTCAAATTAGGACTCAAATTTGTAGCACTTTTTAGGATGAGTTCGAGTGAAACTTTTGCTGAAATATAATTGTCCCTCGACTCAAGGTTTATTTCATCATTTTCTAAGTAAGGGTGATGGGTTTCCTTGTGACATTTATAAGTAGCACCACTGGACAGGTGGACTACTGACAAGGGCCTGGAACGCCCAGTAATTAAAGGATTGCTAAAAAAAGATCTAAATGCCATATTAGACTTGTGAACAATTTCCACATTTTGATGGATGTGTTGACCGGAAGTAGGAGTAGAAGCAATCAGGATATGATCTGCCTCTAGAATTTTCTCTGGAACACTCTTTGACAAATTACCCTGTAATATAACTAAATTTTTCTTAGGTAAATTTCTCAATATATTAGGATCAATTTTTTCACCACGACTGAAAAGTATTAATTCAACATCCAAACCTTGTTGCATAGCTGTCGATAAAAGAGCTGTGCACCAACTGCCTATAAAACCACTCCATCCTAAAATTGCCAGTTTCTTACCATTTAGTAGACCTAAATCATCTTTTATTTGTTCAAGAACTTCTAGTAAGGTTTTTCGTGGTAAATTTAAGTTTTCAATATTCACAATATTATTGTATCACGTAAATTATTGAAAATAAAAGATATTTTAATTTTCTTATCTAAATAGCTAGTTGGAATACGATTAACTACACGTATAAATTAATAAGCTTTTTTAAGTATTTAAGGTAAATTAAAGTTTCGAGCCTGTATCGCGGATATTATGACTATGACCGAATTGGAGGATCTAGTTAGAATTACATTTGAAATATTTCGTAAGTGGTTTTATCGTGATTCAAATGAGTTATTCTTTCTATAGTATTAGAAGTCTCTTATGCTATTCGGTAATATTCAAATATAAAAATTTTTAAGTTAACAACTCCAAGTACTTATTATTTTCATACAATCAATAATAAGAAAAGTAATTGCTTCAAACATAGTATAATTAGAATTATTTACCTATAACTTTAATTTGAAAGTACAATTTTTTTAATGTTGTCAGACATCTTAAAAGAAGGGAAAGTGTACTTTGCGCCTGCGTTGAGTAAGTCCAATTCAGTATGACAAGACTGTGCTATCCCAACTCCCTGTACATTAGCTAATACCGATGCCTCCATGTCCTCAACTCTATCTCCGAACATAAATCGAATTTTAGACCTATCGTGAGTTAAACATTTTAAGATTACATCTGGATGCGGTTTAGGCTGAAAATCTTCTAATCCTTGAATATGGGAGAATAAGCCAGATAATTCAGAGTTTTCGACTGTCCATATGGCCAAATCAGTGGGTTTATTAGTAGCCACACACAGTCTAACTCCATTGAGTTTAAAGGTTTGGAGCAATTCATATACCCCAGGAAAAACCTTATTTTCCTCTTGAGCTTCGATTTTAAGTCTTGATCTAAAATTCTGTACAAGTTTATTTTTGTTTGACTCTTTAATGTCTAAATCATTAAAAAAAACTATTGCCGGTAAACCTATCTTTTTTTTTATAAACTCGGAGGAGAGTGGTACTAAATTATTTTGAGTTCGAACAAAGTTAACAGAGCTTATAATTTGTTGCTGAGAGTCGAATAAAGTTCCATCTAAATCAAAAAGACATGTTATAAATTCCATTTCTTACGTTTTTCTTAGGCTTTCAATAATCATCCACTTTTTAAATTCTTCATCATCTAGATGTGGGGATAAATCTTCTAATGGATCTGACACCATAACACCATTTTCTTTTAAGGTAGATCCAAGCCGTGGCTGAATGGGGCATTCTGGGTCAATATGAAAGATTGTAATAAATTGGCGTGCTGCTAAATTCTGCTTAACACTTTCAACAATCTGATTCTTGTCGTGAACTTCATTAACTCCAATACCAAATGAACTTAAAACTCTAAATAGATCTGGTAAAAATAAATTACTTTCTGGTGATGACGCTATCAGGCGGCCTGCAAAATATCGTCTTTGAGTCGAGCGTAATGAGGCGTACCCTTGATTTTCAAAAACAAATATATGGATAGGTAAATCATGTCCCACTAAAGTAGAGAGTTCTTGCATATTAACTTGAATTCCCCCATCACCCGTAAAAACTAATACGGGCCTATTTGGATTAGCGAAAGAAGCACCAATGCCCATTGGTAACGAAGTACCCATGGCTCCAATCCCTATCGAAGACAAAAGCCTTTGGCCTCGCTTAACTCGAAAGCATTGGACTGAGGTTGTAAAGTGCCCACCAGCGTTACCGTAAATGATTGTCGCATCGTCAGAGGCCAAATATGATATTTCCTCAATAATGTCATACATAGATAAGCCCTTTAAGTCTAAAGATGAAGGGAATTGATTGAATTTAAAATTATTTCGCACTGAATCACAGTATTGTAACCATTCTTTACGACGAAAATCTACTGACAAATGATTCAGACCTTTTAAAAAAATTTTGGCATCCAAGACATAAGAGTGATCTATTTTTACTGAATCCTTTTTAGTTTCTGGTTGATCGATATCAACCACAACTATTTTTGCATTCCGAGCGAATAAATGTGACTCGAATCCTGTAGTCTCAAGATGTAGGCCAGCACCAATAGCTAATACTAGATCTGCATTTTGAATAATAAAATTTGCCTCACGCTGTCCCCAATAATTAGGGCGCCCATAAAAATACTCGAAGGTATCTTCAATTAAGTCCATTCCTCCAATTGTTGTAAGAAGAGGGATTTGATGTTTGGCTACTACGTCCCTTAATAATTCTGTGGCCTTAGAGAGTCTTACGCCATGACCAGCTAATATGACTGGTCGTTTTGATTTAGTAAGCAATGATACTATTTTTTCTAAATTAACTGAATCAGATTCAAGTTTATTAACCAAAATACTTGTGCTATTGACCTCAGTAGCCTGCATATCTAAGGGAATATCTAACCAAACAGGCCCAGGTCGTTCCATGATCATTGAATTAAGTGCAACACGTAAGTCGTTTACTAAGTTGTTTGGATCATCTAACAGTTTTGCATATTTTGTTATAGGTTTAACTAAATCAATGGGAAACATTTGTTGAAGCACACTTTGGCGAATATTCTTACTTAATTCAAGGGTTTGAGTGCGAAATTGACCTGAAATAAAAAGTACAGGTATAGAATCCAACCAGGCTCCCGCAAGGCCTGTTATGGCATTTGTCCCACCAGGTCCTGTCGTGACGAGACATACTGCCGGAGTTTCATTCTGGCGAGCGTACCCAATCGCCATAAAACTAGCTGCTTGTTCATGTAAGGCTGTTACATATGTCAATTTAGGGTGGCTATCTATAGCATCCATAAGGTGCATTACTTGGCCGCCAGGAAGCCCAAATACATGTGTGATCCCCATGCGTGATATTTCTTCTGCTACTATCGAAGCAAATTTGGCTGAACTCATTAAATAATTTCTCTATTTACCGCTCTAGCTATTTTTTTAACAGTCCTTAACAATGTAGGAACATCCTTTAGAGGAAATGCTTGCTCTCTATCACTTAAGGCAGTCTCAGGATTTGGGTGTATTTCGACCAATAAACCTTCAATTCCCAAGGCTACAGATGATTGTGAAAGTGCGGCAACTATATCCCTGCGGCCTGTAGTGTGAGATGGGTCTATTACTAGAGGAAGATGAGAACTTAATTTAAGCACTGCAGCTCCCGCTAAATCCAACGTAAAGCGAGTTTGTGTTTCAAAGGTTCTAAGCCCCCTTTCACACATAATTACACGTTCATTACCTGTTGCCAAGATTACGTCTAACGCCTGCATATACTCTTTTATTGTGGTCATAAATCCTCGTTTAAGCATAACGGGTTTACCAAACTCTGCTGCTTTTCGAAGGAGGTCAAAATTATACATTGACTTAGTCCCGATTTGAATAACATCAGAAAATTCAGCCACTAATTCGATATGTGATGAATCTTTAGCCTCAGTCACAACGATCATTTTGTATCTGTCTCCACACTCTCTCAGTATTTTCAGTCCATCTAGTTCTAATCCTTGAAACGAATAAATAGAAGTTCGGGGCTTAAATGCACCAGCACGTAGTGCTCTAACACCTAAGCTCGATAACTTAGCTGCTGTTTCATCCATTTGACCACGGGATTCAACAGCACATGGCCCTCCAATGAATAAAGTAGATTTTTCAGATAGGACAATTCCATTCCCAATAGAAAAATTTGAGAATTCTGCTTTTATTTCGCGGGAACTTAAAGGACTTTCTGAATTAGTATCTAGGACTACTCGCCCACCTAACATGGATAATAAATCAATTAGTTCATCCTTATCAGTCAAATCTGGGCTTGCGATAAAGAAATTACGACTCCAAAGGTGTATTGAGCGACACTGCATGCCTTCGGCTTTTAATTTCGTTTCAATTTTTTCAATTTGTTTCATCTCACTTATTTCAAAAACTAACATTAGATTTATCCATATCTATATTTCTAAATAGAACATCCTGGGTTCGCACAATACCAAGTAAATCTCCCTGATTAGATACTATAGGGACCACTGTATGCATTTTATTTGTTCCTTGAATTCGTAGCATAAAAGTCCAAAAATCTTCATCTTCAGAGGCTGTAAAAGTATTTACATTACAAATTTCTTTGGCAGTCAAATCTTCATGTAAATGCCGATTTGTTAAGGCAACCCGAATGTCGTAATCAGTTATTAACCCCATAAATTTTCCACTTGCCCCTAAAACCACTGTACACCCGATAGACCCATTCTCTATAGTTGATAGGATTTTGCTTAAACTAGCATCATAAGAAACTGTAGGGGTTATTTGTCGAACTAATGAAATTAGTTTTGGATTATCTGGGACTCCTTGCAGATAGGTAAGTCGGTCTCGGGATTCAGCCCCAGAATGTATAAACGATCCTGACACTAGTAAGTCCACTCCAATACCTCTAAGTGTAGCTGCAGCCAAATCATCAATACCACCGTCTACATTTATTTTTAGTTGAGGAAAACGATCCCTTAATCTATAAATCTTCTCGATAGTTTTCAAATCAAATGCCCCTCCAGACCTACCAGCTTCTGCCGCCATAACAAGAACAAAGTTCGGTTGATGCCTTAAAATATGTGGAACTAAATCCTCCCAATTTGTTTTAACATTTATTGCAATACCGAATTTCGAATTTAAATCTCTTGCTCGGTTTGAAATTAATGCCCAGTTGACCATAGATTCTAGGTGGGCACAAATTAAATCACCTTCCTTTAGATTCACTTCTTTAATGGTCTCATCGGGTAGATTTTTAGCAATATGGTAGTCGAAGGGTAATGGTGTAAGTTCATGCAATTTGTAACTGAGCTTTGGGTCTAGAGTAATAATCTCATCTGCGATATCAAAATGAATGGCACTAACTCCATACTTATACATTTTTAATATTGATTCATCCAGCGGTAAGTGTCGAACAAGTGCGGCAAGTAGTGAATAGGAAACATGAGTTGTAGGTAAGGCTCCTCTTAAATAAATTTTTTCTTCCATTAAAATCCCTTATGTAGATTTGCTAGTTCTGCACCTGACACATTTTCGGAAATTTGCTTTAATATTAGAGTTTCCTTATCGATCATTTTTTCTACATCTGTTAATATTTCTACAGCCATCGCAGACGGGAAAAAAAAGGCTCCATCTGAATCTGCAAAAACCCAGCTTAAGGATGAAATTTTGTAATTATCAATTAAAAGATCTGAATCCACTTTACTAACTCGCCCTCGGCCTTTGATATCTACAGGGTGAAAACTTTTTGCATATAGGGGAAAATTCATTTTAGTAATAGCTCTGGAGTCTCTGCTTGCACCAAAAATTAGAGCCCCCGACAAACCTTGTCGACTTGCCAAGTTCGCCATGAGTTCGCCAAAATAAGCAAAATCATTTGATCCTTTAACAACAATTACCTCACCTTTGCTCATAGAGGTTAAAAAAGATAGCCCAAGAGATAAATTCTCGTCATCAGTCTTTATAGTTTCAATATCTACTGTACGTATGATACCTAAAATATTTTTGTTGCTTGTACTTTTAAATTCATTCCAAATTCGAACTTTATTATTTCCATCCGTTAAATCAGAAAACATACCAGTACAAGCTTGTTCCCGAATTTTATTCAAAAGATCAACATTTAGTTTAAGATTTTTCATTATCACTATACTACTATAGCAAAAGTAATATAATATGCGCACGCGTAGCTTTTATTATCAGGCTTTATTGAGATTGACTTATAGGAAAGATATTGGCCTAAGATGTGGGCCATTTCAACTACATCCTCAGCAAGACCACCAGTCTTCGATTAAAACAGATGATCAGAATTAAAAACCTGATAGCTAATACTTTCCGTATGATTTCTTGTATAAACATAATTATTAAATTTTGATTATTGGAATCGAGGTTTCATTAAGCTTAAGAGCATTAAACTCGTAGTATCTATCAAAATAATAGTCTCGATTAATACAGTTTTTGTAAAATTAATAAGCTATATAAATTGAGAATTATGCACAAAGACTACATCGCTTAAATTTTCACTTTTCATTGGAGATTGAATAGGAAATTTTAAGGTTTTTTGGTTAGCCCTTGCTTTACCAATTAATAACAAGGAGCAGTGGCTAAATTCTTTGCCACAATACTTTTTTGGAAAGTATTCTTGGGATATGGACCCACTTTTACAAAGTCCGTAATTTACAGTATTCTTGTGCAATGCTTTATGTTAAGAAACAAAGGAATTTGGAATCACTTGACATCATAACTTCTGCCTTGAACGAAGAAGCAAATATTTTAAATCTATACGACCGTTTGTTCGAAGCCCTTGTGACTTTTCGGCAACTAAGATGGAACCTACATATAGTTGATAACGGGTCAACGGATCAAACCTGGTCAATTATACAAAAACTTGCGCAAGAAAAAGGAAATGTTACTGGGTATAAAATGTCTAGGACGTTTTTGTTTGATTCGGCAATAACTACCGGTTTAGATCACGCAACTGCTGATGCAGTTGTTATTATGTGTTCAGACCTCCAAGATCCACCCGAACTACTCCCTGAAATGATTAGAAAATTTGAAAATGGTGAAGACCACGTCTGCGTCAGAATAATTTCACGGAAAGGCGCTTCTTTCCGCTTACGTTTTCTAACTATGCTTTTTTATGCATTGGCTGAAAAGTTAACTCAAGGAGTGATTTCGAAAAATGTTAGCGACTTTAGGTTTGCTTCTAAGAAATGTTATGAAGCAGCTAGAAGTCTGCGAGAAAGTAAAAGATTTATTCGGGGCCAATTCGGATGGGTCGGATTTAGTCCAACTTATTTAGCTATTGAAAGGCCCCTTAGAGAAGCGGGGGTTTCTAAGTTTCAGCTACTTCCGAAATGGAGTGCGATTTGGCTTGCCCTTAGCGCTATATTCTCACATTCCCTGGTTCCTTTGTTTGCCGTTGCCGCAATAGGGTTTTTTTCAAGCCTGTTGAGTTTAGTATGCACGATTATATTTTCCTTATTATGGTTATTTTCTGGCGTTCCGTTTGCGGGATTTGGAACTATCGTTGGTGTCTTATCTCTGGGGTTTTCAGTTTTATTTCTTAGTATTGGTACTGTCGCACTATATCTTGCTTCGGTATACGAGGAGGTTAAAAATCGCCCGTTGTACGTGATAGCAGAAAAGTGTGGAAAAATTGAAACTTAGTTTGAAGAAGCCTTTTCACTCAAGTATAGATTTAAATCTTCTCTTGAAATAAATAAAATAGAATTTTGAAGTTTGCTGAATTTTCTGGTGGGTTTTACTATCATGTTGTTAACCAGTATCCTTATCCTTCCACTAAGTCCCCATCGTCTAGTGGCCTAGGACGTCGCCCTTTCACGGCGTTAACACGGGTTCAAATCCCGTTGGGGACGCAAAAGGAAAGGAAGAGATTCCTTTCCTTTTAAAGTTGGCCCAGTAGC
>Ga0187844_10001177_pt1 | contig 20127 bp, 22 predicted proteins | sample SpaLakP09_SKY_50_FD_134517 | JGI IMG/M metagenome (GOLD analysis project Ga0187844, IMG submission 134517) | Oligotrophic lake water microbial communities from Sparkling Lake, Wisconsin, USA - SP09_SKY_50 | ecosystem: Environmental > Aquatic > Freshwater > Lake | place: USA: Sparkling Lake...
ATAGTGATATTTAGATAAGCGACTCTTCATTGGCACTCATCGGGGTATTTGATTCTGGCGTTGGAGGCTTATCCATTTTGGATGAAGCCCTGCGTCAGCTTCCCGAGCATGACTATATTTATTTAGCTGACTCTCTGAATGCTCCTTATGGAGAAAAATCGAGTGAATGGATTGCCTCACGCAGTTTGGAGCTTTGTCAGTATCTAGCAGCTGAGGGTTGCGATGCAATTATGGTGGCTTGCAATACCGCTACCGCCGAAGCAATAGCGAATATTCGCAATGAGCTTCACCACATTCCAATCATTGGTGTGGAGCCTGGCATTAAGCCAGCGGCAATGCAATCCAGTAATGGTGTAGTGGGCGTGCTTGCGACTGAAGCGACACTTAAGAGCGATAAGTTCAACGCTTTACTAGCAACACTTCCGAGTAACTGCCAATTCATTAAACAAGCGGGTGCTGGTTTAGTTTCTTTAATTGAGGCCGGACTAGCCAATAGCGAAGAAACATTAGAACTTCTCGCCGAACATTTAGAACCCATCCAAGATGCGGGTGCAGATACTCTTGTTCTTGGATGTACGCACTACCCTTTTTTAAGAAAGGCTATTCGTAAACTTTTAGGCGACTCAATAAATCTCATTGATACCAGCGATGCAGTAGTGCGCCAACTCAAGCGGAAATTAGAAGCGCAAGGTAAGCAACTAGAGGGTGGTCATTTTGGATCTGTATCATTTATTAGCAGCAAAGATTCAGATACCCTACTTAAAATGGCCCAAGAATTAATGCAATCTGATCTAGTGCCGCACCACATTCAATCTCAGTTAGTGGGTAGCTTTAAATGAATGCCTTCTTAGCTCGAATAAGTGCTCGTTTGCCTTTTGATAAAACTGATCGCATTATTATCTGCATCGTCATCGCACTGCATCTACTCTTCCTCATTGGGTTTCAAAGTAGCATGAAGCCTGATAACGAGAATAATATCGACGATGCACGAGTTATGGCCAACCTCGTGAGTCCTGAGGCAGCAAAGCAGCCACAAGCTACTCCAACAGCACCACCTAAACCCAAGCAAGAAGAAAAGAAGAAAACTGTGGATGAAAAGTCCACCCAAGCACCGACACCGCCACAGACCCAGCAACAGACACCAACACCGTCAGCACCGCAAGCTAAAAACGAATCCCAAGCTCCCAATGCCACAGTTGCACCCGCAACCACCTCAGGAGGCAGTGGCACACCGATTCAGACTGACATTGGTAAACTAGTCGTCGTATATCAACCGGATGCAGATGCCTACTACCCCTCCTTCTCCAAGCGCTCCGGAGAACAAGGTGAAGTGGTAGTCAGGTTGATTATTGATGAATCAGGAAGCGTTGAAGATGTAGCCTTACTTCGGTCTAGCTCATTTCCAAGACTAGATCGAGCTGCTACTGAGATTGGTCGACGCTATCGTTTTAAACCATTTTTAGTCAACGGCTCACCCGCTAGAATTTCTACAAACCTTTTAATTAAATTTAATTTAAAGAATTAATTATTATGAATACACCATTTGGCTTAGCAAATTTATGGCTCGAAGGCGATGCCATCACTCGCTTTTTAGCACTTGCCCTACTCTTTTGCTCCATCGTTACCTGGGTCATCCTACTTTCTCGATTTTGGGACTTGCGTAATTTACGTAAACTCAAATCAGAATTAGATCAATTTTGGCGTGCTACATCTTACGACCAAGGCCTGAACGCATTCACGAGTCATGCAAGCAACCCTTACTATCAGATTGCTAGGGCGGCAAGTAGCGCTTCCACCCATCATCAAAGTCAAGCCACCAACCATCGTGAACTCTTGCTGACCTTGAATTACTCCGAGTGGATGGCCAGAAGTCTGAAGAGCAGTATTGATAGTGTTGCAGCACAACTCCAAAAGGGGCTTACCTTCCTCGGATCTACTGGCGCAACGTCACCGTTTATTGGTTTGTTTGGAACGGTATGGGGCATCTATCACGCCTTGATTGCAATTAGTAGTTCTGGTAGCGCACAAATTGATCAAGTTGCCGGCCCAATTGGTGAGGCACTCATCATGACTGCCCTAGGTTTGGCAGTTGCGATTCCGGCAGTGCTAGGTTTTAATGCCATCAACCGTGCGAATAAATTATTGCTTGCCGATCTCAATCGCTTTGGTAACGATCTTCTCGCTTACTTTGTGACTGGTGCCCGCATAAAGTCTGGAGAATAAAGATGTCTTTTAATCTTCAGAACGATCCAGAAGAAAGCGGCATTATGGCCGAAATTAACATGACACCCATGGTGGATGTCATGTTGGTGCTCTTAATTATTTTCATCATCACCCTGCCAGTCATCCAGCAAGCGGTCAAGGTTGAACTCCCAAAAGCTAACAGCGTGCGCAATGAAGTCAAACCAGAATCAGTACAGCTATCTATTGATGCCAAAGGTCAGATTTTCTGGAATAGTACCCCAATTGATTTAGAAACTTTCAACGGCTATGCAGAAAAAGCCGCTCAGAAAGAGCCACAACCAGAAATTAACTTACGCGCAGATAAATCCGTGAAGTATGAATACGTTGCCCAAGTACTGGCGGCATCACGTCGCGCTGGCTTAACTAAATTAGGTTTTGTAACGGAGCCGAATTAAGGCTTTTTAACAATAGTGCATTGCTCTTGATAGGTCTTTGTACCCTCACCTAAAGTCGCTGACAGAATGCCGCCTTGAATAGTTTCGACTTTGCTAAGTTGGCCAGTAGATCGATTGATCGTGGTCACTGTGATTACCGATCCTGCTCCATATTTCACACCGTCAAAACTCTCTGGCGGGAAGTATGTCTCCATTGAAATGAGGATTGTGGATTCTGTGATCACTATACTTTTAATAGTTTGTCGACCCAAGTCATCTGAGCGATCTAAATCTCTACCGTCTACGAATACCTTAGCTTTCTGATTATTTGAGCTGGTGCTTATTTTTAATTCATAGACTTCGGTGTAATTCTTCTCCGTGCGCGCGCAGGAAAAAACCAAAGGCTCTGCCGCTAGGGCGGGATCAGCACAAAGAAATAGAAAAAGAATAGCGAGGTGCTTCAAGGATGCCTGAAATCAATCGATTGGTGCCCGAGGCCGGAATCGAACCGGCACGACTTTTTTGAGTCGGCAGATTTTAAATCTGCTGTGTCTACCGATTTCACCACTCGGGCTCGCACGAGCAATAAAGCCGCACTTAATAAAACAAGACAAGCAAAATTTTAGCATGCGAGACCTGTGGGCGGCCTGAAGACAACTTTCACCAAGGTTTGGCTCCAATTAGGGCAAAACCACTAAACTAACGCCATGAAAATTCATACCTCAAGCTCAGGCCTTAGGACCCTCTTTAAAGGCATCTTCTGGCTTGTTTCTATCATCCTTTTCTTGTGTATTGTCGCCGGATTAATCTACCTAACCTCAGCACAAACTAGCCCCTCCGGTAAACGGGTAATTAGAAGCTTGAGCGACACCGTTGCGATTACATTTGACGAGAGTGACATACCCCATATTCAAGCAAAGAGTTCCAGTGATGCGCTTTTTGCTTTAGGCTACTTGCACGCTAGTGAGCGCTCCTGGCAAATGGAAGTCAATCGTCGGTTGGCCAGTGGGCGACTGTCCGAAATCCTGGGAAAAGAAACTCTAGCAATCGACCGCTTTATTCGGACGCTGGGCATTAAACATACTGCTGAAAAACAATTTGATCGCTACACTATTGCCACAAAGAGATTACTTCAGTCCTATGCGGATGGTGTCAATGCTGGTAATGCACACTTAGGCTGGGCGCTTCCTCTTGAATATTTCTTAACTGGATCTCAGCCAGGCCATTGGTCGCCCACTGACAGTGTGGCATGGATGCTAATGATGGCTCTCGATCTTGGTGGAAATTGGCATAAAGAATTACAACGCCTTGAGTTGTCGCAATTCCTGACAACGAGGCAAATATGGGAAGTAATGCCAGCTTATACGCCAGGCGAACCGGTAAGTAATGTCGACTTCGCAAAAATCTATCGCGATATTAATGTCTTCAATCCAAATTCAGTGGCACGAGATCAAAAATCAAAGAAGCTTCCTGCAACTGAATTAACTGCTAATGAAGTGCCAGGCGGCAAAGACAGTATCGGCTCAAATAATTGGGCTCTGAACGGTAAGCTCACCTCATCTGGCAAGCCCTTGCTCGCAAATGACCCACACTTGGGTCTTTCTACCCCTGCTATTTGGTACATGGCTCACCTAGAGGCGCCTGGCCTCAATGTCATTGGCGCTACTCTTCCCGGCATTCCAGGGGTCGTTTTGGGTAGGACGGATAAGTTTGCTTGGAGCTTTACGAATACTGGTCCAGATGTCCAAGATTTATATATTGAGCAATTAGACCCTAAAAATCCAGGTGTCTATCGCGGTCCAGATGGCCCACTTCCTTTTACAGTTCGCCAAGAAATTATTGACATCAAAGGTGAAATATCACAACGTTTTTTAGTCAAAGAAACGCAGCATGGTCCCGTGATTTCCGAATCGTATGCACGTGCCAAGCGGATAATTGATACAAATCGTTATGCCCTAGCACTGCGCTGGACTGCTTTGGATGTTGAGAATCAATCTGTCGCTGGTCTGCTGGATATGAATCACGCAAAAGATTTAGATGCTTTTAAGAAAGCGCTTCGCAAAAACTATGCGCCAATGCAAAACGTGGTGATGGCTGATGTCGATGGTAATATTTCCTATCAGGCGGCAGGGGTTGCGCCTAAGCGTACTCTTCATCAAGGCTTGTATGGCGTTGCTCCAGCGCTAGGCTGGGAAAAGCAATATGACTGGACTGGATACGTCCCTTTCGAACAACTCCCCAATAGCAGTAACCCCGACGCCAACTGGATTGCCACCGCCAATCAAAAAATATTAGCCAGCAACGATCCCAATCCATTGACGGGTGACTGGGAGCTGCCAACCCGCTACGACAGAATTGTGGAGTTGATTAAAGGCAAATCAAATCATGATCTTGCTTCTATGAAATCCATGCAGGCGGATACCCTATCTTTGGGCGCCACTCCACTGTTAGGGCTCTTTAAATCCACCCAATCAAAGCACCCCCTTGCTCAGCAAACCTCTGAGCTCATCAAAAACTTTGATGGTGATATGCGAGTAAATAGTTCTAGCGCACTCATTTTTAATGCCTGGGCAGATCAACTCACGCGCAAACTCTTCTCTCGCTTATCTTATTTATTTACAGAAAATTATGGAGCGCGTAGCTTTAGACAAGCCTTGATACTGCACTTACAAAATCCTGATAGCCCATGGTGTAATGATCCAAAAACTGAGCAGATTGAAAGCTGTGCTGATGCTTCAAATGCAGCATTGGATCAAGCACTGGAACAACTGAGCGCGCAATTAGGTAGCAATCCTATAAATTGGACTTGGGGTAATGCACATGTTGCGGTCTCAGAGCACCGCCCTTTTAGTAAAGTTCCTGTTTTAGGGGGCCTCTTCAATTTACGACAGCCCTTTCCAGGTGATAGCTTCACGATTAATGTGGGTAGGCTCGAGCTCCTTAAGGCCGATAATCCGTTTGAGACTAAGCAGGCGGCTAGCCTAAGGGCGCTCTACGATCTCTCAGATTTAGAGCAATCACTCTTTATTTATCAAACCGGACAATCGGGCTGGGTACAGAGCAAGCTCTACCGAAACATGAGCACACTGTGGGCTCAAAATGAATACCTTCCCCTGCAAATGAAGCCTCAGAAAGTAAATCGGAAACTTGATCTAATTAATATGGAAAAATAAGCTGGGGAGTTTAGAATAACTTTTACAGGCCCAGACAGGGCGCAACCTAATTCAATGACAACCATGCTAGCTATTATGAAAAAAAAATATTTACTCACCCTCTTATCGGCCCTTACCCTATTGCCGTTCTCCAATAGCTTTGCTGCTTGGAAGGAATTAGGCTCCAATGAGCTCATGGTGGTTTATGTAGATCTAGACACCATTAGTGATGTAGGTGAAAAAGCGCAAATCATGTCGATGTTAGATTTTAAAAAGCCGGGCATGAACCCAAAAACAAAACAGCCTGTTAGCTCCATCATCGGTATTAATGAATATAACTGTCCTGCTATCAGTTACCGTCCAATTGAATACAAAGAGTTCGCCGGTAATAAGGGTGCTGGCAAAGTAGTTTCAGATAACAAAACCCCAAAGAGTGAATTCGAACCCGTTGTAAGTGAATCTTGGGCAGCGGGAGTCTTTAACGTTGTTTGCCAACGTAAATAAAATAGTCATCTTGAGGATGCTTCTAGGCAGACCAAACCCCTTGGGCCGGTCTGCTTTTTTCTTTTATTCAAGCCCTATCCTTTGTGTCTTAGCTCTCTGCTGCAATTTAACGGGCTGCGCTGCGCCACTACTAGCCATAGGAAGTTCAGCCACTACCGTAGCCAGCTCTGCAGGGACTGCAGCTGCCTCAGTGGCTGTGGCCAACCCCTCCACCGCAGCCAGCGCTATCTCCACTGTGACAACCGGCAAATCACCCTTAGAACACACTGCCTCAGCAGCCACCAAGCAGGATTGTAACTTTCTGAATGCTTTGGGACCAAAGCCGATTTGTTCAGATATCCCCGTCCCTAAAATAAAAGATATGAGCGAAGCTTATTTAGGGCCAGCTGATATTGCGGCACCCAAAACCAAATAATAATTCACTGGCTAGAGCTTGCTTTTTCACACCCTTGCTTAAGCAGTCTAGAATTGAGCCTCGTAAGCAATCTTTTCCTATATTAAAGCCCATGTCGATAGAAAATTACTTCCTCACACTGACCTGCCCTAACCGGCCAGGTATTGTTGCTGCCGTATCAACCTATATCTTTGAGTTAGGTGGCGATATTGAAGAAGCTCAGCAATTCGATGACAAGGCTTCAAAGCGCTTTTTCATGCGTGTCAGCTTTAGTTGCAATACCGATGCGCAAACTCTTAAGACTGGCTTTGTAAGCATTGCCAAACGCTTTGATCTCACTTGGGACTTACGCGCTGTTAAAGACTTAAAGCGGGTATTAATCATGGCATCCAAACTCGATCATTGTTTAGTTGACCTTCTCTATCGCTGGCGTATCGGTGAATTACCGATGATTATCTGCGGCATTATTTCTAATCATGGGCGCGAGGTGTACTCCAGCATTGATTTTGCAGATATTCCTTTTTATCACCTACCCGTCACCCCAGAAACTAAATCATCTCAAGAAGCTAAGTTACTCCAGATTGTTGCGGAATCTAAAGTTGATATGGTGATCTTGGCACGCTATATGCAAATTCTGTCCGATGATTTATCCACTAAATTATCAGGACGCTGTATTAACGTGCATCACTCATTCCTGCCAAGCTTTAAAGGCGCAAAGCCATACCATCAAGCCCATGCTCGCGGCATTAAGTTGATTGGCGCTACAGCACACTTTGTCACCAGCGATCTAGACGAAGGTCCGATCATTGAGCAAGACGTCACTCGGGTTACCCATGGCGATACACCTGAAGATTTGGTTCGCAAGGGTCGCGATTTAGAGCGCACCGTACTCTCGCGCGCCCTACGTTATTACCTGCATGATCGGGTATTAATTAACGGCACCACTGCTGTAGTCTTCTCAGACTAAAGGGGGAACTTAAGGTCTCACCCCTGGGGTTTCCAAAGGCATTCCGCGTGCTCGCCACATGAGATAGAGCTCTAGTTGAGCCATTTCTGTTGAGCCATACTCAAACTGCTTAGCGCGCACACCACTCATGCAATTACGTAAACGCCTTTGCAAAGACCCCATCGTTTGCCACTCAATTCGGTAGATTGGATAAGCAGTAGGATGACCTTGAGGAATAAGACTTCCACCTAATTTTAAGCCGGCACGATCTTGATGGCACTGAGCGCAGGACAAATTGAGCTGACCCATTCGCTCGTTGAAAAACTGCTTCCCTTGCTGCAGATCTTTGGTGTTCAGTGGCGTTTCTTGAATTGCAATTGGCATCCCTTTAGATTGACTTGCCACAAACGTCGTTAATGCCAAGAGCTCCTTGCTTTCATAAGCGAGGGCTGAAGCATCTTGCTGTGAAGCTCGGCATTGATTGATTTGACCCTCTAAAGTTCGCAGCTTTCCTCTCAATATTTTTGGAAATTGAGTCGCTACACCAGACATCTTTTTTCCAGAATCACCGTGGCAAGATGCACAAGAGACATTCTTATTGCCTGTCTTCTCTTTCCAGAGACTATGACCATCCATCACCCAAAATAGCGCGGGGTTTAGATTTGGATCATCCTGCATGGCTTGATTTTCAGCCGTCATTAACTGATAGCTAGATTGACGGTTAACTTTTGCTATCTCAGCAGCAAAAACGCTCTGTGCAATCATGATCGCAAACAATACATAAAGCCACTGTTTACAAAGTGGTGAAGTTTTCACGAAATAGTAATATTTACTTGATTAACAGCCTCATAACCGTCATCACCTGTCCACCGGCACTCAATCGTGCCTGACGCGACAGCAATCGTATTGAAAATGATAAGAGGATTCGCACCAATCCCTGAATAAAAGTCCGCCCTGAAAACTTCTTCATTGTTATAACGGCAGGTAAACAATCGAATAATATCGCGAGGAATACGTTTGCCATCTTCCGTATATCTAAATCCAGTTTCCATATCATGCTGAGCAATTGCCCGGATCTCAATAATCGAATCTTTTTTTGCGTTTGCGGGGGCAATAATGCCGGTACGGGAGGTCTTACTCATATCATCTCCGTACAAGCAGATAGAGTCACTAAGGTATCGGCATAACCTTGCCAGTAGCTACCATCACTCATTTGCGCAATTGCCCAAACTCTTTGTGAATCCGCCAATCTCACTCGAGTAGTCAGTTCTGCACGGCCAGAACGTGGCGTGAAATACGCTGTAAAAATATTGGGTGATGGATTAGCTTCGGAAATAATATGGACGGCCTTAACATAATCAATGGTAGTCATTGGGCTCTGAATAGCTACTTTGAGTACGACCAAGTTACCACTCTCCACTAATGGTGGAATGACCAGTTTGACGCGTCCATCCCGAGGGATATTTGAGCCTACTATCTTGGCAATGGCTTCTATTACTTCAGGTTTTTTAGCCAAGGCTGAGAGTGGAGCGAATGAGGTCGACAAACCCAAAATACCCAGCGTAGACAAATACAGTCTGCGAGTGAGATTGGGCGAGGAGGCGTGTAATTTAAATAAATTCATCATGGATATTTTATTGCTTATTGAATAACTGTTTTTGCCCTCAGGCTTACCAAGAAAGCCACCACATCTTCAATCTCTTGTCCGCTTAGAATAGGCTGCCCTTCAAATTTGGGAGCTACTCTATTTAATCCTACTGCATGGTAATAAGAAGGCATGATGGTACCGGGATTAAAACGACTAGCATCAACTATTCTGGCTCGCAATTGGGCCTCACTTAAGCGCCCAGCACTAGTGCCAATATCCGGTGCTAAGTTTCCCTGAAAGCGCTCCTCCGGAAAGGGTCCGCTATGACAGAGTAGGCATAGACCAGTTTGACGACTAACCACGATCACACGGCCTTTAGCTGAATCTCCCGGAGTAGAAGTAAGGGGATTCACAATGGAATCCCCCGACCAGGTTTGCGCTTGACTTGGATGAGCAAGGGATGTGATCCACACTCCTAGTAATGCTGCTACTAGTGTGCCTCTCATTACCCCTCACCCAATCCCATCATCAATATGTAACTTATACCAACTTGAGGCCGCTGTTTTTCAACGGCACCGTACGATAGCGCTTACCAGTTGCCCGGTAAATCGCATTGAGTACCGCTGGCGCAGCTACTGCAATTGTCGGCTCACCAACGCCACCCCAATCTTTGCCGCCACCTTGAATAATGATGGTTTCTACCGGTGGCATCTGTGACAGACGAATGGAGTTGAAAGTATCAAAGTTCTTTTGTACAACTGCGCCCTTCTCAATCGTGATTTCTTCTTCGAAAAGTGCAGATAAGCCATAAACAAAGGAGCCGGATACCTGACGAGCTATTTGCCCTGGATTAACTGCATAACCCGGATCAGTTGCAGCGACCATACGGAGAATCTCTACTTCATTACCGTTTTTAACAGTGAGCTCACATGCAGCCGCTACATAGCTACCAAAAGAGCGCATCTGGGCAAGTCCACGAAATACTCCCGGTTTTGCAGGCTTAGTCCAACCAATACCATCTGCTACTGCATTAAGAACGGCTACTGCACGCGGATACTTCTCCATGTGCTTACGACGGAACTCCACAGCATCCATGCCAGTAGCTTCTGCCATCTCATCCATAAAGGTTTCAAGAAATACTGCATTTTGATTTACGTTTACGCCACGCCAAAAACCTGGGGGCACATGCGTATTACGCATAGCATGATCAACCATCAAATTCGGGAAACTGTAAGTAATACCATGTTCACCCGCAGCATCGAGTCCCTGGAAAACTACAGGATCTTTACCCTTGTTGGCTGCAACAACTGCTGGACGGACCGCTGCCAAAATAGATTGGCCTGACAAACGCATATCGAGACCAGTGATATTTTTCTTATCGTCAATAGCAGCAGTCATCTTGCACATCGTTACAGGGTGATAACGACCTTGGGTCATATCCTCTTCACGAGTCCAGATTAATTTGATTGGAGTACCTGGCATTTGCTTGGCAATATTGACTGCTTGCGTTGTGTAATCCTGGAAGGCGCCACGACGACCGAAGCCACCACCTAGGTTCACCTTATAGACATTACATTTTTCAGCAGGCAAGCCTGAAGCTGCGATCACCGCAGCCAAAGAAGCTTCTCCATCCTGAGTTGGAACCCAAGCTTCGCAGGAATCTGCCGTCCACTTCGCAGTAGCTGTTTGCGGCTCTAAAGTGGCATGATTTAAGAATGGGTAGAAATACGTTGCCTCAATTGTTTTAGAGGCTTTAGCAATGGCCTCTTTAGCATCACCATTCGAGTTACCTACAAAAGTCTCACTGGCAGTTAAGCCACCTTCAAGCATCTTCTTAATGGAGGCGCTTGAGACATCACCATTACTACCATTATCCCAAGTGATTTTGACTGCATCCAAGCCTGTCTTTGCTTGCCAGAAAGTATCAGCAATTACTGCCACCGCAGAATCGCCTACCTGAATAACCTTCTTAACACCCTTCATGGCAGAAGCCTGAGAGGCATCAAAGCTTTTGACTTTACCGCCAAAGACTGGAGACTCATGAATAGTTGCCACCAACATACCTGGTAACTTCAAGTCAATTGCATATACCTGTTTACCGTTGACCTTATCAGCAGTGCCATCAATCCGATTAACCGACTTACCAATGACATTCCAATCTTTGGGATCTTTTAAAGGAACTTCTTTAGGTACTTCTAATTGGGAGGCTGCTACAGATACTTTACCGAAGGTCGTTTTACGGCCTGACGGTGTATGCGTAATCACGCTATCTTTAGCGACACATTCAGATGCAGGAACATTCCACTGGTTTGCGGCAGCTTGAACCAACATGATGCGAGCTGCTGCGCCGCCTTTTCGAACGTACTGCTCTGAAGTACGAATACCACGACTACCGCCTGTGGAATAACTACCCCATACTTTATTGCGCTTGAGATTTTCACCGGGTGATGGATACTCATAAGATACTTTTTTCCAATCGCATTGCAATTCTTCAGCAACCATTTGTGCCAAACCAGTAATGGTTCCTTGACCCATCTCGGAGCGCACAATCCGCACCACGATGTCATCGTTTGGCTTTACAACCACCCAAACACCAATCTCAGGGCTTATGAGTGGTGTCATGGCAGTAGCGCCAGTACCCATGGCTGCATTAGCCGGAGAAATAAATGAGAAATCAAAGCCGATTGCTAAACCAGTAGCAATTGCACTGGAGCCAACAATAAAGTGGCGACGGGAAGTATTTGTAGTTGCTGTATTAATAGTCTTAGTCATGATCGCTCCTTATGCCTTGCTTACAGCATGAATGGCATCACGCACTTGTTGGAAGGTTCCGCAACGGCAGATATTGGTTACTGCGGCATCAATTTGCGCATCAGTAGGCTTGGGGGTATTGCGTAATAAAGCAGTGGTAGTCATCACCATGCCAGACTGGCAGTAACCACATTGAGGTACTTGATTGTCGACCCAGGCTTTTTGTACTTTAGATAGTTGGCCATTTTTTTCCAGGCCTTCAATCGTTTCGATCTTCTTACCCATAGCAGCACTGACTGGAACTGCACAACTTCGAATAGCTTGACCATCGAACAACACAGTACAGGCACCGCATTGGCCGACACCACAACCATACTTAGTACCAGTTAAACCGACATGATCGCGAATCACCCACAGTAATGGGGTTGTTGGATCAACATCTACCTTGTACTTTTTACCGTTGACGTTTAAGTCAGCCATATGCGCTCTCCTGAGTGTTTTTATATTGAAACTTCATCATCAAGATAAAGTCCCTACTTTTGTAGTGCTTATCTTAACCAAGAATTAATTTATTGCTTTGCAACATATATTGCAGGGCAGTAAGATTAAGGCATGATCTCCGGCCTTGTCCAAATCCTCTTATTTCAGAGCCTGGGTGAACTTATTTGCAAGTTCGCCCTGCCCACCCTGCCTGGCCCGGTAATTGGTCTTGTCTTACTCATTCTTTGGCTGGTAATGCGCAATGAGATCAATCCTGACTTGGCCACTGTTGCAGATACGTTTAGCCAATATCTTGGTCTCTTATTTGTGCCGGCAGCTGTTGGTGTAGTTCTGTTCTTACCTCAGCTCAAAGCGAATGCTTTAGCAATTGTGAGCGCTTTGCTAGGTAGCGTGATTCTCACCATTGCTACAAGTGCGATAGTGGTCCGCTTTTTAAGTCCTAAGCACCAAGTGCTGGATAAATGAGCGAGAAACACTCCATTGTCGAAATTTGGGTTTATTTATCCGGCAGTCCCTTATTCGCTCTCTTCATTACCTTGGCCGCCTATCAAATTGGTCTCTGGGTTTATAAGACCACTAAGCAAAATCCGCTAGCCAACCCTGTAGCGATTGCCATCATTTTGGTAGCGAGCGTGATTCAGTTAATAGAGATGCCTTACTCGAGTTACTTTGAAGGCGCACAATTTATTCACTTCTTACTGGGCTCGGCAACGGTATCTCTAGCCATTCCTATTTATAGAGGGCTAAATAGCCTTAAAGGTCGCTCCCTACCCTTGCTAGCATCTTTGATTGCTGGTGGCCTGGTATCTATCATTAGTGCAGTGAACATCGCCAAACTATTTGGAGCCGATGCCAGCATTACTGGTGCGATGTATCCCAAATCAGTTACCGCACCCATTGCGATGGGCATTGCAGAACGTATTGGCGTATCTCCAACCCTAACTGCGATCTTTGCTGTTACTACCGGTATCCTCGGAGCCATTTTGGCACCGTTCATTTTGAATGCCCTAGGGATGAAGGCGTGGTGGCAGCGAGGCTTTGCAATTGGTATTGGAGCGCATGGCATCGGAACCTCAAGAGCCTTTAGTATTCATCCTGAGGCAGGTACTTACGCTAGTCTTGCGATGGGCATGAATGGCGTGATTAGCGCAGTGGCTATTCCGATTCTGTATCACCTATTCAATTAGTGGGCTTACTGCGCTTTAATGAAATATGACTTTAACTTGGGCGTGATGCACTAATAGCGAGCACTTAATCCTGATTTAGCCTCATTGAGCTACCATGAATGATTAACAAATCATCTAAGCTCTTATTATGAGTAGTTTTCCAATACGATAACCATCACTTAAAGAATATTGAAATGAATCTCACAAAATACATCTGTGGCCCCATTCTCACAGTCTTACTATTTTTAATCGGTCTTTGTAGTCATGCATTGGCAGCGCCTGATGCCGATTGGCCTAAGAAGCCCATTATGGCTATTCTGCCTTTTCCTGCTGGCGGCTCTACCGATGTATTTGCTCGTGCGATAGGCGTACCTCTTGGTGAGGCCTTAGGTCAACCCATCGTTATTGAAAATAAACCCGGTGCTGGCGGAATGATTGCACTTGGTGCCGCAGCTAAGGCCTCATCTGATGGATATACCCTACTTTTTAGCGCACTGACAAATCAATCGATTTCTTACTCGCTCTTTAAGAATCCTCCAGCAGATCTGACTAAAGACTTTGCGCCCATCGCCTTAGTTGGCGCCATTCCGCATTTGATTGTGGTTCACCCTTCCGTACCAGCAAAAAATTTATCGGAACTCATCGCATTCATTAAATCCAAAAAGGGTGACTTCAATTACGCCTCGCAGGGTAATGGTAGCCTCTCACATTTAGAGTCAACTCTGTTTATGCAGCGTATCGGTGCCACCGGTACACACATACCTTATAAAGGTAGTGCGTTTGCCTTACCTGATTTAATTGCTGGTAATACTCTCATGATGTTCGATAGCGTAACTGCATCTTTACAACATATTCAAAGTGGAAAGCTGCGCCCCATTGCTATTGCAGCCGCAGAGCGTTCACCATTAATTCCTAATGTACCTACCTTAGGACAAGATGGTATGAAACAGTTTGATGTTGAAAATCTCTATGCATTCTTCGCACCTAAGGGAACATCACCTGTAATTGTTGCGAGACTGGAAAGAGAAATTCGAAAGATTTTAACTAACCCAGACTTCAAGGCTCGCTTAGCAAACCAAGGAATCCATCCGCAGTTTGCTAATTCTGAGCAATTAGCCATCATTACCCAAAGCGAGCATGACAAATGGGCAAAGATTGTTAAGGCTGCAAACATTAAAATTGACTAAGATTAGTTAAGCACTCGTTCCATTGAAGTCCACCTCCTTACTGAATAGATCATTTCCATGTTGATTTCCCCTCCCTTTGGTGGCGGCCGTGCCCCAGTATTAGCAAAAAATGCTGTGGCTAGTTCGCAGCCATTAGCAACTCAAGCAGGTATTGAAATTTTGCAAAATGGAGGCAATGCTATTGATGCAGCCCTAGCCACTGCAATTACACTCACCGTTGTAGAGCCGACGATGAATGGCCTTGGTGGTGATGGCTTTGCCTTGATTTGGGATGGGGGAAAATTGCATGGCATGAATGCCTCTGGCCGCGCACCGGCAGCCTGGACACCAGAATATTTTGCTGGTAAAGCGACAATGGATCTGATTGGCTGGAATACCGTGTCTGTGCCCGGTATGGTTTCTGGTTGGATTGAGTTGTCACGCAAATTTGGCAAACTCCCTTTTGCGCAACTCTTCAAACGCGCGATTGATTACGCAGAAAATGGTTTTCCAGTTTCGCCGGTAATTGCACGTCAATGGCGTGAAGCGATTCCGATTCTGAAAAATCAACCCGGCTTTACAGAGTCTTTCTTGAAAGATGGGAAGGCGCCTGCTGCTGGTCAGCTCTGGCACTATCCCGCACAAGCTAATACATTGCGCGAGATTGCAGATACTGAAGGGGAATCTTTTTATACCGGAAAGTTAGCGCAAAGTATGGTCGACTTTGCTCATAGCTCTGGCGGCTGCTTCACGATGGCAGATTTTGCTGCCAACCAAACTGAATGGGTTGAACCCTTAGCATTTGACTATGGTGACTATACTTTGCATGAGATTCCGCCCAATGGCTCGGGCATCGTTGCCCAAATGGCACTCGGTATTTTGCAAGCTGCTAATGTAAAACAATATCCCGCTAACTCTGCACAGCATATTCATTTACAAGTTGAAGCCATGCGCATGGCCTTTGCTGATGCCTACGCCTACGTATCCGATGCCAGCACCATGAGAGTGCCAACGAGTACTTTATTAGATAGGGACTATTTAGCTAGTCGCGCTGCGCTGATTAATCACAATCAAGCAGGAATCTACAGTGCGGGAGACCCACATGCTGGTGGTACCGTTTATCTGTGCGCCGCCGATGACTCTGGCATGATGATTTCTTATATTCAGTCGAACTTCAAAGGCTTTGGTTCAGGAGTCGTTGCTCCAGGCGGTATTGCATTCCACAACCGCGGCATGAGCTTTAGCTTGGTTAATGGCCACCCTAATCAAGTGGCTCCAGGTAAACGCCCCTTTCACACCATCATTCCGGCATTCCTTACCAAAGGCAATCAACCTGCCATGGCGTTTGGTGTGATGGGCGGTAATATGCAACCGCAAGGACATACTCAGTTTGTGATGCGCTTTATAGATGACAATCTCAACCCACAAGCCTGCTCAGATGCACCACGTTGGAGAATTGATGATATTGGCAAGCTCACTGTTGAAGCTTCGATGCCTGCTGCAGTGGTAGAAGGACTAAAAGCCATGGGGCACGAAGTAACTGTCATGCCAGCAAATAGTTTGGACTTTGGTAGTGCACAAGCTATTGCGCTAATAAGCGAAGATAGTAATGGTGCGTATATTGCTGGTAGTGATCACCGCCGAGATGGATTAGCGGCTGGTTTTTAATTCATAAATACAGCTTATTTTGCTAAAGATGACACCTTAGTCATTCACCTTTCAGATAAGCCAATTTCTAGAGAAATCTCGCAGGACTGAAGTACGTATATTAGCCATGTTGCTAATGGAATGGTCTATAACTATAGTTAGAGCTAAATAAGCTCACAATCAAGAACATAGGAAGTGGCATATGAATATGCCCACTAAAGGGTGAATGCTCCCTGAAGAATATTTAAACTAGTACCTAATGTTTTAGTACTTACTGCACCTAATCGCTTTACAAGCCGACCTTATCAATCGTGCGTATCTGATCAAGCAACACCAATCCTTTTTTACCATCATGAGTGATGGGCACGCGATAAGGTGCCTGGCGACCTTTTGTGGTCATTGGCGCAATGATCACTGTTCGCAAAAAATCATGCATCTCTTGAGGAGACACAATAACGCATGGTCGAGTCTTTTGAATCTCGCTACCCTTCGTTGGATCTAAATTAATCAGCCAAATATCTCCGCGTGAAACGATACTTTTTACCAAACCCAATCCTCATCGCCTTCATTAATAAAGTCACCCAATACTAAGTTATCTTCGCCAGCCTCAGTAATTGCTTTTGAAGCCTCAGCCCAGCCTTCGCGGGGATTTTTTTTTGGCTTACTCAACACCAGTTTATTACCCTCAATAATTAAATCTGCTTCATCCTCAAAGCCTACTTGCTCAAGGATAGCCTTAGGAATAACTACTCCCCGAGAGTTACCGATTTGACGAATTTGGAGATGCAACTGTTTTTTCATGGTGATAACAATGTTATAACTTTATAGCCCAAAAGTCAAGCCAATAATTACGCCCGGCTAGGCAAGCAATTCAGATAGAAACGCTTAACTTCTTGATCACAGCTCACATCCTTGGGCTGTATCGGTCGCTCCAGGGTAATACCTTCAATTGAGGTGCAACGACTTAAAGCGACATACACTTGTCCTGAGGCAAATGCTCCCGAGGAGAGATCAACTTTGATCTTATCGAGCGTCTTGCCTTGACTCTTATGAATGGTGACAGCCCAAGCAAGCATTAATGGGATCTGAACGAAGGTTCCAATGATATTTGGGGAAATTTTTCCTGACATCATGTCATGATCGTAGCGATAAGACTCCCACTGGTGTCCTTTGACTTCAACCGTGTTGGAGTAAGAGCCATTTTGCACCATAACCTTGACAGTGTTAGGGAGCAATTCGCGGACTACGCCGATCGTGCCATTGACCCAGCGCTTAGGAAAATTACTATCAGTTGCAGTAAACATCACTTTAGCTCCGACCTTCAGAGTAAGGTGATTAGGCGATGGTAGATTACGATCATCCACATTGAACTTGCCAGTACTATTACCAGTATAGATTTTGGCATCCGTAGTTAATGCGCGTAAACCTGCGCCATTAATTTGATCCGCTCTTGCATTTGTCGTAGTCAAAGTAATTGTTTGCTCGTCAGCCTCTTTTTTGGTTTCATAGCAAACAGTATTTAAAGTCTGTAGTGCTTCATCAATATCTTGATTGATGCGGATCTGATTGAGTAAGCCAGCAAAATATGCATCCTTCTGACGGAAGATCTTGGATAGCTCCACCATCGTGACATCTTTGCGGTGCAAGGCAATGGCACAGAAAAAATAAGGACCTTCATAGCCACGCTCAGACAAGACCTGCATATCGGCATTAGAGACTACTGGCGGTAACTGAAATAAGTCCCCTACAAACATCACCTGAATGCCACCGAAGGGTTGATTTTTATGAGGGCCATTCGCGCGCAGAAATAAATCCATCGCATCAACCACATCTGCACGCACCATCGAGATCTCATCAATGATGAGTAGGCGAATATCTCTGTAGAGGCGCTTATCTTTTAAGGGCTTGATATCTTCTTCAGGAAAAATCAAGCGCGGCGGGAGCCTAAAGAAGGAATGAATCGTCACCCCCTTCACTTGGAGTGCAGCTACGCCTGTTGGTGCCACCACCACTACATTACCGGGAATATGCTCTCTTAGATGTCCAATGAGGGTGGTCTTGCCAGTACCCGCCTTACCGCTTACAAAAATATAGGGGTCCTGACGCTCGATGGCGTCGATTACCTCTTGATATTCAGGGGTGATTTCAATAGCAGATGAGTCAACTACAGTATTAGTCATCCCCTATTGTTTCATGGCATCAGCTACACACCGAAACCCAATGTATACCACCCCAACATCAGCAGACTTAGACTCGATATCAGACTCTTTTTGCCGTTCTGGGCCGTACCACCAAGATGCCCCACGGGTAATAAAACCACCATTGCGCTCAGTAGCAGTCCACTCCCATACATTACCGCCCATGTCCAATAAACCATTGACGCCGGGCTTGGTAGTGCCCGCAGTGACATGCCCAGTGCCACGGTTTAAGGCACTAGCTGGAGCTAAGCCTTTGTAGTCTCCGCAGCCACTTAAGCAATGAGAAACTACTGGCGTGCTACCACCGGGAAATGGATAACGCTCACCTTTTACATACCCAGCAGGCGGATTAGCCCTTTGCTCTACAAACGCTGCGGAAGTCCACTCTGCATCAGTAGGCAAACGTTTCCCAAAGTAGCGACAGACAGATGCAGCTTCAGATTGATTGAGGTGCACTGCAGGCTCGGCATCTTTTGCCGGAACGCCGTAAGGGGTTTTCCATGTCCAGCCTAGTTTCTTAACAAAGCCAGATTCATAAGTGAGGCCGCCACCATTTTTCTCGGCTTGACTGACAAATCCAGTCGCATTAGCAAAAGTCTTTACATCAGCAATCGTCATCTCGGATTGATCCCAAGATACATTGCCCACTTTAACTACAGCAATAGTAGAGGCTGGTGCGCTCGTAGCTGTTGAGGGTCTCAACATAAAATACAGCGCGATAACTGATAGCAAAATACCGAACAGAACAGAAGCAATATCAAATTTTTTCATGGGTGAAATCTAAAAAATAAAAAGCTCCACAAAGGGAGCCTTAGGATACTGCAATATTCGGTGGGGCGAACGACGGGGCTCGAACCCGCGACAACCAGAATCACAATCTGGGACTCTACCAACTGAGCTACGTCCGCCACTGAAGACCTAGATTATAGCTTTTGGACCAAAACCCTGTCAAAAAAAGCCCTAGATAGTGGCTTTAGGATCCATTAAATTCAAAGGCGGCCCAATCTCCTAGGGTGAGGCTTGCATCAATGAAGAAATCTACAATTGCCGCTTTGCTCTGCACTTTAGCTAGCGCGTGATGATCTGAGAGGCGCTGGCGCCAATAACGCGATCCTGCTCTACCATGGGCTAATCCCAAGATATGTCTTGTGAATGCGCCAATATAAAAAGGCTTGTCTTTTAAGCGGCACTCGTCATACCAAGCCTGCACTTGCTTAACCAGTGCAATCTGAATGCGATGCCACTCAGTTTCACTAAATAAATAGCCTGCGGCTTCACCATCGGTCTTAATCAAATCATCCCAACCCAACAACATGGCGGGAAAGTGATACGCCGCCCTACCCACCATAAAGCCATCAAAGTCATCCCAATGTCCAGCGATTTGATCATTACTTTCTAAACCTCCATTGAGTAAGACCTTGAGATTTGGGAATTGCTTTTGCGCATCTAAGCGAAGTTTTGCAGCCACTTCATAACGTAATGGCGGTTTACTGCGA
>Ga0187844_10001178_pt1 | contig 20127 bp, 17 predicted proteins | sample SpaLakP09_SKY_50_FD_134517 | JGI IMG/M metagenome (GOLD analysis project Ga0187844, IMG submission 134517) | Oligotrophic lake water microbial communities from Sparkling Lake, Wisconsin, USA - SP09_SKY_50 | ecosystem: Environmental > Aquatic > Freshwater > Lake | place: USA: Sparkling Lake...
GATGATCCAGCAGGACTGGGCCAAGATCGGCGTCAAGGCGACGATCAAGAGCTACGAGTGGGGCGAGTACCTGAAGCGCGCCAACAACGGCGAGCACAACGTCTATATGAGCGGCTGGTCCGGTGACACCGGCGACGCCGACGACTTCCTGAGCCCCAACCTGACCTGCGCCGCCAACCCCAGCGGCATCAAGTTCTGCAACGCCGAGTTCGACCGGCTGGTCAACCAGGCCCGCGCCAGCACGGACGCGAAGAAGCGCGTCGCGCTGTACGAGCAGGCGCAGGAGATCTTCAAGCGCGAGCGGCCCTGGATCACCATGGCGCACTCGTCCGTCTACATCCCGCTGCGCAGCGACGTGACAGGGTTTGTCATGGCGCCCAACGGCAGTGTGGAGTTCGAGAACGTATACAGGAAATGAAGCCCCCCGCCCCACGGGTACATGGTGCGGCCCCCGAGGGGGCGCGGACCGGCTTAGGGCGGCCCGGTGCTCGGCCCGATGAAAGCGATGCATGAGACTTAGGCATATCGAGGTGTTCCACGCAGTCATGCAGGCCGGCACGATCAGCGGCGCGGCGCAGCTGCTGCACATCTCGCAGCCGGCCGTGACCAAGGTGCTGCAGCATTGCGAGCTGCAGCTGGGCATGGCCCTGTTCGACCGCGTGCGCGGCAAGCTCTACCCCACGCCCGAGGCCGAGCGCCTGTTCGTCGAGATCGACAAGCTCAACCGCGACCTGGTCGCGATCCGCCGGCTGGCGGCCAACCTGCGCGTCGGCGAGACCGAGCTGGTGCGCGTGGTCGCCACGCCGACGCTGGGTGCCTCGGTCATACCGCCGGCGATGACGCGCTGGTGCAAGGCCTACCCCAAGGGCCGCTGCGAGCTGTCGACCAACCATACGCGCGAGATCGTCAATGCGCTGCTGCTGGGCGAGGCCGACCTGGCCCTGTCGCTGCAGGACCCCCGCCACCCGGGCATCAAGACCGAGTGCATCGCCACCGGCACCATGGTCGCCCTGTGCCCCAATGGCAGCGTCGAGGCGGGTGTCGGCGGGCCGCTGGCGGTGGCCGAGTTCGACACCGAGCTGATCGGTCTGGCCGCCGACGACGCGCTGGGCAGCGTGGTGATGAATGCCTGCGAGGCCCAGGGCGTGCACCCGCAGTCGCGCATCACCGTGCAGACCTACCAGCTGGCGCGATCCCTGGTCGAGGCCGGCGTGGGCATGACGGTGGTGGACCCGTTCACCGCCGCATCCAGCGACCGGTCCAAGCTGCGCATACGCCCGCTGGCGCCCGCCATTCCCGTGCAGCTCTACCTGCTCACTGCCGCCAGCGCGCCACTGGCCCAGTCGGCCAGGCGCCTGGTCAAGTACCTCGGCGAGGCCGCCAGGGACTGCCTGGAAAGCATCAAGGAGCCAGTCAAGTGAAGCCTGCCTGGATCGAATGCGAGGCGCTGCCCGAGCACCCCGACTTCCGCTCGCTGCTGAGCCTGGCAGGCATCGCCATCTACCTGCGCTATGCCACGCCGGACAACTTCCTCGGCCGCCCGCTCTATGGCGGGCTGGACTGCAACTTCCTGCGCCGCGAGGCCGCAGCCGGGCTGGAGGCCGCCGTCGCCTGGCTGGCCCACAAGCGCCCCGGCTACCAGTTGCTGGTGCTGGACGCGCTGCGCCCGCAAAGCGTGCAGGAGACCCTGTTCGCCGAGCTGGCCGGCACGCCGCTGGAGTTGTATCTGGCGCATCCGGAGCGTGGCTCGATCCACTCCTTCGGCATGGCCGTCGACGCGACCCTGCTCGACCCGAAGGGCCGCGAGTGCGATATGGGCACGCCCTTCGATGACATGAGCGCGCTGTCGCACCCCGAGTTCGAGGCGCAGCACCTGGCCCAGGGTTTTCTGAGCGCCGAGCAGCTGAGCCACCGCGGCTGGTTGCGCGCGGCCATGCTGCAGGCAGGCTTTCACGCCATCACCACCGAGTGGTGGCATTTCGACTTCGGTGATCGCGCGGCCGTGCGTCGGGATCTGCCCCGCGTGCTGTAGCCCGGATGCAATCCGGGGCCCGACGCGTCGACAACAAACCCGGATTGCATCCGGGCTACGAGGATCCAGATGCCCCACCCCAGACGCCACTTCGTTCAAGCCCTGGCCGCCGGCACGGCCGCAGCAGCCCTGCCTTCTGCCCAGGCCGCAAGGCCCTCAGCGCTATATGCCAAGCGACTGCAGCCCGGTGACACGATAGGCCTGGTCAGCCCGGCCAATGCGACCTACGAGCGCGAGCCGGTGCAGATCGCCATCGAGGCCCTGCAGGCGCTGGGCTTCAAGGTCAAGCCGGGAGCCCATCTACGCGCCCGCTACGGCCAGTTCGCCGGCACCGACGCGCAGCGCGCTGCCGACCTCAACGCGATGTTTGCCGACGACGAGGTGGCCGGCATCATGGCCCTGACCGGCGGCTCGGGCTGCAACCGCATCGTCGACAAGCTGGACTACGCATTGATACGGCGCAAGCCCAAGTTCTTCGGCGGCTTCTCCGACCTCACCTGCCTGCTCAACGCCATCCAGCAGCAGACCGGCCTGGTGACCTTCCACGGCCCGGTGGCCGCCTCGGAATGGAACCCCTTCAGCGTGGCCCACTTCAAGGCCCTGGTGATGGAGGGCCAGGCCATGCTGCTGCGCAATCCGCAGGGCGAGCGCGGCGACCACCTGGTGCAGACCCAGGACCGCACCACGACGCTGCGCGGTGGTCGCGCGCGCGGCCGCCTGCTGGGCGGCAATCTGGCGGTGCTGAGTTCGCTGGCCGGCTCGGCCTATTTCCCCGACTGCCGCGGCGCGATCCTGTTCCTGGAAGAAATCAACGAGTACATCTACCGCGTTGACCGCATGCTCTCGACCTTGCGCCTGGCCGGCGCGCTGGGCGGCCTGGCCGGTGTGGTGCTGGGCAAGTTCACCAAATGCGAGCCGGGCGACGGCTATGGGACCTTGACGCTGGACGAGGTCTTCGACGACTATTTCCTGCCGCTGCAGGTGCCGGTGTATCGCGGCGCGATGATCGGCCACATCAAACGCAAGTTCACCGTGCCGGTGGGCCTGGAGGCCGAGATAGACGCCGACGCGGGTACCCTGCAGCTGGTGCGCCCGGCCGTGGGCTAAAGCGGCGGCCTGGGGCTGCTACCGCCCCGATCGCGCCACCCAGTCGATCAGCGCATCCAGCGCCGGTCGGCCAGCGCTGGCCCGCTCGTCATTGATGAAGGCCACCAGCACCCAGGGGCGATCACGGGCATCGAGCACATAGCCGGCCACCGCCGCCACATTGCGCAGCGAGCCGGTCTTGATACGGGCGCGACCGACGGCGGGGCTGTCCTTGAGGCGGCGGGTCCAGGGGCTGTCGACACCGACGATGGGTAGGCTGGCCAGCAGTTCGGGCGCTTGCAGGCCGCGATGGGCGCTCTGCAGCAGCGCTGCGAGCTGGGCGGGGCTGATGCGCTCGGTTCGCGACAGGCCGGAACCGTTGTCCAGCACCAGGCCGGTGTCGTCTATGGCCTGGCGCCGGAACCAGGCGCGCACCGTCTGTTCAGCGGCGTCTGCCGTGCGCATCGGCGCGGCCGCGTCGGTGCCCAGGCGCAGATAGACCATGCGCGTGAGCGGATTGTCCGAGCGCTTGTTCATGCCCCACACCAGCTCGGCCAGCGTGCGGCTCTGGTGTGTGGCCAGCACGCGCGCGGTGCCGGGTGTTGCCTCCTCGCGTGTGGTGCCGAGCAGCTCGCCACCGAGCTGGGCCCAAAGGCTGCGCACGGCCGCGTCGGCGAGCAAGCTACGGTCCACAAGATTCAAGGCCGGCTGCTTGCTGCACTGGCGCGGAAACCCGCCCTGCAGCTCGATCAGCATGCGCGGTCCGGCGGGGCCTTCCAGGCGTGTCGCCACCGGCGTGGTCCACTCATCCTCCCAGTCGGCGCACGGCCTGTCGTTGACGACCAGCTTGTTGCGCAGTTCGACCGGCGCCCAGCCGGGTTGCACGCGCGCCGTCACCGCACGGTCGTCGGCGCTGAGCGCAAAACCCAGCAGATTGCCGTTGAGCTGCAGTGCGTCGGGAATCACGTTGTACTGGAACTCGGGCGCCTCATCAAAGGGCGGCAACCCCAAATCCATGCGCGTCGGGCGGAACAGCGTGCGGTCCAGTACCAGGCCGCCCTCGATGCGGCGCACGCCGCGCTCGCGCAGATCGCTGAGCATCTGCCACAGCGCCGCCCAGTTGAGGTCGGCGTCGGCACCGCCGCGAAGATAGAGCGCGCCCTTGATGGTGTCGCCCTGTGGTTCAGCGTCGGCGAGCAGGTCGGTGCGGCCGCGGGCGTTCGGGCCCAGCTGGTCCAGTGCCACCACGGTGGTCAGCAGTTTCATCGTCGAGGCCGGCTGCATCAGCCGGCGCTCGTTGTGCAGCAGCGCCGCGCGGGGCTCGTCCAGTGCAAAGGCCATCAGGCCCAGGCTGTCCCCTGGCAGGCCGGCCTGGTCCAGCGCCTGCTGCACCGGGGCCGGCAGTGCACCACCACTGCTGGTGGCCGCGCAACCGGCCAACCAGACGCAGGCGCCCAGCAAGACCCCATCCACCAGACGCCGCTTCAGCTTGAACCCCATGCACCCGACCCCTTCTTTTGACGCAGTCCGCACTGTATCGGCGCGGGCGCGTCCCGACCAGACGAAGTGTCGTGCCGACGGGCATGCCCTGCGGCGGTGCCCGCCCACGGCCGACCGCCGCGCATATTCCCTGGGGTTATGCAAGCACGACAAGCATTCATCGCGCATTTGTAGCAATTCCGAGTCGCTCCCTATGGCGTGACATCGCAACGTTGTTGATCATGACCCCAGATCGGTCGCCTCGCCGGCCGCCGCACGCATGGGGTCCCGGACCGCAGGCCTCCACCGAACCCGCATAAAAGGAGAATTCATCATGAAGTTGAACCAGCTGGCGCAATGCCTGGCCCTCGTGGGGCTCAGCGCCCATCTCGCCGCCATGGCGCAGGACGTCAGCAAGTTGCAGCGGGTGGAGATCACCGGCAGCAGCATCAAGCGCATTGCCGCCGAGGGCGCGCTGCCGCTGCAGATCATCACGCGCGGCGAGATCGACCGCGCCGGCATCGCCACCGCCGAGCAGCTGATCTCGACGCTGAACATCAACGGCAACGGCCTGGACAATCTGGCCAGCAACGCCGACGTGGTCGATGGCGCCCAGCGTGGCAACAACGGGGCCACCTCGGCCAATCTGCGCGGCCAGGGCGCCTCGAGCACCCTGGTGTTGCTCAACGGTCGTCGCGTCGCGGCCCACGGCCTGAACGGCGCGGCGGTGGACTTGAACTCGATCCCGTTCGCGGCGGTCGAGCGCATCGAGATCCTCAAGGACGGTGCCTCGGCCATCTACGGCACCGATGCCATCGGCGGCGTGATCAACTTCATCCTGCGCAGGGACTACCGCGGCCTGGAAGCGAATGCCTTCATGGACGCCACCGAGGCCGGCGGCGGCAATATCGTCCGCGCCTCGCTGACCGGCGGCTTCGGCGACATCGATAAGGACGGCTTCAATGTGCTGGCCTCGCTGACCCGCAGCGACAACAAGCTGCTGCGCGGCAACCAGCGCGACTTCGTCAACACCTTCCAGCCCGAGCGCGGCCTGTCGGTGGACACGCGCGGCACGCCCTATGCCACCGCCTTTGCCGTCAGCGGCATCGACTCCATCCTCAGCAACAAGAGCAGCACCGGCCCGATCCAGCCCGGCACGACGCAGCAGATGTCGGCCATCAATGTGCTGGACCTGCCCGGCCAGAAGGGCTGCGGCGCGATCGACGGCCAGGCGCCTTACGACGAGAAGCTGTGGGACGTGGCCGCCTCGAAGTGGGCTTGCGCCTGGGACACCGGCCGCGCCGCGGTGCTGCAGCAGCCGGTCACCAACACCAATCTGGTCCTGCGCGGCACCTTGAAACTGGGCGAGCACCTGATGTTCGGCGAGGTCGTGGCCGGCAAGTCGGAGTCGGCCAAATCCTTCTCGCCCAACCAGGTGTCGAGCAGCGGCAGCGCCAGCAGCCTGCTTTTCAATCTGACCTATCCGAGCACCGGCGCGGCCTACAACACGGTGTTCAACGAGATCGCCAAGGTCTTCCCGACCATCCAGCCCAACTTCGGCAAGGGCATCGCCTACCGCTGGCGCTGCATGGAGTGCGGCAACCGCGAAATCGCCACCGAGTCCGACACCGGCCGCTTCCTGATCGGCGCCGAAGGTCCGATGGGCCTGGGCAACTGGGACTACAAGGTCGGACTGTCGCAGGCCTTCAGCAAGTCCAGCTCGGTGCTGGGCACCGGCTACTACTACACCGTGCCCTTCGTCAACATGCTCAAGAGCGGCATCATGAATGTCTTCCTTGCTCCGGGCGAGACGCAAAGCCAGGCGGCCATGAATGCCCTGGCCGCCACCTCGGCTGCCGGAGTGACCTTGTACGGCGGCAAGTTCACCATGACCGAGGTCGATGCTTCGGCCTCTGGCTCGATCATGAAGCTGCCGGCCGGTGACCTGATGGCCGCCGTCGGCGTGGACGTGCGCCGCGAAGAGTACCGCTTCAACGGCGACCAGCGCGACCTGGCCGCCCGCCAGGCCATCCTGAACGCGCCGTTCGACGACATCAATGCGCTGGGCGGCGTGAGCCGCAACATCAAGGCCGTCTATGGCGAGCTGCTGGTGCCCATCACCAAGAAACTCGAGGCCACGCTGGCCGTGCGCCGCGACGACTACACCGGCTTCGGCGACACCACCAACCCCAAGGTGACGCTGCGCTTCACGCCCTTTGACGAGTTGCTGATGCGTGGTTCCTACAGCACGGGCTTCCGCGTGCCGACCTTCAACCAGCTGTTCAACGGCGTGACCATCTCGCCCTATTCGGGCAAAGACCTGGTCGATCCGGCCAAGTGCGCCACCGGCAAGGTGGACGCCAGCAAGCCCGGCTGCGAGTCAATCACCCCCGACATCCTGACCGGCGGCAAGACCACCCTCGGTCCCGAGGAGTCCAAGCAGGCCACCTTCGGCATCGTCTGGGCGCCCAATGCCCAGTTCAGTGCCAATCTGGACTGGTGGTACATCAAGAAGGAAGGCACGATCCAGACCCTGGCGCTGACCGATATGGTGAAGAACTTCGGGCTCTTCCCCGAAGCCTTTTTCCGCGATGGCAGCGGCAATCTGGTCGGCATCGACCGCCGCTGGATCAATGCCGGCGAGAGCGTCACCAAGGGCGTCGAGGTGGGCGCCAAGATCAACGGCCAGCTGGCCGGCGGCAAGTGGGCGGCCAATCTGGACGGCGCCTATCTGATCGAGAAGAAGTCGCGCCTGATCGTCAACGCACCGTTCGGCGCCAGCGAGGTGGGCGTGTTCAGCCGCGCCGGTGATCTGGGTTTGCGCTGGAAACACACCATCAGCCTGAGCTATGCCAAGGGCCCCTGGATCGGCACGGTCTCGCAGACCTACCGTGACGGTTACAAGGACTATGTGCTGCCCGGCGTGGCCTCGGGCCTGATCGTGCCGCCGGCCTGGAAGCCGGATGTGGCCAGCTACACCACCTACAACGCCAGCGCCAGCTACACCGGCTTCAAGAACCTGACCCTGACGGCCGGCATCAAGAACCTGTTCGACAAGGATCCGCCATTCTCCGTCGCCTACGACTCCAACCTCGGTTCGGGCAGCTCCTGGGAGCCCCGCGTGGCCGACCCGCGTGGCCGCTCGTTCACCTTGATGGCGAACTACAAGTTCTTCTGACGGCAGCGTCGGCTCAGCGCGGCGCGCGCAGGGCGGCGTCGGCCAGCTGCCAGCTGCGGTCGAGGTCGGCCCTCAAGGCCTGCGCGTCGCCGCCCCTGGCCTGAGCCAGCAGCGTCCGGGTCAGGCCGTCCAGCGCCCAGCCGCTGAGCGGCCGCTCGGCCAGGGCGATGCGAAAGCTCTGCTCGGCCTGGGCGTGGCGCTGCGCCCGCAGCTGCATGTCACCCAGCCTCAGGCGGGCACCGCCGGCCAGCATCGGTGGCTCGGTGGCGTCGGCATGGGTGGCGGCCGTCACCGCCTCGGACTGCAGCACCAGCGCCTCATCGAACCGCCCCTCGGCCAGCGCGAGCTCGGCGCGCAGCTGGGCCTGGGCGCTGTTGGCCAGGCTGCGCACGATCTTCGGAATGAAGGTGCTGCCGGCATGCTGGGTGATCAGCGTGGCGGCGGCCGGCTCCAGCCGCGCCAGTGACTCCTTGGCGCCCGCCATCTTGCCGGTGCGAGCCAGCGCCGTGCCACGCGCCAGCTCGCCCAGCACCGTGGCCAGTCCCTTGCCGCCGCTGGGCAGCGGTTCTTGTAGCAAGGCGTCCCAGCGCTGCAGCCGCAGCAGGGTCAGCATCGGCAGGCTGCGCCGGTACTCGGCGTACTCATGGTTGCCCGTGGACAGGGCCGCGCTGGCGCGCGCGGTCTCCAGCGCCAGGTCGCCGCGCCCTTCCATCAACGCGCCGTACCACTGGAAATGGGTGTTGTGACCGCGCCAGTCCTTGCTGACGGAGAAGCCCTGCGCCTTCAGCTCGGCCATCATCGCCAGATCGGCGGCATTGGCCTGCTGGTTGACCCGCGTGGCATCGGCATAGCGACCGACCAGCGCATAGGTATGGGCCGGCATGTGCAGCAGGTGCGGTGACTTGGGCGCCAGCGCACCCAGCCGGTCGGCGGCGGCCACCGCACGGCCCGCCACCTGCACCGCATCGACGGTGTGTATCAGGTAGTGGTTGAGCCCGGTGTGATTCGGGTGCTTGACCAGGCCGGCTTCGAGCCGGTCGGCGACCTCGCCGATGCGGCCGGCCGGCTTGCCGGTGTCGCGGTCCCACCAGTCGCCGTGGGTGGCGACCAGCTCGGCCTCGGCGTAGATGGCCAGCACATCGGCGTCATCGGCAAAGCGCTCGGTCAAGCCGCGCATGCGCTCGGCGTAGGCGATGTCAAGCGGGTCGGCCTTCTCCTCGGTGCCGCCGGCACCGCAGACGGCGCCCTGCAGCGGCGCGAGATTGCGCGCCTCGCTGCCATGGCCATAGCGCAGCGCCAGCGACTCGATCAAGGCAAGGTCACGGGCCGAAGCACCGGCGCTGTGCTTCAAGGCGTGGTCCACATGCTGCAGCGCCTCCTTGAGATCGCCGCGATCGGTGTTGTTGATATTGGGCCCCAGCGCATAGGCCACGCCCCAGGCGCACAGCGCGCAGCCGGGGTCCTGAGCCAGCGCGGCCTTGAATGCCCGCACCGCCTCGACCTCGTTGAAGGCATAGGCCTGGGCCATGCCCTGGGCGAACAGTCGCCGCGCAGCCTCATTGGCCTGCAATGGCGCCAGGCTGCTGGAGCCGAAGCCGTCCAGCACCGGTGCCGTGGCGCGACGATCGGGGCTGAAGGGCAGCAGGGCGCAGGCACCCAGTGCCGTCAGGGCCGCAGCCTGCAGGGTCAGCCGCAGGGCCGGGCGCGACAGCAGGTGCTTGATCGTCGGCATGGCAGACCCGTCAGTGCTTGGCCGGCGCCCCCAGCGCCCGCACCTCGGCCTTGACCTCGACGCTCTCGCGCTTGCCGGCCTTGTCCTCGAACACCAGGGTCAGGGGCACGGTGTCACCGGCCTTCACCTGCTGTTTCAGGTCCATCAGCATCAGGTGGTAGCCACCGGGCTTGAGCTCGACGGCCTTGCCGGCGGGCAGGTCCAGCGCCGGGATCTGACGCATCTTCATGACGTTGTTGTCCATGGCCATCTCATGCACCTCGGCCATCGGCGTCAGCGCGGTGCTGACCGAGACCAGGCGCGTGTCCTTGGCAGCGGTCAACTGCATGAAGGCGCCGGTGGCTTTTTGCTGGGCGACGGTGGCACGCACCCAGGCATTGTTGACGGTGACCTGGGCCGAGGCGGTGGCCATCAGGGCGGTGCCAAGCACCGAGGCGAACAGCGGAGTGCGGAATTTCATCGGGAGCATTCGTGTCAGTGGGATAGGACCATTCTAGGGCGCGGCCTCGGTGACCATCTCCTCGGCGGCGCCCTGCTCCACCTGCGGCGCCTCGAACGGCAGGGTCAGCTTGAAGCAGCAGCCCTGGCCCGCTGTGGACTCGACCTCGACGCGCCCACCCAGCACGCCGGTCACCAGCTTGTGCACCTCGTGCAGGCCCAGACCCGAGCCGCCCTGGCCCAGGCGGGTGGTGAAGAAGGGGTCGAAGATGCGCGGCAGGTGCTCGGCGGCGATGCCGTGGCCGTTGTCGATGACGCTGAGGCTGACCAGGCAGTCGTCCAGGCTCCGCGTGACGATGCGCAGCTGCGGCGCCTCAACACCCTGCAGGCCGTGCAGCAGGGCATTCTCGATCAGATGGGTCAGGACCTGGCTCAGCGCGCCGGGATAGCTCTCGAGCCGCTGATTCGGGGCCAGATCCTGCACAACCTCCACCACGACCGCCTGGCCCTGCAGCAGCGGCTGCAGCGTGACCAGCACCTCCTGCGCCAGCTCGTCCAGCAGGAAGCTGCGGCGCGGGCTGCCCGCCTGCTCAGCGGCGGCCTGCTTGAAGCCCTCCACGAGCCGCGTGGCATGCAGCAGATTGCGCACCAGCGAGAGCAGTGCCTCTCGGGTCCAGCCGACGAAGCCCGTCAAGGTCGAGCGGCGCACGCCCTCGCGGGTGCCGGCCTCGAATTCGTCGAGCTGGTGCTGCAGCGCCGTGGCCAGGGTCAGGCTGCTGCCCAGCGGCGTGTTCAGCTGATGGGCCACTCCGGCGACCATCGCGCCCAGTGCCGCCAGCTTCTCCGAGCGCACCAGCTCATGCTGGGTCTGGCGCAGATGCTGCAGGGTGTCACTGAGCTCGGCGGTACGCTCGCGAACGCGCTGATCAAGCGTATTGTTCAGGTCCAGCAGCGCCTGCTCGGCCTGCAGCCGAACCGTCACATCCTCGACCACACCGACGATGCGCTGCACCTGGCCGTCGGGACCCTTGACGGCGAAGGCGCTGGTGCACAGTTGGCGCAGCTCACCATCGGCGCGCCGGACCCGCCACACGGTCTGCACCTTGCTCAGCCAGCTGCCACCGCGCAGGCGGCTGCGCAGCAGGTCCACATCGGCGGGGTGCACCGCGTCCCACCAGGCACGCGGGTTGTGCAGCAGGGTCTCGGCCGGCAGGCCGAGCACCTGCTCACAGGCCGGGCTGACGTAGTCGAAACGGCTCAGGTCCGGCGCCGCCACATAGAACACCTGGTCAATGCTGCCGGCCATCTCGGTGAAGCGCAGCTGGCTCTCACGCAGCCTGAGCTGACGCGACAGCAATGCCACCACGAAGGCCGCCAGCAGCAGGCTGTTGAGCAGTCCGATCTGGAAGTAGCTTGAGGTCCAGAACGGCGGCATTGCCCAGCCTCCCCGCGGCATGGCCATCAAGGTCCATTCGCCGCCCGGCACCTCGACCGACACGCGCACCGGCTGTTGCTGCGCCACACGGGCATCGCCCCAGATCGGCGCCCCGCTGTCACCGAGCGCATCACCGCCCACCAGGTGCAGGGCCAGCGGATGGCTCTCGACCAGGCCACCGGCCTTGAGCAGCGGCGCGATCGACACGACGATGGAAATGACCCCCCAATACCGCGGCCCGTCGTCCGGCGTCTGCGGGTCGAGGAACACCGGCTCGCGCACGATCAGCCCCTCTCCGCCCTGCACCAGCTTCACCGGCCCGGCCAGCAGGGCGCGGCGCTGCTGGCGCGCGCGCTGCACGGTGGCCCATTGCTCGGGACGGGTCTGGTAGCGAAAGCCCAATACCGCCTCGTTACCGATCAGCGGATAGACCAGCTGCACCTGATCGTCGGGCGCCACGGCGATGTTGCGGATATGCGGCAGCCGGGCCAGCGTGCGCCGGGCGATGCCATTGAACTGATCGGCGGGCAGCCGCTCCTGGTGGCTGGTCAGATAGACCAGGCCGCTGGTGGCGCTGAAGGTGCTCTTGAGCACCCCCACCAGTTGCGCCTGCAGGGCCACCAGCTGGCCGAACACCTGCGCCCGCTGGGCCTGGGCCTGGTGCTCCAGGTCCAGCCGGGCCACCTGCACACTGACGCCCGCGCCGAGCGCAAGCGCCAGCCCACCCGCAAGCCAGGGACCGCGAAACCAGAGCGCACCCATCTGTTGGTCAACCGTTTGGATGACCGCAGGTTAGCAGGCCACGGCCGCGTTTGGCACTAGCCGGGCGTCAAATCCGGCAAATCCTGCAACAGCGTCACGCTGCCCTGATCGGCATCCAACGCCACGCGTCGACCGAAGGGCAAGACCTGGTGCGGCCGGCAGTGGCCCGAGGGCCAGCCGCCGAGCACCGGCTTACCAAGCGGCAGCAGATAGTCGGCCAGCACCGCCTGCGGCGAATCGGCCTCGGTGAAGCCGCCCAGCAGGAAGCCGGCGGCGGCATCGAGCTGGCCGGCCAGGCGGAGCTGGGCCAGCATGCGATCGACCCGGTAGGGGGCCTCGCCGATATCTTCGAGGAACAGGATCCGCCCCTGCAGCTGGGGCGCAAACGGTGTGCCCAGCAACGCGCTGAGCACGGCCAGATTGCCGCCGGTCAGCCCGCCAACCACCCGCCCACCCTGGCGCAGACCCGCACCCAGCGGCGGCGCCAGGCACAGGCCGGCGGCCATGCCGCAGCGCAGGGCCGTGAACAGTGCCTCGGCGTCGGGGCCGGCCTCCTCATGCAGCAGATCGGAGGCCGGCATCGGTGCCTGCAGGCTGGGCAGGCCCATGCCATTGAGCAGCAGGTGCAGGGCGGTGATATCGCTGTAGCCGATCAGCAGCTTGGCGTGGCGGCGCAGCAGCCCGGTATCGATGCGGTCCAGCAGCCGCAGGCAGCCATAGCCGCCGCGCAGGCACAGCACGGCATCGACCTCGGGGTCGGCAAAGGCGGCATGCAGGTCCTGCAGGCGTTGCGCGTCGTCGCCGGCCAGGTAGGAAAGGGTCGGGTGCTGCGCGTGACAGCCGGGGAATATCTTGGCGCGAAAACCATGGCGCTGCAGCAGGGCCGGGACTTGTGCGACGCGCTCCGGGTCGGCCGGGCCGGCGGGTGCGATCACGCCCAGGGTCGCGCCGGGGCGCAGTAGGGTAAAGGGCGAAAAGCTCATGCAGATTCCATGCGGGCACTCAAATAGCGATCGATCGCCGCACCCAGTGCCGACAGGCGCCAGGTGCTGGCGCACAGCGGATGCGGCGCATAGCGGCTGCCGAGGTTGCTGAGCAGGGCGATCAGGTAGTGGCGCCGGGTCGGGGCGATGCCCTGCACGATACCCGCATCGGAGGCGTAGTTCTCGGTCGTGCCGGTCTTGTGGGCAAAACGCAGCGTGGCCCTGGCGGCCAGCGCGCGCAGATCACCGGGATAGACGTCGCCGGCCACCCGTGCCGTGCCATCGGCCTGAAGCCAACACGCCGGCAGGCGGGCATCAAGACCCGGCACCCAGCCCGGCAGGCCGGCCACCAGGCCGCTGGACAGCAGGGTGTGCAGACCCTGGGCGTCCAGCCAACCGCGCAGCCGCGCGCGGCTGGCCGCGCTGAGCAGCGGCGGCGCGTCGGGCGGCAGCCAGGGTGCGGCCGGAGCCTGCTCGTCCAGCAGCCAGAGCAGGCGCAAGGTGTCCCAGGCCGTCATCTGGATCTGACCCACGCCCGAGCCGGCGCCATTGCCCCAGCCACCGTCGGCACGGGTATTGGCCAGGCGCAGCGTGGACAGACCCTGGGCCTCGAACAGCTGGTGCAGTTCGTTGTGCACCTCAACCCCGGCGCCGCGGCGTATCGAACCCCAGGCGTGGAGCAGGCTCACCAGGGCCGAGGTGGCCTGGTTGCTGCTCTGCGCAATCATGTCCAAGCCCCAGTCGCGCACCTCGCGCACCTCGCCCTGGTAGCTCAGCGCCTCGTCCCAGACCACGGCGCCGGCATCGACCAGCCGGGCCACGCCCACGGCCACCATCAGCTTCAGCAGCGAGGCCGGATAAGGCGCGACGAAGCGCTGCGGCGCCCCTGCGCCGCTGAGGCTGCGCCAGCTCAGGCGCGACCAGTCGCTGTGCGGCCGCCAAGCGATCGAGTTCAACTGGGCGTCGGTCTGATCGGCCAGGAAGTGCACATTGCGCACCGGGCCGGCGTCGGCCGGGATGTCGGCGACCAGGCCCTGCGGATGCTCGCGCGAGAACAGCACATTGGCCCACACCGGCGCACGGCCCGGCGTGAAGGCGGCCACGGCCAGGTCGATGCTGGGCGGGTGCGTCAGCGCCGCGCCGCCGAGCATCGCGTCGGGCGTCATGTCGAAGTGCTGTTCGCGCACCGCGGCCCGCAGCGCCTCGGCCAGTTCGCCAGCATTCATGGCAGTTGCAGGCCGTCGAGCGGAATCGGGCTGGCCCGACCGGAGATAAGAGAGGCCAGGATGCTGGCCGAGCCGAAGGCAAAAGTAAAGCCCAAGGCGCCATGGCCCACATTCAGCCACACCCCGGGTACCGGGCTGGCGCCTAGGATGGGCGCCCCGCTGGGCGTGGCCGGGCGCAGGCCGGCCCAGGCACTGGCCCGGTCATAGTCGGCGGCGAGCGGAAAGGTGGCACGCACCGAGCGCTGCAGCGAGGCAATGCGGCCGGGATCGATGCGGGTGTCATCGCCGACCAGATCGACCATGGCCGCCACGCGCAGCCGGTCGCCGATGCCGGCGTAGACAATCTTCTTCTCGAAATCGGTCACGCTGACCACCGGCGGGCGATGCTGCGGGCCTATCGGTGCGGTCAGGCTGTAGCCCTTGAGCGGGTAGATGGGCAGCGACAGGCCCAGCGTGGCCGCCAGCGCCCGGCTCTGCAGGCCGGCGGCAATGACGAAGTCGTCGGCGCTCAGGCTGTCGCCGTCGGTGTTCAGCGCCACCGCCCTGCCCTGGCGTTGCTCGAAGCCGCGCGCCGTGGCCCGCACAAAGCCGCGGAACGAGCCATGCTCGCGCAGTCGCGCCGCCAGCTGGTGACAGAACTTGTTGCAGTCGGCCACCGCCTCGGCGGGGGTGAAGATGCCACCGGCCAGCACCGCCCCGCCGTAGCTCAGGGCCGGCTCCAGCGCCGGCTCCAGCCGCATGCACTCGCTCAGCGACAGCGCCTGCTCGGCGCCGCTGCCTTGCAGGCGCAGGCGCTCGGCGGCACGCGAGAATTCCTCCGGCTGGCGATAGACGACAAGCTTGCCTGGCGTGCGCAACTCGAAGGCCTGCAGGCGAGTGCTCAGCACCAGTTCGGCAAACACGGATTGGCTATAGGCGCCCAGGGCCAGCAGCCGGGCCGTCGTGCGACGGTTCACCGGGCCGCGGCAGGCGCGCAGAAAGGACAGCAGCCAGGACCATTGCTGCCAACTCGCCTCGGGGCGGAAACGCAGCGGGCCATCGGGATCGAACAGCCACTTCAGGGCCTTGAACGGTACCCCCTCGTCGGCCAGTGGTGAGACATAGCGGTAGCTGAGCTGGCCCCCATTGGCATGGCTGGCACCGCTGGCCACCTCGCCCTCACGCTCGACCAGCGTCACCTGATGGCCGGCTTCCAGCAGCGACCAGGCGGTCGTCAGACCGACGACGCCGCCGCCTATCACTACGATGTGCTTCATCCCGACCCACGGAGCCTATGACTGACGCTCAGGGTAAGTAGAACGCCGCCGCTGATCCAATGAAAGGCCGGGGGCCTCCCATAACCCTGGCGCATGCGCCAGGGTTATGGGAGGAAATGCCAACGCTCAGGACATCACGACCTTGCCACCGGCCTTGGTGCACTCGTCCTTGGACTTGGCCTTGACCCAGCCCTGGCCCTTGCAGCTGTTATGACCCTTGCACTCGCTCTTGGCGGTCTTGCACTCGGACGTGCCCTTGCAGCTGTTGGTGCCGGCGCACTTGACGCCGCCGTCCTCGGCGGCCTGGACGGTGGTGCTCAAGGTACCCATGGACAGCAGGGCAGCGGCGGCAGCGGCAACGGCAAAGCCGGATTTGAAGTTCGACATGGTGGTTCTCCTGAAAAGGTTGGTTAAGGACTTGTGTGCCGGACCTTGCGGTAAGCCGCAAGGTCCGGCACCAACTGACTGAACGGAACGGGTGTAGGCACTCTTGCAAACCTGCGGTGGCCTGTTGCATCTACGCGAGCTCTTGTTCGCTGGATGCAACCGGATAGCGCCTGCTTGCCAACGTGAGTCGTGTCTCCGGCCCGCTTCCTTACGCCCTTCAGGAAAAATCTTGAATCTGCACCAACTGCCATAGCGCAAAGCCGGCCAGCACCGCGGCGCTGAACAGGTTGACGCGGCGCTGCCAGCGCGCGTCGAAGCGGCCGCGCAAGTGCCCCACCCCGCTGCTCAGCGCCAGCCACCACAGTGCCGAGCCGATGAACACGCCCGAGACCATGGTCCAGGGCGCCGCCACCCGGCCGGCGCCGGCCATTGCACCGAAGATGGCAATGAAGGAGAAGATCGTCGCCGGGTTCGACAGGGTCAGCACAAAGGTGCTGGCGAAGTGCCGCCACAGGCTGGCCGGCGCACCGACCGGCTTGGCCGCGGCCTGTGTCACCGGCGCACGCAGCAGCTGCAAGGCCATCCAGAGAAGAAAGGCGCCGCCGAACAGGGCCAGTGGCAGCCGCGCCGCCGACAGCGCGCTGATCATCCAGGCCACGCCGAACGCACCGCGCCATAGGCCGCATCGGCCGCCGCGGCGCCCAGGCCGGTGGCCAGGCCGGCGCGCGGGCCCAGTTGCAGGCTGCGCTGGATCGTCAGCAGGCCGATGGGCCCGACCGGCGCGGCGATCGACAGGCCGATCAGCAGCGACTTCGCAAAAACAATCAAGGTGTCCATAGCCTCAATGTAGCCATCGGTATCGTTGGCCACCCCCCATGTTTCAAGGGGTTGCCCAGGCTAGCCAAACGCCTGCAATGAGGCGACAGTCGGCCTATCGGCGCGCATAGCGCACACGGTCGCGTTGGTTTTCCTTGTTCACGGACCGAAGATGGAGGCTTTCATGACTCGACTCTCACGCAGCCTGGCGCTGCTGCTGTTCGCCCCGCTGGCGGCGCAGGCCAATCTGGTTGGCAACGGCTCGTTCGAGAACACGCCGGTCACCATCACCACGGTGTTTCAGAACGCCAATGTCGCCTCTTGGGGCGGCGCCAACCTGGGGGGCGAGGCGCTGGTCACGCCGAACTGGTTCACCAACGGCTATCTGTTCCCCCCGAACGTCGGCATCGCCGGACCGTTTCCGCAGTACAGCCCGGATGGCGGCAATTTCGTGTTCTCCGACGGCAATTACCTCAATTCGGCACTGACGCAAACCATCACCGGCCTCACGCCCAGCGCCACCTACACACTGACTTTCTATCAAGCACTGGCGCAGGACACCGAGCCCTTCGTCACCATCCCTGGTCCGGTGACCGGGCGCTGGCAGGTCAGCCTGGGCAGCAGTACGCAGTACGGCGCCTCCATGGTGGGCAATGGCGCGACACTGACCTTCTCACCCTGGGCGCTGCAGACCATGAGCTTTGTGGCCAACAACACCAGCGAGGTGTTGAGCTTTCTGTCCATCGGCACCGGCGATCCCCCGTTGCTGATGCTGGACGGCGTGAACTTGGCCCCGGTGCCCGAGCCTGAAACACTGGCGCTGCTGGGCCTGGGTGGGCTGTTGCTGGCACTCAAGTACCGGTCCGAGCGCAGGGTCGGCTGACGGCATATGGAGAGTTGGCGGCTGCTGCAGCAACAGTGGCCGACGATCGCCATTGACGCGATCAAGTTCGGCAACGGGCTGCTGCTGCTGTTCGTGCTGCTGGTGCCGATGGAGCGGCTGTTCGCACTGCGTCCGCAAAAGCTGCGACGGCCCGGTTTCGCCACCGACCTGGCCTACTACTTTCTGAGCAGCCTGCTGCCCGGCCGCTTGCTGGCCTGGCCGCTGGCCATGCTGGTGGCCGGCCTGGCTTGGCTTGCGCCGCGGGGCTTGGTTGCCTGGCCCACCGACATGCCTTGGTGGTTGCGCCTGGCGCTCGGCCTGGTCGTGGCCGAGATCGGCTTTTACTGGGGCCACCGGCTGATGCACCAGCAGGCCTGGCTGTGGCGCTTCCACGCCATCCACCACAGCGCCGAGCAGATGGACTGGCTGGTCAACACCCGTGCGCACCCGATAGATCTGGTGTTCACGCGTGCCTGCGGCTATCTGCCGCTGTATTTGCTGGGCCTGGCCCAGGCAGGCGGCGACAAATTGGATACCTTGCCGCTGCTGGTCAGCCTGGTCGGCAGTCTCTGGGGCTATGTGATACATGCCAATGTGCGTTGGCGCTGGCCCTGGCTGGAAGGCTGGATCGCCACGCCCGCCTTCCACCACTGGCACCATGAGCGCCTCGGGGCTGACCCACGCGGCCAGAACTACGCGGGCCTGCTGCCCTGGGTGGACAAGCTGTTCGGCAGCTACCGTGTCGAACCGGGCCGCTGGCCCGAGCGCTACGGCATCGAGGAGCCAATGGAGACTGGCCTGGCCAGCCAACTGATCAGGCCCTTGCTGAGGGCCCGACCGGAAGTGCCGGACGCCAGCTACAAACCGGCGACCGGCCCCTGAGGCCTCAGTCCGCCAGCACAGCCGCCATCGCCACCGCCACGGCCTCCACATTGCGGGTGTTCAGACCGGCCACGCACATGCGGCCCGAGCGCAGCACATAGACGCCGAACTCGGCCTTCAGGCGCTCGACCTGCTCGGGCGTCAGGCCGGTGTAGCTGAACATGCCGTGCTGGCTCAGGAAGTAGCCGAAGTCGCGGCCCGGAAGCTTGGCGCTCAAGACGCTGTGCAGGCTCTTGCGCATCGCCTTGATGCGCTCGCGCATGCCCTTGACCTCGGCCTCCCAGGCGGCGCGCAGCTCGGGCGTGCCGAGCACACGGGCGACCAGTTGGCCGCCGTGCATCGGCGGGTTCGAGTAGTTGCGGCGGATGGCCGCCTTCAGCTGGCCCATCACCAGCGCACCCTGGGCCGCATCGGGGCAGACCACGCTCAGAGCGCCACAGCGCTCACCGTACAGGCTCATGCTCTTGGAGAACGAGTTGGCGATGAAGAAGCTCAAGCCCTCATCGGCCAGCAGGCGCACGGCATAGGCGTCTTCCTCGATGCCATCGCCATAGCCCTGGTAGGCCAGGTCCAGGAAGGGCAGCAACTCGCGCTCGCGCAGCACCGGCACCAGCTGCTGCCACTGCGCCGGGGTCAGGTCGACACCGGTCGGGTTGTGGCAGCAGGCGTGCAGCAGCACGACGCTCTTCTTCGGGACCTCGCGCAGCGCGGCCAGCATTGCGTCGAAGCGCAGGCCGCCGGTGGCGGGGTCGTAATAGGGGTAGCTCTTGACTTCAATACCGGAGCCTTCGAAGACCGCGCGGTGGTTGTCCCAGGTCGGCTCGCTGACATAGACGGCGCTTTCGGGGAAATAGCGCTTGATGAAATCGGCGCCGACCTTCAGGCCGCCACTGGAACCCACCGCCTGGATGGTGACGATGCGGCCGGCCTTGAGCGCCGGATGCTCGGCCCCGAACAGCAGCTGCTGCACCGCAGCACGGAAATTCGCCGCGCCTTCCATAGGCAGATAGGGGCGGGCGCCGGCATCGGCCACCACGGCCAGCTCGGCCTTGCGCACCGAGTCCAGCATCGGGATGCGGCCCTCGTCATCGAAGTAGATGCCAATCGACAGATTGATCTTGTTGGCGCGCGGGTCCTTCTGGAAGGCCTCGTTGAGCGAAAGAATCGGGTCGCCTGCGTAGGCGTCAACGTGCTGGAACATGGTGATGAACTCCTGAATCGGGCAGCCCGCATTATCGCGGCAGCCTCCAGTCGGTTCGACCAGCCGCTGGTTTGCCTGCTTGCGAATGGGCGGACGTTGTGTTCATATGAAAGTCACGAGACGGTCATTTTGGACAGGCAACATGTTCATATGAATGCAACAAGGCGCTCCGACCCCATGCCAGCCGCGCTGACCGCGGCGGACGAGCGCCTGAAAGCCATCCTCGTCCTCGTCGGCGCCCAGGGCTTCCAATCGATTGACACGCTGGCCGAGCGCTTCGGCGTCAGCACGCAAACCATACGGCGCGATGTCAACGCGCTGTGCGAGCGCGGCCTGTGCCGGCGCCGGCAC
>Ga0187844_10001179_pt1 | contig 20125 bp, 26 predicted proteins | sample SpaLakP09_SKY_50_FD_134517 | JGI IMG/M metagenome (GOLD analysis project Ga0187844, IMG submission 134517) | Oligotrophic lake water microbial communities from Sparkling Lake, Wisconsin, USA - SP09_SKY_50 | ecosystem: Environmental > Aquatic > Freshwater > Lake | place: USA: Sparkling Lake...
CGTGCAGGAGCACGCGCCGGGGACAGTGCTGGCACTGATGCAGCGGAGCGTGTCGGGCGACGTGCCCAGCTTCAACGCGATCAAGCAGGCGCGCACGGACTTCCTTCAGTCGCAACCCCAGCGTGCCCGCCGCCGCGAGCCTCAGGCCACGATGCCGGTGCCGGTGCGCAAGCCGCCCCGCCCGCCCCTGACCTTCGAGGAAAAGCTGGCCCGCGTCGCCGCTGGCGCCCGCCTCGTCACCGTTCACCCGCTGCGCAAGCCGGCCCCAGCCTTCACGCTGGGCGGCGTCGGCAGCTCCACCCTTTGACCTGAGGAGAAGCCAATGATCATCGACCCTGAGAATCCGCCTCGCGCAGCCGACGGCAACCGCATGCCGCCCGCCGCCAATAGCTTCGGCGACTTCGTCCGCTTCCTGGAGGATGGACAGCTGGACGCCGAGTTGTCCGAAGTGCTGCGCAAGATGTCCAGCGACATGGCCCACACCGCAATCGAGAGCGGCGGCAAGGCCAAGGGCAAGCTGACGATTTCCCTCGACTTCGCGCTCGACGGCCGGGTCTTCACCATCAAGGCGAAGCACAAGGTCGACGTTCCGGAGGCCAAGCGCCCGCAGAGCGTCATGTGGTCGACCGAGGACGGCCGCTTCACCCCCAGCAACCCGCAACAGGGTCAGCTTTTCGGCGTGCGCGAAGTGCGCGGGCCCGGCTTCCGCGACGCCGTCTGATCGCGATCACCTGAAAGGACATGACCATGGAAAGCATCAACGGAGACGGCGTGATCGCCCAGGCGCGCGATCTCGTCGAGGATTACGTGAAGGCCGAGATCATCAGCGTGGCGGAGCCGAGCACCGGCATCACGCTGGCGGCGGTTCGGCACGGCAACGACATCCGTGTCTTGCCGCCCTCGACCTTCGACCCCTATCGCCCGCAGCCGCTGTTCCGCACCGGCTCGGCGGTCATGCTGTCGCTGGACAGCCTGATCGAGCATGCGAACCGGTTCAAGGATGACGACAGCGTCGTCTTCGCCGACGACAGCCGCACGAACCCCAGCATCATCGTCGTGCTCGACTACCACCGCGCTGGCGCCGCCGCCGGTCCACGCTTCGGCAAGCATCGGTCGACCTTCACCTTCCCGCTCAGCGACGAGTGGAAGGCCTGGAACGACAAGAATGCCGAGGCGATGGGCATGGTCGATTTCGCCGCCTTCCTCGAAGAGCGCATCATCGATGTGCTTTACGTCGAGGGCGAGGACGACGTGTCCGAGGATCTGGGACGTCTGATCGACACCCTCGGCGGCCGTGACACGATCGCCACGCCGAACAAGCTGATGGAACTGGCGCGCGGTCTCCAGATCAACGAGGCGGCCGTCGTGCAGGAGGCGGTCAACCTCGCGTCGGGCGAGGGCATCGTCCGCTTTCAGTCCACCCATACCGACGAACACGGCGCGCCGATCAAGGTGCCCGGACTGTTCCTGATCGGCATCCCGGTCTTCCGCAACGGCCCGCTGTACCGCGTCGCGGCGCGTCTCCGGTACCGCAAGTCCGGCGGCAAGATCGTCTTCTGGTACGAGCTGTGGCGCACCGACCGCACCTTCGACCACGCCTTCAAGGAATCGGTCGAGCGCGTGAAGGCCGACACCGGTCTGCCCGTCCTCATCGGCAAGCCGGAGGCCTGATCCCATGTGGTCGCTGCTCTCTCGTCTTCGCCCAGCCCCCGTTGACCGCCTCGCCCCGCTGCGCGCCGACCTCGACGCGGCGCTTACGGAACGTCGGATGCAGCGGCCCACCTCCCCCCGCTTGGAGACGCGTCGGTTCGAACTGGCGCGTCCCAAGGTCGAAGAACTGCGGCGCTCGCTCGCCGATCAGCAGGTGACCCTTTAATGCCGCCTATCCCCATCACGCCCGCCCGGATGCATAATGTCTATCGCATCGGCGGCGGTTCCTCGACGGCGGTCGGCAAGGTGGCGCGCTATACCCGCGCCACCGCTGATCACTGCGCTGAGGGTTTGGCTCGCGCTGGTGGCATGCATCGCGTCGGCATCTGGCATGTCCGCGATCACTCCGCCGTAATCGCCGCTCTGTGCTCGCCATTGGGCCGCGTCGGATGAGCGTCCGCCTGATGACCGAGGTCTGGGCCGTCAGCCTGCCGGATAGCGAGAAGCTGGTGCTGCTCGCTCTGGCCGACTGCGCCAACGACGAGGGCCTGTGCTGGCCGTCGATGGCGACGCTCGCGCGCAAGTGCAGCAAGAGCGATCGCACGGTGCAGGCGTCCATCAAGCGCCTCGTCGCCTCCGGCCACATGAGCCGGTCGGAAGTGCCCGGTAAGGGCTGCCGATACATCATTCACCCCACCACCGAAACGGCTTCACCCCCGAAGCCACTTCGCCCCGAAGTACCTTCACCCCCGAAGGGAACGACGCAGACCCCCGAAGCGGCTTCGGACAAACCATCAAGAACCATAAATCCTCAGGAGGCTTCGCCTCCTTCGGTCAAGCGCAAGCGCGAGCCGAAACCCAAGCCTCATCGCTTGCCCGACGATTGGAAGCCGACGCGCTTCGCCGAGGGCACGGTCGCTCGGGAGATCGTCGACCGGCGCGGTCAGGAATGGGCCCGAGCAACGCTCGAGCTTTTCCGGAACTGGGCCGCCAACGCCGACCACAAGCCCGGCAAGGGCCTCAAGCTGAACTGGCAACTCGCCTTCGCCAACTGGATCATCGAACAGGACAATCGCGATGGAAATCGTTCAACATCCGTATCCCGCCAGCCAGCCAGCGTTCGCGGCGGGCGCCCTGACCCGGCTCTCGACATGCTCCGAGCAGCCCGAGCAGCCCAGAGCACGCCGGATGGTGCCTCCAGTGGTGGGCGAGATCATCGCCAAACTGGGCTTGCGCTATCGACCGAGTGGACAGGCTGACCTTGAGGCCCACGCCGAAGCTCTGGTCTTGCTCGGCGAGGATTGTGCCGACATTCCTGCCGATCTTCTCGACGAAGCGGCACGGCAGTGGGCCCAGTCCAGCAGGTTCATGCCCAAGGCGTCCGAGCTTCGCGAACTGGCGCGCAACGTCCGAAACCGCGCCCGCGCGGCGACTGACTTCGGCGGTCAGCAGCTGCAAGCCCATTGCGACCGGCTCAACCAGCTCAACTGGTGCCGTGGACAATGGCATGTCGTCGGCGACGGTGAAGATCGCCGCATTGACCGGGCGGGCCGCTGAAATGCGTGCATATCACCAGGCGGCGGAGGCCAAGGCAGCATGATCCCCGCGAGAATCTCCGGATGCACGCGAGCGCTTGGGGCTCCGGCGGGCTGGACACCCGAGACCAGTGGCCCCTGCTGCGGCCTTCCAATCCGCGACGAGATGAATGGGGATATGCCGTGCATGACGAGCGCTTGGGAGCCAACCCCGGCAGAACTGGCGGCGCTGAACAACGGCGGCAAGGTCTACCTTCGCGTGCTCGGCACCGGCCATCCGCCCGTAGCGGTCTATGCGCTTGGCCCCTCGTCCGCCAGCGACGAAACAGTATGAACGGGCGCGGCACTTGCCCAAGAACAGCGGCACCCCGCCACCGTTTGAAACGGTCGACATATGCTTCCGTAACGGTGTCGTCGTGCGGGGCGTCTCGCCGAAGCGGTACAGGTGGACGCTGGCCGATCGGTCATTCCCGGCAAATTACGACTTCGACATCATCGACTGGCAGCTGACCGCAAAGGGGTGAGCGGCAGGCGGTGTTTATGGTATGTTCTCAACAGATTGGCAGGGCGGATTTTATGGGGCGGCAGATGAATAGCGCAGCGTTTCGGACGTCGGTGGCGGCGGCAGTGCTGGCGGGCAAGCCCGTGCCGGTGCGGAAGCTGCCCAAGCCGGTCAGCAAGCCCGCACGGCAGCCGGTGCAGGAGCATGTCGACGCCACGCCCGAGCGTATCGCGCGGGCCAGTGACGACGATGGCGTTCGGCATGACCGCGTCGTTGACGCCATGATCGACAAGGCGGGCGAACGGGCCAAGCTGACGCGTCAGTTCGCGGACAGCTGGATCGACCGCATGCTGGTGCGCAAGCAGCTGACCTATCCGCAATGGTTCGCGTGCGACTGGTATGCCACCCTTCATGCAGCCGCCCACAGCGCGGCGCGTGTGGTCGCTGACTATGGCGAGGGATGCGGCGGGGCTGGCCGGGAGAACTATGGCCAGCCGCTTTCGGCCCGGCAGTGGGATGCCCGCCGCCGCCTGCGCGATGCCCGCGCCGCGATCCCGACCAACATGCTCGCGCTGTTCGACCGGGTCGTGATCGAGGATGCCATGCCATCGTTCACCAACGGCAGGCAGCGTGCGCGCTTCGCCGAGCACATCGCCGCCGCCGCTCAGAAACTGGCGGCAGCCATCAACGCGCCAGGCGCTTGACGACACAGCCCATTTCGTCCATACCAATCCATAGATGTGAGAGCCGCGCCCGAGAGGGTTAGCGGCTCTTTCCGTGTTAGCGGTCTTTCATGCCTTTGATCCATCCGCCGATGTCATCGTTGATCAGCTCCCTGAGCCAGACACACGCTACGAATTCTTCGCCATCTTGGATGAAGCCAATACGTTCTGCCTGATAGTCAACAACGGCTTGATAGGTTGTGCGGACCAACTGGCCAGGCTGCGGCAGCACCTCGAAGTCATAGTCCTGTCCTTGGTAGTCACCTTCGCCGTTCCCGATCGGCGGGATGAACAATCTTACCCTCATGTGTCGGTCTCCCTGTGCGGCTGCCGCACCATCACAGACTGGGCGCAGCTCGGCAACAGCAGATGGCCTCGCCTTTGGGTCCTTCCCGGCCCCATCTGTATACGGGGGGCAAAGGCGCAAAACAGCGCTAGGCACGAAATCCTCTATGGTGCCGCCGCCTTGACATAGTTTTTGGCAGTTTCCTGCGGGTTTCGTGATCGTGGAGGCGGCATTTTGTCGATTGACGCTGTCACCCTCACCCGGGCCGATGTTGCGTGGCTGGTCGGCATGTCCGACAGCTGGGTTCGCGATCGGATGCAGGCTGGGGACCTTCCCCGCCCTGGCGCCACCGCCGAAGAGTATGTCGAGGCGTTCGTCGCGTACCGCGTGCGGAAATTCGAGCAGGCCGACGAAGACGGCACGCTCAACAAAGAGCAGGAGCAGGCCCGCCTCGCGAAGGAGCAGGCCGACGCCAAGGCCATGGACAATGCCGAGCGCCGCCGTGAATTGGCCTCGCTGCCGGACATGGTTGCAGCCGGCGCCGGCGTGATCGTCATGATCGTCGCTCAGCTCCAGCAGGTCGGCGCACGCGTCGCCAAGGGCGACACTAAGCTCCGGGCGCGTATCGACATCGAGATAAACAACGTCCTCACCGACCTGAGCATGACGCGGATTGAAGAGGCGCGCGGCGGGGGCTTTGACGATGGCGAGCCCGAAGAAGACGGAGGCGGCTGAGCCGTACCGCGCCCCCGGCCAGCACGGCGTCGCCCTTGCGGCCGGGTGGCTCGCGGCATGTCAGCCGCGCGAGCGCCCGCCCCTTTCGAAGTTCATGGTCGACCATGCCCGCTCCGACGACGGTGCGCGCATCCGGCCATTCCCGTTCCAGGCGGATATCGCCGACGCGTTCACCGATCCGGAGACCGCCCAGCTATCCGTCCGGAAGAGCAGCCGCATCGGCTATTCGACCATCCTGCAATGCTTCGTCGCCTGGCGGATCAAGTTCGATCCGGCTCGCACGCTGATCTATCAGCCGACCATCGACGACGCCGAGAAGTTCAGCCGCGACGATCTCGACCCGGTGCTGCAATGGCCAATCGTCCGGTCAGTCGCGACGTTCAAGCCCAGGCATGCTGATAACCAGATCAGGGCGAAGCGATACAAGGGCGGCTGGATCCAGATCAAGGGCGCCAACAGCCCTAAGGAATTCCGCCGCGTCACCGCCGACGACGTCTTCCTCGAGGAGTGCGACGGTTACCCTTGGGCGTCGAAGGAAGAGGGCGACCCCGCCCGCCTGGCCTTCAAGCGCAACCTGACCTCACCGCGCCGTTTCAGCGCGGCGGGCTCCACACCGAAGGTGAAGGGCTTCAGCCGGATTGACCAGCTGTTCGAACAGGGCAGCCAGGAGTTCCGATACGTCCCCTGCCCCAAGTGCGGGCACATGCAGATGCTGGTGTTCGGCGACGGCACTGGCCCCGGCATTCACTGGGCACCGAAGGAGAATCCGACCCGCGCGTGGTATCAGTGCGAAGAAGGGTGCGAGATTGACGAGGCCGACAAGCCTTGGATGGACGAGAATGGCGAGTGGCGTGCCCATAATCCGGCACAGTTCCCCCGGCATCGTTCCTTCCATGTCTGGGCTGCGTACAGCCAGCACCCTGGCGCCGCCTGGCTGGAGATCGCACGGGAGTTCATTGAGGTTCGCAAGGACCCCAATCTGCTCCGCACTTTCGTCAATCAGGTGCTCGGCGAGGCATGGGCGGAGCGCGGTGAGGCCCCGGAGTGGCAGCGCCTGTACGATCGCCGGGAGAAGGCGATGCGGCTCGGCACCCCTTCCGCCAAAGCGGGATTGTTGATCGGCGCGGCCGACGTCCAGCGCGGCGGCGGGGGGCGTATCGATCTCGACATCTGGGCGTTCGGCCCAGACCGGAGGCGCGAGTTCGTGGAGCGGATCGAGGTGTTCGGTCCGATATCCGAAAAGGCCACCTGGAAGAAGCTCGACGAGCAGATCGCCCGCACCTGGACGACCGAAGACGGGCGCCAGATGAGGCTGGCCCGCGTCGCGGTCGACTCGGGCGACGGTGAGAACACCATGGAGGTATACGCCTGGGCGCGCCGCCATCCCGGCTTCGCCATGGCGGTGAAGGGTAGGCACGCGATCGCGGCCAACCAGCCGATCGGTTCGCCGACCTGGCAGGACGTCACCGTCAACGGCCGCAAGTTGAAGAAGGGCGTGCGGCTCTGGAACGTCGGCACCTCCATGCTGAAGCTCGAGCTGTTCGGCGACCTGGAGAAAGACAAGCCCGTCGATGGCGAGGCCTATCCGGACGGCTATGTATTTCTCCCCGACGGAACCACCGACGAGTGGATCAAGCAGCTGGTAGCCGAAGAGCTTCGGATGATCCGGCTGCGCAACGGTGGGTTCCGACGCGAGTGGCATAAGGTCCGGGACCGCAACGAAGCGCTTGATAATGCCGTCTACGCCCGCGCTGTCGCATTCTCCCTTGGCGTCGATCGTTGGCGGGAAGCCGACTGGCAGAAGGCGCGCGGCGAATTCACGCCGCCCCCTCCGCCGGTGCCCGCGCCGAAACAGCAAGTCCGTGACGACCGGCCCCCGCCGGTGCCGTTGCAAGCGGCGGAAACGCCCGCCGCCAAGCGCCGCGCTGCCGCCACGACCAGAAAACCCAACCCGTTCACGAGCAGAAGGAGGTAGGCATGGCATATCAGCAAACCGACCTCGACAAGCTTCATGAGACGCTGGTCGCGGTTGCCACGGGCGCGCAGAAGGTGCGGTTCGCCGACGGCCGGGAAACCACTTTCCAGACGGTCGACGCGGTCGTCGCGGCGATCAAGGTGGTCGACGCGCAGATCAAGATGCAGCAGAGCAAGCTGCCCGGCGTCGTGCGGCGCCGCATCCCTTACTATCGCAGCGGCCTCTGATCGATGGCCGAACGCTCCATTCTCGACCGGCTGCTCGGACGGCCGGGCGCAGCACCGCGCCAGTCTGTACCGGTGCGGCAGCGGATCGCCCGCGGCGGCCCGCGCGCTGAGTATGATGGCGCGACGTTCGGGCGGCGTGCCGCAGGCTGGCGGCGGACACAACGCGACGCCAATGCCGAACTGAGTCCGGCCGTCATGGCAGCGCTGCGCGGCATCGCGCGGGACCTGGTGCGCAATAATCCGTTCGCTGCGCGCGGCGTCGCGACGATCGCCAATAATATGGTCGGCACCGGCATCACGTTTCAGGTCTACCGCAACGGCAAGATCGACGACGCGCTGAACAAGAAGGCGCGCGCGCACTTCGACACCAGCGCGTGCGACAGCGGTGGTCGGCATGATCTATACGGCCTCCAGTTGCAGGCCGCGCGGACCATCGTCGAGAGCGGCGCAGTCGTCATGCGCCGACGCTGGCGCCGCCTATCGGATCGGCTGCCGCTTCCGGTGCAGCTGCAGGTGCTCGAGCCGGACTATATCGATCCGTCCAAGCATGGCCCGCTTGCCAGCTCGCCCGGAACCACCGGCGGTTTCATCGTCAACGGGGTTCAGTTCAGCCCGATCGGCGCGCGCGAAGGATACTGGCTCTACAGCGGCCACCCCGGCGCGAACCGTACCGCTTCGCTCGGCTCCACCCTCATCCCGGCGGCGGATGTCGCACACGTCTTTCGCGCTGATCGCCCGGAAATGGAGCACGGCGCCACCTGGTTGGCACCTATCGTCCTACGCATGAAGGACTTTGGCGACTTCGAGGACGCCACGTTGACTAGGCAGAAACTGGCCAATGCCTTCGTCGGCGTAGTCACTGGGGAAGACGATGGCGGCATAATCCCCGGGATTCAGACCGAGGACGGCGATGTCGTCGATGGCCGCGAGCCGCTGGACTATATCGAGCCCGGCACGTTCCAATATGCCCGCCCTGGGGAAGAGGTCACCTTCTCCAACCCGCCCGCCACCGAGGGCTATGCGGACTACACGAAGGTGTCGCTGCGCGCGATCGCTGCGGGGCTCGGCGTCCCGTATGAGGCGCTGACCGGCGACCTGTCGAGCGTCAACTTTTCGTCCGGGCGCATGGGCTGGCTAGAGTATCAGCGTTCGCTCGCCACTTGGCAGTGGGCGATGTTCATCCCGCAGTTCTGCGGATCTGTCGGGCAATGGATGATCGATGCCCTCGCGATGACCGGCGAGGACATCACCGGCGTCACGGTGCGGTGGACGCCACCTGGCCGCGAGATGATCAACCCGTCCGACGAAGTGAAGTCGAGCCGCGATGCTATCCGCGCAGGTGGCAAGACGATCTCCCAGTGGGCGCGCGAGCGCGGCGAGGATCCCGATACCTTCCTGGCCGAGTTGGCGAGCGATTTTGCCCGCCTCGATGCGCTCGGCCTGATCCTCGACAGCGATCCGCGCCGTGTCACCGCCGTCGGCAACCCGGCTGAACAGCCCAGCCAGCCACCCAAGGAATCCTGATATGGACGATATCCTGCTCTACGGGATCGTGGGCGATGAATGGGATGGCCTCGATGCCAAGACCATATTCGGCCTGATCAACGGCTCCGACGAAGATATCGTCGTGCGGATCAACTCTCCTGGCGGCTACGTCATGGAAGGCCTGGCAATCTATAACGCCTTGGCGGGTGCCAAGACGGCCGGTCGCAAGGTGACCATCCATATCGATGGGCTTGCCGCATCCATGGCGTCGGTGATTGCCATGGTCGGCGACGAGATCATCATGGCGGACAACGCCCTGCTGATGATTCACAATCCCTGGGACGTCGCGGTCGGCGACGCGCGCGAACTGCGCGCCGCTGCCGATAAGCTCGACGTCATCCGCGATCAGCTGGTCCGCATCTATTCCGGCAAGACCGGCCTCACCGCCGACGAGCTGATCCCCATGCTCGATGCCGAGACGTGGCTCACCTCCGAGCAGGCGATCGAGCAGAAATTCGTCACGTCCGTCACCGAGGCGTCAAACGCATCGGCCTGCGACGTCACCGCATTCGGGTTCCGAAAGGCCCCGGAGACCCCGCGCATCTCCGCCATGGCGATGATCGGCAAACCGAAGGCGCAGCGCGCCGCCCCGCAACGTCCATTGGAGACGAGCATGAACCTCTATACGACTCGCGCGGCGCTAGTTGCCGCGATCGCCAAGTTCCAGGCCGAGGGTGGCACCCAGGCCGACATCGATAAGATCGCAGCCTCGGCAATCGCGCTGGATGCGACCGACGCGCTGCCCAAGACTGGTGCGCTGGCCGCCCCGGCCGAACCGTCGGCGCAGGGTCTCACCTCCGCCGACGTGACGAGCGCCGTCGCTGCCGAGCGCTCGCGCGTTGGCACGATCCGCGCGCTGGGCACCAAGCATGGCATGGCCGCCGACTTCATCGACGGTCTGGTCGACGCGGGCACGCCGCTCGCCGAGGCGCGCGAGAAGATCCTCGACAAGCTCGCCGAGCAGGGCGACGCCGCGAATGTCGGCCATAACAGTCCGGCGCGCGTGACGGTCGATCAGCGCGACAAGTTTCGCGAGGGCGCGACCAACTGGCTGCTCGTCAAGGCGGGCGTCGCCCACCTCGTCGAAAAGGCGGCGGCGCTGAAGGGCGAGACGGTCAAGATCGATCCGGGCGAGTTCCGCGGCGTGCGCAACGTCGACCTGGCGCGCGAATCGCTCGCCAATCTCGGCGTGAACGTCACCACCCGCGACCCCGACCTGATCGTCCGCCAGGCGATGACCTCGCAGGGCGCGGTGATCACCCAGACCACCAGCGATTTCCCGGTGCTGTTCGAGAACGCCATCCACCGGGTGTTGCAGGCGGCCTATGCCACCACGCCGGACACCTGGACCCGGTTCTGCGGCACCGGCACCGTCGTCGATTTCCGCGATCACAGCCGGTATCTGCGCGGTTCGTTCGGCGCCCTCGACAATGTGAACGAGGCGGGCGAGTTCAAGAACAAGCCCATCCCCGACCTGGCGAAGGAGAAGATCCGCGCCACGACCAAGGGCAACATCATCAACCTGTCGCGGCAGGCGATCGTCAACGACGACATGGAGGTCTTCTCCGGCCTCGCCGTCGACCTCGGCCGCGCCGCCAAGCTGACGATCGAGATCGACGTCTATGCGCTCCTCAACAGCAACCCGCTGATGAACGACGGCAAGCCGCTTTTCGACGCCGCGCACGGCAACCTGGCCGCGTCCGGAACCCCGCCGACCGTCGTCGCCTTCGACGCGATCCGCGTCGCCATGGCGTCGCAGAAGGACATCAGCGGCAACGAGTTCCTCGACATCCGCCCGGCGATCGGCCTGTTCCCGATCGGGCTCGGCGGCTCGGCGCGCATCGTCAACGGCAGCCAATATGACCCGGACTCGGTCAACAAGCTGCAGCGCCCGAACATCGTCAACGGCATGCTCGAGAACATCGTTGATACGCCCCGCCTGACCGGCTCGGCCTATTACCTGTTCGCCGACCCCAACATCGCGCCCGCGATCGAGGTGGTGTTCCTCAACGGCGTCACCGAGCCGTTCACCGACAGCCAGGATGGCTGGCGCGTGGATGGTGTCGAGTGGAAGGTCCGCCACGACTATGGCGTCGGCGCGGTCAACTATCGCTCGGCCTACAAGCAGCCCGGCGCGTAACGCCAACCCGCACCTGAGGGAGTGGGCGGCGCGCCGTCCCTCCCGATTGGGAGATCACCCATGAAATTCGTAAAACTGCTCACGGCGGCTCATGTCGCCGGGGTGCTGCGGCACCCGCATGAGGGCGTGCTGCACGTCAGCGATGACGATGCCGCTCGCCTGATCGGCGATCAGGCTGCCGAGGATGTCTCGGCCGATTTCGCCGATCGCGACACCGCCGATCTGCCGCCCGAGCCGGTCTCCAACGCCGAGCCCGACGCCCCGGCTGCCGATCCCGCCCCCCACCAGTCCGACGTCGAGCCCCAGGCCCCGACCGAGACGAAGCCGAAGGCCAGCAAGGCCTCGGCGGACAAGGAGTAACCCAGCATGGCACGCAACTATGTGCAGCCCGGCGATACGCTCACGCTGATCGCCCCGCGCAACCTCGCCAGCGGCGATGGCTTCCTAGTCGGTGGAATTTTCGCCGTCGCGCTGACCGCTGCCGCTGCTGGCTCGCCGGTCGAAGGCCGCCGCATCGGCGTCTTCGACAGCGCGAAGGCAACGGGCGCCTGGACCCAAGGTCAGAAGCTGTATTGGGACAATACGGCGTTCAACCTCACCACGACGGCGACCAACAACACGCTGGTCGGTGCGGCGGCGCAGGCGCAGGCATCGGCCGATACGGTCGGCCGCGCCCTCCTGACCGGCCAGATCGCCGCGTAACCCATGGACCCGTTCGTCGCAGCGCTGGATGCGCAATTCCACGCACCCGGTTCTGCGGCGGCGGTCTATGATGACGGGGACCGGCCGTGACCCATTGGGACGCGGCCATGGCAGCGATCGATGCGGCCTTCGCCGATCCTGAGCCGCTGGTCTATCTGGTTGCTGGTGCTTCCGTACCGCTCGCGCCGTTTCAGGCTATACGCACGGACGGCGAGGCGACATTCGGCGGCGGGGTATCGTCCCCCCGCACGTCATACGAAATCAACCCGATTTATGTCGCGCAGCCGAAGCGCGGCGACAGTTTCGAGCATCGCGGCCGGCGCTGGAAGGTGGAGGAGGCCAACTGGCTCCCCGCCGTCAATCGGTGGGACGTCCGCGTATCGGATGTGGGCCCGGCCACCTGACTATGTTCGGGTTCACCGCCGAGGGTTTCCGCGATCTCGACCGTCAACTCGAGCGGCTCGAGCGCACCATGGACGAAGACCGGCTCCGCACCGCGCTCCGCCAAGGTGCCCAGCCGATCGTTGATGAGGCCAAGCGCCTGGTACGCGTCGACACTGGTCGGCTGCGCGACAGCATCATGGCCGTCGATGACCGCGATGGTCGCCTATACGGCAAGCTGAACGGTGGTGACGGCGTGTCCGTCTATGTCGGGCCGGTCGGCTCCGATGAGGACGGCGATGTCTATTATGCCAGGTTCCAAGAATTCGGCACCGTCATCATGCGGGCCAATCCCTTCATGCGCCCGGCCATCGCCGCTAAGCGGCCAGAGGCTGAGGCGCTTGTGCAGTCGATCCTGACGCAAGCCGCCATGGAGGTGCTGCGATGACGCTCGAGGACGCCATCGAGACGCGGCTGCTGGCCTCAAACGATCTGACCACGCGCATCGCTGATCGCGTCGGCTGGACCCGCCGCCTGGCCGGCATCCCGGCAATCACGCTGCAGGTCATATCCGATCCGCGTCCCCAGCATTTCAAAGGCTTCCAGCCAACCCGGCCATCGCTGGTGCAGCTCGACGTTTGGAGCGCCGACCCGCGAGAGGCTGCTGCGATCCGAGACCTGTGCATCGCCGTCCTCGCGCCGGCTGAAACCGTCGAAGACGTCCGGTTCCAACGCGCGATGATCACCAGCATTCGCTCGGGCGCCGAGCCTGATCGCAGCGGCGATAGCCAATCCTACGCGGGCGAAGTGCACCGCGAGAGCATCGACTTTTCCTTCCTTCACAACGCCTGAAAGGGACAATCATGGACGCCAACGGCAATAGCGAGGCCCAGTCCGGCTGGGGCTCGGGCTTTTTCATGGGGCTGACCGCCTCGACGATGATCGAGATCTCCGAAGTCACCAAGATCCCGTTCGCCGAGGAGAAGGCTGGCACCTTCGAAAAGACGCATTTTAAGTCGCCCAATCGCCGCAAGGAATATGGTGCCGCGCTGATCGAGCCGGGCGAGGACACGCTGGAGATCAATTACATCCCCGGCTCGCCGACCGACCTGCTGCTGACGGCGGCTCATAACAGCGGTGCACCATATATCTATGAGACGTACCTGCCCGCGCCTGGCAACAAGTGGTGGAAGGTCAGCGGCTATCTGATCGTCCAGTCGCGTGGCCGCTCGGTGCCGATCGACAACGGCATGAAGCAGATGGTCAGCGTGCGGTTCACCGGGGCCTCGTCTGAAGCGGGCGCGACCGCACAGCGGACCGTCTCGGCCGGGTCGGGCTCGTAATGCGCGGCGGGATCGTCTTCGACGCCGGGGGGCAGCGCTATACGCTGTTCCTCGGCAACGCCGCGCAGTGCGCCGTCGAGGAGCAGTATGATCGGGGCTTTTTCGCCGTCGTCGCTGATGCGATGCCCGGTATCGATCCGCAGGTCGCGATGGCGGTCGCGCGGGCGATGCAGACGGGCGCCGAACTGTCTCCGGCTTTGGCTGCCAAAGCCCAGGAAGGTCTGCGCAGCATCCGCCTGAGCGTGCTGCGCGATCTCGCATGGCATGGCCTGCGCGAGCATCATCCCGGCATCACGCTGCCTCAGGTCAGCACGATCGCCGATGAACTGGGCCGTGACGCGTTCAGCGAGATCATCGGCCGGGCGCTGCGCGCGGCGCAGGGTGAAGCCGAGGAGGCGGGGCCCGCTCCCAGCCCGGGAAAGCCCAAGCCGCCGAGGTCCCGCAAGACCCGCGGCTGAGGACTGAATGGGGAAAGCTGGAGCGCCAATGGGCGCGCTTCGGCCTACCTCCTGAAATTTTCTGGAAAATTACGCCCGCTATCATGCGGTCGACGATCCTGGGTCGCATCGATGCCCGACGGGACGATTACGAACTGGCCAAATATGCGGGTTGGAAGGCTATCTGGTTCCATCGTCAGGAGCGGCTCGAGCCCTTCGGCAACTATGCCGCGAAAGAGCAGCCAGAGGCCGATGGCGAGCGCCAACGCCCGGAAGAGATGCTGGCATCGCTCGTCGGCCGGGCAGGCAGTGGAGCGCCCATCCATGTCGAGCTGGTGGACAGTCCCCGCCCGCGGGGCTGACCGATCGCGAGACTCATCACGATCTCTTGGATATGCTCAGGCAGCATAACGGGAGGTTCGGGATGAGGTTGTTTTTAGGCTTAATAGCTTTGGCGTTATCCTGCGGCGGATGCTCGCCAACGTCCAGCGGGGTGGACATCGACTTCAACAATACAACGCCTATGACCGCAGAAGCAGAAAATAAGTTCAATGCCGATAGGCTGGCATTTGTTAAGCGTTTCAATGAAAACGCTCGTATTACTAATGCAAGAATTTCGGAGTATTATAAGCGAGGTGTTAAAGTTTGCGCCAATTTAAAGCGCGCTGGATATCCGGACGGGAACGGATGCCCCCGGCCGAAGCCGAAGTATGTCGAATATCTCAAGTGAAGCAATCAGAAGTCATTTAAGACGCTGGATATCAGCCGCCGTATGGCCTTAGGGCGCGTTATGAATGGGGGGGCATTGTCTCGCAATCCACCTATCCACAGCTCCGCCTCTGATGTTGTCGCTGGACCGCGATCTCTGATGCTCTACAACCTGAGGTAGAGCCAAGTGCCGGGGTTGCCGATGTAATTCAGTAGCCCCGGCACTTCCATATCGGCAGGTCTGGCCGCGCCCCCTGCCCTTTTGATCGAAAACCCATCCCATCTCCGCCGCAGGCTCCGCCCCGCGGCCTATTTGCATGAGGTTCGTCCATGGAAGCGATGCTCGCCAATCTGACCTTTGGGATGAACGTGCGCGACGCCGCCTTCCGGTCTGCCCTCGCGACCGACCGTGCCGAGCTCCAGCGTACGGAGCGCCAGTTCCGCCAGTCTGGTGATGGCATGTCGGCGGCGATGCAGGACGCCGCGCGCGAGATCAATCGCGCTGCGCTGGCGATGATCGACAGCCTGTCACGGGCAGCCGACAAGGTGCGCAATGCCGGGCTGATCATGACGGCGGCGCTGACCGTGCCGCTCGCTGCAGCGGGCAAGGGTGCCAAGGACACCGCGTCTGATTTTCAGGTCGCGATGAATAAGGTGCAGGCAGCGATGCTCGACGCCTCGCCCGAGCAGTTGAACAAGCTGCGCGATGCGGCGCTCGCGCTGGGCCCAGCATATGGGAAGAGCGCAATTGAGGCGGCGGGCGCGATCGAGAACCTGGCGAAGAACGGCATGGACGCGGCTTCGATTCTGGGCGGCGGCCTGGCGGGCGCGCTGGCGCTTGGCGTTGTAGGGCAGACCAACCTTGGTGACGCGGCCGACGCGACGACCGACATTCTTCAGCAGTTCCATATCTCAGCCGGGCAGCTGCCGACAATCGTCGACAAGGTCAGCGGGGCGCTCGACGCATCGAAGCTGTCGTTCGACGGCTACAAGGACGCCATCGGCCAGGTCGGCGGCATCGCCGGGGGCCTCGGCTATCAGTTCGAGGACATGAATACAGCACTGGCGGCCGTTGTCCCGCTGATGACGGGCGGAGCCGATGCAGGCACCTCGTTCAAGACCTTCCTTCTCGCGCTGGTGCCGCAGTCAAAGGACGCGGCCGACGTGATGGACAAGCTGGGCCTGTCGTTCTTCAATGCGAACGGCAGTGCGAAGTCGCTCAGCGAGGTCGCGACGCAGCTGAATGAGAAGCTGACCCCGCTGACGGATAAGTCGCGCCAAACCGCGCTGACCAAGATGTTTGGTACCGACGGTATGCGGGTGGCTATCGCGCTGATGCAGGCTGGTGCCAAGGGTATCGCCGACGTTCAGGCGCAGATCGACAAGGCGTCGGCCAACCAGAAGATGGCGGTTCTGCTCGACGGCGAAGCGGCAGCGACCCAGCGCGTTGCCAGTGCCTGGGAGAAGCTGAAGATCGTCGTCGGCGAGGCCGGGATCATCCAGGCATTCACGATGGTCAAGGAGGCGACCGCCTCTGTCCTGTCGGTGCTCGCCGGTGGGCCGCCCTGGTTCTACAAGATCATGGTCGCGGTCGGGCTGTTCGCGGCCTCGCTAGGTCCGCTCACGCTGGCTTTGCTGCAGGTCGCCAAGATCGGCCTGCCGCTGCTGTTGCTCCGGCTGGGCCCGGTCGCACTCGGCATTGCTGCGATCATCAACCCCATGGGCGTGCTGATCCGGCTGCTCGGCCAGTTGGCGCTTCAGGCCGGTGCATCGGCGATCCTTGCGCGGTTGGGCACGGCGATGATCGGCTTTGCTGGGCCGATTGGCTTGGTCGTCACCGCACTGACCGTGCTGGTCCCGCTGCTATTCCGCAAGCGCGAGGCGTCATTGGCCGCACAGGCGGCGGTGGACGCAGCCCGCGAGGCGGATCGTCGCTCGACCCAGACCGCGCTTGAACTGGCGAGCGCGACGGACAAGGCCCGCGCCGCCATTCTCGAAAAGGCTAAGGCTGACCGGGTTGCGGCATTGGATGCCGTAGCAAAGGCCAAGGCGGACATGGCGGCTGCCCGCGCCGCCTACACCCGAGCCAAGGCGGACGCGGATCGCGCGGCGCAGTTGGGCCCGACCGATAGCGAGGGCGGTATAGGCGTTGCTCAGACCGCCGCGACCACGCGCTTCATGCAGGCGTCCGCCAATTTCCAGGCGAGCATGGATGCACTTAGCGGGCAGTTTCGCGCGCTGGACACGCTCAACAAGGCGATCGGCTCCGCCAGTGCCGGCTCGACCGGCCGAGTCGACATGTCGTTCGACGACGAGAAGAAAAAAAAGGCCAAGAAGGGCCGCGACGCCGCTCAGGACGAATCGAACTATCTCGACGAGCTCGGCCGCGCGCGCGTCGCGCTGCTGCGCGCCCAGGCCGACATGACCGAGGACGCACGTGCCCGGCACCGGGCCGATGTCGCGGCGCTGGAGGAGGACCGCGCCGCCTATGGCCGCCAGGTTGAACTCGACAAGGGTCTGACCGACGCCAAGCGGCAGACGCTACTCGCCAAGCGTGACGAGGCGATGGAGATCGAGCGCGCCGTCATCGACCAGACGCTGTTCCGTGCCGAAACGCAGGAAGCCTATGATTTGGCCAAGGCTGGCAACGATGCGCAGCAGGAACATCTGCGCGCCCAGCTCGACCTAGTCGACAGCATAGAGGCGCGCCGCGGCATCGAGTTGAAGTTGCTCGACCTCCAGCGTCAGCAGGAGGAAGCCGACCTCGAACTGATCCTTGCGACCAAGTCGACCGCGTCCGCGGAGTGGGCCAACGCGCAGAAGCGGAAAGGTGAACTCGACGCGGTCTATGCCGATCGGCGCGGCTCGATCATGCGGCAGAACGAAAGTCCGGCGGAAGCCTATGGCCGGACGGTGAACGCCTCCGCTGCGGCGATTAACGAGCGTGTGCAGGAAGGCGCGATCAACGGCCTGCGCGACCTGAATGCCGGCCTGACCGACGCGATCATGGGCACTGCGAAGCTTGGCGACGCCTTCGAGAATATGGGGAAGCGCATCATCGCATCTCTGCTCGATATCGCGATTCAGCAGGCGGTGATCCGGCCGCTGGCCAACAGCCTGTTCGGGGCGGCGGATGCGGCGGGCAATCGTTCGGGCGGTTCGCTGGCAAGCGTCGGCAGCTTTTTTGCCCGCACTTTCGGCGGTGGCCGCGCGACGGGCGGGCCGGTGAGTTCGTCCGGCTGGTATGTCGTTGGCGAGCAAGGCCCCGAACTGTTCGCACCCGGCGTCAACGGCGCAATCGTGCCGAACGGCGGCTTGGCAGCGGGTAGCGGTCGGTCCCCATCCGTGGTGCAGCTGGTGGTCGGGGAGGGACAGATGTTCGAGCCTCGCGTCCAGTCGATCTCGGGTGGCGTGTCGGTACAGACCGTCCGCTCGGCCGGGCGGTCGAATGCGATCCGCGCGCGACAGAGCCTCGACTGATGGCCGTGATCGAACTGCCCGACTGGGCCGTGCCGAATGGCGCGACCCCGGCTCTGATCGACTTCGGGGGCGTGTTGCGCCCTTCGACCGGTGGGGGGCTTCTGCGCGTTGACCGGCAGGGGTCGCGGTACAAGGCGGGGCTGACCTTTCCGCCGTTTGACGATCCTGCGCATGGGCGGATCATCGTGTCGCGCCTGATCCGGGCCAAGCGCATGGGTCTGCGGGTGGAATTCCCGCTCGTTGACGATCAACCGTGCGAGGATGCCATGATCGATGGCGTCGGGCAGGCCGGGACGTCGCTGAAAATCCGGGGCCTGTTCCCCCGCCGCGTTGTGCGTGAGGGGTTCTGGCTGAACGTCGTGCGCGCCGATGGCCAGCACTTCCTGCACAATGTTGCGGGTCAGGTAGTGGCGGACGCGACCGGTAAGGCCACCCTGCCCCTTTCCGAAATGCTGCGCTGGCCTTTTGCCGATGGCGACCAGGTCAAGCTGGTCCGGCCGATGATCGAGGGGATCGTCGATGGCGACGAGCAGGCCTGGGCGATCAGCGTCGAGAAGTTCGTCAGCATCGAATTCACCGTTGAGGAGGCGGCATAATGGATCGTGTCCTGCTCGTCGGGCTGCTCAAAGCCGAGCTGCCCGGCCGTACCGTGCTGCTGTGTGACGGCGGCTTCCTGACCTGGGATGGCGAGACCTATCTGTCGACCGACGCTGTGTTCGGGACGGCGGGGGGTTTCGAGGTGCCGGAGGAGGGCGTGGGCGACGTGATCCCTTCCGGCACGCTGACCATGCTGCCGCCCGGATCCGCTGCGGCCATCGCGCTGACCAATCCGGCCTATCAGGGATCGCGCATGCGGTTTTGGATCGCAGAGGTCGATGAAGCGACAGGCTTGGTGATCGGGGAGCCCGACCTGCAAGCCGAATGGCAGTTGGATCGCACGACGATGCGCAGCAAGCGCGGAGTGCGCACAGTCGACATCAATTGCGTCTCCCAGGCGCAGCGGCTGCTCGGCAAGGTCGAAGGCAATGTCCTGTCGAGCGCGTTCCATTCGTCGATCTTCCCTGGAGAACGCGGGTTCGACAATGCCACCGGCCTGCCGACCGAGTTCGCCTGGGGCACGGCGTCGAGCCCGCGCGGCACCGTCGCGAGTAACACGCGTGCTTGACCTGGCGCAGCGGGTCGAGGCGACAGAGAAGGTCGTCGCGCGGTTTCGCGGGCGGCCGTTCGACTGGCGCGGCCGGCGGACCTGCATCCATTTGGCGCGGGCGCAGGCGCGGGCGCTGGGCCATCGTCCGCCCGCGATCCCCGATTTCCGCTCCGCGCTTGGCGCAAAGACGGCGCTGAAGGCGACGGGCCATGCGACGCTGGAAGCGCTGCTCGACAGCCTGTTCCCGCGTATCGCCCCCGCCGCGATGTGGGTCGGGGACCTCGCGCTGATGGAGGGTGGCGATGGCTTTGACGCGATCGTCATCTGCGCGGGGAGCAAAATGATCGGCTATCATGACGATCACCTGGCGGACGGCATCGTCAATCTGATGGGTGTTGGCGAGCGGCCGTTCATCGGGGCGTGGCGACTGTGAGCGGGACGTTGGGCAAGGTCGCGATGGTCGCGGGGCTGGTCGCGCTGGCCGCGACCGGTGCGGGCGCCATTGCGGGGGCGGGATGGGGCATTGCCGGTGTCGGCAGCTTCTCGTCGATCGCGACGGCCGCCAGCATCGCCGGGGCGGTGGCGAGCGTGGGCGCCAATGCGCTGGCGA